>Ga0075471_10002384_pt1 | contig 12339 bp, 14 predicted proteins | sample DEB19_08_DNA_2_FD_74787 | JGI IMG/M metagenome (GOLD analysis project Ga0075471, IMG submission 74787) | Aqueous microbial communities from the Delaware River and Bay under freshwater to marine salinity gradient to study organic matter... | ecosystem: Environmental > Aquatic > Marine > Coastal ... | reverse complement strand
AACCGAAACGTCGAACGGGGAGCCCGGAAGGGCTCCCCGTTTCGCGTTCCCGGAAGGGCTCCCCGTTTCGCGTTCCCGGAAGGGCTCCCCGTTTCGCGTTCCCGGAAGGGCTCCCGGATTCGTGTGAGTGGCCTACGGTGGGGACATGCAGCAGATCTGTGACGATCTCGAGGCCGAGCACGCAGCACTCGATGCCGTGGTGGCGCCGCTCGATGCCTCGGCGTGGGGGCAGTCGACACCGGCAGCGGGTTGGTCGATCGGCGACTCGATCAGCCATCTCTGGTTCTTCGATCAGCGGGCGAGGCTCGCCCTGCACCCCGACACGGTGGAGGAGTTCCGTGCCGATGCGGCCCGGCTCACGTCGGGTCTGACATCGGGAGTGGATCCGTCGGTCGAGGTCGGGCGCGCCATCACTCCCGCCGAACTGCTGGCGAACTGGCGTGCGGATCGATCCCGGCTTATCGCCCTCGCCAGATCGATCGATCCGTCGGCGCGGATCCCGTGGTACGGCCCGGCCATGGCGGCGCGGTCGTTCATCACGGCGAGGCTCATGGAGACCTGGGCGCACGGTCAGGACATCCGAGATGCGCTCGGCCTCGCACCCGAGGCAACCGAACGTCTGCGCCATGTCGCCCACATCGGCGTACGCGCCCGTCCCTTCGCCTACGCCACGAACTCCCGTGCGCTGCCCGACGCCGACGTGCGCGTGGAACTGCGCTCGCCATCGGGCGAGTTGTGGGAGTGGGGCGATGCGTCGTCGGTCGATCGGGTGACGGGCTCGGCGCTCGAGTTCTGTCTGGTGGCCACGCAGCGTCGCCATGTGGCCGACACTTCGCTTGCGGTCTCTGGACCGCTTGCGGCCGAGTGGATGGGCATCGCGCAGGCGTTCGCCGGGCCTCCCGGTGGTGGCCGGCGCCCCGGTACGTTCCGCTCCTGATCGATCGCCGGGTGCTGCGCCGGATCGTCAGAGGTCGGCGATGCGCTTGAAGATCTCGGCGGCGCCCACACCGAAGCGGCTGCCGTTGTCGGCGAGTCGCTGACGGATGCGCCGGCGGAAGGATTCGAGTTCGGCCTCGTCGCGCGCCTTCATGGTGGACTCGAACTGGCTCGTGTGTGCCTCGAGCGCGGCGAGCTTGGTGTCCACGAAACCCGACACGTCCTCGAGGTGGTCGGGAGCATCGGCCTCCCACAGCAGCAGCACGTCGGGTCGGTGCGGTTGCAGGCCGTGGTCCCGGAAGAAGTGTGGGTCCCGGGCGGCAACGATGCCGTCGCACGCCAACAGACCGGCGTGGCGGTGATCCGGGTGCAGCCGGTAGCGCTTCCACGGGTCGTGGCCCAGGATCACCTCGGGCTGCAGACGGCGGATCCAGCGCGCCACCTCACTGCGCACCTCGAGTGTTGATTCCAGCTCGCCATCGACATGGCCGAGGAACACCACCTCGCCGGTTGCGCCGAGTGCTCGTGCGGCGTTGCGTTGCTCGGCCTGTCGGGTCTCGATGAGTGCGTCGATGTCGGCATCGGGGTTCCAGGTGCCTTTGGAGCCGTCGGTACACACGAGGTGATGAACCACACAGCCGGCGGCCGCCCACTTCGCAAGCGTGGCCCCCGCCCCGAACTCGATGTCGTCGGGGTGGGCGCCGATGGCGAGGGCGGATCGTGGCACCGCGGTGTTGCGCGTCCACTCCGTCGCCGCAGCGGTGGCGGTGGGTGTCAGCGCGGGTTGTCCGGGTTCGTTCGCAGCCACTGGCGGATGCCCTCCATCTCGGGACGGTCGAAGTCGTCGGGTGTGTCGATGTCGTGGGCGAGTGCGGGCACGCGCAGCACCCGTACCGACGCACCGCAGCGCAGCGCCTCGGAGAGATGCGCAGCAAACGACCCGCGTCCGTACCGGAAGCCGAACCTGCCACTCAACCCAGCCGGGAGCACAAGCACGTTGGTGCCGTCATACACGAGATCCGGCACCAAGGTGACGGTGTCGGTCCCGGTCGCCGCGACGGGGCGCAGGTCGTCGGCAAGCGGCAGGTCGCCGTGTGCCACCACGATCATGTCGAAGCCGGCCGCTGCCAGCGCAGCGACACCCTCGGCGATCGCCGGGTTCAATCCTTCGCTCGGCGTGTTCACGACCTCGGCGCCGTGTGCGCGCGCCCACTCGGCGACGCCGTCGTCATCGCACACCACCGAGACCGCGAGTTCGTGGGCGGCAGCCAGCACGGTCTCGGCGCAGTGCTGGGCCAGCAGCCGTCGCTCGGTGTCGGAGAGCACCGTGCGGAGGCGTTGCTTTGCGTCGGCGAAGGCCTTGATGGGCACGAGTACCGCAGTGCGCTGCGGTACCGCATGACCATCTGGGGCCGTGTCGACGGGATGCACGGGCCGGATGCTACGGCGGGCGCGTACGCTTCTCGTCATGGCCATACGTGTTGCGGTGATCGGTGCAGGCTCATGGGGCACCACCGTCGCTGCACTGGCCGCCACCAACACGCCCACGGTGCTGTGGTCCCGTCGGCCCGAACTCGCCCGCGAGATCAACGAGAGTCACGTCAACAGCGATTACCTGCCGTCGGCGATGCTGCCGGACGCATTGCGTGCCACGGCCGACGTGGCCGAGGCCTGCGCTTCGGCCGATGTTGTGGTGATGGCCGTGCCGTCGCACGGCTTTCGAGCCGTGCTGCAGGACGCCGCACCGCACGTACGTCCGTGGGTGCCGGTGGTCTCGCTCACCAAGGGACTCGAGCAGTCGAGCCTGAAGCGGATGAGCGAGGTGGTGAACGACGAACTTCCCGGACATCCGGTTGCGGTGCTGACGGGCCCGAACCTTGCTCACGAGATCCTGGCCGGACAGCCGGCCGCCAGCGTGGTGGGTACCGGCGATGAGGTCATCGGTCGGGAACTGCAGCGCATCTTCGCCACGATGCGCCTGCGCGTGTACACCAATCACGACCTGATCGGATGCGAGGTGGCCGGTGTGGTGAAGAACGTGATCGCCATCGCCTCCGGTATGGCCGAAGGGATGGGCTTCGGGGACAACACTCGCGCCACGTTGATCACGCGCGGACTGGCCGAGATGAGTCGGCTCGGTGTGGCGCTCGGCGGCCATCCCATGACGTTCTCGGGACTCGCCGGCATGGGTGATCTCATTGCCACGTGTTCGTCCCGCCGGAGCCGCAACAACTCGGTGGGCATCGAACTCGGTCGTGGGCGTCCGATCGGCGACATCGTGGGTGAGATGAAGATGGTGGCCGAAGGTGTGAAGAGTTCCTCGTCGGTCGTGGCACTCGCCAGTGGCGCAGGTGTGGAGATGCCCATCTGTGAGCAGGTCGACGCGGTGTGCCACGGCGGGGTCACCGCATCGGATGCGCTGGGCGCGTTGATGAGCCGTGGCAGCAAATCCGAACTCGCGGGGCTCGAGTCATGAGCCCCGCAGGATCCGGTGTGGGTACATCGATCGGCGTACTCGGTTCGACATGGCGGGCCACTGTGGATCGCGGCGGTGCTATTGCGGTGGAGGGCGGCCCTGGCGATGCCGCATTCGCCTGGTGGGTGGTGGCCGAGGATCGAATGCATGACCCCCAGCGCGAGCCCACCGTTCGTCAGCGACGGGTCGATGGAACCCCGGTGGTGGAGACCCGCGTGCGTGTTCCCGGCGGAGATGTGGTGCATCGCACGTACGCATCTGCTGCCGCAGGCGGGCTCACCGTGATCGATATCGACAACGAGAGTGCCGCAGCGGTTGCGGTGGTGTTCTCGCACTCGCCCACCTTTGCGCCGCGTCCGCCCACCGAGGTGGCGCCTGCTGCCCGCAGCGCCGATGGTGTGCTGCTCCCGGCTGGCGCGGTGTCGTTCCCGATTGCCCACCGCTCATCGCTGCGTATCGCCATCGCGCATCGCGGGGGTGCAGTCTCGGCTGCACCACGACCGCTGCCGGCAGGTGTTCCCGATGCTGCTGCGGTGGTGCGTGGCTGGTTGCGCCAGACCGAACAGGCGTCTCGACTCGTGCTGCCCGACGGCGGCGCGGCGAACGGCGATCTGGTGGAACGCGTGACTGCCGCTCGCTGCGCTGTCCTGCTGGGTGACCACACCGGCGCCGATGATCCGGTTGCTGCGCTCCTTGCACTGGGCGAGAACGTGCGGATGGGTGCTGATCCTGATCCGTTGGTGCCCGCTGCGGTCACTGCTGCAGAGCGGATTGCCAGTGCCGCGCGGCGATGCGGCCTCGACTGGGATGGAGGGGTTGCGCTCGCCGCAGCCGAATCGATGCTCGTCGCAGCACGAGACCTCCGCGCCGCAGGTGATCTCGCTGCGATACGCGCTCGACTCGGTGGCGATGGTGCACCGATTCCTGCGACAGCGCCAACCGGTGTACGGCTGATTCCGTGGGTGGAGCAACGCATCGCACAACCAGTGTCGGCACAGCGCTGTGTGTTGCTTCCCGAAGGCTTCCCGACCGACTGGTTGGGTGCGAACTGGGAGGCACATCACCTACCCGCCGGCCCACAGTCGCACGTGAGTGTTGCCGTGCGGTGGCACGGCGAGCGTCCCGCGGTGTTGTGGGAAGTCGTCGGCGCACCGATTGCGCTCCACGGTGGCCGTGCGGCGCAGCAATGGAGCAGCACCGACGCTCGCGGTGAGGCGCTCTGGCCACAGCCCTGAGTGGCGCAGGTCGGCAAGGTCAGTGCTGGATGCTGACGGTGTCGTCCACAGCGACGGCACCCGGCTCGATGACCGTTGCGTAGATGCGGCTCACCGGTCCGCGTTCGTGGCTGAGCCGTTGATGATCGCCATCGGCGAACCACGCCGAGTTCTTGCGGCATGGGATCGCCCACGCGCTCGTCTCGATGAGTGCCGTGCCAATGCGCATCCGCATGCCCGGACGCATCGTGTGCCAGTCGATACCGCGCAGCGTGAGGTTCTCGCCGGCACTTCCCGGTGCGATGGGGTGGCCTGCTGCAGCGAATGAGTCGATCACCTCGCCGGACCACAGGCAGAGGGCCTGCCAGGGTCGTCCGTGGTGGGTGCGCGCCCCTTGTTTGTCTCCGCGCAGCCCGCGGAAGTCGACCTCTGCGCGTGCGATGTGGCGCTTGGGTACACCGCCTGCCGACACGTTCACGTGCTGCACCGTTCCGGTGCCGTTGGTGGGGACCGCGTCTCGAGACCGGAGCGATGCGGTGAGGTCGAGCACGCCGTGCCAGACGGTGCTGAGTGCAGCCTGTGACTCGTCGCAGAGCGGGCGGTCGGCAAAGCGGTCGGCGAGACGCTTGCCGACCGCTGCAAATGCGCTGCTCGGATCGTGACGGGTCGACGCTTGTGCCGCATCGCCGTCCGCAGGGGTACCGGTGTGACGCTCGAGTGACTGCAGCCACGCCGAACCAGCAGTGGTCCAGTGCGGTGCGGCGATCCCGTCGGTGAGGTGCTTCCACCATGCACCGAGTGCCGCAAATGTTCGGATCACATCGGTCTGGGTGAACCGATACGGCCCCAGCGTCAGCGCGTTCATCGCTCCGTCATGTCGATGCACACGGCGAGCAGTGCTGCGATCGACATCTCGTTCCACGCACCCAGATCGATGCCCTCGGGGGAGACCTCGACGATGGCGCGACCGAACGTGAGGCCCGTGAGCCATGCCGCAAGGGTGACGAGATCGAGGTTGGGCTTGAGCCAGCCCCTCTGTTGTGCGACGCCCAGGATCGAAGCAAGTTCGAGATTCGCCGCGTGTTGTTCGACCGCGAGACGAGCCGCAAGCTTCGGGCGACCCGCAAGACCGCCGAGCACGCGCAGGCGGGTCGAGCGGGCCGATGCGCGTGCGGGGTCGTAGGCGAGCAACGAGACCCGTCGGCCGCCCTCGATGAATTCGGCGAGCGTGGTGGATGTGTTCACCATGTCGGCGACGGCTGCGTTGACCTCGCGCAACGACCGGCTGTACATCTCGGCGAGGGCCGCCTCGACGAGACCCTCTCTGCTGCCGAAGAAGTGATAGAGCGACGCGAAACTCACGCCCGTGGCGTCGGACACCTCACGCACGCGCACGGCGGCCTCGCCATGCTCCTCGATGGTGGCGATCGCCAGGTGGAGCATGCGCTCACGGGTGCCCGCGGGCAGGTCCGTCGACGTTCGATCACCGGCCGCGTCGTTCATCGTCTCTATCTGAGCAGCCTGAGCTCCCGGAGTGCCGCATTGATGGTGGCATCGGGCCGACCTCCTTGTGCCGAACAGGGGTGACCCGGCGGGCCGGGTCACCCCTGTTCGGTGCCCTCGGGGAGGGCGTCCACCCGGCGTACATGCGGAATGTATGTGGCGCTACACAGTGCATCAACACATCGGGTGGTGACATGAATACCTTCTGCGTCCAACCCGGTCCGGGGGGCGTCGACCCCTACGATCGGCGACGTGCCGAGCGAGCCGTCCGAGCGTGATCCCAGCGGGGCCGACCCAGCGAACCTCCCGGACCCCCTCGATGATGCAGCCGAGCGCGGCATCGGCCTGCTCGTCGTGGCGGCTGCGGCGGTGTCGGCAATCACCGGGGTGGTGCTGGCGTTCGTGTACCGACCCGACGAGGTGTCGTGGCTCCGGGTGCTGCATTCGGGTTCTTCGGCCATCGCCGTGATCTCCGCCATCGCTGCACGCGTCGTGCGCCGTCGGGGTCGCATTCCGTTCTCGGGCAAGGGCGTGCTCGGCGTGATCGCACTCATCCTGCTCGTGGGAGCAGCGTTCGCAACCGGCTCGCAGATCGCATGGCGAGGCGGACGTCCCGACGATGTGGGCATGTTCTTGCAGTCGGGTCGCCGCGTGATCGTCAACGAGGCAGAGATGAAGGCAGGCGACCTCGTCGTTTCGTTCCTGTTGCACACGCTGCTCGGCGTCTGCTCGTTCATCCTGCTCGGCGGGCGCTACGTGCGCGGCTGGGTGCGTCGCGGCGAACGGCCGGACTGACCCTGTCGTGGTGACCCGGGCTGCACGATCGTCCAAGCGGGTGGCCCCCACCCGCGCGATCGAACGGGAACTGTGGTCGCGCGGGCACCGCGTGGTGGTGGGTATCGATGAGGTCGGGCGTGGCGCGTGGGCGGGCCCACTCATGGTGGGAGCCGCCGTGCTGCCCGCAGACACGCGGGTGCTCGGTGTGCGTGACTCCAAGATGCTCCGTGAGTCCGAACGGGAGCGGCTCTTCGATCGTGTGGCGAACTGGTGTGTCACCTGGGCGGTGGGCGAGGCCTCGCAACTCGAGTGCGACGAACTCGGTATGGCGGCCGCGCAACGACTGGCTGCGCAGCGAGCGATCGGGGCGCTGTCGGTGCAACCCGATGCGGCAGTGGTGGACGGGTCGTGGGACTTCGTCGGCACAGCGGTGGATCATGTGGAGATGCGCGTGAAGGCCGATGTGTCGTGCCTCTCGGTGGCTGCGGCGTCGATCCTCGCCAAGGTGACGCGGGACCGCATCATGCGGATGTATTCCGAGCACCTGCCGCACTGGCACTTCGATACCAACAAGGGCTATCCGTGCCCCCTCCACCGAACGGCACTCGCCGGCTACGGGCCCTCGGCCATCCATCGGCGCTCGTGGGTGTTCATGGACAACTACGTGCCGTGGCCGGGCTTGCGCACACATCCGGGTTCGCAGCCCACACTCTCTTGAGCGTCTCGCTGCTGGTCCTGCGGGAGAGGGCCTTTGCCGGTCCCGTGGGGGAGGGCCCAACGGGACCGGCGAGGCACCGGAGCACTTCGAGCCGTCAGTTCTCGATTGCTCTGGACTGTGTGAGCGTCATAGAACCGAACCAAGGTGAGAATTCGGAAAGAATTCGGTAGGGATCAGGTGTGAATTGCGCCCGGAGGCGGGTTCCGGTGGCGCTCGGCGGCGACGAACCCGCTGCACGACCCGGCACATGACCCGGTCGGGGGTGCCGCCCGCGGTAGAACGAGGGTGATGAGCGCAGCACGGGTGTTGGTCGTCGAAGACGACAAGGCGGTGCGTTCGTCGCTCGAGCGTGCTCTGCGACTCGAGGGGTACGAAGTGTCCGTGGCCGTCGACGGCGCGGCCGGCCTCGATGCAGTAGCCGGCACCCGCCCCGATGCGGTGGTGCTCGATGTGATGCTCCCACTGCTCGACGGTCTCTCGGTGTGTCGTCAACTCCGCCAGCGCGGCGACCGAACTCCGGTGCTCATGCTCACGGCGCGCGCCGAGGTGAGCGATCGGGTGGCAGGTCTCGACGCGGGTGCCGACGACTATCTCCCGAAACCCTTCGCCCTCGAGGAATTGCTCGCTCGGTTGCGTGCGCTCATCCGCCGAACTGCACCCGGCGCAGACAGCGATGTGCTCGTGGTGGGCGACCTGCGCATCGACGAGGCCGCACGGCGCGTCTGGCGCGCAGATCGCGAACTCGAGCTCACCAAGACCGAGTTCGAACTGCTCTCGCTGCTCGCACACAACTCCGGTGTGGTGCTGGACCACCACACCATCTACGACCGGATCTGGGGCTACGACTTCGGGCCCGACTCCAAGGCCCTGCAGGTGTACATCGGGTATCTGCGCCGCAAGACCGAAGATGGCGGCGAGTCCCGCATGGTGCACACCGTGCGCGGCGTGGGGTACACACTGAGGACTGCGTGAGCATTGCATGAGGTCTGCATGATGCACGTGTCGATTCCTGTGGTGGGAGCGCGATGAGTCTCCGTTGGCGACTGGCGCTCGCCATGGGGTTCTTGCTGCTCACGATGGTGGCCCTCGTGTCGATTGCCGCCTACCTCACCACTGATGCCCGTGTACGTGATGAGGTGGATGCATCACTCACCCAGCGTTCGAGCGCGCTGCGTCTGCTGCTCGACCAGCCGAAGACCGCCGATGATGGGCGTCGCCTGCCCGAGACCGCAGGTCCGGCTCAACTGCTCGATGCGCGCGGTGTGATCGTGCAGGCCGTTGGGGCGGTGCCCCTGCCGGTGAACCTGCGTGAGATCTACCTCTCGCAGAAAGGCGGCCGTAACTACACCCACACGGTGACCGCCGCCGGTGACCGCTACCGACTCCAGACCGTGGCGCTGGCGAGTGGTGGCGCAGTGCAGGTGGCTCGCGACCTCGAACCCACCGAGGACACGCTTGCCTCGTTGCGTCGGCGATACGCCGCAGTGTCCGGACTCGTTGCCGTGCTCGCCGCCATCCTCGGTTGGCTGCTCGCAGGATGGCTCACGCGTCCGGTGGTCCGCCTCACATCGGCTGCCGAACTCGTGGCGTCCACCGGCGACCTCGACGCGCCCATCGACACAGCGGGTCGTGACGAAACCGCTCGGCTCGCACAGGCGTTTTCCTCGATGCTCGGCGCGTTGCGGGAGTCACGCGCACGACAGCGTCAGCTGGTGCAGGACGCCGGCCACGAACTGCGGACACCGGTCACATCCATTCGTACGAACGTGGATGTGCTGCGGCGCCATGGCGACCTCGAGACGTCGGAACGCACCCAGATCCTCGACGACGTGAACACCGAACTCACCCAGGTGAGTGCGCTCGTGGAGGAACTCGTGCTCCTCGCGAGCGGTGATGTCGATGACGACGCAGTCACCACGGTGCAGGTGGACGACCTCGTGACCCGCCTGGTCGAGCGGGCTCGCCGCCGCCTCGGGCGCGAGATCATCAGCGATACCGAGCCATGGCGCGTGTACGGCTCGCTGCGCGGTATCGAGCGAGCCGTCGACAACCTGCTCTCGAATGCGGGCAAGTTCAGCCCGCCGGAGTCCGCTATCGAGGTGACGCTTCGGGATGGTCGGATCTCGGTACGAGATCACGGACCCGGCATTGATCCCGAGGACCTTCCGTACGTGTTCCAGCGCTTCTACCGCGCCACGGCCGCACGTACGCAGCCCGGGTCCGGTCTGGGCCTTGCCATGGTGGATCAGATCGCGCGAGCGCACGGCGGCGAGCCATTCGCGTACAACCATCCCCATGGCGGTGCTGTCGTGGGATTCTCCCTGCCCGAGTCCGGACCGGTCGATGGTTCCGTCGGTTCGAGCTGAAGTCCTGAAAGAATCGTTCCGTGCCCAAGGTGCAAGCAGCCGTTCTCTCCGATGTTGCGTACATCCGTGATGGTCTGGTGTACCTGTTGGCGGGTGGCATCAATCGTGTCACCACCGAACTGCCGGGCACACTGAATGTGGCGCTCACGGTGATGGTGGAACTCGAGGCGATCGAGTTCGATCAAGGCCACCAGATCCACGTGAAGATCGTGCACGCCGATTCCGCCACGCGGGTGGGTGAGGCCTCGGGCCAGTTCCGTTCCGGCGACACGACAAAGCTGGGCCCGGGCGAACCGATGCTGCTGCCGCTCGTGGTGCCGTTGAAAGGCATCTCGCTGCCGCTCTACGGGCCCTACGACATCCACGTGAGCGTGAACGGCGAGCCCCAGCAGTTGCTCACGTTCCGCTGTTTGTCGCCCCGACGCTGATCTCGCGCGTCACGTCACGCCGCATCGGGTCGTGTGGCAGGCTCGACGGGTTCGGCGCGTTGCGCAGTGGACACCGAACGACCAGCACCCACACGTTGTGCGATGAGCACCACCACCGTGCCGAGCGCTACGGCCGGGATGCTGTGCGTGGCCTCGGCGAGCCACACGAGCGCGGCAAGCGGAACGCGGTAGCCGGCACCGAGCACCGCAGCGGCTCCCACCGCAGCGAGCAGCACCATGTTGCCGTCGAGTGCCTGTCCGAGCAGGCGACCCGAGATCATGCCCACCACCAGCAACGGGATCACCAATCCGCCGGTGGCGCGCCCGAGCACGCTCACTCCGGTGGTGATGGCGCGCAGGGCCAGCAGTGCGAGCAGTCCACCTGCCGAGGCAGTGGCGGCCCAACCCAGTGCACCGGTGCCGGGCCCCAGGTGCAACGGAACACCGTCGAATGCGCCACGCGCAACGACACCGACACCAACCAGCAGCACCGCAGCCGCTCCGAGGTGGTAGCGCTCACGCGAGTAGGTGGCACCGAGGCCGGCTTCGGCTCGTCCCGAGAGCAGTGCAACACAACGGCTCGCCACACCGGCAAGCACTGCGAGTCCCAGCGCAATAAACACATCGCGCAGTCCCACGACGCCGACATCGGTACGCCAAGGCACCGAGAACCCGTCGATGGCGCTCCGGGCGAGATATCCGGCGCACGACCCCACGAGTGCGATCGGGAGTCGACGCCACGAGAGGCCCTCGCGGAACGGGATCTCCACGGCGAGCACGCCGCCGGCCACCGGGCTGTCGAGAGCGGCACCGAAGCCCGCAGCGGCGCCGAGCACCAACAGATCGGGCGACGTGCGGCCGAGCACGCGCCGCGCCAGGTTCGTGAACCACATGCCGAGCAGCACGGCGAGTCCGGTTGCGTCCACGCCGGTGCCGAGTCCCACCGAGGCCACACCGCCGCTGGCGCGGGCGATGCTCTGGCGATCGTCGATTCGACGTCCGTGGTACGAGTCGATGTAGGCGTCGATGCTCGCCGGCCCCGAACGGTGCGCACCCACATACCGGATGGCGGAGTTCGCCACGATGCCCAGCGCCGGGAGCGCCACGGTGAGCCACGCCGGTCCACGGAACACCTCGTCGAGCAGTTGCTCGGTGCCGTAGGCCGCGCCTGCCGCTGCGAAGGCGGCCGCTGCCAGTGCGCCGACCGCGACCATCAGCGTCAGCCCACGCCGGTCGACCCGGTCCGAACCCCCGCTCCGGTCGCTCACCGTGTCCACCGTAGTGGGGCGCACTCGCCGTGGTCGGGCCCCGTGGGCCATGATGACCACATGGACGCATCTGCTGCACTGCTGCTCGGGGAGACCTTCCACGTGGGGATCCGGGTCCCCGACATTCACGCCGCCATGGCCGATCTCGGCAAGGGCCACGGTGTGACGTGGTGCCAGTTGCAGCATCGTCAGCAGCAGATCTGGACCCCGTCCACCGGGCACATCGAGACCGAACTGTGGTTCACCTACTCAGCCGAGGGTCCGGTGCACCTCGAGTTGTTGCAGGGTCAGCCCGGCACCGTGTGGGACACATCGGTTCCCGGCATCCACCACACCGGCGTGTGGGTGGACAACGTGGCCGCCACCACACAGCGACTCATCGACGAGGGTTGGACACTCGTGGGCGCACAGACCTCTCCCGATCAAGGGTTCGGCGCGTACTCGTATGTGCAGAGCCCGAGTGGTCTCATCGTGGAGCCCGTGTGGTCTGCCGTGAAGCCGATGTTCGCCACGTGGTGGGCCGGCGGCAATCTCGGCTGAGTTCGTTTCACTGATCGGTACTGCGCGCCCGGGTCAGCGTCCGGGGTTGGTGCGCACGTCCCGGAACGGGATGTCGGCGTCGACGGTCGGCTCCTTGGGAAGACCGAGTGAGC
>Ga0075471_10002383_pt1 | contig 12342 bp, 9 predicted proteins | sample DEB19_08_DNA_2_FD_74787 | JGI IMG/M metagenome (GOLD analysis project Ga0075471, IMG submission 74787) | Aqueous microbial communities from the Delaware River and Bay under freshwater to marine salinity gradient to study organic matter... | ecosystem: Environmental > Aquatic > Marine > Coastal ... | reverse complement strand
ACGAGCGCCGCGGGCCGGCGGGCCGCCGCGAGCGGCGCCTCGGCGAGGCGGCTGCCGACCACCGCCGCCGCGAGCAGGATCGGGGGCGCCGCCATCGCCACGTGGATCAGGTCGACCCGCGGGAACACCTGGAGGTGGTAGAGCGCCGCGAACGCCACCAGCGCGCGCTCCCGCACGCCACGCAGCCCGCGCGCGGGGACGAGCGAGCCGAGCGAGAGCAGCACGGGGCCGACCCAGGGCCACGCGTTCTCGGCCGCGAGTCGAGGCGAGGCGCCGGTCGCCCGGATCGCCACGCCCGAGAGCGCGAGTCCCGCGAGGATCGCCACGGGAGCGAGTCGCGCGAGGGCGGCTTCGCGTGTCGCGAGCCACGCCGCCGCGGCGAGACCCGCGAGCAGCGCGAGCGTCGGCACGCCCGGGAGCGCGATCGCGACGGCGTAGGCGCGCACGACGCTGCCGTCGACGTGGAGGATGCGCCCGATCGTCTCGGGAAGCCCGAGCGTCGCGACGAGCCGCGTCGCCCACGGCAGGACCGGCAGGAGGAACCCGGTCGCGAGCGCGACCATGTCGACGAGTGGCGGCCGCACGAGCCGAAGCCCGCTCGCGGGCGTCTCGTCGTCGTGCACGTCGCCCGGCGGCGGCCGCAGCACCGCGAGCAGCACCGGCACTCCGAAGGCGATCGCGGTCGGGACGTCGAGCCCGCCCCGCAGCAGCACCCAGGTCGCCCCCGCCGCCGCCGCACGGACGAGCCACGAGAGGGCCGCACCCGCGGGCCCCCGGCCACGCCACCCGCAGGTCGCGGCGACCGCGGCGCCGGCGAGCGCGAGCAGCCCTGCGTTCGGCTTCACCGAGAACGCGCAGCCCGCGGCGCAGCCCGCGGCGAGCGCCCACGGAAGGCCGGGCGTGATCGCGGTGCGCTTCGAGCGGTGCGCTCCCGCGCGTGCCAGCGCGAGTCGCGCCGCCGCGGCCTGCGCGACGAGCGCGAGCGGCATCGCGAGCCAGCCCGGGTAGGGAATGTTGAACGGAGCGCCCGAGCGCAGCGAGAACGGGAGCAGGAACCCGACGCCGAGCAGGGCCGCGACGGCGGCGCTCGCGAGCCCGCCCCACGCGGCCGCGAGCGCCGTGCCGAGCCCGACCGTCGCGGCCTGCAACGCGACGCCGAAGGTGCGCGTCGCCACCAGCCCACCACCGCTCGCGCGCACAAGGGCCGCGTGGAAGCCGAAGTAGCCCGGCGTGTACGAGGTCTCGAAGTCGACCTGCGGCCGCTCGCCCGCGAGCACGCGATCGATCTGCACCAGCTGCACGCCCTCGTCGGTCGGGTCGAAGCCGTAGAGACGCCACGGCCACAGCCAGAGGGCCACGAGCAGGGTGGCCGCGAGACCGGCCGCGACCGCACGCCCGGGCGACGTGCCGCGCGGGAGCGCTCGCAGGACGCGCCGGCCGGGGCGCCGCGTGCCCTCGTGCATCATGCGGGCTTCCCGGCCGGTCGCTCGGGCTCCCGGCCCGCGGCGGAGAGATAGACGTCGAGCGTTCCCTCCGCGCAGGCCTCCCAGGACAGCTGGCGCGCGCGGCGCAGGGCCGCGCGCGAGGTCGCCTCGCGCAGCGCCGGATCGCCGACGAGGCGCGCGAGCGCGCCCGCGATCCGGTCGGGATCGGCCGCGGGCACGAGCAGGCCGCCGTCGGCGACCACCTCGGGCACCGAGGTCGCCGCGACGCCGACCACCGGGCAGCCGCAGGCCATCGCCTCGACGAAGGTGAACCCGAAGCCCTCGAAGGTCGACGGACTCACCATGACGTCGGAGGCCCCGTAGAGCTCGACCAGCGAGGGCCCGTCGACTTCGCCGAGCAGTCGCACGAAGGGTGGCGGGTCGACGACCCAGGCCGGCTCGTAGCCGGGGCGACGGCGGCCCGCGATCGCCAGCACGACCGGCCGGCCCTGCGCGCGGAGCCTCGCGACCGCCTCGATCGCGACCTCGACGCGCTTTCGCGGCTGCGCCGTTCCGACGAACGACACGAGCGCGCCGCGCTCGACGCCGAGACGGCGGCGCACGGCGAGCCTCGACGCTTCGTCCCTCGGCGGGACGAACTCCGCTCCCACGCCGTAGAGCACGACCGAGATGCGCTCCGGATCGACACCGAGGCCGCGGGCGACGTCGCCGGCGGCATGGTGCGAGCCGCACAGGATGCGCGTCGCCGAGCGGGCGGCGTGCCGCAGGTGGACGAGCAGCTGCGCGCGCTGCGCACGCCCGAAGGTCTCGGGCTCGGCGAAGACGGCGAGGTCGTGGATCGAGGCGACGGTCGCCGTGCCGCGCGGCGTGCCGACGAGCGGGAGTGCGTGCTTGGTGCCGTGGTAGACGTCCGGGCGGAGCCGCCGGAGCGCGCGCGGCACGAGCACGTTGTCCCACCAGGGCTGCGCCCAACTCGACGGGAGAGGCAGGTGGACGCAGCGCACGCCCGGCAGGCCCTCCAGCAGGTCGGGGCGATCGGTGAGCGCCCAGACCTCGAAGTCGGGCGACTGGCCCCGCTCGACGCGACGGGAGAGCGCCCGGACGAGTTCGAGCCCGTAGCGCGCGGGGCCGCCGGTCACGCCGCCCACGACCCCGATGGCGACCCGAAGGCGGTTCATCGCCGCGGCTCCGGCGACGGCAGCGCCTCGCCCGGCCGCGCGACCGCGCGCAGCCCGTCGACCACGCCGTCGCGCAGCGCCCGCACCACCCCGGGCTCGCCCCGGACCGCGTAGAGCGCGGCGCTCGCCGCGACCAGCGCCGCGAAGATCGGCGCGAAGGCGAGCTTGTCGAGCAGGCTGCCGTGGTCGCGCACGAGGATCACCTGGTTGCGGGTCTTGAGCCGCGCCGCGTAGGGCGTGAGACCCGAGGCGTAGCCGCGCATGCCGTCGTGGCGGACGACGGCCCGGGGAACGAGCAGCGGCCGGAAGCCGAGCCTGCGCGCGCGCAGGCAGAAGTCGACCTCCTCGTAGTAGACCAGCAGGTCCTCGCGGTAGGGCCCGGTGCGCAGGAAGCACTCGCGCGTGACGAGCACCGCCGAGCCCATGATCCCGCCGACCCGGTAGGGCGTGCCGTCGCCCGCGTCGCGCACGCGCAGCAGGCTGCGCGGCACCGCGAGCGACCAGGTCGAGTAGCGCTCGCCGAGCGAGAGGGCCCGGTCGCGCTCGCGAACGTCGAGCAGCGCCGGGCCGACGAGTCCCGCGTCGGGGTGGCGCACGGCGGCCTCGACGAGCAGCGCGACGCAGTCGGGCTCGATCTCGGTGTCGTCGTTCAGCACGAAGAGGAAGCCCGCCCCCGACGCCAGCGCACGCTCGGCACCCGCGTTCACCCCGCCCGCGAAGTGCCGGTTCTCGGGCAGCGAAACGAGCTCGACGTCGGGCAGGCCTGCGAACTCGCGCTCGAGGACGGCGCGATTCTCCGGTCGCGAGGCGTTGTCGACCACGATCGTCCGCAGGTCGACGCCGCGGCTCGCGCGCAACGAGGCGACGCAGGCGCGCACCGCGTCCGGCCCGTCGTGGGTGACGACGATCGCGGCGACCGGCCCCGGCCTGCCGTCGGGACCGACCAGCGGCGCTCCGAAGACGGCCCCCTCCCCGCCCCCCGCGGAGCCGTCCGCGCTCACGCGGCCTCCGCGACCAGGCGCTCGAGCGCCGCGCGCAGCCGCGCGGCGCGTACCTCCGAGCCGGCCGCGCGCATCGCGGCCGACCGGGCACCGGCTCCGAGCCGGTCCCGCGCCGCAGGATCCCGCGCGAGATCCCGGATCGCCGCGGCGAGCGACGCCGGATCGCGCTCGACCAGCCGGATCGACTCCCCGGGGGCGAAGACCTCGCGGATCGCGGGCGTGTCCGCGGTGACGATCGCGCACCCGGCCGCCGCCGCCTGCCAGACCTTGTTCGGGACGACCATGCGGGCCTTCTCGGAGGCGCCGAAGATGCCGAGCACGAGGTCGGCGGCGCGCAGTCGCGCGGGCAGCGCCTCGTAGGCGACCCAGTCCTCGAAGCGCACGTGCGTGGCGCCGCGAAGCAGCGCTTCGCACGCGGCCCGCTCCGTGCCGGTCCCCACCAGCTCGAAGGCGATCCCCTCGTCGGGGGCGATCGACGCGATCGCGCGGGCGATCACGTCGGTTCCGTGCAGCGGCAGGTACTGTCCGTAGAACAGCACGCGCACCGGCGAGGACGCGCCGTGCCCCCCGGCGCGCGCGGCCTGCCCCGCCGCCTCGAACGGGGCCTCCGCGCCGAGGTACTGCACGAGCGAGCGTGCGGGATCGAGGCCGACGGAGCGAGACGCCCAGTCGCGGTGGGTGGCGGTGTCGACCAGCACGAGGTCGGCGGCCGAGAGGCTCGCCCGGTCGATCGCGCGCAGCAGGCGGGCCGCGGCGGAGCCGGGCGCGTAGGCGCGCCGGTCGTCGACCAGCGTCTCGGTCACGGTGACGAGCGGCGCGAACAGGATCGGGCGCCGCCCGGCGAGACGCCGCAGGAGCAGCACGTCGAGCTGGCCGTTGAACCCCGCGACCAGGACGTCCGCGTGCGCGGCCGCGGCGCGAAAGCGCCGCGACAGGCGCGCAACGGCGCGCGCATAGGCGAAGCCCAGGCGGGCGAGGCCCGCGGGAGAGAAGTAGCCCGCGTCCTTGTCGCGGGTGCGCTCCCAGAGCGGCTCGTGGCACTCGGCCACCTGCCAGCCGGCCGCGCGCAGGTCGTCGGCGAGGAGCGCGTTCGCGGCGTGACGGGCGTTGTAGGTGCCGAACAGGAGCGCGGTCACCGGGCTCCCGCCGCGCCGGAACGGCCGCCGGGGCGCGCCTCGTGCGAGCCGTCCTCCTCGTGGTAGCCGGGCTCGAGGTCGGCGGGCACGTCGAGCTCGAGCTCGATCTTGCGCACCCGCAGCAGCGTGTCCTCGACGAGCGAGCGACTCGCTCCGATCAGGTCGGCGATCAGTCCCATCAGGATCGTCTGGACGCCGATGATGCCGAGCGCCGCGGCGAGGATCAGGGACTGCACCATCCCGGCGCCGCCGGTGGTGACGTAGAAGAAGAGGAAGCGCAGCCCGATCGCGACGCCCGAGAGCAGCATGAGGCTGCCGACCGCCCAGAACAGGCGGATCGGGGAGTAGAGCGAGTAGATCCGCACCAGCGTGAGGAAGGAGCGGTAGAGATACGAGGGGATGCTCTTGAAGAGCCGCGACGGCCTGGTCTCGCGGCTGCGGACCGGGACGTGGGTCACGGCGAGCTGCTTCTTGCCGGCCTGGACCAGGGTCTCCAGCGTGTAGGTGAAGTCCGAGATGACGTTCAGCCGCAGCGCCGCCCGGCGCGAGAAGGCGCGGAAGCCGCTCGCGGCGTCGGGGACGTCGGTGCCGGAGATCCCGCGGACGACCCAGCTGCCGTAGGACTGGAGGGAGCGCTTGAGGGGAGAGAAGTGCGCGAGCTCGCCGGGGCCCCGGTCGCCGACGACCATGTCGGCCCGGCCCTCGAGGATCGGCCGGACCAGCTCGGGCAGGTCGCGCGCGTCGTACTGGTTGTCGGCGTCGGTGTTGACGATCACGTCCGCGCCGAGTTTGAGTGCGGCATCGATGCCCGCCGAGAACGCCTGCGCGAGCCCCTGGTTCTGGGGGAAACGGATGACGTGGTCCGCCCCGGCCCGGCGCGCCACCTCGGCCGTGCCGTCGTCCGAGCCGTCGTCGATGACCAGCACCTCGACGCGGTCGACGCCCTCGATGCGCCGGGGCAGCGCGGCGATGGTCTCGGGCAGCGACGCCGCCTCGTTCAGGCTCGGGATCTGGATGATGAGCTTCGGCATCCGGTCACTTCGCGGTCTCGCCCTCGTGCTGGTCCTGGTCGCGGCCCTGCTCTCCCCCGCATCGGCTTCGTTCGCCGCACCGGAGCCGGCGCCGCCGTCGCTGCGGGTCCTCTTCCTCCGCGTGGACTTCCCCGACCGTCCCTCGACCCGCTCGGCCGACACCCTGGCCGGACCGGGCCGCGACGGCCTCCTCGACCGCTTCGCCGACTACTGGGCCGAAGCGTCCTCGGGACGTTTCCACATCGAGCCGATGCTTGCCAGAGGGGTCTTCCGCCTGCCCGAGCCGCGCACCTCGTACTCCGGCGCGACCCGCAAGCTCGTCCGCGCGGCGATCGAGGCCGCCACCCGGCCGCGGTCGGCGAGCCGGGAGGCGATCGCGGCGTTTCGACCGGAGGCGGTCGTCGTGCTCTTCGCCGGCCCGGGATCCGAGTCGGAACTGAAGCCGCGCACGACCGGCAGTCCCTGGTCGGAGGCGATCCGGGGGGGCGATCCCTTCGACGTCGCCGGACGCCAGCTCGACCGGGTCATGGTCGTCGGCGAGGACCCGCTGAACGGGCTCTCGCCGTTCGGCGTGCTCGCCCACGAGTTCGGCCACCTGCTCGGCCTGCCCGAACTCTACGCGCCGAGCCACGAGCACGTCGGCATCGGCGTGTGGGGGCTCATGGGCGAGGGGACGTGGGTCGGCCGCGGCGACCGGCCGCCGCACCCGTGCGCATGGTCGAAACTCCGGCTCGGCTGGGTCGACCCGATCCTCGTCGAGCGCGACCGGCACGTGCGGCTCGACGCCGTCGAACGGGTGCCCCGGGTCGTGAAGATCCTCGCGCGCGAGGGCCACCCCGAGGAGTACTTCCTGGTCGAGAATCGCAGGAAGATCGGCGCCGACGGGCGCGTCCCGGGCGAGGGACTGCTCGTCTGGCACGTCGACGACTCGCTCGACAACTTCCGCAGGTCGCAGGACGACCCGAATCACAAGCGCGTCGACCTGCTGACCGCCGACACCTGGCCCTCGCAGCTCGACCTCGGACCGACGCGCGGGGGAAACCGCGGCGACTCGGGCGACCCGTGGTCGGACCGGCTGACCGGGCCCGGGCCCGACACCCGGCCCTCGACCGCGAGCTACTCGGGCGCGCGCGGACGGTTCTCGCTGCGCAACATCTCGCCGGCCGGGGACGCGATGACCTTCGACGTGGTCTTCGAGCGGGACGACGGCGAGGGTCGCGAGCCGCGAACCGCGCCCGGGGCGGCCCTCAGCCCGCCGCTGCCGGAGCCCGGCCGGGCGCGATCGCCCTGAGCGCGCGCGCGGCCGCGCGGCGCACCCGCGGGTCGGGATCGGAGGACGCAAGTTCGTCGAGCCGCTCGACGGTCGCGTCCGTTCCCCGCGGCCCGACCTCGGCGATGGCCGCGGCGGCGAACTCGCGCGCGCGCGGCCGCTGGGACCGCAGCAGCTCCGCGAGTCCGGGCACCGCGAGCGGCGCCTGCGGCACGTAGCGGAGCTGGAGCCCGGCCGCGATGGACACCTGCGGATCCGCGTCGGCGTGCTCGTCGACGATCGCCGCCGCGCGCGCCGGCGCGACGGTCACGAGTGCGGCCGCGGCGCGCGCGCGCAGCTTCGGATCCTCGCCGCGCGTCGCGAACTCGAGCGCCGGCGCGGCCGCCGCGGCGTCGGGCCCGAGCACCTGCAGCGCCATGTCGGCCGACGACGTCATGCCGGGGTCGCCGCGCAGCTCGACGAGCATCGGCACGACCTCGGGCAGGAGTCGCCGCAGCGCCCCCGGCGCATCGGCGAGACCGAACGGGTACTTGGTCGTCTCCGAGGCGAGGACGCGGACCACCCCCATCCGGGCCCCGGGGTCGAGCCCCCGCCAGCGCGCGACCGCCGTTTCGGCGGTGGTCGCGTCGCCCGAGGCGATCTCGAGCGCGAGGCGCTTCTCCGGGGCGGCCGGCCTGCGGCAGCCCGCCACGAGCACCGCGGCGAGCAGCAGGAACGGGATCGCCGCGGCGCGGCGCGACGCTCCGGGGGTCACCCTTGCTTCGACCCGTGCGCCTCGTGCGACTGGAGCATGAGCCCGCCGTGGCTCCAGGCGGCCCCGGCGGCCATCGCCATCGCGACGAAGATCACCTCGGCCAGCTCCTTCTCGGTCGCACCGGCCTTCACCGCCTTCGCGGTGTGGGCGTCGATGCACCAGGCGCACTGGGTCGCGTGGGCGATCCCGACCGCGATCAGCTCCTTCGTCTTCACGGGCAGTGCGCCCTCGGCGAAGGCCTTCGCGTCGAACTCGAGGAAGGCCCGGTAGGGCTCGGGCGCGAGCTCGCGCATCCGCTTGAACTGCTTGCGTACGTCGACGCCGTGGAACTCCATGCCGAGATCCTCCCTGGCCGGCCGCGACGCGGCCGCCGTCGTCTTCAGGCGACGCCGAGGTCGCGCACGGTGAAGAGCGCGTCGAAGGGATAGCCCGCGCCTTCGACGTTCTCCCGGGCGCCTTCCATGCGGTCGATCGTCGCGATGATGCCGATCACCTTCGCCTTCGCGGCCTCGATCACCTTCGCGGCCTCGAGCACCTGGCCGCCGGTCGTGGCGACGTCCTCGACGATCACCACCTCGTCGCCTTCCTCGATCTTGCCCTCGAGCTGCTTCGAGGTGCCGTACTCCTTCTTCTGGTTCCGGATGAAGACGCTCGGCAGCCCCGACGCGAGCGACGCCGCGGTCACCAGCGGAATCCCGCCGAGTTCCGCCCCGGCGAGCCGGTTCGCTCCCTTCGGGATCCGGGCGGCGAACATCTTGCCGAGGTCGACCAGGATCTCCGGTCTCGTCGAGAAGAGATACTTGTCGAGGTAGAAGGAGCTCTTGCGGCCGCTGCGCAGCGTGAAATCCCCGCGCAGCAGCGCGATCTCCGCGATGCGCTGCGCCAACTGTTCCCGGTCCACGACCGCATCCAACCGCCCGCGGCGGCAAACGTCAATGCCGCCGCGACGCGAGCTGGACCAATCCGGGCGGCGACCGCGGGGGCGGGCGCCCCCGGCGCGGGCCGCCGCGACAAGCGAAGGTCAGTCGCCGCGGCGCAGCGGCCGGTACTTGAGCCGGTGCGGCTGGTCGGCCTCGGCGCCGAGGCGCCGGTGCCGGTCCTCCTCGTAGTCGTGGTAGTTCCCCGCGAACCACTCGACGTGGCTGTCGCCCTCGAAGGCGAGGATGTGGGTCGCGATCCGGTCGAGGAACCAGCGGTCGTGGCTGATGACGACCGCGCAGCCCGCGAAGTCGAGCAGCGCGTCCTCGAGGGCGCGCAGGGTGTCGACGTCGAGGTCGTTGGTCGGCTCGTCGAGCAGCAGCAGGTTGCCGCCGCTCTTCAGCAGCTTCGCCAGGTGGACGCGGTTGCGCTCGCCGCCCGAGAGCGAGCCGACCTGCTTCTGCTGGTCCGAGCCCCGGAAGTTGAACCAGGAGCAGTAGCCGCGCGCGTTCACCTCGCGCTTGCCGAGCATGATCTTCTCCTGCCCGCCGCTGATCTCCTCGAAAACGGTCTTGTTTCCGTCGAGCGAGTCGCGCGACTGGTCGACGTAGGCGAGCTGCACCGTGTCGCCGATGCGGAGCGTGCCGGAGTCCGGCTTCTCCTGGCCCGCGATCATGCGGAAGAGCGTCGTCTTGCCGGCGCCGTTCGGCCCGATCACGCCGACGATGCCGCCCGGCGGGAGCGAGAACGTGAGGTCGTCGATGAGCAGCCGGTCGTCGTAGCCCTTCGAGACGTTCTTCGCCTCGACCACGACGCCGCCGAGCCGCGGGCCGGCGGGGATGACGATCTCGGCCTTGCCGATCCGCTCGGCCGGCCCCTCGGCGAGCAGCTTCTCGTAGGCGGCGAGGCGGGCCTTGCCCTTCGCCTGCCGCGCGCGCGGCGCGAGCCGCACCCACTCGAGCTCGCGGGCGAGGGTGCGCTGGCGCGCCGACTCCTGCTTCTCCTCGAGCGCGAGGCGCTTCTGCTTCTGCTCGAGCCAGGAGGTGTAGTTGCCCTCCCAGGGGATGCCGCGGCCGCGGTCGAGCTCGAGGATCCAGCCCGCGACGTTGTCGAGGAAGTAGCGGTCGTGGGTGACGGCGACGACCGTGCCCTTGTACTCGGAGAGGAAGCGCTCGAGCCACGCGACCGACTCCGCGTCGAGGTGGTTCGTCGGCTCGTCGAGCAGCAGCAGGTCGGGCGACTGCAGCAGGAGCCGGCAGAGCGCGACGCGGCGGCGCTCGCCGCCGGAGAGGTGGACCGTGCCCTCGTCGGCCGGCGGGCAGCGCAGCGCGTCCATCGCGACGTCGAGCGTACGGTCGAGCTCCCAGGCGTTCGCCGCCTCGATCTTGTCCTGCAGGTCGGCCTGGCGGGCGAGCAGCTTCTCCATCTGCTCGTCGCTCATCGGCTCGCCGAGCTTGTTCGAGACCTGCTCGAACTCGTCGAGCAGCGCGCGGATCGGGGCGACGCCCTCGGCGACGATCTCGCGCACGGTCTTGTCGGGATCCAGCGCCGGTTCCTGCGGCAGGTAGCCGACCGTGTACCCCTCGCCGAGCCGGGCCTCGCCGGAGAACTCGCGGTCGAGCCCGGCCATGATCCGCAGCAGCGTGCTCTTGCCGGAACCGTTCAGGCCCAGCACGCCGATCTTCGCGCCGTGGTAGAAGGACAGGTTGATGCCGTCGACCACGACCCGGTCGGGCGGGTAGACCTTGCGCAGGTCGCGCATCGTGAAAATGAACTGGGCCATCCCTTCCCGATAGCGGACGGCGCGCGAAAGCGGGAGGGACGCGCGCGGGCGCGCGGACGGCGGCCGGAGCACGGCGCCGCTTGCCCTGCCCCGGGGTCCGCGGGCTAGGCTCCGGCGCGATGCCCACCGGCGACCCCGGCCGAACCCCCGTCGGACGCGCCGCTCTCGCGGGGCTGCTCGCGGCCCTCGTCGTCGCCGTCTTCTGGCCCGCACGCGGCTTCGAGTTCCTGCGCTTCGACGACCCGATCTACGTGACCTCGAACCCGCTCGTGCAGGGCGGCCTCTCCTGGTCGTCGATCGCGGGCTCGTTCCTACCCCGCGACGGCAACCTGGTCCCGCTCACCTGGATCTCCCTCGCCGCCGACGCCTCGCTGCGCGGCACGGCCGCGGGCGGCTTCCACGAGACCAACGTGCTCCTGCACGCGCTCGCGGCGGCGCTGCTCTTCGTCTTCCTGCGCTCCGCGACCGGCGCGACCGGCCGGAGCTGGGTCGTGGCCGCCCTGTTCGCGCTCCACCCGCAGCGCGCGGAGTCGGTGGCCTGGATCTCGGAGCGCAAGGACGTGCTGTCGGCGGTGTTCGCCTTCGCGACGATGGCGGCATGGGTTCGCTGGACCCGCTCCGGTCGCACCGTCGACCGCGTCGCGGCCGGGGCCCTGCTCGCGGCAGGGCTGCTCGCCAAGCCCATGCTCGTGACGGTTCCCGTCGTCCTGCTCCTGCTCGACTTCTGGCCGCTCGGCCGACTCGCGCCGGAGAGGCCGCTCGGCCCGCCGCTCGGGGAGCGCGCGCGGGAGAAGCTCCCGCTCCTCGCGCTCGCGCTCGCCGCCGGCGTGGCGGCGATCCTCGCCCAGCGGGCGCGCGGGGCCACCCGGGCGAGCGATCTGATTCCGCTCGGCGAGCGCGTCGCCAACGCAGTCCACTCCACCGCCTGGTACGTCGCGAAGACGGCCTGGCCGTCCGGCCTCTCGTTCTTCTACCCCTTCGATCCGGTGCCGGCGGCGACGGCGGTCGCGTGCGCCGCCGCACTCGCGGTCGCGACGGCGGTCGCGGTGGCGTCCTGGCGAAGGCGCCCGTACCTCGCGGTCGGCTGGTCCTGGTACCTCGTGATGCTGCTGCCCGTCGCGGGCGTGCTGCAGGTCGGCGAGCAGGCGCGGGCCGATCGCTACACCTACCTGCCGTCGGTCGGCCTGCTGCTCGCCTCCACCTGGCTGGTGCACGACCTGCTGCGGGGAACGTCCGCCGGCCGCCGCCTGGCCGCGGCCATCGCGGTCGCCGCCGTCACGGCCGGGGCGATCTCGACCCGCGCCGAGATCGGGCACTGGCGCGACGACCGGTCGCTGTACGCGCGCGCGCTGCAGCGCGACCCGGGCAACCACAAGGCGCACTACCTGCTCGGCCTCGCGGAGCGGGACGCGGGGCGCGACACCGAGGCGATCGCCCACTTCGAGGCCGCGCTGCGCTCCCGGCCCACGTGGCCCGATCCGCGGCTGGGCTGGGCGAACCTGCTGCTGCGCCGCGGTCGCGCGGCCGACGCGCTGCCGGTTCTCGCGGAGGCGGCCGGGCGCGCGGACGCGACGCCGCAGCTGCTGAACACCTACGGCCTCTGCCTGCTGGCGACCGGTCGCACGGCGGACGCCGAGGGCTTCCTGCGACGCGCGGTCGAGGCCGACCCCGGGTACGCCAACGCGCGCTTCAACCTGGGCGACGCGCTCGCCGCCGGGGGCGACCTCGCGGCCGCGGTCGAGCAGTGGCAGGCGGTCGCGCGCCTCGACCCGCGCGACGCGGACGTGCGCCTGAAGCTCGGGCTGGCGCAGGCCGAACTCGGTCGC
>Ga0075471_10002381_pt1 | contig 12350 bp, 11 predicted proteins | sample DEB19_08_DNA_2_FD_74787 | JGI IMG/M metagenome (GOLD analysis project Ga0075471, IMG submission 74787) | Aqueous microbial communities from the Delaware River and Bay under freshwater to marine salinity gradient to study organic matter... | ecosystem: Environmental > Aquatic > Marine > Coastal ... | reverse complement strand
GGCAATTTCCACACGAGTGTGCCACAGGGGACTTTGACGATGATATCCTTGCCAGCAAGGCCGTCGCAGCCCTTGCCCATGCCGCACTTACCGTCCTGCGCGATGAGGCGGGGCTGGTAATATTGATTGATGAGGTTGTTGAGGTCGTGGCTGGCTTCGAGGATGACATCGCCACCGCGGCCACCGTTGCCGCCGCTGGGCCCGCCCTTGGGGATGTAGGCTTCGCGATGGAAGGCGACGCAACCTTTGCCGCCGTGACCGGCACGGGCGTAAACTTTGATCTGGTCGATGAACATGATTTGGATTGGGGACGGCAAAATGCCATCCCGGGCGCCCGAAACAAAAAAGGCGAGGCGGTGGGCCTCGCCTTGAAATTGTCCGGCAGCTGCTAGTTCTTGGCGGCGGCTTCCGCCACCACATTGACGCGCTTGCGGCCGAGGTCAAACTGCACCTTGCCGTCCACGAGAGCGAACAACGTCCAGTCACGCCCGCAGCCGACGTTCTTGCCGGCGCTGAATTTCGAGCCGCGCTGGCGCACGATGATGCTGCCGGCGGTTACGGTCTGGCTGCCAAATGCTTTCACGCCGAGCCGTTTGCTGTGACTGTCGCGTCCGTTTTTGACGCTGCCCTGTCCTTTTTTATGTGCCATAAAGCTTGAAGATTATGCGTTGATGGTTTTGATCTGCACCACGGTCAACTCCTGGCGGTGGCCGATGGTTTTGTGGTAGCCTTTGCGGCGCTTCATCTTGAAAGTGACCTTCTTGTCGCCGCGAATGTGTTCCACGACGTCGGCGGTGACGGTCGCGCCGGTGACGGTGGGCGAACCCACGGTGAGCTTGCCATCAGCATTGATGAGCAAGACGCGGTCAAAGGTGAAGGGCTTGCCAGCCTCGGTTTCGAGGCGTTCGACTTCCAGTTTGTCGCCGGCGACGACCCGATATTGTTTGCCACCTGTTTCTAATACAGCATACATAAAATCAAAGGACGGACATGAAACCCCAGGTGCGGCCCGGTGTCAATGTGGAATTTGGAAAATTTGGGACTCCCAATCGCTATCCTGATAAGCGGCTGGCCTAAACCAGCGTTCACGGAGTGCAGCGGAGGTGATTGCCCACATCGTTCACGCCGGCGACGATTTCCTCGCGGGTCTTCAGGTTGCGGAGGCGCACATAGTCGCTGCTATCCAGCCGGGCGGTGAAGGCGACTTTGAGTTCCTGGGCACGCTTGAATTGTTTATCCGGCTTGGCGGGCGTAAGCGGGTATTCCACCGCATGGCCGGCGGCGCGCAGGTCGTGAACCAGCTTCAGGGTCGCCGGGCGCAGGGTTTCGTCCTCCACAAGGGCATAGACGAACATCGGAGCATCGAACTTGGGCAACAACCCGCGCGCCTTGAGGAGTTCGAGCAGGACGACATCGCCCATGCCAAAACCCAACGCGGGTAAATCCACTTTGCCGTTGCTGATGAGTTTGACCAGGCCGTTGTAACGACCGCCGCCGGCGATGGCGCGCAATTCGCCTTTGCGATCAAAAGCCTCGAACACAACACCGGTGTAATACGCCAAGCCGCGGATGACCTGATAATCCACCTTCACGAAATCACGCAAGCCACGCGCGGCGAGGTTATCGAGGATGGCCTGCAATTCCTGCGTGGGCGTGCCTTTAGCGATGAAATCGTTGACCGCAGCCAGTGAGAAGCCCAGTTCGGCGAGTTTCTTTTCACTTTCCTCCGGCGCGGTGCGTTCCAGTTTATCGATGATCTGGAAAAAATCATACTCCCGCGCCGCGACCCCGCCACCGCGCTGGAAAAATTCCTGCCACGCATTGCGACTGCTGAGGCGCAGGACAAAATCCTCGGCGGTCAAGCCGAACGCGCGGAGCGTATCGATGACAAGGGCGATGAGTTCAGCATCCGCCGCCGGGTCGGTCTCGCCGATGAGGTCGGCGTTGAACTGGAAGTGTTCGCGCAGACGGCCCTTCTGCGGCTTCTCGTAGCGGAAAAGTTGCGGGATGGCGAACCACTTGATGGGTTTTTTGTAATTGCGCTCGTGGGCGGCGACCATGCGGGCGAGCGTGGGCGTCATCTCGGGCCGGAGCGCGATGTGGCGTTCGCCCTTGTCGGTGAAATCAAAGAGCTGTTTGACGATTTCCTCGCCGGATTTGGTGGTGAAGAGTTCGAGCGGTTCGAGCGGCGGGCCGTCGTATTCGCGGAAGCCGTAGCGCTTGGCGATGGTGCGCCATTTCTCGAAGATGTATTGGCGGGCATCAGCACTCCACACATCCGGGTGCGGCAGCGGTTCGGGATAAAAGTCGCGGAAACCAGGCAGACGTTCGATAGCCATGCCGCGAAAGATAAAAGGCAGCCGGCCAAAGGGAAAGTAAAAGCGCGGGCCACGCCGGCAGCGGCGTCACTTCTTGGGCGGAATGCGGATGACCATTTCCCGCATTTCCTTGCCGGCCTTGAATTTCACCACGGAACGCGTGGGAATGGGCACGTCGATTTCCGGGAGATTGGGATTGCGCCCGATGCGGGCTTTGCGGGTCTTGACTTCGAAGACGCCGAAGTTGCGCAGTTCCACCGTTTCGCCCTCGGCGAGAGACTCGGAGATGTAGTCCAAGGTCTTTTGGACGACTTGCTGGACATCCTGCTGTTTCAGATCGGTTTCTTCACTGATGCGGACGACGAGGTCACGCTTGGTCATATCTCCTCCTTGATTGGTGGACGTTGTTGTGGGCTACGGCTTCACTTATAGATGCCGGACAGCCCACGTCAAGCCATGAATCCAAGGTCACAGCAGGGCGTCCCCTCCCCGGGGGCAACACACCACCCCTGCCAGCCTGCAATCGGGGGGGAAAACGAAGTGGTTTGCGTTTGCGCCGGATTAAAATATCGTAGCCGCCCTTGAAACCATCGCCTGCCAGCACCAGCAAGCAACTTCTCGCCGCCGCCCACGAACTGTCCCGCCACGTCGCCCGGCTGCGCTTCGCTGCGCCCGTGGCACACGTCTACAACCCGCTGGATTACGCCGGAGCCGCCCACGCTGAATACCTGCGCCGCTTCGGTGGCGGGCGGAAGCGCGTCTTGTTCCTAGGCATGAACCCTGGCCCGTTTGGCATGGTGCAGACCGGCATCCCCTTTGGCGAAGTAGCCGCCGTCCGCGATTGGATGGGCCTCCGTGCCACCATCACCAAGCCGACCAAGGAACATCCCGCGCGGCCTATCGAGGGGCTGGCCTGTGCGCGTTCGGAAGTTAGCGGGCGGCGGCTCTGGGAACTTTTCGCCGGACGCTTCAGGACGCCGGAGAAATTCTTCGCCGATCACTTCGTGGCGAACTACTGCCCGCTCGCGTTTCTTTCCGCGACCGGCGGCAACCTCACACCGGACAAACTCCCGGCGGCGGAGCAGCAAGAACTGTTTGCCCATTGCGACGCCCACCTGCGGCGCGTGCTGGAAACACTCAAGCCGGAATGGCTCGTCGGCGTGGGCGGCTTTGCGGAGGCGCGCGGCGCGGCGGTGGCCTCCGGCGAGAAAATCGGCCGCATCCTGCACCCCAGCCCCGCCAGCCCGGCGGCGAATCGTGGCTGGGCCGCGGCCGCAAACAGGCAATTGGTCGCGCTCGGCATTTGGTGAACCATCTTAGAAAAGGCTTGCGCCGCCCCCGCGTCCCGCCAAGATTTGCTTCCGCAGGAAATCAAACGAACTCACCAAATTTATGAGCCGCATCTACAACAACATCGTCGAAACCGTGGGCCGCACCCCTCTGGTCCGGTTGAACAAGGTCACCGCCGGCTTGGACGCGACCATCGCGCTCAAGTGCGAATTCTTCAACCCCCTCGGCAGCGTCAAGGACCGCATCGGCATGGCGATGATCGAAGACGCCGAGAAGCGTGGCGTGCTCAAGCCCGGGACGACCATCATCGAGCCGACCAGCGGCAACACCGGCATCGCCCTCGCATTCGTCGCGGCGGCCAAGGGCTACAAGATCATCCTCACGATGCCCGAAACAATGTCGCTCGAACGCCGCACCCTGCTGGCCATGCTCGGCGCGAAACTCGTCCTCACCCCCGGCGCGGAAGGCATGAAAGGCGCCATCGCGCGCGCCGAAGCCATCGCCAAAGAAACGCCCAACTCGTGGATTCCCCAGCAGTTCGAAAACGCCGCCAACCCGGCCATCCACTCCAAGACGACCGCCGTGGAACTGTGGGATGATACGGACGGTAAGATCGACATCTTCGTCGCCGCCGTCGGCACCGGCGGCACCATCACCGGCGTCACCGAAGTCATCAAACCGAAGAAGGCGTCATTCCAAGCCATCGCCGTCGAACCGAAAGATTCCCCGGTGATCTCGCAGACGCTCGCCGGCCAGCCGGTTAAACCCGGGCCGCACAAGATCCAAGGCACGGGCGCGGGGTTCATCCCCAAAAACCTTCACCTCAAGGACACCGCCGGCAACCCGCAGATCGTTGAATGCGTGCAAGTCTCCAACGACGACGCGTTCGCCATGGCGCGGCGGCTGGCGAAGGAAGAAGGGTTGCTCGTAGGCATCTCCACCGGCGCGAACGTCTGCGCCGCCATCGAGATCGCCAAGCGGCCGGCGAACAAAGGCAAACTCATCGTCACCGTCGCCTGCTCCACCGGCGAACGCTACCTGAGCACAGCGCTCGCCGCCGAAGCCCGGGCGGAAGTCGGGGGCTGATTTTCCCGCCGCCAATCTCCAGCGCGCCGGCAACGGCGCGCTTTTTTGTTGCGGATTTCGGTCAGGGTCCCGGCGGATTTGCCGCCGCCGAAGCACCGTGGAAACCGCCCCAAACCGCCGGCGGCGTTGAAAATATTTATTGCTCTTCGGCCCGCTTCGCGTAGAGTGCGCCCCGTCAACAGTCTCGTTGGCCGCAGCGGGAAGTCCGCTCTTCGGCCTTTCGGTTTTCCAAAGATTCAACGTTCCGATTCGTCTTCGGGGAAAACGAGACCACCCAAATTTTAGGAGTCAGTTTTTATGAGCAACACACACAATGAGCCGGCCATCCCGGCAGCCGCCAATTATGGCACGGGGTATCTCGAGATTTCGGAGAAGGGTTTCGGCTTCCTCCGGACGCCGCAAAACCACTTCACCCCCAAACCCGCCGATGTTTTCGTCACGCCTGATACCATCAAGCGCCATTTCCTGCGCGAAGGCAGCCTCGTGGCCGGGCCGACGCAGCCGCCCCATCGCGGCAACAGCCCCCAACTCCGGTCCGTGGACACCGTCAACAACATCCCCTTTGCCGACTACACCAAGGTCGTCCGCTTCGAGAACCTGACCACCATCGACCCCATCGAGAAATTCACCCTCGAAACCTCGCCAGACCTCATCGAGACGCGCGTCATCGACCTCGTCACGCCCATCGGCAAAGGCACCCGCGGCCTCATCGTCGCCCCGCCGCGCACCGGCAAGACCACCATCCTCAAGCAGATTGCCAACGCCATCACCACCAACCACCCCGAAGTCCACTGCATCGTGCTGCTCATCGACGAGCGGCCCGAGGAAGTCACCGACTTCCAGCGCTCGGTGAAGGCCGAAGTCATCGCCTCCTCGAACGACCAGGACCTGGACACGCACGTCCGCCTTTCACGCTTCGTCATCGAACGCTGCCGCCGCATCGTCGAGGCCGGCAAAGACGTCTTCGTGTTGCTCGACTCCATCACCCGCGTGGCCCGCGCCTACAACAGCGTCCACAGCGGCAGCGGTCGCACCATGTCCGGCGGTGTGGATGCCCGCGCGCTGGAAATCCCGCGCAAGATGTTCGCCTCCGCGCGCAAGATTGAGGAAGGCGGCTCGCTCACCATCCTCGCCACCGCGCTCGTAGACACCGGTTCGCGCATGGACGAATTGATTTTCCAGGAGTTCAAAGGCACCGGCAACATGGAGCTCATCCTCGACCGCAAGCTCTCCGATCGCCGTTTGTATCCGGCCATCGACATCCCCAAGAGCGGCACGCGCAAGGAGGAGAAACTTTTTCCCGCAAAGAATCTCGAAGCCATCCGCAAACTCCGCCGCACGATGGTGGACCTCAATCCCATTGAAGCGATGGAGACGCTCACCGCCGCGCTCAAGAAGCACAAGACCAACGACGAACTGTTGGCCAAGCTCGACAAGGGCTGATCCCAATCTCACGACCAGAACGGCGGGACTTCAATGTTCCGCCGGTTTTTGTCGGCACATTGGCGGATTGCTGAGCCGGAGCGATTCCGCTATGGCTATCCGCAATGAGCCAGCCACCAATCGCCACCCCGCACTCCCGCCCGCCGCTGGAGCGCATGCTCCGCATTCATCAGGCGATTCAATCCGGCAAATATCCCAACGGCACCCAACTCGCCGCCGAACTCGAAGTCTCCACCAAGTCCATCCAGCGCGATCTGGATTTCATGCGCGATCGCATGGAGCTCCCCATCGCCTACGACGCCATCCGCCACGGCTATTTCTATTCCGGCGAGGTCAGCGCCTTTCCCACGATGCAGATCACCGAGGGCGAAATTTTCGCGCTCGTCCTCGCCGAAAAAGCACTCCAGCAATATCGCGGCACGAACTTCGAGAAGCCCCTCCTCTCCGCCATCCGTAAGATGGAACAGGCGTTGCCCGACACCATCTCGCTCACCCTCGCCGACCTCGAGCACACCATTTCCTTCCGTACCCGTGCCGAGCAGATTCTGAATCTGGAAATCTTCGACGTGCTCGCCAAGGCCGCCGCGCAGCGGCAGCAACTCGAAATCGCCTACCGCAAACCCGGCCAGCGCGCGCCTGAATTGCGCCGCGTGGACCCGTATCACCTCGCGAACATCAACGGCGAATGGTATCTCTTCGCCTACGACCACGCGCGCGCTGACATCCGCACCTTCGTGCCCGCGCGCATGGAATCCGCGAAGCGCACCGGCAAGACCTTTCCGCGCCCGCAAAAATTTTCCCTCGAAAAGCGCCTGCGCGGCAGCTTCGGCGTCCATTCCGGCGCGGGCGAATTTGCCGTCGTCCTCCGCTTCAACGCCCGCGCCGCCGCCTACGTCCGCGAAAAGAAATGGCACGAGTCGCAGGAACTCCGCGACCTCAAGAACGGCGGCGTGGAATTGCGCCTCAAGCTCTCCAGCCTCGTGGAGATCGAGCGTTGGGTCCTGAGCTGGGGCGGCGATGCCACCGTCGTCCAGCCGCGCGAACTGGCGGAATCCGTCCGCGCCGCCGCCCGGCGGATTCTGGCAGATTAAGTCTCGCGAATTCCGTTGTCCGCCGGCCCGGACGTTTCTACACTGACCGCGTCTGCTCGCAACATGACGCCGACGCAACAACACGCGACGCTCGCCACGGCGAACGGAGAAGTCGTCTTCGACAAACTCACACGCGCGCTCTACGCCACCGACGCCTCGCACCATGAAATCGAGCCGCTCGCCGTCGGATTCCCCCGCACCGCCGCCCAAGCCGCCTCCATGATTCAGGCCGCAGCCGCAGCCGGTCTCTCCGTCACCCCACGCGGCGCCGGCACGGGCCTCGTCGGCGGCGCGTTGGGCGACGGCCTGGTGATTGATTTCGCCCGGCACAACCGCGAGATCAGCGACTTCGACCCGCTGCGGCGCACCGTCCGCGTCGGCGCAGGCGTGGTGCTGGACCAGCTCAATCAATTCCTCAAGCCCCACGGTTTCTGCTTCGGCCCGGATGTGGCCACGAGTTCCCGCGCCACCATCGGCGGAATGATCGCCAACAACTCCTCCGGCGCCCGCAGCCCGCACTACGGCACGACCGCCGACCACGTGACCGCCGTGGAAATCGTCCTCGCCGACGGCAGCACCGCCACCGTCAGCGCCAAGCGCGACACGCTCCTGCCCCAACGCGAACTGCTCGAGGACATCGCCGCGCTCAACGGCCTGCTGGTGGCTGAACAGTTTCCGCCCGGCCTCGTCAAGCGCCTGCCTGGCTACGCCCTCGACCGCATGGTCCGCGAACCGGGCAATCTCATCAACGCCCTCGCCGGCAGCGAAGGCACGCTCGCCGGCATCATAAGCGCCGAGTTAAAGATCCTGCCGATGCCGAAGGAACTGGGCGTGGGTTTGGTCTTCTTCGATTCCATCACCGAGGCATTGCAGGCCACGGTGGAATTGGTTGACCTGCAGCCCGTCGCCATCGAACACCTCGACCGCATCCTCATCGACCAGACGCGCGGCCATCGGGATTTTCAGGCGGCGCGGCACCTGCTGGATTTCGACGCGCAACCGTGTGCAGCAGTCCTAGCGGTGGAATTTTACGGTGACGTGGAGGCCAAGCTCGCCGCGCTTGAATGCAAAAAAATCGGCGTGCGCAAACGCATCCTGCAGACGCTCGCGGAGGTGAACCAGTTCTGGGCGTTGCGCAAGGCCGGCCTCTCGCTGCTCACCAGCCGCCGCGGCGACGCGAAGCCGGTGACGTGCATCGAGGACACCGCCGTGCGGCCGAAAGATTTGCCGGCCTATTATGCCGGCCTGAGCGACATCATGCAGCGGCTCGATCTGGAGGCGTCCTTCTACGGCCATGCGGCGGCGGGCCTGCTGCACGTGCGGCCCGTGCTGGACCTGCATGCGCCCGCCGACCTGGTGAAATTCCGGCAAGTCACGGAGGAAGTCGCCGCGCTGGTGCGGCAGTTCCGCGGCTCGTTCTGTGCGGAACATGGCGTGGGGCTCAGCCGCACGGAATTTCTGAGGGCGCAGGTCGGCGACGAACTTTACAAGCTGATGCGCGAGATCAAAGCCTCGTTCGACCCGCACCGGCTGTTCAATCCTGGCAAGATCATCGGCGATGGCCGCTACAAACTCGATACCCACCTGCGCCGCAACGTGACCGCGCCCCTCGAACTCAACTTCGTCCCCACGCTGGCGTTCGCCGCGCGCGACGAATCGTTTATTGCCAACCTCGAGCAATGCAACGGCTGCGGCGGCTGCCGCAAGGACTCGCCGACGATGTGCCCCACGTACATTGCCACCGGCGACGAACTCATGTCCACGCGCGGCCGCGCGAACATCATCCGCACCGTCCTCGGCGCGCCCGGCGAGCCGGACGCGGCGGCCTTGGAAGCAGCCTTGAGCAACTGCCTTTCCTGCCGCGCCTGCGTGAACGAGTGTCCGTCCAACGTCAACCTGCCGCTGCTCAAGGCGGAACTGCAATTCGCCCGCACCCGCGCCCACGGCCTCACATTCCGCCAGCGCATCTTCAGCGGCCCCGACCACTTGGGCGCGCTCGGCTGCAAATTTCCGTGGCTGGCGAACATGATTGTGGATTCCTATTTCGCGCGGCAGGTGCTCGCGCGCGTGCTGGGTATTTCTCCACAACGCGCACTGCCGCACTACACGCGCGAACGGTTCGATGTCTGGTTCGCCAAACGCCCGCCCGCGCCCAAACGCCTCAAGCGCGACCGCGTCATTCTTTGGGACGACACCTACGCGCGCTACCACGAGCCCCACATCGGCCAGGCCGCCGTGAAGGTGCTCGAGGCCGCGGGCTTTGAAGTCATTCTCCCCACGCAGCGGGAATGTTGCGGCCGCCCGGCGTTCAGCCAGGGACATCTGCACAAAGCGATGCGCCTAGGCCGGCACAACCTGGACATGTTGCACGTCAAAGGCAGCCTCATCCCGATTCTGTTTCTGGAGCCGTCGTGCTACTCCATGTTCGCCGAGGATTACCGGGAGTTGAAACTTCCCGGCGCGGAAGACGTCGCCGCGCGGTGTTTTCTCTTCGAGGAATTTGTGGACGACCTGCTGCGGCGCGAGCCGGGCGTGTTGCGGTTCAAGCCCGACATCGCCAACGTCGTCGTGCACGCGCATTGCCACACCAAGGCGCTCACCGAAGCGGGCTTCATGCATCGGCTCGCAGCGCGGCTGCCCGAGCGGCGCGTGACGGTCATCGACACCGGCTGCTGCGGCATGGCCGGCGCGTTCGGGATGCAGACGGCGAAATACGATCTCTCCATGCAAGTCGCCGCACCGCTGGCAAAAAAATTAAAGGAGCAGCCTTTTGGCACCGTTGTGATAGCCTCAGGGACGAGTTGCCGGCAACAGATCGCCTCGCTCGCGCCGGTGCGCCCGCGGCACATGGCCGAAGTCCTGGCGGCGGCACTGGCAAACGGCTGATCATGGCAAAACCAACTATCATCGAACTGGACGACGGCCAAAGTCTCCAGCGCATCCCCATCCTCTACGAAGACCGCTCCGTGCTGGCCGTGGACAAGCCCGCGAGCTGGATGCTCGTGCCGTTCTCGTGGCAAAATACCAACCGCAACCTCATGGCCGCGCTCACCTCGTCCATCAGCGCCGGGGATTTCTGGGCGCGCTCGCGCGGACTGAAATTCCTCCGCAACGTCCACCGCCTCGACGCCGACACCACCGGCATTTTGCTCTTCGTGAAAAGCCTCGGCGCGGTCGAGCCGTTCACGGAACTCTTCGAGAGCCGGCAGATGGAGAAGATCTACCTCGCCGTCGTCAACGGCACGCCCAAACAAAAAGAATGGGCCTGCGAACTCCCGCTTGCGCCCGACCCGGGCCAGATCGGCAAGATGCGCGTGGACCATCAGGAAGGCAAAGATGCCGAGACGCATTTCCGCGTGTTGCAGACCCGCGAGACGACCAGCGGCCCGCTCACGCTCGTCGAGGCCATGCCTGTGACCGGGCGCACGCACCAGATCCGCCTGCACCTCGCGGCCGGCGGCACACCCATCGCTGGTGACAAACTCTACGGCCGGAACACCGCGCCGCCCGGCCCGACCTATGCCGATGGCCGCCCCAAACGCGTCCCCGGCTACGTCGCCCCGACCGAACCGTTGGGGCTGCGCTCGGTGTATTTGAGCTACCGCGACCCGTTCCAGAAAAGCCGTGTGGAAATCAAGGCGCCCACCGAGAACTTTCTCCGGCAGTTCGGCTTTGAAACCACCGCTTGCACCGGGCCGGCGGCGCGTTAACTTTCCGGCAAGGCAAAAAAATCCGGGCTACCATCATGAAACTCACCTACTACGGCCATTCCTGTCTCGGCGTCGAAGTCGCCGGCAAAACCCTGATGTTCGACCCGTTCATCACTCCCAACGGCCTAGCCAAGCACATCGACGTTGCCAAGATCCCCGCCGACTACGTCCTCGTCACCCACGCACACTTTGACCACCTCGCCGACGCCGCGGCCATCGCCAAGCGTTGCGGCGCCACGATTGTTGCCAACTACGAGATCTGCGAGTGGTTTGGCAAACAGGGTGTGGCGAAAACCCACGGCATGAACCACGGCGGTGCGTGGCGATTCGAATTCGGGCGGGTGAAGCTCGTGAACGCCATCCACTCCAGCGGCCTGCCGGATGGCAGTTACGGCGGCAACCCCGGCGGCTTCGTCGTCGAGACTGCAGAAGGCAATTTTTACCACTCCGGCGACACCGCCCTCACGCTGGATATGAAACTCATCGGCGAGAGCACCAAGCTGAATTTCGCCGCGCTCTGCGTGGGGGACAATTTCACCATGGGCGTGGATGATGCCATCCGCGCTGCCGAGTTTATCCGGTGCGACCAGATTGTGGGCATCCACTACGACACCTTCCCGCCGATTGAGATCAACCGCGCCGAGGCCGTGGAGAAATTCCGCGCCGCCGGCAAGCAATTGCACCTCGTGCCCATAGGCCAGAGCGTGAGTTTTTGACCGCAAAACCGCCTCTTTTTGGACTGTGTTTCCAAGTCGGCTATCAATAATCGCGCACCAGCAATGAACATGGTTTCCGGGAAGGAAGCCGGATTGCCATACCTATGAATGGACGAGCGTTTTTTGAATTGTTTTGTGATGCCTATGAGTGCCTGCCCAAAGACTTCGATGAGACGGTGTTGTTGCTCTGCGTTTTTCCAAACGCCAGTTTACTGGTGCGCCTGCTTTGACGCCTGAACCGGGAGTTTTTCAGTAAGGACATTGAGCTGATACGTCAGGTCAAACATCTGACGAACACCGAGGACATCCGGCAGGAAATCTGCGACTATTACTATCGCTACCCCGCGCGCGGTCGGGTTCGCCGCATTTTGCGGGCGCGTGTTTCAGGACAGCGGTTGCTGGGTTTGGCGGATCATCTGTTCAAGAAAGCTGGAAACGGCCAACCAACTGCCAGCGCAACCTGAAGCGGCGTGCCGATCCTGGCCTGATGGGGATTGCGTCACTTGGGCTGTCCTTGGTTGTGCTTTGCAGGCCAATTTCGCAATCAACGCAACTTCGGGAAAAACCTCTCCGCCGTGGCGCACGTCGCGGCACTCAATTCCGCCAGCGTGCAGCTTTTCACCTGCGCGACCGTCTCAGCGATCTCCATGACGTAGGCTGGTTCGCAGCGTTTGCCGCGATACGGCACGGGCGCGA
>Ga0075471_10002380_pt1 | contig 12354 bp, 10 predicted proteins | sample DEB19_08_DNA_2_FD_74787 | JGI IMG/M metagenome (GOLD analysis project Ga0075471, IMG submission 74787) | Aqueous microbial communities from the Delaware River and Bay under freshwater to marine salinity gradient to study organic matter... | ecosystem: Environmental > Aquatic > Marine > Coastal ... | reverse complement strand
TCCGGGTGCGAGAGCACGCCCTCGACCGCGGCGCGCCCGACGTTGCCGGTCGCCCACTGGATCACCCGCAGCGCCACGCGCGGATCCTCGGCCATGTTCGGCCCCGGTTGCAAGGAGGGACCGCCGGCCCGGGGGCGCCGGACCGCCGGGCCGCGCCGTCGAGCGCCTCGCGGCGGGTCGCACCGTTTGGGTCCCTCCGGGGTTCGCTGCTACGGGGGGCGGCCGAACCCCATGCCCGGAGGAGGCGTCCCATGAGAGAGTTGATCGTTCCGTTCCTCGCCATCGCGGTCCTCGGCTGCGCACCTGCGGCGAGCGTCGTCACCGCCCCGGTGAACACGGCCGCCAACGTCGCCACCGCGACGACCGGCGCCGCGGCAGGCGTCGCCACGACCGCCACGGGCGCCGCCGCCGGCGTCGCGGCCGCACCGGCCGCCGCGGTCGCGGGCGCGACCGGTGCTCCCGCCCATTCCGCCGTCGGCGGGGCGTGCCAGGACGACGCCGCGAAGTTCTGTCCGAACATGACGAGCGGCATCGGCAAGTGCCTCGCCTCGCACCGCTCCGATCTCTCGTCGCACTGCCTCGCGATCGTCAACTCGCTGTCGAAGTTCCCGAACTGCCTCGGGGACGCTGCCAGGCTCTGCCCGAACGTGACGCCCTCGGGTGCCGGCTTCATGGCCTGCCTGCGCACGCGTCAGAACGACCTCTCCGAGCCCTGTCGCCAGCAGATGGGCAAGGTTCGCTGAGCGGGAGTCTCCCGCGATCCCGCGCCGCCCCGGTACCGCTGCGTTCCGGGGCGGCGCGCGGCCCGCTAGAGCAGCAGGGCCGCGACGAAGAAGCCGACCATCGCGAACGAGATCGCGACCCGCGCCGCCGTGCCGGCGACCGTGCCGAGCGCGGTGAGCAGCCCGACCTTGCCGGCCCGCAGGACGCTGCGATTGGTCGCGAAGTCGCCGACCATCGCGCCGACGAGCGGCAGTGCGAACAACCCGACCGGCCCGAGAAACGCGCCTGCGAACGAACCGACGGCCGCCCCGGTCACCGCGAGCGGGCTCGCGTTCGCGCGCTTCGCCCCGAGCGCCTGCGTGATCGTGTCGGCGAAGAACGAGAGCAGCAGGAGCGCGCCGACGAAGCCGATCGTCCACCGGCCGATCTTGTGGAAGTCGTCGATCCAGGCGGCGAGCAGCACGCCCGCGAAGATCAGGATGGGGCCGGGCAGGAAGGGCCGGATGGTGCCGACCATCCCGGCCGCGATCAGGCCGAGCGCCAGGACCCAGAGGAGGGCTGCGATCGCCATGCGGCGAACGTGGACGTCCCCGGGCCGCTGCGCAAGCCCGTCGCGGAGTTTTCGGCGGTGACCTTGCCCGGGCGCGGTGATAGGCGTCGGGGCGTGGAGAGGACTCGCTCGAAGTCGGCGGGGCCGTCGCGCCCGGCGATCGTGGCCGCCCTGGTCCTCGCGGGGCTCGCGGTCGCGTTCGCCCGGCCCGCCGCCGCATCGCCCGAGAGCGTGGCGTGCGGGATCGCCCGCCAGAAGGCGTCGGTCGACCTCTCGCGTCGCCACTCCGGCTGTCACCGGCGATTCGGCTTCTTCCAGCCCTACGACGAATGCTACGCGGCCGAAATGGCTCGCTTCGACGAGGCGAGTCGCGCGATCGCGGACCTGCCGGGGTGCCTCGCGCTGCCCCCGGGCTACGGTCTCTCGACCGAGGCGCTCGCGGTCGCCGACCAGTTGACGGCGGCGCTCGCCCCGGGCGCCACGCCCCCGCGCGACCGCTGCGCGCGCGCGAAGCTCGCCTCCGCGATGCGCGACTACCGCTCCGTCGTCCGCTGCCATCGCGAGGCGACGCTCGCCGGTGTCTCTGCCGCGGACTGTGTCGCCTCCGCCCGTGCCAGGCTGCGCGACTCGTTCGCCGCCGCCGAGGCTCTCGGCGGCTGCTTCACCGCAGGCGATCGCGACTCGATCCACCACGCGGTGCTCGACCAGGCGCGTCGGCTCCGCGACGCGATCGCGCTGCTCGACTGCGCCGACGAGGGCGGTGCCCCGGCCTGCGGCGGCGCGTGTCCGTCGGGCGCAATCTGCCGGCCGGCCGGCGAGGGCTCGGCTTGCGCATGCGAGCCGGCGCCGTGCCTCGGCAGTGCACCGGCGTGCGGGGCCGATTGCCCCGGCGGCGGCACGTGCGCCGCGCGCTTCAACGCGGCGGTCGGCACGGTCTGCGAGTGCGTCTATCCCGACCAGCCCTGTGGCGACACCTACCCGCTCTGTGGCGGCACCTGCCCCGACGGTACGCACTGCGGCACGACCTCGACCGGCAACCTCGGCGGCTCCTGCGGTTGCGTGCCCGACGGCAGCGTCGCGTGCTCGGACGCGGGCGGATTTCCGACCTGCGGCGGCACCTGTCCCGACGGATCGACCTGCGCCGGGGTCGACTTCCAGGTGGGCGCGTTCTTCCGGACGACGGGCTGCGTCTGTGGCGGGCCGCAGGCCTGCACGGAGGGCGGGATCGTCTGTCCGCCCGGACAGTACTGCCAGGGCGGGGTCGCGCCCGGGATCTCCTTCCGCTTCTGCCGGACGCCCTGACCCGGCGCTCGATCCGGCCGCGGCGCGCGTGACGCACCGCGTGGCCGTGACGCGTCGATTCGAGGTTGGGCGGTCCCTGCCGCGGTGCTAGCGCGAAGGCGTGGCTCCGACGTCGATGCAGCCGCGAACGCCCCTCGAGGCGGAGCGCAGACCACCGGCCCCGGCCGGTCGACTGACGCGCTTCCTCGGTCGTCTCTACCTGCGCATCGCGGGCTGGCACGTCGAGGGAAGCCTGCCTCCCGAACTCCACAAGGCGGTCGTCGTCGCGGCGCCCCACACGACCAACTGGGACATGCCGCACATGCTCGCGGTCGCCTGGGCGGTCGGCGTGCGGCCGTCGTGGCTCGGCAAGAAGTCGCTGTTCCGCTTCCCGTTCGGCGGCTTCATGCGCGCGCTCGGCGGCATCCCGGTCGACCGCAGCAAGCGCGAGAACGTGGTCGACCAGGCGGTCGCGCGTTTCGAAGCGGCGGACCGCCTCTTCCTCGTGATCCCGCCGTCGGGAACGCGGTCGCGCGCGAAGCACTGGAAGTCGGGGTTCTACCACATCGCGCGCGGATCGGGCGTGCCCGTGCTGTGCAGCTTCCTCGACTACCCGTCGCGGACCGCGGGGCTCGGCCCCTGCCTGCGCATGACCGGCGTGCTCTCGGCCGACATGGGGCGCATCCGCGAGTTCTACTCCGGCATCCGCGGGCTCTACCCCGAGAAGGCGACGCCGATCCTGCTGGCGGAGGAGGACGCTTCCTCGCCGCAGGCCGCGGACTCCGAGCCGGCCGCCTGACGCCACGAGGGCCGCGGCGCGTTCGCCGTCGCGCCACCGAGGCCGCTCAGTTCGAGAGATACTCCCGCAGCCGCTCCCGCAGCTCGCCCCGCTTGCGGAGCTCGTCGAACAGGCTGTGGTTCTCGAAGCGCGGGTCGGGCCGGACCGACACCGGCGAGACGACGCGGCAGAGGTCCTTCGCACCGAGCACGTCCCTGCCGTTCAGGCCCGAATACGCGACGACCAGGACCGGGTAGCCCCCCGCCGCGACGCGGGCCGCGTGCCATCGCGTGAGCCGACATCTCGAGCACGCGCGCGATCGAGTTGAAGGTCGGCGTCCGGGTCGCGCGGGACTGCCGCATGCTGATCGCGGCGGAGGGGCAGCAGATCACGCCGACGTGCGCGTCGAGCATGCCCTGCAGGAGAGCCTCGAAGCGGGGCTCCTCGTAAGTCGACGGCGAGATCACGTGGATCAGCCAGATGCGCGGCTCTCCGCGGTAGCCGAGCTCGTCGGCGACCCGCAGCAGCCGCTCGGTTCCGTTCTCGCGCGGGTGGTTCACCTGGTCGACGTGGACGTGCAGAGGTTTCCCGAGCTCCATCGCGAGCCCGACGAGACGACGGCAGTGCTCGTCGAAGCCGACGTGCCCGGGCGCGCGGCGACGGTCGTCGCGCTCCGGCAGCGAGCCCACGAAGTCCGATCGCCTCGCGGCCTCGACGAAGAGCTCCCAGCGCCCTGGGTCGTCGTCGCGAAAGCCGAGCGGGTTGTACGCGCCGAGTCGGAGATCCAGCCGGCCGCGCAGGCGATTGCGCAGTCGCTCGAAGGCGTCGAGCCCGTCGAAGTCCCCGAGGTCGCGACCGACGTCCACGAGCGTGTCGGCATGGCGCGTGCCGCCGTCCACCATGATCTCGAGGTATTCGAGCACGCGCTCCTCGAGCCGCCCCGGCGCGAACTCCCGGGAGGCGTGGATGAGCGGGATCAGGGCGTGCTTCGTCGGGAGGGAGAGCGACGACGCGACGCCGGCCGTCTCGGGATCGAGGAGCCTGCGGGCCTCGTGGAGCGTCCCCGCCCGGTCGAGGTGCAGGTGGGGTTGCGGTAGCCGCCCAGCGCCGTCACGCGGGCGTGGAGATCCCGGTAGAAGGGCGTCAGGTCGCGCATCGTGACGTCGGCGGGCCTGCTCAGCCCGCCACCGGGACGTAGCGGATCAGCACTCGATCGCCGCTCGCCAGTCCCTCGCGAAACGAGGCCTCCCAGCGCGGCCAGCGCGCCGGATACTTCACCCCGTAGTCGCGGCAGAGCATGTCGTAGCGCGCGGGATCGGTGACGAGTTCCCCGCGCGCCCGGATCGACGGCCCCGCGGGACTGCCGACCCAGATCGTCGCCATCGGACGCTTCCAGCGGATCCGCTTCGCGCGCCAGGAGTCGGGGCGCGTCCCGACCCAGACCGAGCCGTCGTGCCAGGTGAACCAGATCTCGGCCTTGCGGCTCAGCGTGCCGTCCTTGCGCGTGCTCGAGATGTAGACGAACTCGGAAGTCGCGAGCAGGTGCTCGATCTCGGGCGACACCGCCGCGGCGGCGCTTCCTGCGGCCTGCGGGGCTTCCGTCGCGGACGGGGCAGGGGCGGCGGCAGCCGCGCCCGGGGTCGCCGTCGCCGCGGGTTCGTCCGCGTGGGCCGTGCCCACGGAGCCCGAGGCCTCGCATCCGCCCGCGAGTCGCGCGACGGCGGGCGCGATCGCGATCGCACCCGCGGAGCGGGCGGCGCGCGCGAGCATCGCGCGCCGCGTGAGGCGGGCCGGACCCGGCGTGGCAGTCGGGAGTGTTCGATCGTCCATCCCGGGGAGGATAGCCGCCGGGGGGCGCGCGGTGAATCCCCGGGGGCGGTCCCGCCGGGCGTCTCGCGAAGCCGCCCGGCGGGACCGGCTTCACATGGCTCGGCCGGACGCTGGCGGGCCTCGGCCACTCGGGGTTACGGAGCGCCCGTGGGCCCCTGCGACGCCGTCCCCGGCGAGCATCGAGCGCTCGTCGAAGCCTACGCTCGCACGCGCCTCGAATTCCTCGACCCCGCGACCGGGCGCGAGAGGGTGCTCCACCCGGCACCCCCGGGAGTCGCGGGTCCGTGGCCGTTCCGCGACGCGAGCGCGGCGGCCGTCGTGACCGCGTGGCACCCGCGCAGCGATCCCGGCCGCGACCCGTCTCGCAACCGCGCCGACCTCGACGACCTGCGCCGGACGGTCCTTTCCGCGGGCCACCGCGCGATCGACTGCATCGGCGTCGGCCCCGCGACCGACGTCGCGCCGGACGCCTTCGAGGGTGTCGCGAGCGGCGCATCGGCCGGGTCGTGGTCGGAGCCTTCGCTGCTGGTCCCCGGGGTCGATCGCGAGACCGCCTGCGCCTGGGCCGCGAGTTTCGAGCAGAACGCGATCTTCTGGTGGACCCCTTCGGACTGGCGCGTCGTCGGCGTGCTGCTCGCGACCCCCGACGTGGTTCTCGGCTGGCGGCTCTCGCCCGCCGACTGACCCGCCGACGGTTCTCCCGTCGGCCGTTGCCGTCCCGCGAACCATGCGTCTCGTCGCTCGCGCCTGCCCGCCGGTCAGCGTCGCTGGCACCGCGCTCGCAACGCTCGAAGGTGGAACCTCGCGGGGGCCGTGCCACGGCTCCCGCGTTGTCACCGACGCGAATCGGAGACCCACGGAATCCCGGGCGCGAGAAGAACCCGACCCGCGCGAGCGGGAGGAGACACGGACATGGCGACCACGAAGCGAACCCTGACCCTGCTGGCGCTCCTCGCAGGGCTGCTGGCGGCTCCTGCCCGCCCCGCCGCCGCGGCCTCCTGGAAGCTCGTCGGCTGGAACAACCTCGGCATGCACTGCATGGACGCCGATTTCAGCGTCTCGTCGCCCCTGCCCGCCTACAACACCTTCCACGCCCAGGACGGGCCATCGAGGAGGACGGTGCGGAGGTGGTCATCCTCGGTGGGGGGCCGCTGGTCGGCTACGGCAAGGAGATCGAGCAGGATCTCGGCATCCCGGTCGTGGACCCGACGCTCGCGGCCTTCAAGATGATGGAAGGATTCGTCGACCAGGGCTGGCGCCACAGCAAGATCGGGCGCTGGAGCCCGCCGCTCGACACGCTCGGGGACGCGTCCGGGTCCATTCCCTACAACCGCAAGTGGCTCGACCTGCCCTGAACGGGGCGTGATCCGCGAGCGCCCCGCGTGATCCCGGCTCAGGGGCGCGCGCTCCCGCTCGACGCCCCGGTCGGCTCGCGTCGCCGCAGCACGACGGCCAGCACGTCGTCCGACCCACGCACCGCCGCGGCGTCTTCTTCCCAGAGGATGCGGCTCCGGCCGCCTTCGCCCGCGACGACGACGCCGCAGGGCTCGTAGCCGTCGCGCAGGAAGGCGGCCATCTCGTCGAGCACGCGCGCATCGGAGTCCTCGCGTCGCACCCACGAGGTGGGAACCCGCACGGAGACGACGAAGGCCGGGCGCGCGTGTGCGACCTCGCGCATCATCTCCTCCTGCATCGCGCGCGCGTCGGGCTGGGGCTCGAGCAGCGGGTACATGTACACGTGGCCGGTTGCGGAGCGACGGCCGGCGAGAAACGGGATCTGCGGCTCGGAGCCGAAGATCGCGATCCGGTCCCCGGGTGTGGTCCGCGCAGCGATCCAGGACGCGATGGCGGGCGACTCGGGAAAGAGGTTGTCCCCGTAGAGCGCGCGCGAGACCAGGTCGGGCGCAAGCGAGAGCAGCAGCTCGCGCTGCGAGGCGACCGACTGCGCGCCCGCCAGCAGCACGACGACGGCGGGCGCGAGCGCCGCGGCCGCCGGTGCGACGCGACCGCGAAGCCCGCGAGCGGCGACCTCGGCCGCCGCCCCGACGAGCAGCGCCACGGCCGGCAGCGCGAGCAGGAAGTAGTGCTCGCGAAAAGTGAGCCCGGGACACGCGCCGAGGAACGAGAACGCGGCGAGCGCGAGCAGCCGCCGCCCGTGCGGCACGACGTCGCCCGGCAGCGCCGCGAGCGCCGCCCCGGCGGCGGCGATGGCCCAGAGGATCGGCGCTTGCGCGAGGATGCGGCCGAGCGCGACCCGGAGCCACAGCGCGCCCTGGTCGAGCGGGAGCGGTTTCGCGTAGCCGGCGCCGTAGCGGAAGAGCCAGGCCGCGTAGTGGCCGAGACCGCCGCGCATCGCCGCCCAGGCGAGCACGATCGCGGTCGGCAGCGCCGCGGCGGCGAGCATCGTCGCGGCCTCGCGCGCGAGGCTTCCCCGCTCCTTCGCACGCGAGACCACGAGGCGCGCGAGCGCGAAGAGGAGGAACACGACGCCCGGCTGCTTCATCAGGATCGCGATCCCGAGGAAGAGGCCGGTCGCGACCGTCGCCGCCGCACGCCGGCCGGGCGGCGCGCGGAGCGCACGCTCCTGCGCGAGCAGGCCGGCGAGCGCCGGCAGCACGACGAAGTGGGTGGCGTGCGCGAACGGGCCGAGCATCGCCGTCTGCAGCGAGAGGAACGAGTACGCGACCGCCGCTCCGGCCGCGCCCGCGGGCCCGAGCCACGCGCGTCCGAGCAGGAAGACGAGCGCCGTCGAGGCGAGGTTCGCCGCGACGAGGAGCAGCCGGACGGCGGCCGTCCCGGGCCCGAGCAGCGCGAACGCGAGTCCGTAGGCGAGATGCGTACCCGGCAGCTTCATCCCGTACACCGACTCGAAGGGCGGCACGCCGTCCCGCAGCAGCCGTCCCGCGTAGGCGTACTCGCCCTCGTCGCGCTCGAGCGGCACGCCGAGGAGCCGGAGCCGGATCGCGGTCGCGACCGCAGCCGCCGCGACGGCGACCAGCGGGGGCCACGGGCCCGCCGGCTCGTCGTCGGCCCGGTCCGGGAGGGGGCGTGCGCTCACGCCCGCGAGCGTATCAGGATCGCGGCAGGCAGGTGAGCAGCAGCTTGTCGCCGTCCGTCCGGCCGTCGCTCGAGGTGACCCGGAGGTCGAGCGTCATCTTCGCGGGCCGCAGCCCGCCGTTCGCGAGCCGCACCTCGACCTGCATCGTCTCGCAGGAGTCCGGGGTCGCGTTGCGGAACACGCCGGGGACGATCCCGACGCCGCCCGAGGGCCCGAGCGCCGCGACGATCAGCTTGTTCGCGTTGCGGTCGAAGGCGAGCGTGCTGGTCTTGCGCGGCGAGCGAACGTCGAAGGCCGCGACGTCGCTCGGCTTGCAGGCGGGCAGGCGCGGGTCGCGGTTGTTCAGGCAGGCGGCGACCGTGAAGATGCAGGAGTCGGCGGGGCCGCCCGCGTCGCAGGCGGGATCGCCCTCGCGGCAGCTCACCTTCGCGATCGGCGCGCCGGTGCGGTCGCGCGAGAGCGTCACGCCGTCGACCCTCCACTCGAGCAGGCACTCGGTCGTCGAGCGGGCCGAGGACGAGCCCGGCATGCAGACGTTGGCCGGCGAGGTCGCGGTGCAGCCGGCGTCGCCCGGCGCGGGCTCGCTCAGCACGATCCGTCCGGGCTTCGCGCCCGAGAGCGTCGTCTGCGTCCCGTTCGGCCAGGAGACGCGGATCGCGTCGGCGGACGTCGCGCCGCCCAGCCCGAACAGCGCCTCGGCCGGGTCCTGCGACGCGAAGTTGCCGCCGGCGCGGATCTCGCGCACCTGCGTGCCGGCCGCGGTGTCGAGCTCGACGCGCGCGCCGATCGCCTCGGTGTTGGCGCCGCGCCCCCGCAGCTTGACGGTCACCGAGGAGCCCGACGGCCCGTCGTTGCGCAGCAGGCGCGCGCCGCCCTGGTTCGGGGACAGGAAGAGATCGACGTCGCCGTCGCGGTCGTAGTCGAAGGCGACGATGCCGCGGTCGTCGTCGGGGACGTCGACGCCGAGCGCCGCCGCGCTCTCGACGAAGGTGCCGTCGCCGTTCGACAGGAAGATCCGCATCGGGTCGGCGACGAAGGTCGGACCCCAGTAGGACGAGTACCCGTTCACGTGGGCGAGATCGACGTCGCCGTCGAGGTCGAGGTCGGCGAAGGTCGATCCCCAGCCCCAGCCGCCTTCGCGCACGCCCGCGGCCTCGGTCGCGTCCGCGAATCGGCCCGTGCCGTCGTTCAGGAAGAGCCGGTTGCCCGAGGCGCCCCAGTCGGGCTGCGGGCCGTTCGCGTCGAAGATGGCGGAGACGAACCAGTCGAGGTCGCCGTCGCCGTCGACGTCGCCGACCGCGCCTCCCATCCCGTTCTCGTCGTTCGGCACGCCGTTCGCGACGACCGGCTCGAAGGTGCCGTCGCCGCGGTTGTGCAGGATCTTCGAGTTGCCGAAGTCGCCGGTCACCAGCAGGTCGAGCCAGCCGTCGCGGTCGACGTCGGCGAAGTTGCCGGTGAAGGTCCACCAGTCGAAGACCGCCTCGCCCTGCAGCGTCGTGAACACGGAGAGGCCGGCGGGGCCGCTCGCGTCGGTGAAGTGCCCGCTGCCGTCGTTCAGCCAGAGGTGACCGGTCCGCTCGGTGAGCCGGTCGAGGTCGTACCAGTAGGTTCCCCAGCGGCCGACGAACATGTCGAGATCGCCGTCGTGGTCGACGTCGGCGAAGGACGCGGAGTAGGAGTTGCCGGGAAGGGAGAGGCCGGTTCCCGAGGCGAGTCCGAAGGTGCCGTCGCGTCGGTTCAGGTAGAGGCGCGGCGGGACGTCGAGGATGCCGAGCAGCACGACGTCGAGCCAGCCGTCGCCGTCGACGTCGGCGAAGGTCGCGCCGGACCAGAGCCCGGTCGCGGTCGCGAGGCCCGCGGTCCCGGTCGCGTCCTCGAAGGTCCCGTCTCCGCGATTGCGGTAGAGGCAGGGGAAACCCGCCTGGCCGCGGGTCACGTACAGGTCGATCCAGCCGTCGTGGTCGTAGTCGCCGGCCGCCACCCCGCCCGAGAAGATCTCGACCGTCGTCGGCGAGTGGACCGCGTAGACGTCGATGCCCGACGTCGCGGTCACGTCGGTGAACCCGGCCGTCGCCGGGGTCGCCGCGAGCCCGATCCCGGCCGCGACCGCGACCGCGACCGCGAGCCCCGCGGCGAACGCGGACCGACCGGGGCGCCCGCGCCGCAGCCGGCGCGTCGGGTCCCTTCGCGAATCCGGCCGGTCGCCCGATCGCCACATGGCTCCCGTTCTACACGGGCCGTCCCGAACCGGGCAACGAGGGAATCCGCGGCGGCGCAGATCGTCGTCTTGACCTCGTCTCGGAACGGCACCTAGGCTCCCGGAACCGAAGCCTGCCGGTGTCCAGCCGACCCGACCGGCACGAGGCGCCCCATGTCGACCCGACGAACCGGCCTGCTCGCGATCGCCCTCGTCCTCGTGTCGCTGCCGGCGCGTCCGGCCCCGGCCGCGACGGCCCCGCCGAGCGCCGCCGAGAAACGCTGCCTCGTCGAGCTCACGAGAGCGGGCACCCGGGTCGCCGAGGCGCGCGCCGACGAGGTGCTGCGCTGCACGCGCGCGGCCGTGCGCGGACTGCTGCCCGAGGGGCAGGACTTCTCCTCGTGCGTCGCTGCCGACGCCTCGGGCCGGGTGGCGCGCGCCGCCAACCTGACCGAGGTCGCCGAGGCGCGCTTCTGCGACGACCCGCCTTCGTTCGGCGTCCGTTCCGCGGCCGAGGCGAACCGGCTCACCTCGATCGAGCGCCCGGTGAAGGCGCTGTTCGGCACGAATCCCGACGCGGTCCTCGGCGATGCCGCGTCTCCGCGGCGCACCGCCGCCTGCCGCGTCTCCGCGGCGCGGGCGATGGGGCGCGTGGCGAAGGCCCGGTTGCGGTCGTTCCTCGACTGCGCGGAGATCGGGCTCGCCTCGGGCGCGATCGACTCGCAGCAGGCCCTCGAGGCCTGCGTCGGCGCCGACCCGAGAGGCGACGTCGCGCGCATGGTCGCACGCACGTCGGCCGAGGTCGCCGCGAGATGTGCGGGCGAGGACGTCGCCGTGGCCCTGCCCGGGCGCTGCTCCGCGAGCGACGCGAGCGGGCTCGGTTCCTGCCTCGAGCCCCAGGCGAGCTGCGACGTGTGCCTGGGGCTGAACGACGGCGAGCGTCTCGGCGTCCCGTGTCACCGCTTCGAGGACGGTGTCGCGACCGCGTACTGCGGCGACCGGCCCGACGACGGGCACTCGGTCGCACGAAGCTGGGACGAAGCGCTGCTGGCCGCGATCCGGATCGACACGCCGCGGCCGGTCGTCCACGCGCGCAACCTCTACCACCTGTCGGTCGCGATGTGGGACGCCTGGGTCGCCTACGACGCGACGCGGATCGCCGACCCGGTGCTGGTCCGCGAGGCGGCCGCCTCCGACGACGTCGCCTCCGCGCGCGATGCCGCCGTCAGCTTCGCCGCCTACCGGCTGCTGAAGCACCGCTTCGCGACTTCGCCCGGCGCCGCCGCGACCGCGACCGCGCTCGACCGGCTGTTCCACGAACTCGGCTACGACGAGTCCTTCGTCGCGACCGACGGCGACTCGCCGGCGGCGCTCGGCAACCGCATCGCCGCCGCGGTGATCGCGTGGGGACTCGCGGACGGCTCGAACGAGGCCGACAAGTACGCCGACCCGACCTACGTCCCGGTGAACCCGCCGCTCGTCGTCGTCGACCCCGGCACCACGATGGACGACCCGAGCCGCTGGCAGCCGCTCTCGCTCACGGTGCAGATCGGCCAGAACGGCGTGCCGATCCCCGGCAACGTGCAGGTGAACATCGGCAGCCACTGGTTCGACGTCCGGCCGTTCGCGCTCGGGCGCAGCGCGCCGGGCGTGCCGTACTTCTCGCCGGCGGGACCGCCGACCGTCGTCGCCGACCTCGCGGAGTACCGGGACCAGGCGCTCGAGGTCATCGAGAAGCAGGCGCTGCTCGACCCGACCGACCCGACGGTGATCGACGCCTCGCCCGGCACGATGGGCGGGAACTCGCTCGGCGCGAACGACGGAGCCGGCCACGCGACGAACCCCGTCACCGGCCTTCCCTACGCGCCGAACCCGGTGAAGCGGCAGGACTACTACCGCGTGCTCGGCATGTACTGGGCGGACGGTCCCGCCTCGGA
>Ga0075471_10002375_pt1 | contig 12362 bp, 15 predicted proteins | sample DEB19_08_DNA_2_FD_74787 | JGI IMG/M metagenome (GOLD analysis project Ga0075471, IMG submission 74787) | Aqueous microbial communities from the Delaware River and Bay under freshwater to marine salinity gradient to study organic matter... | ecosystem: Environmental > Aquatic > Marine > Coastal ... | reverse complement strand
CCAGCAAGACGAACAGAGACAGCGACAGGAGAATCGGACGTGTATGATGGTTCAACACAACGCTGCGCGATGCCGAGACCAATTTACAACAACATCCTCGAATCCATCGGCGACACGCCAATGGTCCGCCTCAATCGCATTCCACGCGGCATTGTCGCCGCCGACGTCTACGCGAAAATCGAGACGACCAACCCCGGCAACTCGATCAAGGACCGCATGGCCCTGAAGATGATCGAGGACGCCGAGAAGTCCGGAAAGTTAAAGCCTGGCGGCACGATCATCGAAGGCACGTCGGGTAACACCGGCATGGGCCTGGCGATCGCCGCCGTGGTCAAGGGCTACAAATGCGTCTTCACCACCACTGACAAGCAGTCGAAGGAAAAGGTGGATGCGCTGCGCGCGTTTGGCGCCGAAGTCATCGTCTGCCCGACCGACGTCGACCCTGAGGATCCGCGCTCGTATTACTCGGTGTCGTCACGCCTCGAACGCGAGACGCCGAATTCCTGGAAGGCCAACCAGTACGACAACCCGTCCAACGCGCAGGCGCATTACGAGCAGACGGGACCAGAAATCTGGGAGCAGACCGGCGGCAAGATCGACCACCTGGTGGTCGGCGTCGGCACCGGCGGCACGATCTGCGGCGTCACAAGGTATCTGAAGGAACAAAAGCCTTCGATCAAGGCCTGGGGCATCGATACCTACGGCTCGGTCTTCAAGAAGTACAAGGAGACCGGCATCTTCGACAAGAACGAGATCTACCCGTACATCACCGAAGGCATCGGCGAGGACTTCCTGCCGCAGAACGTCGACTTCAGCCTGATCGATCACTTCGAGAAGGTGACCGACCGCGATGCCGCGATCATGACCGGCCGCATCGCGCGCGAGGAAGGCATCTTTGCCGGCAACTCGGCGGGCTCGGCCATGGCCGGACTGATCCAGCTCGCAGATCGCTTCAAGCAGGGCGAAACCGTCGTCGTGATCTTCCATGACCACGGCACCCGTTATCTCGGCAAGATGTACAACCCCGACTGGATGCGCGAGAAGGGGTTCGTGGATCCCAAAGGCCTGACCGCCCGTGACCTGGTCGGCGGACGCTCGAAGGCGCCGCTCGTGACCATCGATCGCAACGACAGCGTCGAGAAGGCCGCGCACATCATGACCGAGCGCGCCTACTCACAGATCCCGATCACCGCCGACGGCCGCCTGGTCGGCACCGTCAACGAAGGCTACCTGTATTCGGAAATCGTCAAGAATCCGGACGTGGTGCACGGCTCGGTCGAGGCGATCATGCAGCCGGCGCTGCCCTTCGCCGACATCTCGACCAGCGTCGAAGCGCTCGCCCAGATGCTGACGCCAGACAGCCCGGCGGTGCTGGTGCGCGACTTCAAGCTCGACGCCACCTACATCATCACGCGCTGGGACATCATCAAGGCGCTGTCGTAGCGGCGGGTCCTCGACCCGCCGTCAGCTGAGCTCGCGGCCTCGCGTCTCGGGCCCGAGCCAGAGAAACGTGATCACGCCAAGACCACCGGCAATCACGCACCAGAACATTGCCGTTTGCAGCGCCGTGCCGGCGTCGGTGAGCACGCCGATCAAGTAGGGTGCGAAGGCGCCGATCCCGACGCCGACGTGGTACGAGAAGCCGGTGCCCACGCCACGGACTTCGGTCGGGAACCGCTCGGCGAGATAGCCAGGCACGATGCCCCACGCGCCAGAGGCGCAAAAGCCGATCAACCACGCACCAAGCAGCAGGCCTCCGGAACTGGTCGAGAACAGATACATCGGTGCTGACAGCACACCCGCAATCATGCCGACCGTGGCCGCGCCGCGCCGGCCGCCCCACTTCTCGGATACGCTGCCGAAGAAGATCGAGCCGAGCATGCCGCCGGCATTGAGCAGCAGCAGAAACGCGAGCGGCTGCTGCTTGAGGTTGGCCAACAGCGTGGGATACCAGATCGTCGTCGACTGATACATCCACACGAAGGCGCCCATCAGGATCGAGGTGTGAATCGTGACCCACCGCAGGTCGCGGTCGAAGAGCCTGGCGAGGGACAACCGCTGCGGCTTGCCGGCGCGCAGTCGTTGTTGTTCGAGCCACAACGGACTCTCACTGACCCTCGTCATCAGGTAGAAGATCGCAATCGCCGGCAGCACACCTGCCCAGAGCATGAGGCGCCATGCCCGGTCCGGGTTGTCGTTGATCAGCGGGTATCCGAGTTGATACACCAGCGACGACAACAGGAAGCCGGTCGAGTAGCCACCCTGCAGGATGCCGGAGGCAATGCCGCGATGCTTCGCCGGCCACTGCTCGAGCGCCAGCGGCATGCCGGCCGCCCACATACCGCCCATGCCGATGCCAAACAGGCCGCGGAAGGCGAACAACATCACGTAGCTTGTCGACAACCCGCTGAGGAACGCAAAGGCGGTGTACCACGCGATCGAAAAGAGGATGGGGCCCTTGCGTCCGTATTTGTCCGCCAGCGTCCCTGCCCCGATGCCGCCGACCATGCGAAACAACAAGGTCACGGTCGCAAGCGCGCCGGCGAGCGCCAGGTTGACCTCGAAGCTCCGCCGAATGTCGGTCAGGACGAACGTGATGATGGTGAAGTCAAAGGCGTCGAGGGTCCACGCCGCAAATGTCGTCAGGAAGGTCTTCCACTCCTGACGGGAAACCTCACGGTACCAAGGCATTGCGGAGATTCTAGTCGGGAACCCTCGGCGGCTCATCTCCCGATGTCACGGGGACGGTAGAATGCGCGGATGCCACGTACTGCCATCGCCGGCCTCCTGGCCGCAGCCGCGCTATTGTTCTGTTCCACCGGTCTGCAGGCGCAGAAGCCCAAGACCCACCGCCTCGAGGCCACACCGGCGACCGTGGCGTACGGGCACTACTGGGCCGAGACCAAGCCCGCCTTGACCATTGATTCCGGCGACATCATCGATGTCGACACGCTGCTCACCTCAACGCCAGATCGGCTCGAGAAGTCAGGCGTGGCCGCGGCCGAGATCCAGCCGTCGCTGCGCGCGATCGTCGAGCAGGTCAAGAATCGCGGACCGGGCGGACACATCCTCACCGGGCCGGTGTATGTGAATGGCGCCGAACCTGGCGACGCACTCGAGGTCAAAGTCCTGTCGATCGACCTGCCGATCGCTTATGGCTACAACGGCTGCAGCGGATTCGTCCGCGAGAACTGCGAGCCCGGCCGCGGCCAGACCATCATTCGCCTCGATCGCAAGGCGATGACGGCGGCGTTTCTTCCGAACGTGATCATTCCGCTGCGACCGTTTTTCGGCAGCATGGGCGTCGCCCCTGCGGCGGAGGTCGGCCGCATCAGCAGCAACCCGCCCAGCACCCATGCCGGTAACCTGGACAACAAGGAGCTGGTGGCCGGCACCACGCTGTTCATTCCGGTGCACGTCAAGGGCGCGTTGTTTGAGGTCGGCGATGGCCACGCCGCGCAAGGCGACGGCGAGGTCGACCAGACCGGGATCGAGACGTCACTGCGAGGACGGCTGCAATTGACGGTTCGCAAGGGGATGAAGCTGGTCTGGCCACGCGCAGAAACCAGCACGCACTACATCGCGATGGGCACGGACGTGGACCTGACCAAGGCGACCCGCGTCGCGATTCAGGAGATGATCGACTTCCTGGCGGCTACCAAGAAGATGGACAAGCATCAGGCGTATCAGCTCACGAGCCTGGCTGGCGACGTGGCGATCACGCAGCTGGTCGACGGCACGATGGGCGTGCACGTGAAGATGCCGAAGTCGATCTTCAAGTAGGAAGGCGCCACGCATGCGATCGCCCTGGATGCCCTTTGCCATTGCCGCGGCCGTCACGATCCTGATCGGGGCCGGCGTCGCGATGGAGCCATACTTCGCCGGCGACGTGCAGGTGGCCCGCGCCATCCAGGCCGTGTCGCCGGATCCGGGCTGGTGGGCCACGCCGATCAGCCGGCTGGCGCCCGCGCCGGGCAAGTACTACGTGATGGCGATCACCATCGTCGCCGCGTTCTTTGTCGGTGGCGTTCGCGGGCTGGCACTGCTGATTGGCTGTCTTCTGCTCGAGCAGTACGGCGCCGAGCACACCAAAGCCTGGTTCGCGCGTCCCCGTCCATCGCCAGAGTTGATCAACGTCGTGGGCCGGCCGTCAGGCTTCTCGTTCCCGTCGACCACCATTACCTTTTTCGCCGTGACGTTCGGCACGGTCGGCCTGCTGGCCGCCAAGCAGCGGAAAGCGCCGAATCGAATGCTGGTCATGGTCCTGATGTTTGGCACCGTGATCGCCGGGTGCCTGGCACGCGTGGCACTGGGGGCGCATTGGCCCAGTGACGTCTTTCTTACCAGCGCGCTCGTGCTGACGTGGATCTGGGCCGCCGCCCGAGTCGTCTTAAAGACATCTTGAGGATACGAGCGATCGTCCTGGCCGCGCTGTCGGCCGTAGTACTTGCGTCACCGGCATCGGCCCACCCTGCCCCGTTCAGTTATCTCGACCTTCACCTCGACGCCTCCGGGCTGCGCGGCACGCTGGTCGTTCATGACCTGGATGCCGCTCACGACCTCGGGGTGAAGGATCCCGACACGCTGCTCGTGCCGTCCGAAGCGCTCCGCATCCGCGATGCGCTGGTCGCACTGCTCGGACCTCGCCTCACGCTGACGGTCGACGGCCGCGTCGCCAGCATCGCCTGGGGGACGATCGACGTCGTCCCGGATCGCCAGAGCCTGCGCCTCTCGTTCGCCGTGACCAACGCGCGGCCCGGCCACTTGGCGATGCAGGCCTATGTGTTTCCGTACGACCCGATCCACCAGACCTTCGTCAACGTCTATGAAGACGACGCCCTCAAGCTGCAGCTGATTCTCGACGCGACGCATCAGACCGCCGAGTACTACTCCGGCAGTTCGCAAGGCCTGTGGGCGGTCGTGAAGACGTTCGTGCTGTCCGGCATCGAGCACATTCTCATCGGGCCCGATCACATCCTGTTCCTGATCGGACTACTGCTGCTGGGTGGAACGTTGCGCAAGCTGGCGCTGATCGTGACGTCCTTCACGATCGGTCACAGCGTCACGTTGTCGCTCGCGGCTCTCGATATCCTGGCGCCGTCGGCGCGGCTCATCGAACCGCTGATCGCACTGACGATCGTGGTGGTCGGCGCCGACAACCTGCTCGTGCTCAGGGCGAGGCGTGCGGCCTCTTCGGCGCCGGTCACCGATACGACACCCGCGGCCGACATTCGCGCGTGGCTGGCCGTCGCATTCGGCCTGATCCACGGATTTGGCTTCGCTTACGTGCTGAAGGAGTTCGGCCTGCCGCAGGTCGCGCTGGGCTGGTCGTTGTTTGCGTTCAATCTCGGCGTCGAGATCGGCCAGTTGCTGATCGTCGGCGTCGCTGCTTCCACCCTTGAGGCCATTCGTCGCCGCAGTGCCGCAGCGGCCGGGTCGGTGGCCTTCGCTGGATCGATTGCGGTCATTCTCGCGGGCACCTACTGGTTCATCGAACGCGTGTTCCTGGTCTAGACACGCAGACGGCGGCAAGCGCACCAATGGCCGCGGAGCACAACACTGCGGCCAAGTGCGCCGACAATACGTGCGCCGGTTCGCTGAAGTGGCAGAACACGCGCCAGCCAGCATCGGCACACAACCCGGAGCCGGCACCGAGCAACGCTCCGGCAATCGCCGGACGCGTCGGATAGGCGCGGGCCGAGAGAATGGCCGACAGCGCCACGACCGGCAAGGCGGTTGCCGCTGAACCCGCGAAGCACATCCCGGCAAGCGTCCACCATCCGGCGCGAATGCCGATGGGACTCGCATACCAGCTCCACAGCGTGATCGCCGTCACGGCGGCGATCGGCACCGCAGACCACGCAGCGATCGCGCGTCGGCTCCAACTCCGGCCCGGAACCGACTCGCGCATGGCGGCCACCACCATGAGGAAGCCGATGGCAAACTGCGCCAGCGACAATCCCCAGACACCCAGCCAGCCTAACCGTGCATGGCCGGGCCGCACGTCGAAGTAGACCGGCGCGGCCAGCAGCGCAACCAGGGCCAACGGCAGCACCAGTAGCGCGCGTCGCCACGGCGACGCCAACGTCCGCACCGGCGCGAAGTCTTCGGCGAGCTGGGCACGAAGCGCCGCGGGCATGTTCGTCACTTGGAGCCCTGCCCTTTCAAGATCGCGCGCAACTCGGCGATCCCACGGCTGGAGCGCAGCTTTGCCGCTGTTTCGGCAATTCGGGTGCGACTGGCAATCTCACGGAAACTGAACCCCAACACGTGATGCTGAATGACAGCCGCGCGGCGCGCCGGCGCGATCTGTCCGAGAGCGCGTCGCACGGCGTCGCGCTCCGCAAGCACGGCCGCTTCGGCCCGCACCGGCAACTCGATCTCGGTGACGTCGTCCGGTGCCCAGGGACGACGGGACTGGTTGCGCCGGTCCATCAGCCACACGTGCCTGGCAATCGCCACCGCCCACGGCAGCAGTGGATAGGCGGGATCGAACGTGTGCCGGGCGCGATGAATCTGCAGAAACGTCTCCTGGACCAGGTCGTCGGCCTTCACGGCGTCACGCGCCTGCGGCAGCAAATAGCGCCGCAGCGTCGGCGCCAGCGACGCGTAGATGTCGTCAAAGGCGTCGAAACGGCCGGACTGATACTCGCGCATCAGGTCTCGGAGTCGCTGGTCGTCTGCCATGGATTTGCCGGGCGTCACCGATCGTATCAGTGCGGTCCGGCTAAAGCCGGACGCCGCAAGGATACGACGCGGAAGGATACGTGTTTGGACGGTGCAGGAGCGCCAAGGGTCTTACTTCGGCGAACGAACCCCCGGGGGACTTACTGCGGCGTCCGCCGTCAGGCGGATGGCGCCCCGTCCACGAACGGCGTCAGGACCGTCGTGATGAACGCGTGGATCGGCGTCGGCACCCCGACCTCGCGGCCGATCCGTACGACGGCGCCGCTCAGCCAGGGCAATTCGAGGCGGCGGCCGCGCTCAAGATCCTCGAGCATCGAGGACTTGGACCCGTGCGGAAAATTCTTAATCAGCGCGAGTGTGCCCTCCATCAAGTCGGGAGGGAAATTGATCCCCTTCGCCGTGCCAACGGCGACCACTTCCTGGATCGCCGCCATCATCAGGTCGTAGGTGGCGGGCGTGTTGCGGACCACACCCATCGGTGAGCGCGTCACGGTCGTCAATCCGCTCCAGGTGGCGAGGCGCACGAACTTCGTCCACAGGTCGGCTTGCACGTCGGAGCTGGCTTTGGCCTGATAGCCGGCGCGGATACCGGCTTCTTCAAACGCCACCAGGCGATCGGACCGCCGCCCATCCCGTTCGCCAAACACCAGTTGTTGCGCCACGGTGTGGCGGATATGCCCTGGCTTGTCGATCACCGCGACGATGTAGGCGGCGCCGCCGGCGACGTGATCCGCGCCGACGTGACTGGCGACCATGTCCATGGCGTCGACACCGTTCTGCATGGTGATCACGACGGTATTGGGACCAATCAGCGGCGCCAGCGTCGCCGCCGCACTGTCCACGTCGTACAACTTCACCGTGAACAACACCACGTCAACCGGGCCGATCGCTTGAGGACGATCGGCGGCTTGCACCTTCTGAATGTGCACGTCGCCAAGCGGACTGGTGATGCGCAGGCCGTCGCGCTGCATCGCGTCGAGGTGCGCACCGCGCGCGAGGAACGTCACATCCTCACCGGCGGCTGCGAGGCGGCCGCCGAAGTAGCCACCAACGCCACCCGACCCAAAGATCGCAATTTTCACAGCTTCACCGCATCGAGGCTGACGACAGGCTCGTCGCCCATTACCGCCGCGTTATGAATGGTCCCGCGAGGGATCTCGATCCACTGCCCGGGGCCGAGCACCTTCATGTGGCCGCGCACCACGAGGCGAAAGCGGCCGGACAGGACCGCATCGATCTTGTCGACGTCGTGTTTGTGGTCGGGAAAAATCGTGCCGGGCTCGTAGGTGTACTTCGCCACGCGATAGCCGAGCGCCTCGAGCTTGGCGCGAAGGCCCGCTTCGCTCAGCGGGCCATCGGCTGGATTCCAGTTATTAGGCGACACTGCGGGGGTCACCCGCGCCTAGTTGGCGGCGGCGTCGGTCGGTGATGCCGGCATGCCAGGCACAGAGCCGCCGGCAAGTTCCTGGTCGATCATCAACAAGCCGACTCCAGTGTTGCCGGCGAGCCGGATGCGGCCGAGCACGGCGCGCGCGGCCGCCTCTTCTTCCATCTGCTCGGTCACAAACCACTGCAGCATGACGACGCCCGGGCGATCCTTGGCCTTCTCGGCGATTGCGTAAAGTTCGTTGATCGAGGCGGTCACTTCCTGCTCGTTCTTCAGCACGTGCGCGCACAGCGCCTCTGCCGACTTCCACGAGGTGGGCGGCGCGGCGATCGCGGGCAGCACGACCTTCTGGTCGCGCTCGACCAGGTGATCGATGATCCGCTGCGCGTGCAGCAACTCGTCACCCGACTGCTTGCGCATCCAGGTCGCAAACCCCGGCAGGTCGTGTTCGTTCAACCAGATCGACATCGCCAGGTATTCGTGCGATGCGCGGAACTCGAGCTTGAGATGCTCGTTGAGGCCTTTCAGCAGATCCTTGGTCATGGGCTTATGGGGTAATCGTGAATCGCTGCGGACCGGCCGTCGCGAGCACTTCGCCGCCCTTGCGCGCGGTCACCATCCACGTGTGCACTTCGGGCTCGAGCGCCACCGTTGCCGGCAGCTTGGTCTCGGTCACGGTAAGCGGCGCGCTCTCCCACACCGTGCGATCACCCGTGACCGCCACGATCTTGATGACGTAGGCATCAGCACCGGCGACCGCCGACCAACGGAACATGTCGATGTGGCCACCCATCGCGCCTTCGATCGGCTCGACCAGCGTCAGAGTCGCAGCGGGCTTGGGCGCCTCAGCCGGAGCCGCGGCCGGCGCAGCAGCTGGAGCCGCAGCGGGCGCGGGCGCAGCGGTCTCGCCACCACCACAAGCAACGGCAAACACGACCGCAGGGACGGCCAGGGCACGGGCAATAACAGAACGAATCATGAGCGACGACGCGCGAGCTCGAAGCCCGCGCCTCCCAGAAGAACGAACAACACGGCACCGGTCATTGCCAGCGGCAACTGCCCGGTCCCACTAAAGTACACGCCAGCCACCATTGACAGCGCGGACAGCGACAACACGGCCGTCACGAGCGCAGCAGGCGGCTTGTTGGTAGTCATACCTTCAATTCTAGTGGAGCGTGTTGGCGAAAGGAAAGGTGGCTCTCAGTTCAGTCGATCGGCCAGCAGGCCGACCGCAAGGGCGTAGGCGTGCGCGCAGTTATAGCCAAGCAGCGCGTCGTAATTACCGTAAACCAGGTAGTTCTTCGAGCCGGCGCGCAACAGCGACGCGTCCCTGCTGACCTTCGGCAGGGCGCCGCCGGTGACCGTCCTGACGCCCAGGGACTGCCACTTGGCGAGGGGAATCGGCACGGTCATCTCGCGCGCCGCACGGCAGCCGCTCTGGCGGAAGCCGACTGACGCGGCGAGCCTGGTGGCGCCTCCGGCCGGAACCTTCACCTCGCGGCCCCATGTCTGGTCGCCCTTCCATCCGTACGCCACCATGTAGTTGGCGATCGAGGCGAACACGTCGGGCAGCGTCTTCCAGATGTCGCGGCGACCGTCACCGTCGTAGTCCTGGGCGTGCGCCAGGTAGCTCGACGGCATGAACTGCGTCTGTCCCATCGCACCGGCCCACGAGCCCTTCATCTGGTCGGCCTCGATCAATCCCTGGTCGAGGATCTGCAGCGCGTTGATCAACTCGCCGGTAAAGAACGCGCGACGGCGCCCTTCCCATGCCAGCGTCGCGAGCGCCTGAATGATCGGCCGGGTGCCGGTGAAGCGGCCGAAGTTGGACTCCATGCCCCAGATGGCGACGATCACGCGGCGATCCATCCCGTACTTCTTCGCAATCTCCGACACGGTCGCCTGGTGCTCGCGGGCCTTTTCCGTGGCCGTCCGCACGAACGCTCGCGTCAGCCTGCGCTGCACGTATTGGTCGGTGGTGAGCACGATCTCCGGCTGGCTGCGATCGCGCTCGACGACGATCTCCAGCGGCTCGAGCCCGCTCAGCGAACGTTCAACGACCGCGCCGCTGACGCCGGCCGCAAGCGCCTGCTCTTTCAGGGTGTTAAGGAACGACGAGAACTCGGGACGTGATTCTTCAACCGATGGCACCGGGGCAGGAGCAGGCACCTGCCCCTGAACCGGCTGAATCAGGACAACGAAGAGCGCGAGCGCGCTACAGCGCATTTCCGGCCGCGCCATCCACGGTGATGGCCTGACCCGTGATGTAACTGCCTGCTTCGGACGCCAGAAAGACGACAAGGTTCGCCAGCTCCTCGGGCCGGCCGAGACGCCCGAGAGGAATGGTCCCCACCGACGTCTTGCGTACATCTTCCACCGATTTGCCGATCTTTGTCGCCATTGCCGCATCCAACTCGGCAATGCGCTCGGTGTCGATGCGGCCCGGCGCGATGACATTGACGAGGATGCCGGACGGGCCAAGTTCACGGGACAGCGTCTTTGCGAGACCCCACACGCCGGCGCGCAAGGCATTCGACAGCGCCAGGTTCGGAATCGGCTGCTTGATCGATGACGACGCGATCGTGAGGATTCGGCCGTAGCCGGCCTTCTTCATCTCTGGAACCGCGGCAGAGACGATGCGCGTGAAGCTGAGCAGGTTCTGCTCGAACGCCTTCTGCCACTGGTCTTCGTTCATCGCCAGCGTCTCGCCCGCCGGCGGGCCACCGGCATTATGCACGACGATCTCGAGTCCGCCATACGCCGAGACCGCGGCGTCGACGAGACGCTTGGCCTCCGTCGCGCTGCTGACGTCGGCTTCAAGCGCGGTAACGTCGGCGCCAGTCGCCTTGCGAATCTGCTCGGCGGCATTGTCGATGCGCTGCTTGTCGCGACTGCAGATCACCAGCCGGCAACCCTCACGCGCCAGGCCGAGTGCCGACGCGTAACCCAATCCGCGACTCGCCGCCATGACGATCGCGCGCTTCCCTTTCAGTCCAAAGTCCATGTGTTGGTCTATGCCTTTGCTGTGAGCAAGGAGAGTCTTGCGAGAATGTCGTCCAGGTCGGCCAGCGTGTCGGCATCCACGGGTGTGAACGGCGACCGCACGCGCGACGAGGCAATGACCCCGCGGAGATGGTAGATGTGCTTGCGCAGTGCCAGGTTGATTCGCGGCTGGTTCTCGAACCGGATGATCGGCAGGTACTTGTAGAACACCTCGGTGGCCGCATCGCGATCGCCCGCGGTGAACTTCTGGTAGATCTCCACCAGGATTTCCGGGAACGCAAAGCCGGTCATGGTGCCGATCGCGCCGTGGCGCAGTTCCTCGAGGAACATCATGCCGCCGAGGCCGCCGAAGATCTTGACCTCCTTCGAGAGAGCGAGGATCTGCGTGATCTTCATCGGCGCCGGATCGTCCTCGAGCTTGAGGAACGCCAGCCGCGGCGACGCTGCCGCGAGCTTCGCGATCAGTTCCACGCTCATGGTGATGCCGCCAACCGCCGGCGGAAAATCCTGTACGACGACCGGGATATCGACCGCCTCGGCCACCGCGAGGTAATGGCGCTCGAGCGCCGCATCGCTACTGCGCGCCAGCTTCGGCGGCGCCACCATCACCGCCTTGGCGCCTTGCTGCTGCGCCCGCTTGCTGTAGGCGATACAGCCGTCGGTGCCGGCGTGGGTCGTACCCACGCAGATCGGAAACGCGTCACCCGCGGTTTCGATCACGATGTCGGTCACCCGGTCGCGTTCGGCTTCGGTGAGCTTGTCCGCTTCACCGAGCACGCCGAGGATCGTCATGCCGTTGACGCGCGTGCCACGGGTGAACTCCGTCAGCTTCCGCAGGCTCTGGTCATCAAGCGAGCCGTCCTTGTGGAACGGCGTCGGCGTGATGTTGTAGACCCCTGTCAAATACTCGAACATCTATGCCTCTGATCCCGTGTGCTTAGTTTGCGGCCGGAAAGCGCTCCACGCGGTTGATCACCGGCTTCAGGGTGCGCAGGTAGGCGTAGATGGCCGCGAGGTCTTCACGCGCCATGCCGGCATACGCCGTCATCGGCATCACCGTGTTCTGGCGACGTTCCGCCTCGCTGAGCGACGCAGCCGGCGTGTTCTCGAATGCCTTGAACTTGTCGATGAATTGCTGCTCGGACCAGGACCCGATGCCGGTATCAGCGTCGGGCGTAATGTTTGCTGATCGCACGAGATAGCCGGATTCGACGAACTCCATGCCGCCGGCGAAATCCATCCCTGGCTTCGGCTGTCCCTGGTCATCGATCGGCGTGTGGCAATC
>Ga0075471_10002372_pt1 | contig 12377 bp, 10 predicted proteins | sample DEB19_08_DNA_2_FD_74787 | JGI IMG/M metagenome (GOLD analysis project Ga0075471, IMG submission 74787) | Aqueous microbial communities from the Delaware River and Bay under freshwater to marine salinity gradient to study organic matter... | ecosystem: Environmental > Aquatic > Marine > Coastal ... | reverse complement strand
GGCCCCAGGTACGACGCATGCGAGATGGGCCCGCGGCGGGCCGCATGCAGCGCCACCACCACGTCGGCATCGAACCCGGCCGAGGCCATGACGACGAACCGGTGTTCCGGCAGGCCCGGCCGCCGGATCACCCCGAGGTCGACGTGCCGCACGGACCCGTCGCGCACCGCCGCCGCCAGCCGATCGGCCCCGACGCGGAAGCCGAACGCGCGCGCCGCCAGGTTCTCCGTTCCCGTGGGAACGATCGCAAGCGGCACGCGCCGGCCCGCAAGCCGGCCCGCCACGGCACGCACCGTCCCGTCGCCGCCGACGGCGATCACCGCGCGCATCCCGTCGATCGCCTCGTTCCACGGCCCGTCGAGCGCCAGGTCGACGGCATCGATCCCCGCGCGCGCCAACGCGGCACGCACGCCCTCGCGCGCATGCACCGCCCGACCGCGTCCTGCGGCCGCATTGCTCACGATCGCCGCTCGCATCGCGGGCAGCGTAGGGCCACGGCCGCGCATGGCGCGCACCGACGCCCACCGCGCCCCGGCTACCATTCGCGCCGATGCGCCGGATCCCCCTGATGCTCGCCGCGGTCGTTGCCGCGATGCTGCATGGGCGTGCGCTCGCGCAGCAGGAATTCAAGCTCGACGACCGGGACCTCTGGCGCGAGCAGGACGCCCCGCCGCCGGGCTCGCCCGCGTCGATCGTCCGGCAGGCACGGCTGGTGCTCGCCAAGGGCGAGGCCAAGCGCGCGAAGGCGCTGATGGATGCCTTCCTCGAGCGCTTCCCCGCCGACGTGCTTCGGCCCGAGGCGCTCCTCGTGCGTGGCGAGGCGCGCAACGCCCTGGACGACGAGTATGGCGCCCTCTTCGACTACGAGGAGGTGGCACGCAGGTACCCCTACAGCAGCTCCTTCGTGCCCGCGCTCGAGCGCGAGTACGAGATCGCCATGCGCTACGCCGCGGGCCTCAAGCGCAAGTTCTGGGGGACCTTCCGGCTCGTCAGCACCGAGGACGACGCGCAGGAGATCCTGATCCGCATCCAGGAACGCCTGCCGGGCAGCGCGCTCGCCGAGAAGGCGGGCATGTCGCTCGCGGACTTCTACTACGACCGCCGCGACATGGACCTCGCGGCCGACGCCTACGACCTCTTCCTGCAGAACTATCCCCGCTCGAACCTCGCCGACAAGGCGCGCGTGCGGCTGATCGCGTCGTACTGCTCCGGGTACAAGGGCCCGCAGTTCGACGCACGCGGGCTGGCCGAGGCCGCCACCAAGCTGCGCGAGATGCAGGCCACCGAGCCGCAGCTTGCGAAGCAGCTCGGCGCCGAGGCGATCCTGCTGCGCATCTACGAGAGCGAGGCGGACAAGCGCCTGACCACCGCCAACTGGTATTGGTCGATCGGCGACCCGATCAGCGCGGAGCGCGAGATCCGCGCCATGGTCAGGAAGTACCCGCGCTCGGTGGCCACGCTCCAGGCGCTGCGCGTGATCGACCAGGTGCTCGCGCGGCTCCCGGAGTCGGTCCGCAAGACCGCACCCGACTACGCGGGCATCCGGCGCGAGCTGCTCGCCGCGTCCGAGCGCGCCCAGCGCCTCGGGCCCGGGGCCGAGGCGCGCACCGAGTCGACGGAGGCCGAGGTCATCGCCCCCGCCGCACCCGAGGGGCAGCCGAAGCCATGACCACGCATGTGCTGCGCGCCGCGCTGGCCGCGTGCTGCCTCGCGGCCGGCGTCGCCGTCGCTGGGTGCTCGTCGGGACCCGAGCAGGCCGGCGGCTACGCCGTCCGCAACCGCTACCCGAAGGAGTACCGGACCATCGCGGTGAACGTGTTCCGCAACGACACGTACGACCGGCCGCTCAACGGCCAGCTCACCGAGGCGATCATCAAGGAGGTCCAGGCGATGACGCCGTACCGGATCTCCTCCGAGTCGCGCGCCGACACCGTCCTGCGCGGCACGGTGCGCCGCCGCGGGGTGCGCGAGCTCTCCAAGAGCCGCAGCACGGGCCTCACCGAGGAAGCCCTCTACGAGGTCACCATCGACTGGGAGTGGGTCGACCAGCGCACCGGCAAGCCGATCGTCGCCCGCAACGGCTTCACGGCGAGCGCGGTGTTCGTCCCGAGCCGCCCGTCCGCGGAACCCACCGAGATCGGGCGGTTTGCCGTCGTCCAGAACCTGGCGACCGACGTCGTGGCGAACATGCAGGCCGGATGGTGAACCGGGGGGCCCCGGAACGCATATCGTTCCGGCACCCGATGACCGCCCCCACCCCCGAGCGCCGGATGCCGCAGACGACCGCGATCCACATGGCCGACGACGAGCCGCGAGGCAAGGACGCCGGCAAGCGAGAGGGGGCTCCGCGCGGCCCCCAGGGCGGAACGCCCCGCCGGGGCGGCGGCGCGCTCACCTGGGTGATGCTCGTGGCGCTCCTCGGCCTCGTCTACGTGGTGCTCACCTCGAGCGGCCCGCAGGGCATGAAGGTCTCGTGGGAGCAGCTGATGACCTACGCCCGCGAGGGCAAGATCGCGGGCGACATCGAGATCACCGACTCGCAGGCGGTCGCCAAGCTCAAGCCCGGCAGCGTCCCAGGCGTCACCGACGAGAAGGGGCCGACCACCATCACCGTCGCGCTCGACCCGCGGGCGATGGAGTTCTATCACGCCGAGCTCAACAAGCAGGGCGTGCCCAACGTCGTGAACGTGGGCAGCTCCTTCCTCGGGCAGCTCTTCCTCACCATCATCGGGCCGCTCCTCCTCTTCGGACTCCTGATCTTCTTCCTGTCGCGCTCGATGCGCGGCGCGGGCGGCGGCCCGGGCGGCATGCTCGGGAGCTTCGGCAAGAGCCGGCACCGCGTGCAGACCAAGGAGAGCGTGAACGTCACCTTCGCCGACGTCGCCGGCATCGACGAGGCCAAGGAGGAGGTCACGGAGCTCGTCGAGTTCCTGAAGAATCCCAAGCGCTTCCAGAAGCTCGGCGGGCGCATCCCGCGCGGCGTGCTGCTCGAGGGCCCGCCCGGGTGCGGCAAGACGCTCCTCGCCAAGGCCATCGCCGGCGAGGCGGACGTGCCGTTCTTCTCGATCTCCGGCTCCGACTTCGTGGAGATGTTCGTCGGCGTCGGCGCCAGCCGCGTGCGCGACCTCTTCAAGCAGGCGAAGGAGAACTCGCCCTGCATCATCTTCCTCGACGAGATCGACGCCGTCGGCCGGCGCCGCGGCGGCGGCTTCACCACCGGCGGCCACGACGAGCGCGAGCAGACGCTCAACGCGATCCTGGTGGAGATGGACGGCTTCGAGGCGAGCGACCAGGTCATCGTGATCGCGGCCACGAACCGCGCCGACGTCCTCGACCCCGCCCTCACCCGCCCCGGCCGCTTCGACCGCGTGGTCGGCGTCAGCCTGCCCGACGTGATGGGCCGCCGGCAGATCCTGTCCGTGCACTCGAAGAAGGTGCGCATGGGCCCGGACGTCGACCTCGACCGGCTCGCGCGTGCGACGCCGATGTTCAGCGGCGCCGACCTCGCCGCCCTGATCAACGAGGCCGCGATCATCGCGACCATGGCCGACAAGGACCTGATCGAGATGGCCGACCTCGAGGAGGCCCGCGACAAGGTCCGCTACGGCCGCGCCAAGAAGAGCCGCAAGATCGAGGAGCAGGAGCGCGTCGCGACCGCCTACCACGAGGCCGGGCACGCGGTCGTCCAGATGCTGGTCCCGGACGCGGACCCGCTGCACAAGGTGACCATCATCCCGCGCGGCCAGGCGCTCGGCACCACCTTCAGCCTGCCCGAGAAGGACCGCTACGGCTACGGCCGCAAGTACTGCGAGGCCACCATGCGCGTCCTGTGCGCGGGCCGCATCGCCGAGAGCAAGAAGACGGGCGACATCTCGAGCGGCGCCGGCATGGACATCCGCATGGTCACGCGCATCGCGCGCGCCATGGTGCTCGAGTGGGGCATGAGCGAGCGGCTCGGCTTCGTCAGCTACAAGGGCGAGGACAGCCGCGAGTCCTTCATGCCCGAGAAGGACTACTCGCCCGAGACCGCGCGGCTGATCGACGAGGAGATCCGCCACCTCGCCGACGGCGCCTACGCCGACACCGGCCGCCTCGTGGACCAGCACTGGGAGAAGATCGCGGCCGTGGCCGAGGCGCTCCTCAAGTACGAGACCCTCTCGCGCGACGACGTCGAGCGCATCATGCGCGGCGAGCCGCCGGCGAAGCCGACGGTCGCCGACCTGCTCGGCGCGGAGATGTCGAAGCCGGCCGCCAAGCCCGCCGCCCCCGCGGCGCGCCCGGCCGACGACGGCCCCGCGGCCGGGGCCATGCCCAGCCCCGCGTGACGGCCCGGATCAGCGACGCAGCTCGACGAGCATGATCAGCCCGTGCCCGGCACCGGTGGCCGGGCCGGAACTGAGCTCGGCGTTGCGGAGCAGGCAGCCCACCTGCGGGCCCATGACGCTGGCCCAGAAGTCGGCGACCGGGAAGCGGATGGCGTTGGCGAAGAGCCACTCCATGGCCTGCAGGTCGTGCCGGAGCGGCGGAAGGCACTCGGCCACCAGGCGGGCCGACTCGCGCTGGTCACGCCGCATGAGCGCCTCCAGCATGGACGTCACCTCGTTCCAGTGGGTCGCCAGCGCAGCAATCCGCCGACCCGCGGGCGTCAGCGCCAGCAGCGAACGATCGAGGCCGCTCAGGTCGGGACGCAGGTACATCGACTGCCCGCGGTAGTCGCGGGAGAAGAGCCGGTTGACCTGGTGGCGCAGCTGCTGCCGCGGGCTGCTGAAGAACGGCGTGTCCATGTGCCGGCCCACCAGCACCGACCGGTCCGCCGATCGGACGACCGTGGCAGTCGCGCCGGCACGCGTGGCGGCGCGCGTGACGCAGGCACGCAGTTCCTCGGGCATCCAGTAGCAGGCCTCGAACCACTCCGCGATGCTCGCGCACTGCAGCGACGGCGGGATCAGGTACCCCATCGTGTACGGGCGCATCGACGGCTCCGGATCATCCCAGCGCTTCGGCCACTCCGGCGAGTGCCGGCCCAGCACGTCCAGCACGAGGAACGCCTGGCCGTCCATGCCGGCGGCCACCTGCTCCACCAGCGACTCCAGCGCCTCCGGGGTCAGGTGCGACATCGAGCCGTAGGACGTGAAGTAGAGGTCGAACGGCTCGCGATGCAGCGCGTCGACCCGACGGGAAAGGTCCGCGACCTCGAACGCGGCCCACCCGCGGCCAGGCCAGGCCTCGCTGCCCTCGCGGACCATGGAGGGCGAGAGGTCGAGCCCGACGTAGCGCTCGAGGTCGTCCTCGTTGAGCACGAACTCGCGGTCGGTGGCCCGCGTCGCATCCGCCGGGGGCAGCTTGAGCAGGAGCTCGAGTCCCTCGCCGGATCCGCAGCCGAGGTCCGCCACGCGGATGCTGCCTCGGCGGGAAAGCACCGACTGCACGCAGTCGCGCACCAGCACCTTGGTCGAGATGTCCTCCCAGTAGCGGCGGACATTGTCCTTGCGCCCGTGCAGGCCTGGGTCGGAGGGGCGATACTCGCCGCGGCGGACGAGTCCGGCGTAGTGGTCACGGACGGAGGATGCGGTCATGCAGTTGCTTCTACCCGCGACGGCGCGTCCGGTTGCATCCTGAGGTTCCGGAATGCCAGGCTCCCCGGCGTGCGCCCGTCACGGTCGTCCCCCGGCGCCGGTCCCCGCACCGGAGGCCGCGGTCACCGCCTGCGCAGCAGCGCCAGCGCGGCAACCAGGCACGCCATGATGCCGAGGGACCACCACGCCACGCGGTCGATCAGGCCCGCGAGGTAGTCGTTCGCGGCCGCGGCGCCGCCGGTGATCCGATCGTCGTCGACCAGTCGCGCGCTCGCCTCGATGAGCCCACGGGCCTCGGCCGCCGCCGACGCACTGCGGGCAAGCAGCCGGTCGAGGTCCTCGGCGGTGAGGCCGCCCCCGGATCCGTCGTTGTCGAACCGGGCGACCAGGCCATCGACCGCGGTCACCACCTTCAGGAGCTCCGACGACAGCGCCCGGGCCTCCTCGATCGTGCCGCGCGCCTCGGCCAGCGTCGGCCGAAGCGTGCGTGACTCCTCCTCGATCGCCCGGACGATGGCCTCCCGCTCGGCGGCGATCGCCCCGAAGATCGCCGCCCGCTCGGTCCGGAGCTCGGCCGCGATCGATTCCACGAGCCGGTAGCCCGTGAACTCGGCCTGCTGGCCGACCGCGTAGGGGTAGCGGGCGGCGTACCAGAGCGCGCGCTCGCCGAGCAGCCGGGTGCCGTCGACGGCCTCCGTCACGGAGTCGAGCTGCTGGAGGAGTCCCCCGGCGTCACGGCGCTCGGCGAGCGTCAGCTGGTTGCGTTCGCCGGCGAAGTCCGACAGGCGAACGAACGACACCAGGACCTGGTCGGGGTGCCGCTCGATCCACGCCGCCACCAGCGCTCGCAGGCGGTCGAGATCGGTGGGCCGCATGTGCGCCGCGGCGGTGGCCCAGAGGTCGTCGCGCGTGCTCGCCAGCCGCTCCGCGGCACGCAGCCCGGCCTCCCGCGGGATCCCGTGCCCCGCCCAGTTCACGCGGATCGTCCACTCCTGGAGCGAGGCGAGCACCAGCATGTCGGCCATGGACACGGCGGGATTCGGGCCCACCGCGATGTCGAGGGACGAGCCGAAGCCGTTGCGCAGCATGGCCTCCGCGAGCCACCGTTCCCGTATGGTCGCGGAGGGACCGGACACCAGGCCCGCCGACGCCTCGCCGAGCGTGGCGTTCCACTCGTCGGCCATCGACATGACGACCGACTGGAGCACGGACGCGCGAGCGGTGGCGTCGGCCGATGTCGCGGCGGCCGGATCCCCGCCCCGGGCGCCGGGGACGCTCGAGCAGGCGGCGGCTGCGCCGAGGGCGATGGACACGATGAGCGCGGCGGTGCGGGGCATCGGGCGGCAGGCTATCCGGCGGACTCGTCCCCGAGCGTCCGACGGCGCCGCAGCACGTGGTGGTAGCGGCGCGCGAACCGGTGCGCCTCGTCGCGCGCGGACTGGCACAGCCTCAGGCCCGCGTTCGTGCGCGGCAGCCGGATCGGCTCGCTCTCGCGGTGCACGAAGATGAGCTCCTCCTTCTTCGCCAGGCTGATCACGATCGCGGGCCGGCGGGCGAAGTCCTCCATCGCCTCGAGCGCGGCGTGCAGCTGCCCGATGCCGCCGTCGATCAGCAGCACGTCGGGCACCAGCTCGTCCGGGCCCTGCGCCTCGCGCATCCTGCGGCTCACCACCTCGCGGATGGCGCGGTAATCGTCGTTCGCCGCGGTCGTCACGCGGTAGCGGCGGTAGGCGTCCTTGAACGGCCGGCCGTCCACGAAGCACACCTTGCTGCCCACCGTCTCCTCGCCGCCGAGGTGCGCGATGTCGATCGCCTCCAGGCAGCGGATCGGGGCATCCAGGCCCAGCGCCCGCTGCAGGCTGCGCATGCCCACCGTCGGGTCGCCCGCGAACACCGTGAGCTCCGGCTGCCACTCCTGCTCCATGCCGCGCCGCGTCTCGCGGTCGTCGAGCTTGCCGAGCGCGTGGATCTGGTCGCGCAGCGCGGCCGCGTCCTCGAAGCGCCGCTCCTCGGAGGCACGCTCCATCTCGCCCTGCAGTTCGCGCACCAGCACGCTGCGCCTCGACCCGAGGAAGCGCAGGAACCGGTCGACGTCGGCGCGGTAGCGCGCCACCGTCACGCGGTTGGCGCAGGGCGCGGTGCACTGGCCGATCGAGTGCAGCAGGCACGGGCGGAAGCGGCGGTTGGCCGGGTCGTCGGCCTTGATGTCGAGCTCGCAGGTGCGGTACTGGAACACGCGCTGCATCACGGTCACCGCACTGCGCAGCGCGTGCACGCTGGTGAACGGGCCGAACACGCGCGCGCCCTCGAACCGCGGGTCGGACGGGTTTCGCGTGACGTACACGCCGGGGAACTGGTCGCGCACCGTGACGGCGAGGTACGGGAACGTCTTGTCGTCCTTCAGCAGCTCGTTGAAGCGCGGCTTCAGGTCCTTGACCAGGCGCGACTCCAGGAGCAGCGCCTCCCACTCCGCCTCGCACTCCAGGACCTCGACGTCCTCGACCACGTCGAGCATGGGCTGCTTGCGCGCCCCCAGGTCGGCGCTCGGGACGAAGTAGCTCGACACCCGGTCCGGCAGCCGCACCGCCTTCCCCACGTACAGCACCACCCCCGCGGCATCCTTCATGAGGTACACCCCCGGCACGTCCGGCAGGGAACGTGCCTTCTCGGAAAGCCGCCGCAGGCGCTCGGGACGGGGGTCTTCGGGCATCCGAACAAAATCCTATGGAGCCGGGGGGCCCCGGCAGCCGTATACTCCGGGACCCGATCCGGGCTGCCGGTCGGTGATGGACCACCCCTAACGGAGACCTTGATCCATGAAGAAGTTTGCCCTCCTGACCGCCGGCATCGCCGCCGCCCTCTGCTTCACCGCCTGCAACTCGACCGAGAAGCAGAACACCGCCGCGGGCGCCGTCGGCAACAAGTCCGCGTGCTGCGCCGAGGCCGCCAAGTGCGACGCCAAGTGCACCGGTGACGCCAAGACCTGCTCGAAGACCGACTGCTGCAAGAAGACCGACGCCAAGGCCGCCCCCGGCGCCGTGAGCGACAAGAAGGAAGGCTGCGCCAGCAGCTGCGGCACCACGAAGACCTCGGCGAAGAGCGACTGCTCGGCTGCCAAGGGCGAGTGCACCGCGACCAAGGCCGAGTGCGCCGCCACGAAGTCGGACTGCGCCAAGAGCTGCCCGATGACCGGCACCACCGCGACCAAGGACGCCTCGATGGGCGCCGTCAGCGAGAAGAAGGACGGCTGCTGCAAGTCGTCCTGCACCAAGGCGCAGGGCTGAGCCCTCTGTCCTGAACTGAACCTCCCGCACGCCCGTCCTCGGACGGGCGTGCGTGCTTTTTGCGTGCGCTGCCGCCCCGCCCGTGCGCGGGGTAGCCTCTCGCGCCGATGTCCACCACCCTGCTGCGAGGGGGCCGCGTCCTGTGCGCGGCCTCCGGACTCGACCAGACCGCCGACGTCCTGCTGGCCGGGGGCCGCGTCGCCGCGGTGAGCGCGCGTCGCGGCGAGCTGGCCGCGGGCGACGCGCGGATCGTCGACTGCGACGGGCTCCTCGTGTGCCCGGGCCTGATCGACCCGCACGTGCACCTGCGCGAGCCGGGCGGCGAGCACAAGGAGACCATCGCCACCGGCACGGCCGCGGCGCTCGCCGGCGGATTCTCGTCGGTGTGCTGCATGCCGAACACCTCGCCCTGCCTCGATTCGGCGCCCCTCGTCGAGTTCGTGCGCCTGCGGGCCCGGGAGGCGAACCACGCCCGCGTCTTCGTGGCCGGTGCGGCCACCGTGGGCCGCGCGGGCGAGCAGTTGGCGCCCATGGCGGCCATGGCCCGTGCCGGCGCCGTGGCCTTCACCGACGACGGCGAGGGCATCGCGAGCGCCCAGGTCATGCTGCGCGTCCTGCAGATGGCGAAGGCCGTGGGCCGGCCGTTCATGCAGCACTGCCAGGAGCCGAGCCTCACGCAGGGCGCCGCCATGAACTCGGGCGTGCTGCAGGCGCGGCTTGGCCACGGGGGATGGCCGTCGGTCGCCGAGGAGCTGATGCTGCAGCGCGACCTGATGCTGAACCGCGCCGTGGGCGCGCGCTACCACGCGCAGCACCTCTCCGCCGCCGGCAGTGCCGACCTGCTGCGCGCCGCGCGCGCCGCGGGCCAGCCCGTGAGCGGCGAGGTCTCGCCCCACCACCTGCTCCTGACCGAGGACGCCTGCGACGGCGACCGGACCGACGCGAAGATGAACCCGCCCCTGCGCACCGCGCGCGACGTCGAGGCGCTGCGCGCGGCGGTCGCGGACGGCACCATCGACGTGCTGGCCACCGACCACGCCCCGCACTCGCCGGCCGAGAAGGCGCGCGACTTCGCGAGCGCCCCGTTCGGCATCATCGGCCTCGAGCATGCCCTGCCCCTCTACCGGGAGGCACTGGTCGACGGCGGCGCGATCGGCTGGCCGCGGCTCATCGAGCTGATGACGCTGCAGCCCGCGCGGCTCCTCGGCCTCGACTCGATGGGCCTCGGCACGCTGCGCGTCGGCGCGCCCGCCGACGTCACGGTGGTCGATCCCGATGCCGCGTGGACCGTCGACCCGGCCGCCGGGCGGTCGAGGAGCCGGAACACCCCGTTCGCGGGCCGCGCCCTGCGCGGGCGCGCCGTGCACGTGTTCGTCGACGGCGACCACCGCCTCGGCGCCGACTGACCGCGCGCCGCGCCGGTCGCGTGACTCCGCTCAGGCCGCGGTCTTCTCCATCACGTCCTTCGCCACGCCCAGCTGCACCAGGCGCTCGATCGGACGGTGCGGCTTCTTCGCCTCCTCGGCCAGGCGCCGCGCGGCGGCCTCGTCGGGGTAGAGCGGCGAGAGGATGGCCTTCACGTTCGCCCAGATGCCGGACACCCCGGCGAAGGTGTAGTCCACGGCGCTCGGCTCGTACCCGCAGTGCACCATGCAGTTCTGGCACTTCGGGTTGCCGCTCTTCACGCCGTAGCTGTCCCACGCCGTGTCCTCGATCAGCTCGCGGAAGGTGTCGTGGTAGCCCTCCTGCAGCAGGTAGCACGGCTTCTGCCAGCCGAAGATGTTGAAGGCCGGGCTGCCCCAGGGCGTGCACTCGAAGTCCCGCTTGCCCATCAGGAACTCGAGGAACAGCGGGCTCATGTTGAACTTCCACCGCTTCTTGCGGTTGGAGAGGATCATGCCGAAGAGGTCGTTGGTCCTGCGGCGCCCCAGGAAGCTCTGCTGGTCGGGCGCCTTGTCGTAGGCGTAGCCCGGGGAGACCATCATGCCCTCGACGCCGAGGTCCATCATCTCGTCGAAGAAGCCGCGGACCGAGGCCGGGTCGGCGCCGTCGAAGAGCGTGGTGTTCGTCGTGACCCGGAATCCCATCCTCACCGCGAGGCGGATGCCCTCGACGGCCTTCTCGAAGGTGCCCTCGCGGCAGACGGCGAAGTCGTGGTGCTCCTGCTGTCCGTCCATGTGGACGCTGAAGCTGAGGTACTTGCTGGGCTTGAACAGTCCCTCCTCGAGCTTCTCCTTGAGGAGCAGCGCGTTGGTGCACAGGTAGACGTACTTCTTCCGCGCGACCAGCCCTTCCACGATCTCCTTGATCTGCGGGTGCAGCAGCGGCTCGCCGCCGGGGATGCTCACCATCGGCGCGCCGCACTCCTCGGCGGCCGTGAAGCACTCCTCGGGGGTGAGGTTGCGCTTCAGGATGTGGGCCGGGTACTGGATCTTGCCGCAGCCGGCGCACGCCAGGTTGCAGCGGAACAGGGGCTCGAGCATCAGGACCAGCGGGTAGCGCTTCCGACCGCGGAGCCGTTGTCCGAGAACGTACGAGGCCACGGTCCACATCTGGGAAATCGGAACGGCCATGGTCGGTGCCTGGGGTGGGACTTGGGGGGCAGTGGGCGCGAAAAATCTGCTCGGGCGGCCAAAACGGGCGTGAACCCGCAGGCGGGGAGGAATCGTAGCACGGGCATGACGACGCTCGCCGCCGTGGCGGACTTCCCGGGAACCAGGCCGGCAACGGCCCGATGGCCCGCGCTCGCGGGACTCGACGCGGCCATCGCGAACGGGGTTTCCCGGCTGCTCGGTGCGGGCGAGGGAGCCTCCGGGGCGAGGGGTAGCATCGCGATCCCCCGCCCGGAGGTTCCCCGGGCCGCACGCATGGCGACCGCCGCCGATCGATCTGACGAGTCGCTGCTGTCGGACTACATTGCCGGCGACCGTGGTGCGTTCGCGTCGCTCGTGGAGCGCTACCGCCGCGAGCTGCACGGGTTCCTGGCCCGGTTCCTGGGGTCGAATGCCGCCGCCGACGACGTCTTCCAGGAGACCTTCCTGCAGGTGCACGTGGCCGCCCACACCTTCGACCGCGACCGCACCTTCAAGCCCTGGCTCTTCACGATCGCCGCCAACAAGGCACGCGACTGGCACCGGCGGCAGAAGCGACGCCGCATGGCGAGCCTGGACGCGCCGATCGGGAACGACGGCGAGGGCGGCAAGGTGATCGACCTCATGGAGTCGGACCAGGCCGCGCCGGAGGCGCCGCTGGAGGGCGCCGAGGTGAGCGCGCGCGTGAAGGACGTGGTCGACGCCATGCCCGCGATCTACCGCGAGGTGCTGCAGCTCAACTACTTCCAGCGCATGAGCTACCAGCAGATCTCCGAGGTGCTCGGGATCCCGCTGGGCACGGTCAAGAGCCGCATCCACGCGGCGACCGCGACCTTCGCCGAGCAGTGGAAGGCCGCCGCGCGACGATCGCGCGGCGCCGATGCCGACAAGGAGTTCAAGGCATGAGCGAACCCCCCATCCTGTGC
>Ga0075471_10002371_pt1 | contig 12378 bp, 6 predicted proteins | sample DEB19_08_DNA_2_FD_74787 | JGI IMG/M metagenome (GOLD analysis project Ga0075471, IMG submission 74787) | Aqueous microbial communities from the Delaware River and Bay under freshwater to marine salinity gradient to study organic matter... | ecosystem: Environmental > Aquatic > Marine > Coastal ... | reverse complement strand
GCCAACGCCACGTTCTGGGGCCCGGAGTTTGGCTTCGGCCGAACACTCGTCGAGCTGGGTGCCACCCACACGCTGGTCGTCAAGGCCTCGCGCGGCGGCGGGTCGAACTCCCTCTGGGACAAGACAACCTTCGACGCGTTCGACGATGCCGGTCATATGTGGGGCCATCTCCGTGACACGGTGGATGCGGCGCTCGCGGCGGTGACCGCGACGCCGGGCGACACGTTTCGAATCCGAGGCCTGCTCTTTCTGCAGGGTGAGAGCAATACGGCCGGCGATGCGGCGGTGGCCGGGCAGCGACTGGCCGACCTGGCCACCCATCTCACGGCCCACATCGAGGCCACGCATCCCGGCACGACCACGGGCATGAAGACCGTGATCGGAGAGATCGCCGCCAGCGGAGGCACGGCCGCTCGCATCACCACGACCGACGCCCAGCGAGCCCTCGCCGCCTCGAACGACACCTTCGCCTTCGTGCCCACCAGCGACATCGCAGCCGGCGGCGATCCGGTGAATGGCAACTCAGGACGGCGCGTGACGCTCACCTTCGTCGATCCTGGTTCTCGGGCCAAGGCCGCTGTGGCGGGCCTGGGCTTCGAACTGCGGGCCGTGACCGGCGACGGCGTCACGGCCACCTTTCTCGACGCCAACGGCGTGGCCCTCTACCAGACGGGCACGGCTTCGTGGTCGTTCCGGAGCCTTCCACGAGCAGCTTCCTCGGCTCGTGGGCGGCGGCCGCGGTGCTGGCTGTCGGGGCAGGCCGTACGAGACGATTCCCGTCACCGCTGCGCTGGTGACACACACTGGTTCCATGCAACGGGGACGGTCAGCCGACGCTCCCCGAAGCGCCAGCGGCCGTCGTGCTAGAGTGTGGTCTCGATCCCATCCCATGTCCTCCCGCGAAACCCCATTCCATGAGCCAACCAACCGTTGCGGAGTATGTCCTGCGTCGACTTTCCTCTCTGGGCATCGACCGGGTATTCGGGGTGCCTGGCGACTATGCGTTTTCCATAGACGACGCCGTGGAGAAGGTTGACGGTCTGAGCTGGGTGGTCAACGCCAACGAGCTCAACGCAGCCTACGCCGCCGACGGGTATGCCCGGATTCGCGGCGCGGCGATCCTGACCACCACCTATGGCGTCGGTGAGCTGTCGGCACTCAACGGCGTGATGGGTGCTCGGGCCCACCGGGTGCCGATCTTTCATCTGGTCGGCATGCCGAGCGGCCGCATCCGACACCTCGGGCTGATCACCCATCACAACCTCGGGGATACCCACTACGACCGGTACCAGCCGCTGTCATCGGCGGCGTGCTGCGTGTCGGCCGTGCTCACTCCAGACAACTGTGTCGCCGAACTGGAGCGGGTTATCCGGGAGGCGATCCGGCAGTCGATGCCCGCCTACGTGGTGATCCCGGAATCCGACGGCTATGCACCGGTGATCGGCGCGCCGGTGGAAGGCGTGCCACTGCGGCAGATCAAGCGGCAGCGGAGCGATCCGCACGAACTGCGGGCCGCGGTCGACCTCGTGCTACGCAGGCTTGCGGCGGCCAGCAACCCGGTGGCCCTGCTGACGGCCCTGACCGCCCGCTACGGGGTGGCCTGCCGGGCCGTCGAGCTGATCACCAAGGCGGGCCTGCCCGTCGCGATCACCTCGTACGACAAGGGGGTGATCGACGAATCACTGCCCAACTATATCGGGCTCTATGGCGGGAGGCGCTCCTCGCCTGCAGCGGTCCGTGACACGGTCGAGCAGGCGGATCTGCTGGTCGACATCGGGGGCGTGATGCTCACCGAACTCAACACCGGCATGTGGAGCACGTCGCTCGACATCGGCCGCGCAATCTGCATCCACGACAACTGGGTTCGGGCGGGAGAGAAGGTCTTTCTCAACGTGGCCATCGATGATGTGCTCGATGCCCTGCTGGTGGAGGTGCCGGCAGCCCGGCTGCCGGCCATCGCCCGGCCCGCTCCGCTGGACTTGGTCGGGGCCGCCGATGCCCCGACATCGTCAGCGACCTTCTATCCTCGCCTCCAGCGATGCCTGCAGCCGGGCGACACGCTCGTGATCGAGACCGGCCTGGCGATGCTGCACCTGAATCCGATGCTGCTGCCTGCCGGCGTGGGGGCGGAGGCGCAGGGGCTGTGGGGCTCGATCGGCTGGGCCACACCGGCGGCATTGGGCGTCGCCCTGGCGAAAACGGCCGGCCGCACCTGGCTGGTCACCGGAGATGGATCGCATCAGCTCACACTCAATGAACTGGCGGTGATGGGCCGCTACCAGGCCAAGCCCGTGATCTTCGTGCTCAACAACGGACAGTATGGCGTGGAAGTGGTCATCAGTGAACGTGGTCATGAATACGACAACCTCGCCGCGGTGCAGTATCACCTGCTGCCCACCGCGTTTGGCTGCGCAGGATGGCTTTCTGCAAAGGTCTCCACCGTGGCGGAACTGGACGCGGTGCTCGAACGGATCGCCACGCATGACGGCGGAGCCTACGTCGAGGTGATGATCCCCGCGTCGGAGAGCGAGCCACTTCCGGATGCGGTGAAGGACGCTGGCTACAAACTGCGAACGCCGCAGCCGTAACCCTCCCGCCGCGTCAGGCATCATCGCGCGTTCGCCGGCATCGGCAGGCCTGCGCATCTCCCCGTGAGGTGCTTTGATCTCCCCGTTTGGCCCGGGCTTGTGCGCGACGTGTCGAAGGAGGTCCTGGCTCCGGCCGCGGAGGAGTCGGTGACTGTCCGTTTGCATCTGCACCCGGAGACGGGCTGCTGTCAGGCGATCCGGACCACAGGGGCTCGGCCACGCTTCCACGAGACGATCCCGCCGAACACCGACACAGAGGCGGTGCCATCCGGACCTATCGAGATGCCCGCGTAGTAGTTGTTGGCGTATTCGCCCCCCACAAGGCTCGACCACGACACGACATCGGCCCGCTTGTAGACGGAGCCCGTGCGGTAGTCGAGAGCCGCCCAATACCAGCCCTGACGGTCCTTCGCGTAGGAATAGATAAGCCCGTCGGCCGTCGAGAGAATCGATACCACCGATGGCACCGACACGCTCGTGTTCGACCACTTCACCCATGATTGGCCTGTCCGCGGATCGAAGTCCACCCGTTCCACGCCCGGCTTGGTCGTGAGTGGCCCGACGGTGCTGCCAACGTTGACGTTGCCGTAGTTGTTTTCGACGATCAGCGTGTTATTCACGGCGATCAGCGAGTTTTCGGTGCCGTTCTCCCCGGGCAGGCTCTTGAACACCGCCTGGCTGGCGATGAGATGGCCCGTCGTCCGGTCGTACACGTTGACATGCATGAAGGGATCGGCGTTGTCGGTGATCGCAACGAACTTGTTGCCATTCGCATCGTCGAAGCAGGTCGGCGTCGTGCCCGAGCCCTGCGAAACCTGGCCTGGCTTTTGACGGTTGCCGCGGTCGTACTCGGTCCGCCATGTCACGACGACGGCGCCGCTACCGCCCGCATCCAATCGGTACTGAGCGTAATCCGTGACGACATACACCCCGCCGTCGCTGTCGGTGGAGAACGACTGAGTATTCGTCTCCCTCTGGTCCGCGCCGCTGTATGTCCGCAGCGACGTGATCTGCAGGCGACCGTCACGCGTCACATACCCAGCCTGGGCGTTCTTGGTGACGAACCACATCCGGCCGGCGGAGTCCGGCACCACGGAGTTGAGGATGTCGAGGCTGTCGTTGATGGACGGCGCCAGGTCGTAGATCTGAGGATTGGCGTCGAAGCGGTTGCCGGTCGTGCTATACACCCGGATTTGCTGGTTGGCCGTCACACACACCACCCGATCCTGCTCGTCGAGGTAGAAGTAGCCACCGCCCGCAAAACTGGTGTCTGGTGGTGTGAGCTTGTTCGGCAGGGTGACCTGGTCGAGCGTGGCTCCGGTCGCCGGATCCATCAGCGCCAGCGTGAAGGCCGTGTAGCCGGGCTGGGTGGCATCGGGTCCCGAGAAAATGGACAGTTGCTGGCCGCGGGAGTTGAAGGCCAGCGTGCCGCCGATCTTGTCGGGCAGGGGCCCGCGCGGGGTCTCCACGACGTGATTGAACGCTCTCGTCCCAGGCCCCTTGATGGAAACCGTGTCCGAAGCATCCGCGTTCTTGTGGATCGAACTCACGTTGTTCGAGGCCATGAAGGCGTTTTGGTACGGCGCCGGTGCCGTGATCGACTGCGGGCCCGGAGAGGTGATGACGCGCTGCCTCGGGGGTGTCGTTCCCACGAAAATCACGATCGAGTTGCCGCCGCCGCCTTTGGCCACGCCTCCGATGAGCACCTCGCCAGTGGCATCCCAGGTGAAGTCGGGCTTCCAGTTGTTGAGGCACCACATGTTGCCCCCCTGATCAACCCGAACCTGGGTCATTCGCTGAAGCGGCAGATAGCTCTCCGGCATGTCCTTGCCATAGACAGGATCGCCATTGGCCATGCGCACCTGCTGCCCGCCCGTGGGCACGGTGTAGCCCACGGCGGAGGAGATCGGCTGGCCCTCGGCATAGCCCTGCGGCCGCTTGGCGGCGTTCGCCCCGGCCAGCACGGAGATCGCCGGCTTAGTGTAGACCGCACCCACCCCCTCGGGGCCGAAGTTGGCCACCCAGATGTTGTCGGCTCCATCGACCTCCACACCCCACGGGCCAGAGATGCCGCCTCCCGAATACCGCTTGATGTCGACGTGCCAATCCATGGTGTCGTTCCAGTCGAACGGCACCTTGTAGACGCTGTCGGTCGGCCCGCTGGTGATCCAGCAGTTGCCCAGGGAATCGAGCACCATCCCCCTGGGGGCGTGCAGCCAGTCGTCGTTCAAGGTGGTGCCGGATGTGGGGACTCTGGCCACCGGCGTGAAGAGCGGATCGAGGGTGTAGCTGCCGGGGCTGCCGTTCAGCTTCACCCGCACAAAGCCGCCGGGAGCTGCCGTGTCCCCCAGGTCGCCGCTGAAGCTCACCCACACCGAATCGTCGGCGGCGAGCCGCACGTCGAAGGCACGCTGAAAATGGTTCAGGTCGGGATCAATGGCCCGCCATACGGCGTCAGGCACCTTATACGACACGGCCTGCTGGGAATCACCCTTGGGAAAGACCACCACCGAGTCGTTTTCGATACTCGCGATGTAGACGTTGCCCTGCGAATCAACCTGGATCCCCTGCGCCCGCTTCACGGCGGGAAACTCCCCGGTGGTCGGGTTGAAGCCATACAGCCCCTGCGGCCCCGACAGTGCCACGCCGGTCGGGCTGTACACCGACACCGATCCGGTGCCACTCCCCTCGGGCGGCGCCCCGGGCTTGTTGCCCGGCGCCTTGCCCCAGCCGTAGTTGGTCGCCCAGATGTTGCCGGTGGTCCGATCGATGGCGATGCCGAATGCTTGGCCGAGGGTGCCGCCGCCGGTTACCGGCGATGTGGGCGAGTTGGTGGCAGGCGACCCATTGGGCTGCAGCACCAGGACGACCTTCGAAGAGTTGGGTTCGTCCGGTGAAACCATGTTGTTCGTCACCCAGGCATACCCTCTGTCGTCGAACACGAGCTGCGCCGGGCCGGCCATCATGTTCTGCTGGCTCCCCGAGTTGTTGACGACCACGGTCAGCGTGAAGGCGTCGGGCGATTGAAACAGGCCGTTGACGTAGGTCGCCGAGTAGCGGGTCATACCGTAGATCTCAGCGACCTTGGCGTTGGGATACCGATTGATCTCCGCAAATGCCTCAAAAACATTGTCGGGAGTTGTTCCGTTCGGCGGTGTTGCATAGGTGAAGAACTGCGACCGAAGGAAAGCCCGCTCGAGGGGCCCGCTTCGCACCATCGCCGCCGTAAGGTTGCCCAGCGACCGAAGCGTCCGCAGCGAATTCGTCTCGTACTTGTTCGGGGAGGCAAGGAGCGTCCACGACGGCCTTCCGGTGGTCACCGAAACGAGTTTGCCATTCATGCCGGCCGCGATCCGGAGGCCGAAGGGATCGCCGCCGATCCCGCCGTCCGGGAGACAGAACTGCGTCATCGAGTAGCCGGCCGCGACCGTCGTGAGTTCATTGACGGTGATCGCCGTGTTGGGAAGATCTGAACCCAAGACAGTCGTCAGCGAGACGCCGCCGCCGAGTTCCGCCGTGACGTAGAAGACACCAGACGTCGTCGATTTCGACACATTCTCGATCCGGAACGTTCCGTCGCGGGCGCTGGTCGCGGTTCCCAACGCATGGGGAGCCGCATCGGTCGCCTCCCACAGCGTGACCAAGGCGCTTTCCTGCCCAAGCGCCTTCGTCCCCTTCCCCGACATCACCGTGCCATTGAACGTGTCTGCGGCCATCATGTGTCGCGGCTCCAACCGGTCGAGATGCAGCGCGTCGCGTCGACCTCCGCAACGAGATCTGCGGCGACGACTGACGGAGGCGTGCTGTCGGGCCTTGAATCCAAACTTCATGGCAGTTCCTTTTGTGGTGATGCAGCACAGGATGGAAGGGGCCGGGTATCGACGAACCGACCAGGCGTTTCCGGTCTTCGAGTCCTACCATCGGCCTACGGGAGTACCAACGTGTTTTCGTGCATGAAACGTACGACTCGTGCGCGCCGTGCCGGCCGTCGACCCTGCACCACCAAAAGACAACCGACGGCTGTAGGATGTCGGGAGGGGCATCGCAGCCTGGTTTTTCAAACACGAGTGAGAACCACGCCATCGATCGCTCGTCACCGATCAATACGTGTGCGAAAGTGCCATCGGCCCTGCTCGCATCGGCCTCCACGACAGCGAACGACCTCCGAAGGAATCTCCCACGTGAGACTCACCACCACGAAGCCTGCACGGATCGCGAATCGCCGCACGATCGGCTGGTTCGCTCTGTGCCTGGGAACCCCGATCACCTTCCTGCTCGCAGGTATAGGAAATGCACAGCTTTTGGGCACGGGCGTGAATCTGGCGGGGGCGGAGTTTCAAGTCCAGACGTGGGGCATCGATAACGTTCCGGGCACGTACAACGTCGATTACATCTACCCCACGAGCGCCGAGATCGACTATTACCTCGGAAAGGGAGTGAAGCTCTTTCGGCTACCCTTTGCCTGGGAGCGACTGCAGCCAACGCTCTCGGCGAGCCTCGACCCGACGGAACTCGGCCGACTCAACACCGTCGTGAACTACGCGACGAGCAGAGGTGCCGACGTGATCCTCGATCCGCACAACTACGCCCGCTGGTCGCCTTCGCCCCACACCTATTCGAACAACGTGGTGGGAACCAACGTGCCTGAAGCCGCATTCGCCGATCTCTGGTCCCGCCTGGCCACGGAGTACAAGGGCAACTCCCGCGTCGTATTCGGCCTGATGAATGAGCCGCACGACATGGATACGGCCGTTTGGCGAAGTGCCGCCAACGCGGCGATCTCCGCGATCCGAAGCGCCGGTGCCACCAACCTTGTGACCGTGCCTGGCAACAACTACACGGGGGCGTGGAGCTGGAGCGAGAGCATAAACGGCCATGCTTCCAATGCGGTCGAGATGCTCAAAATCGTCGATCCGGGCAATCATTATGTGTTCGAAGTTCACCAGTATCTCGACAGCGACTCCTCGGGCACCGGGGCCACCATCGTCAGTCCGACCATCGGTCAGGAGCGGCTTGTGGACTTCACCAACTGGTTGAAGGCCAATAATCGGAAGGGGTTCCTCGGCGAATTTGCCGTGGCCAACTCAATGATCGGCAATGAGCCCGGTCAGATCGGTGACGAAGCAATCACGAACATGCTGAACTACATGGAAGCCAATAGTGACGTCTGGGTGGGGTGGACGTGGTGGGCGGGTGGTCCCTGGTGGGGCAACTACATATTCACCATCGAGCCGACGAATCTCGGAACCGGCAACCAGGCCGACCAGGCCTCGATGACGCTCTTGGAGCCGAGGTTTTCCGCGGCCCCGGGACTGACTCTGCCCGAGCCGTCACCATCGGCATTGGCGTTTGTCGGTATTGCCTGTGGCGGCTGGGAACTGTGGCGGCGCCGCCGATCGTGAGGATCGACGATGCCTCACGGTCGGCGATGTTCAGAGGCCGTCGAGGTCGATCACGCGCAGCTCATCGGGAGACCACGCGGAGGCGTCGCGAGCGGCTTGTCCGGGATCCGTGACGAACATCCCGATCGGTCCAGGGTCACTGGGGAACGCGCCCAGCCGGATGTCGTCTCCGCCACCTGCGGAAGGCGGCAAGGCCGCCGAGTCCGGCGAGCGCTGGCGCGACGATCGAGGGTTCGGGCACGGCATGCGTCGCCAAAAATGCCGACACGTCGGGGGTGGACCAGGAGAACTGCAACACGCCGGCGGAATCGAACTTGCTGATCATGCTGTCGGTGCTGCCGGTGCCGCTCGACACATAGACGTTGCCCGCCGAATCGAGCGCGAGGCCCGAGGGCGCGGTCAGGCCGGCCGAGGCTCCGATCGTGGCGAGGAGCACTCCCCCGGCGTCGAACAGGCTCACGGTGTTGGCGTTTGCATTGGCAACCAGCAGGTCACCGCTCGCATTGATCGCCAGCCCACTTGGCCCCGAGATGCTTGCTGGGCCGATCGCCGCTTGAAACGTGCCGTCCGCCGAGAACCGACTGATCGTGTCTTGGAACCAGTTGCCCGCGAAGAGCCGGTCGGAGGCATCAATCGCCAGCCCGACAGGGCGGTTGACCTGATTGGTGATCGACGAGACGAAGGTGCCACTCGCGTCGAAGGTGCTGACTGAGTTCTGTCGCGTCCCGCCCCCGTAGTTTGCTGCGTACAGGGTGCCCTGCGAATCGATCGCCAGCCCAAAAGGCTGCGAAAGCGTGGCCGATGAACCGATCGTCGCCAGAAAAACCCCCTGCGGGCTGAACTTGCTGATCGAATCGGTGCCTTGGTTTGAAATGTACGCGTTGCCGGCGGCGTCGAATGCGATCCCGGTGGGACCGTCGAGGTTCGGGGTGGCGAATGTCTGCTGGGAGCTTTGCACCGCCGTACCGCTGGTGAGAGAGATGTCGTAGGTGTACACGGCATTGACTGCCGGAACCGGCACGTACAGCCATTCCGCAGCCGGAGCCGCCCGCAGGACCGACATCATCACCACCGTCCGAACGACCAGGGAGGGCATGGTGCATTTGCGATGGCGCTGCCGTGGAGCAGGCGCCCGCGATGGAACGGAAATGGCCGGGAGCGTCATGGATGGTTCTCCAAAGGAGTCGCCATCATAGCAACTTGCCCAGAAGGGCAATCGTCGCCGTCCCTGGAGGCCGACGGGGCAGCCACCGCCGCGCCGCCCGTCACCGCCGCACGAGACGCCTGCCGAGTCTTACTCCTCGTGCAGTGGGCCGGGCGGGGCCGCGTCGGCCATACTCTTCAGCTCCTTGATCGAGATTCCGGCATCTTGAACGAGCCGGACCAGATCCACCGCGGCGTAGATATCGAGTCGCCGAGTGAGCATCGTGCGGTAGTACTTGACCGTCCGCTCCGACATCTCGTATTCCTCCGCCATTTCCTTGTTCTGCATCCCCGTGACGATCCCGAGCAGCATCTGGAGTTCCCGGGCACTGAGCCGTTCGATCGTCTGCCGTGCCGTGGCACGTTGCAGCCGCGCCGCCCGCTCCTGCTTATTGCGGGCGAGGGCCCGGTCGATGGCGCTGATCAGCTCAGAGGTCTGAACCCGTTTTGTGAGAAAGTCTTCGGCACCACCTCGCATCGCCCTGACGCTGGTCGGGATGTCACCCTTGCCGGTGATGAACACGACCGGCAGCGGATTGGTGGAGGCAGCCAGAATCTCCTGGAGCTCAAAGCCATCCCGCCTGGGCATCTGAAGATCGGTGAGCACGCAGCCTGGATCCTCCGGGTCGGGCCGCAGCAGAAACTCCGCCACCGAGGAGTAGGAGGCCACCCGATAGCCGTGCCCCCCGAGCCGGCGGGTCATGCTTCGAAGAAATGACTCATCGTCGTCGATCAGATGAACGGTCGTGCTCACTCGCGTCGCCCCTCGTCCCAGAATGGCAGCCGGAGACGGACCGTCACGCCACGGCCCGGGTCGTCTTCGATCTGCATGCTACCATCGTGCTGTTCGACGATGGAGCGCACGATCGGCAGCCCCATCCCCAGCCCGGTTTCTTTCGTGGTTAGAAAGGGCTCGATCGCCGTGGCGATCTTGGGATTCTCGAGCCCCCCGCCCGTATCGATCACCGCAAGGTCGATGATTCGGCCATCGAGGGTGGCTGAGATCGTGATGCCGCCCGGGGCGACAGGCGGTCTGCCGCGGGGTCGCTCTCGCGTCGCCCGGATCGCATCGGCCGAGTTTCCAATCAGGTTCAAAAGGGCCTGCTGGAGCATGATCTCGTCGCCCGCGATCGGCGGAAGGCCGGCAGGGCAGTCGACGGCGACATGAATCCCGTCGGCTCTCAGCCGCGGACCGGCCAGGGCGAGGGTGTCGCGGAGGAGGGATGTCACCTCCACGGCGGCCGTCGTAAATCGCTGCTTTCGAACCATGGCCCGGATCCGGTCCAAGACGGCTCCGGCCCGCTGATCATCGGCCGCGAGGTCGTCGAGGATCTCACGCAACTCGGCGGCATTGTGGGAGGAATCGTCACGCAGGAGCAGGCTGGCCGCTTCGATATTGTTGAGCATCGCGCCGAGCGGCTGGCCGAGTTCGTGGGCCAGCGAGGCGGCAAACTGCCCGAGCGTGGAGACTCGGCTGGCATGGACGATCATCGCCTGCTGCTCGTCCACAAGCCGCTCCGCCCTCTGTCGGCGGCGGAGCTGCTGGATGAGCGTCGCGATCAACAAGCCCTGGAGAACGAAGAGCACGCCCGCTCCGACGGCCTGCGGCCAATAGCGATCCCAAAACCCCAGTTCCCGGAACACGACCCGCGCTCCTGGCGGAATCCGTGATGCCGAAATGCCGAACCGATCCAACGCCCGCTGGTCGAGGATCACCATGGGAGGGACGAAGACCGGATCGGGGGGCGCCCCCGCCCGGCTGGCGGCGGTGAGCCGGGCGGCTGCCGCCCCCAACGCCCCGATGTTGGTGCACACGCCCCCGACGACCCCTCGGCCGACGTAGGTATCAATGATCCCGAAGATCGGGGCCTTCGTTTCGCGACAGAGTGTCTCCAGAATGACGGCGGGCACGTAGGTCTTCCCGCCAGGTTCGTCCTTCCAGTAACCGATGTAGACCACGATGGAATCGGCCGGGAGCCGCCGCAACCTCTCCTTCAGGTCCTCGAGCGACAGATCCAGCAACGACAGAAACTCCAATCCGCGTGATTCGATCGTGCGGCGGGCATCGTCGATCTCACTTTGAAGAAGTTGGGGATGGGGCCTGGTCTGACCGATGACGGCGACCCGCCGCGCCCTGGGAAAGAGGGTGAATCCCAGTTCGATCGTCTCCGTGACGTTTCCGGCTGTCGTGATATAGGTCGAGTTCGGCGGGAGTACCCCACCGACCGTTTCACCGGGCCGGTTGACCGCCACGATCGTGGCCCCCGGGGCGAGCACCTCGCGGTTGCTGACAACGAAATCCCACGTCACGGCACTCGTGGGCACAATCACGTCGAACGGCGCGTCCCTGAACTTTCTGAGCAGCCAGCCGGCAGCCTGATCGAGATCACCGTCAAGACGGCCGAGCCGAACGAGGTCGAGGTTCTCGATGAAGATCTCGTATCCGCCATCGGCGACCTCGGCCAAGGCTTGATTGAATCCCCGCATGAACTCGACGAACGCGGGACGGGTGGGCCCCTCCTGGTCGATGATCAGCACCCGTCTCGACCGCGGTGCCTGCGGTGAATCAGCAACGGCTCCCGCGACAAAGGCAAGGCTGGCTGCTCCGAGCGCAACGCTTCTGACCGCACGGCACATGGATCGCAAAGGAGTCATCGGGGGTTTTCAGAACCCCCGAGAATACACGAGGCCGAGCCCGGCAACGGATTCCGGGCTCGGCTCGCGGATCGTCTGCCCGACGACGTTCAGCGCCGGCGAAAACGGAACCACCCGCCAGCGACAGCCACAGCGCCGGCCAGCAGGCCATACGGGCCGGGTTCCGGCACAGCACCGACGGTGATCGCCGCATTGGGGGTGTCCTCCCAGGCATAGTCGACCAGGGTCAGGGTGTGGTCGGTCGATACCCCTTGAAGGAGCTCGAAACGTGCCCACCCATACTGGAAGTTGATCGGTCCACCGAGAAGAAATCCGGCATACCCGGTACCCGTGGCGGGAAAGTTGCCCGTGGTCGCTCCCGCGTATTCGTGGAGCAGGAGGTTGTCGTTCGATGTGCCGTTCGTCGGGTACATGTTTCCCACGCTCGTCAGCGGGCCGATCGTGTCTGATGTCGTGAAGTTTCGCGCCTGGAGCGGCGTGCCGGCATCAACAAAAACCCCCGACCCATTTTCCATGGGCGTGAAGTACGA
>Ga0075471_10002368_pt1 | contig 12383 bp, 11 predicted proteins | sample DEB19_08_DNA_2_FD_74787 | JGI IMG/M metagenome (GOLD analysis project Ga0075471, IMG submission 74787) | Aqueous microbial communities from the Delaware River and Bay under freshwater to marine salinity gradient to study organic matter... | ecosystem: Environmental > Aquatic > Marine > Coastal ... | reverse complement strand
TATTCCATGTAGGTGCCGTTGTTCCACGTCGTCTGGTTGGCGACGTGCACGGTGCGGCTGACGAGATCGCCATTGGGGTCGTTGTAGATGAACGCGCGGGCATGAGGCTGGACCTGGCGGATGCCGCGCTTGCGCAGGGCGGCTGGTTGCGGCAGAAACGCCATGTCATAGAACTGGCGCGTCACGCCGACGCGGCGCACAAACCCCATGTCGTCCTTGAAGCCCTCGCCGATCTTCATGATCGACGCGCCCAGCCGCTTCAGGCTGTCTTCCCAGCCGATCGCGATCTTGCCGGCATCCTGGTTCTTCGTCACACCGGGGGTTTCCGTGCGGGCGGCGAACGAGTTGATGCTCAGGCTCTTGAAGAAACGGAAATTGGCGTCGACGCCGGCGACGCGATTGAAGTCGGTGCTGTCGCCGGAGGGCTGACGCGACAGGAAGATGGCGCCGATGTCGGAGCTCTTGAGGATGTCGGCGCGCACGCGGGCCACGGTGTAGTTGTTACCGGGCTTGCCCTGGTGCTCCTCGCTCTGCATCGTCATCACCCCGATGCCAAATGCGCCGGCGCGGCCGGTGACTCGCGCACCGCCGAACAGCGGGAGCTGTTCGCCCGAGTCGGTCAGGCCGATGCGGCGGCTGAAGAACAACAGCACGTCTTCTTCAGGCGGGCTGAAGCGGCTCGACGCGCGCTTGTTGCGGGGAATGTCGCCGATGTAGAAGATGCCGGCATTCTCGAGGAAGAATTCGCGCTTTTCCGGGAAGAACAAACTGAACTGTGTGAGGTTGACTTGCTGCTCGTCCGCTTCGGCTTGCGCGAAGTCGGGCTTGATGGTCGCGTCGAAGGTCAGTGATGGGGTCAGGCCGACCTTGACGTCGACGCCGGCCGACAGGTCACGATCGAAGCCGTCCTCTCCGACCGCGCGCACCGCGCCGGCAGCCAGGAACGGCTTGATGCGGAGGTTGCGGCCTTGTCGCAGTTCGGGAAGTCCGGCCAGGTTGCCCTCGGCCGAGGCACGATAGATCGTGTAGGCGCGTGACACCGGCGACCAGTAGCTGATCTCGCTCTTGCGTCGCACGCGCCTGGCAAAGTTCACGCCCCAGGTCTTGCCCGCACCAGCCTCGAAGCGCAGGGTCTTGAACGGAATGCGGAACTCCGCCGTCCAACCCTGATCCGAACGCTGGGTGGCCACCCACCACACCGCGTCCCAGTTGGTGTTGACGTCGCGGCCTTCGTTGGCCATTTGCGTATCGGCCTTGGCGCCGGCGGCGTTGGTGGAAAAGACGAACCCGTTGCGCCGATCGCTGAACGTATCCAGCAGCACATCAAACGTGTCTTGATCGCGGCCGGTGAAGTCCTTGCGGATCTCGTTGATGACGATGCCGGCCGGATTGCTGTCGTGCATCGCGGCGCCGATGTAGAGATAGTCGGCATCGTAGGCAATTCGGACTTCGGTGGACTCCGTTGCCGGCTGACCTTCGAGCGGATCCGCTTGCGTGAACCCGGTCGCGGGCATCGCGCGCTTCCATACCTCTTCGTCCAGCGCGCCGTCGAGAGTGATCGGCGACGGCGTAGGCACGGCCTGCAGTTGCTTGCGTCCGTCGGGAGAAGACACGATGGTCTGCGCAAACGCAGGCAGCGAAATCAGCGACAGCAGGAGGACGAGCGCGAGTTTCTGCATCACCTTCAGGAAGTCGGCCGGCAACGGTGCCTCGACTGAAATGGGCTGTCCGCTGAGCGGATGCGGGAATGCGAGCGTCCACGCGTGCAGCATGTTGCGAGTCGCGGGAGATGGGCCTTTTGATGTCACGCCGCCGGCGTACACTTTCTCTCCGATCAATGGATGCCCGAGCTGTTCCAGGTGAAGCCTGATCTGGTGTTGCCGCCCGGTGTGAAGCCGCAATTCTAGCAGTGCCGCGTTCTTCAGGCGTTCGCGAACCCTGTAGTCAGTCGCCGCGTCGAGTCCGCGCGCCTCATCGTCGACCAGCTTCCTGCGGCCGTCGCGATATCCGGACGAAATGCGCGCCCGGATCGTCCCCTGTGGCGGGCTGGGGATGCCTTGCACGAGCGCGAGGTAGTGGCGCTCGAATCGATGTTCCTTGAACAACTCGCGTCCCGCGGCGTGTGCGTCCTTCGAGAGGGCGACGGCGAGCGACCCAGACGTCTCGCGATCGAGCCGGTGCAGCATGCCGACGTAGGACTTGCGGCCGCGCTTGAGCACCATGTAGTCGCGGACGCGCTGCATCACGGTGTCTTCGGAGCCTGCCGCTTCGGGACTCGAAGGAATCGACAACAGGCCGGCCGGCTTGTTGAGGACGATCACGTGGTCGTCTTCGTGGAGGATGTCGAACGACGCCCGCGCCCGCGACTGGGCGGGGCGGTTGCGATTCATCTCGACGGTAACGTCGTCGTACACGTCGAAGCCAGGATCCCGTTCGACCTGGCCCTCAACGGTGACTTGTCCTTTTTCGATCGCGTCGCGGATCTGCCGCCACGACAGCTCTTGGTGCTCAGCCTTCAGCCGCTTATCAAGTCTCATTTGTAACGGGGACTGACATCGTACTCCCTGAAATCATCTCAGTTTTGCCAGCGAGGCAGAAACTTCAGCGATTTCTAGGGTGGCGATGTCAGTCCCCGTTACCTTTATCGCGCGCGGAGCGGGACGAAGACGGTGGCGTCGCCGCGCTGGACCAAAAGCACCGACGGCTTGCCGGTCGCCGCGCTCAAGGCGCTGCGGACCTCGTCGACCGAGCGCACGGCCCGGCCGTTCACTTGCTGGATGACATCGCCTTCCCGCAGGCCGGCCGACGCGGCGGCGCCCGACGGATCGACATCCGTGATCACCGCGCCGCGAGTATCGCGATCGAGGTCGAGCTGGCGTGCGATCTCCGGCGTGATCGGTTCGACCGTCATGCCGTACTTGGCCGACCCGCCCGGTGCGCCTTCATCTTCGCGGTCGGCATCCTTGGCCGGCGTCGACTCGGCCAGCGTGGCTTTCATCGAGCTGGTCTTGCCGTCACGCAGCACGTCAAGCGTGATCGTGGTGCCAGGTTTCGTCGCCGCGATCTCATTGCGGAACGCATTGGTATCGACCACCGGCCGACCCTGGTAGCCCAGGATGACGTCACCGCGCTTGATGCCGGCCTTCTCGGCCGCGCCGCCGGGCGTCACACCGCTGACGAGCGCACCCTCGGACTTGTCGAGGCCAAGCCCCGCCGCGAGGTCGCTCGTGACACCTTGCACCGTGACGCCCAGCAGACCGCGATGCACGCGACCGTGCTGCACGAGCTGGTCCATCACGTTCTTCGCCATGTTCGACGGCACCGCGAAGCCGATGCCGATGTTGCCGCCCGAGGGCGACATGATCTGGGAGTTGATGCCGATCAGTTCCCCGGCGGTGTTCACCAGCGCGCCGCCCGAGTTGCCTTGATTGATCGGCGCGTCGGTCTGCAGGAAGTCCTCGTAGCTGCCATCACCCAGGCCCGTGGCCCGGCCCTTCGCGCTGACAATGCCCATGGTCACCGTCTGGCCGACACCCAGCGGGTTGCCGACGGCGAGCACGAGGTCGCCGACGCGCATTGCGTTCGAGTCGCCGATGGCCACCACCGGCAGGCCGGCATTGTCGATCTTGACGACGGCGAGATCGCTCGCGGGATCCGCGCCGATCAGCTTCGCGTCAAGCACGCGGCGATCCGACAGTTCGACCTGGATCTTCGTGGCGTCAGCGATCACGTGGTTGTTGGTCAGGATGTAGCCATCCTGGCTGACGATGACGCCCGACCCGAGCCCTCGCTGCAGAGGCGCCGGCGCCTGCCGCCCGCGCGGGGCGCGCTGTCCGAAGAAGTCGCCAAATGGCGTGCCTTCGAAGGGCAGCTGCGTGTAGCGGGGCGTCGCCTTCGCTTCGGTACGGATCGTGACGACCGCAGGGGTCACGCGGGCAACGACATCGGCGAAGCCCTGTGTTACGACTCGGGCCTGTCCGGCGGCCGGCGCTGCAGTCACGGGCGCCGCCACCGCGGAGGCCTCGAGGCTTCGGGGCGCGATCGGTGTGGCGCTCCACACGCCGGCCGATGCGAGCCCTAAACCGAGGACCAGTGCTGAATTTCTCAAGAATGAACGGGACATTACCCACTCCTCCATCTCTGAACTCGAGCGCGTCACATTTGCGCTCTACCAGTCAGACGTCCGAGTGGCTTTCAGGAGTGTTACCGGAGCATTACAACGGTGTAAGGGTGCGGGGGGCGAAAGGTCCCTAGGTTCGAGCCGGGAGGGATACTGAGAATGTGGAGCCGGCTCCCGGCGTGCTCGTGACGTCGATCCGCCCGCCCTGCGCCTCGACGTAGGCGCGGACGAGGCTGAGGCCCAGCCCCAATCCGCGGGTGGCGCGGCTGTGGTCGCCGCGGTAGAGGCGATCGAAGATGCGCGGCAGATCCTGTGCCGAAATGCCGGCGCCCGTATCGGCGACGCGGATCACCACGTCCGCACCCTCGCGGGCCGCGGTGATCGCGACGCGCCCCTCGCGCGGGGTGTATTTGATGGCGTTGTCGACCAGGTTGGCAAGCGCCTGCCGCAGCCGATCACGATCTGCGGGCACCGACAGCGCCGGCGCGACCGCCGAGTGCAGGCCGACACCGGCATCCTCGGCCGTGTCTTCGTACAGGTCCGTCACCTCGCTCACCAACTGACCGACATCCACCTGCGACACGTTGAGTTTCATCGTGCCGGTTTCGGCTTCCGAAATGTCCATCAGCGTCGTCAGCATCGACAGCACGCGCTCGGACTCTTCGAGGCAGTCGAGCAGCGCCTCTCGCTGCTTGACCGGATCGCCGGTCGCCAGTGCGGATTCAGCGGTGACCCGCAGCCGTGTCATCGGCGTCCGCAGATCGTGGGCAACGTGATCGAGGGCATTGCGCATGCCGTGGATCAACGTGGTGATGCGCGCGAGCATGGCGTTGAACTGGCTGCTCAGTTCATCGACCGTGTCGCCGGTGCCATAGACCGGCACGCGATCGTCGGTCTGGCCGGTCTGGAGGATGCGACGGACGGCATCGCGCAGATCCAGCAGCGGCTTGAGCGTCGAGCGTGTCAGGAAGACGCCGCCGGCCACGCCGATGATCAGCGCCGCGCCGGCGCCGAGCATCAGCACGCTCCGGAAGTTCGACAGCAACTGGTTGCGTGACTCACTGGTCTTGCCGACCTGAAGAAACGATCCGCCCCCGACGTTGATGGTCGCAATCTCGAGCACCGCGTTTCGATCGCGCGCGCGCACCTGCGTCCAGATTTCGTTCGGGCCACCGGCGAGCTCGGACAAGTCGAACGCCCCCCAGGTTTCCGGGAGCGAATACAGCAACACGTCCTCGAACGGACCGACCACACGAACGAACAGCGGCTCCCGTGACCCAGCGCGCTGCTCGAGCTCGATGGCACGAGCCAGCGCCGGCAGTCCGCCGGCCTGATAGCGGGTGGCGTACTCCCGCAGGGTCGATTGGATGATGTCGTGATCGCGGGTTTCGAGCAGCGAGCCCAGCAGGCCGTACGTCAGCCCCCCGATGACCAGGGTGCTGGCGAGAAACGTGCCGAGGTACCACGCCGCCAGCCGCAGACCAAGAGCCTGGCTGACGCGCTCAATCCACCTTGAGGACATAGCCGGCGCCCCGCACGGTGTTGATTAACTTGGTCTCGAATCCTTCATCGACCTTGTCGCGCAACCGCGACACCAGCACGTCCACGACGTTGGTGCCGGGATCAAACGAATACCCCCACACGTGCGACAAGATCATCGTCTTGGACAGCACCCGACCTGGATGCCGCATCAAGTACTCGAGGAGCGCAAACTCTCGCGGGCGAAGATCGAGCGGCGTGCCGGCGCGCTCAACGCGGCGCGACAACAAGTCGAGCGTAAGCTCGCCGACGCTGAGCCGGGTCGGCTCGGTCGTCCCGGCCGTGCGGCGCAGCAGCGCCTGCAGCCGGGCCAGCAGCTCGGCAAACGCAAATGGCTTGGTGAGATAGTCGTCGCCGCCGGCCTGCAGGCCCCTGACGCGATCATCGACCGTATGGCGCGCGCTCAGGATCAGTACCGGCATCTGCCGCTTCTTCGCGCGCAATTGCTCGATCACCGACAGGCCATCGATCCCGGGCAGCATCACGTCCATGACGGCGGCGTCGTATCCACCATCAAGCGCCTTCTTCAGCGCATCCGGCCCGGTGGCCGCCACGTCCACCACGAAGCCGGCTTCGCGCAATCCCTGCGACACGAAGTCGGCAATGACCTGGTCATCTTCGGCGACGAGCACGCGCATGTGTCTAAGAAAGATATCTCTGCCGCACGTAGGATTGCCACGCCGCCTCGAACCCGTCGGCGGTGACGCCGAGCACGCCCTGGAAATCGGCGTTGGTCTCGACCAGGCGCCTCAAGGCCATGACAACCTGTGAGTCGAGAAGAAGTCCCGCACCGCGGCCGACAGCGCGACGGCGTCCTTGCGCGTGGCCCAGGCGATGATGCCGTCCTGGCTGACCGCAACATCGCGATTCACGTTGAGACCGGAAAGCGCGGCGCAGCACGCCTCGAATACGTAGTCGTCGACAATGGTCGCCGGGAGCTTGCCGGCGTTGACGAGTTGGAGAAGATCCTCATCGGTTTGCGCCGCGCTGCCGACCGTGATCGTGGCCGGCGCGCGGTTGATGTTCTTGAGTTGGGTATTGAGCCGGATCAGGCTGGCGTGATGATCGCTCCCGCGTCGGACGTGGACGGTACGGCCGCCGACATCCTCGAGGCTGACGAGCGCAGGCACCGACGGTCCGGTCACGATCCATTCGCGAATGCCAGTGCGAACCGGCGGTGCGAAGCTAACCTGATCGTCACGTTCGAAGGTCAGTCGCAGGTTCACTGCAATGTCACCCTTTCCGGCAAGTAGAGCAGTGACAAGGGCGTCTTCGGGAGTCGCGATGTAAGCAACTTGAACAGGCCGCGGCAGGGCGTTGTTGAGAATCGCCGCAAACGCGTCCACGGCATCCACGGTGCGCCCGCGGTGTCGACCATCACGGGTCTCAAAATGTGCCTGCTCGGGAGTCACGAGCACTCGAAGATAGGAGCGGCCAGCGATGTCGGCGAGGTCGCCCTTCCCGATTGCAGGAACGGATGTCGCAGGTGCCGCGGGTGATCCGCTGGTGCGTGGAATGTCTTTCAATGCGACCGCCGCCGCAGGAGCGGCAACGGCCGGCGTCGTACCAATGGCAGGGTCGGCAGGCGACGGTGCTGGCCCCCCCGTGCACGCCGCCGCCAAACTCGCGCCCAGGATCAGCGCCGCCAGCGTCCTCATGCGCCGATGTTAGCGTAGGATGCTGGAATGAACCGGCGGGAATTCCTTGGCACCATGGCCGCTGCGCCGATTGTGCTGCACGGCGCACGCGAGAACGCGACTCGGACTTACGAAGTTACGACCAGGATCGAGCTCGAGGAGACCCACGACGGAGCGCTGGTGTGGGTCCCCCTGCCGCTGGCCCGGCGCTCGCCGTTTCAAGTGGATCGCGGACATACGATCGGAGGCAACGCCGACAAGGCCGAGACGGCCACGATCGCGCCGGACACGCGCATGATCGTCGCTGAGTGGGGACACATGATGCCTCCGCCTGTGCTGACCGTGACGACGCGCGTCGAGACGACCGACCATCGGGTCGCCATCGATCGCCCAAATGGTGCGAAGCGAACGGCGGACCTTGCGTCGTATATCAAACCGACCAGGCTGATTCCGCTCGACGGCATCGTCAAGCAGACGTCAGACGCCGTCACAAAGAACCACGCCACTGATCTTGCCAAGGCGCGCGCGATCTACGACTGGATCGTCGAGAACACGGTGCGTGACCCGGCCGTTGAAGGCTGCGGCCTCGGCGACATTCGCCGCATGCTGGAGATGAAAAATCTCAGCGGCAAATGCGCGGACCTGAACGCGTTGTTTGTTGGCCTGGCGCGCGCCGCTGGACTACCTGCGCGCGATCTCTATGGGCTGCGCGTCGCACCATCAACGCAGTTTCCGAGCCTCGGCCGCGCCGGTGGTGACGTCACCACTGCCCAGCATTGCCGCGCGGAAGTGTGGATCGACAACTACGGCTGGATTCCGGTCGATCCGGCTGACGTGCGCAAGCTGATGCTCGAAGAGAAGAAACCAAACCTCGGCGATCCGTACGTGGCGAAGGTGCGTCAGGCACTGTTCGGTTCATGGGAGATGAACTGGATTGCGTTCAACGACGCGCACGACGTGGCGTTGCCCGGTTCGAAGGGAAAGCCCCTGTCGTACTTGATGTATCCGCAGGCAGAAGTGGCGGGCTCGCGACTGAACAGCCTTGCGCCGGCGGCGTTCAAGTACACGATCACCGCCAAGGAAGCGTGATCTCCGGCGTCAACTATCCCTGGACTCTTTTCCAGGGGCGCCCCAACTATGGTTGCGATTTCGGTCGCAACCGCTGGAACAGCCACACCGGTGTCACCGCGCACCTCTCCGAGGTGCGTGCGGATTTCAAGGCGATGTCCGATGCCGCTGTCGAGGTGACGCGCTGGTTTGCGTTCACCGATGGGCGCGGCGGACTCGACTGGGGCCCTGCTGGCGAACTGCTCGGCCTCGACGACAAGTGCCTCGACGACTTCGACGCGGCGCTCGAGATCGCCGCAACCGCAAGCGTTCGCCTCTGCATCGTGCTGATTGATTTTACGTGGCTGGACGATCTCAATCGCCGTGCAGCGCTTGAGCGTGGCGTGTTCCTCGATCGGGTGCTGGATCCGCTGCTGGATCGCTACGGCGCGACAGGAGCGATTCACTCGTTTGACGTGATCAACGAACCAGACTGGCGTCACGCCTGGCCAGACTCGGCGCTCCGAGCCTACTGTGGTTCGGCCGTGCGGCGGATTCGTTCACGATCCACGGCATTGGTGACGCTCGGCGGCGCCATGGTTCGACATGCCAAGCGGTGGGACGATCCGGCCTACGGGCTCGACTTTATCCAGGTGCACTCGTATCCGGACGTGCGCTACCAGGAGCGCGACCTGAGTGTGTTCGAGATGACCGCCGCGGATTTCGGTCTGAGCAAGCCGATATTGATAGGGGAGTGCCCGTGGCATCCACGGGCTCATCCAGCCGGGCATGTGTCACCGGCCCGCACGCTCAGTGACTACCTGGATCGCGCTCGGGATGCGGGATATCTCGGTGCCTGGCCGCGGAGCTTGAAAGGGGTGGACGCGTTTGGCGCCGTTGATCTGGCCATGCTTCGTGAAGGCGGGGGGTTCCAAGCCAAACAGCGGCAACTAACCCCTGTATTTGTGCAACTTAGCGCAATGCGCCGGCCGGAGCCGATCGCATGGTATAGTTGGAAGTTGCTGTCATGTTGTATTACCTCGTTGTGACCCTATACGTCATTGTCTGCGGGCTGCTGATCGTCACGATCCTGCTCCAACAGGGCAAAGGCGGCGACATTGCAAATGCGTTTGGCGGCGGCAGCAGCCAGGCGGTGTTCGGCGCGCGCTCCGGCGCGACGTTGCTGACGCGTGCGACCTCGGTGCTTGCGGCGCTGTTCGTGATCGGCTCCCTCACACTGACGGTGTGGGGCACGCGCGGTCCGAGTTCGGTGGTTGGCGGCATTGAAGGTCCGCCCCCGGCGCCGGCACCCGTGAACGCGACTCCGGCTCCGGCGGCGCCTGCAGCTCCTGCGGCGGCGCCCGCTCCGGGCAACACCACTCCGTAAGCACGTTCGGAGTTCAGCTTTCGGATCTTTGAGACAATCGAAGATCCCCCCACGCGGAAGTGGCGGAATTGGCAGACGCACCAGCTTGAGGGGCTGGCGCCCGCAAGGGCGTGAAGGTTCGAGTCCTTTCTTCCGCACCACCTTTAGATTCAGTGATTTAGAGGACGACAGAGGCCACCAGAAATGGTGGCCTTTGTTGTCTAGTTGTCAAGTTTGTTGTCAAGAATCGCCTGCTCCCTGACCGTTCCTAAGGAAACGGGGGGTGTGCGGAGGCCCGATGGCCTCATTCTCACTTCATCATTTGTTGACTTAAAGTCTCATATATGGCACCTTAATTGCGTTAATGTTTCATATATAGGACGTTACATGAAGACAAGTCGAACATCTGCCATCCTGCCGGTCCCGGTGCGTCGTGCGTTGCGCAAGCTGGGCAGCGATATTCGAGACGCTCGGCTGCGCCGACGAATTCCTGTGGCCGTAGCCGCCGAGCGCGCGTCAATCGGCCGTTCGACTTTGAACCGCGTGGAAAAGGGTGATCCCAATGTCGCACTCGGCATCTACGCCACTGTCCTGTTCGTCCTGGGGCTCGTTGATCGGATCGTCGAGCTCGCCGATGCCCGAAATGACGCGACGGGCTTGCAGCTAGAAGAAGAACATCTCCCGAAGCGAATCCGCGCGTCGAAGCCGCGGACAAACAGCAAGGAAGATTGATGGACCGCGAAGTTCTTGTCTACGTCGACCTGAATGGCGTCCCGTATCTCGTTGGACGCCTCTGGGCACGCTCGCGCAAGAACAAGGAAGGTGCGACGTTCGAGTACGACGCCACGTGGCTTGACCATCGTGAGCGCTTCGCTCTCGAGCCTGCCCTCAAGCTGGGTCCTGGCCCTTTCCACACGGCGGCGGACATGCCGATGTTCGGCGCTATCGGTGATTCTGCGCCGGACCGGTGGGGCCGCGCTCTGATGCGGCGCATGGAGCGCCGCCGCGCCGAACGCGAGAAGCAAACGCCTCGCACCCTGCAGGAAATCGACTACCTGCTTCAGGTCGATGACGAAGCACGCCAAGGAGCACTGCGCTTTGCCGAGGCTGAGGGCGGCCCGTTCCTTCGCGAGGAGGGAGCGAAGCGAACGCCGCCCCTGATTGACCTGCCTGACTTGCTCTCGGCGGCGGAGCGCGTTGCCGAGGATAAGGACACCGAAGAGGATTTGCGGCTGCTGATGGCTCCCGGTTCATCGCTGGGCGGCGCGCGTCCGAAGGCGTCCGTGCGTGACAAGGACGGTCATCTAGCAATTGCGAAATTCCCGCGCCGCGACGACGACTACAACACCGTTGCATGGGAGGCCGTCGCGCTGACGCTTGCGCAAAAGGCGGGCATTCCTGTTCCGGAGGCGAGAATCGAAACAGTTGGCTTCAAACCGGTGCTGGTACTGCGGCGCTTCGACCGCCGCGATGGGCACCGCATTCCGTTTCTATCGTCGATGAGCATGCTCGACGCGAGGGACAACCAGACTCGCAGTTACATGGAGATCGCTGATGCACTGCGTCAGCACGGCGCCGCAGCGGCCGACGACATTCGTGAACTGTGGCGGCGCATCGTGTTCAACATCCTGATTTCAAACACGGACGATCACCTGCGCAACCACGGGTTTCTGTATAGCGGTCCCACGGGATGGCGTTTGTCGCCGGCCTACGACCTCAACCCTGTCCCGGTCGATGTGAAACCGCGCATCCTGACCACCGCGATCAACGAGGACGACAACACGGCGTCGCTCGATGTCGCGATGAGCGTCGCGCCCTATTTCGAGCTCGATGATGCGCGCGCGCGCGCCGATGCCGGGACGGTGGCGCGCGCCGTCGCAACGTGGCGCGACGAAGCCGCGCGGCATGGCCTGACGAAGGAGGAAGTCGCGCGCATGGCGTCGGCTTTCGACCATGCCGACCTCAAGGCGGCATTGGCTTTCAGCGGCTGAAGAATACTCAGAGTCCCATTCAGGGCAGGGCGGTCCGTTTAGGGCTCGTCGGGCTCAGGCTGTTCGTCGTCCCTCTCGAACCCCAGCGCCTGAAGGCAGGCCAGGCGCAACTCCGCGAGGTCGCGCAGCGCGATCTTCAGTTCCGGGATATCGAGGTCCTTGCGACCCGTGTTGGCGTGCTTGGCGAGCTGGTTGACGTTCGAGCCGATTTTGCCCAGGGCGGCAAGGACCCGGGCGGCGGCTTCCTGGTCGACGCCGGCCCGGCGGCTGCCTCGCGGGGGCGGGGTCTTGAGCAGGGCGTTTCGGAGCAGGGCGGATAGCGAGAGGCCGGTGCTGGCGACCATCTGGTCGATGGCTTGCGCTTCCTGCGAGTTCACGCGGAGGGTCAGAACTCGCGAGCGCTTTCGCCTTTCGCTTCCGCTCTTGGCGGCGGCGCGGCGGAAGTCGTCCCTCAACTTCCCCATGCCTCCATCATAGGCATGGTTGGGTTAACGCGTTCCTTAAGCCGCCGGTCTTTCGTCGCGGCACCGCACAAACCGCCGCGCCTACCCGCGGGTGCAGGGTGACGACCGAAGCCGACTTCATCGCTGCGACGAAGAACCCGCTGTTCGCGGAGGGAACGATCTATGCCGTGGAGAGTAGTGCGGACTGGAACACCCTGCTGCGGGTGCTCCAGTCCACGG
>Ga0075471_10002367_pt1 | contig 12384 bp, 11 predicted proteins | sample DEB19_08_DNA_2_FD_74787 | JGI IMG/M metagenome (GOLD analysis project Ga0075471, IMG submission 74787) | Aqueous microbial communities from the Delaware River and Bay under freshwater to marine salinity gradient to study organic matter... | ecosystem: Environmental > Aquatic > Marine > Coastal ... | reverse complement strand
GCCATGCGTTCGGCGCAGGCCGAGCGAATGGAGTCGCTCGGCGCACTCGCCGGTGGCTTGGCGCACGACTTCAACAATCTTCTGTTCGTGACCCTCGGCAACCTCCAGCTGCTCGCCACCAACGATCTGGTGGCCAACGACGAGAAGTTGAGCAAGTTCGTCTCGCGATCGCTCGGGGCCGTGGAACGCGGTGCCGAGATCACGAAGTCGTTGCTCGCCGTGGCGCGAAGTCAACCGCTCGAAGAGCGCGACGTCGTGCTGGCCGATCTTCTGAAGGGAATACTCCCGCTGGTCCGACAGGCCCTGGGTACGGGGCGCACGGTGTCGGTCGACATCCCCGACCAGTCGGTGCACCTGATGCTCGATGCCGGTCGTCTGTCGAGTTGCATCCTGAATCTGGCGTTCAACGCTCGGGATGCGATGGGACCCACCGGAACTCTGTCGATTGCCGGGCGGCGTCTCGGTGCCGACGAGATCGATCCCGCATGGGGCTTGTCGGGAGAGTTCCTGGCGTTGAGCCTCATCGACGACGGTTCGGGTATGCCGCCCGATGTGGCGGCGCGCGCCTTCGAACCCTTCTTCACGACCAAACGAGCGGGGAGCGGTACGGGTCTCGGACTGGCGACTGTCTACGCGTTCGCGCAGCAGTCCGGTGGCACTGCGCATCTGTCGTCGCAGATCGGCGCGGGTACCACGGTAACTCTCGTGTTGCCGATTCACGATCCGACCACCGACCAGCAACGTGACGCACCGCGTCGTCGAGCCGGTCGGCGAGTGGTCGTCGCCGACGACGAGCAATCCTTGGCCGAGATGGTCGCGGCTTGGCTGATCGATGTCGGTGTGGATGCACGTTTTGCGACCAATCCCAAGGCGGCGTTGCAGATGGTCGAGGAGCTCCGTCCGGACCTCCTCGTTTCTGACGCGAACTTCGGTGAAGAGATGGACGGGATCGAACTTGCCAAGTTGGCCACGGCCATCGACCCCGACCTCGCCGTGGTGTTCATGACCGGATACAGCGCGAGCATGCGCGCCCTCCAGGAACTGGGGGAGCGCACGCTGGCCAAGCCGTTCTCACGTGACGATCTCTACGCCGCGGCGACGCCCTTGCTCGCCGAAGATCCCAGCCGAGGCGATCGATGAGCGAAGCCGCCACGCGCGTTCTGGTGATCGACGACGAGCCGGCGATCTGTGAGCTCATCGAGGCCGTAGCCGAATCGATCGGATTCCATGTCACCTCGGCTTCCACGGGCGACGAGATCGAAGCCGCTCTGGGTGGCCGGTTCGATCTCGTGGTCCTCGATCTCTCGCTCGGCGACCTCGACGGAATCGAGTTGATGGGTCGCCTCGGGGCGTCGCACCGCGGACTACCGATCATCCTCGTGAGCGGAGCCGATGAATCTCTCATCACGAGTGCCGGGCGCATCGCCGAGATGCACCGACTGCGCGTGTTGGCCACCTTTGCCAAGCCGTTCTCGCTCGATCTGCTTCGCACCGCGATGTCGGAGATGCGCAACATCGGCCCGCGTGTGGTCGACCCGACCGGCCCGCGACTCCTGATCGAAGAAGGACAACTCCTCGACCCCGAGTTCCTACGTCTCGTCTACCAGCCGAAGGTGTCGGCCCTCACCGGCGACGTGATCGGTGTCGAGGCGTTGGTCCGCTGGCAACACCCGGTCAAGGGCAACGTTCCGCCTTCGATCTACGTGGCGCTGGTGGAAGAGATGAATCGCACGGCTGATCTCCTCGACGCGGTGATGTCGATGGCCGCCCACGATCGCCACCGGCACCGCGCATTGGCATCCATGCCCGATGTGTCGTTGAACATCTCGGTTCTCGATCTGTCCGATGACGAACTGCCGCGCCGGGCTCAGCGAATCCTGACCGCCACCGCGCCCGCCGATGCCTGGACGTTCGAAGTCACCGAAACCGCGCCGATCACCGACATGACTCCGGCCGTTTCGATTCTGACTCGGCTCCGGCTGGCCGGTTTCCACCTCGCGGTCGACGATTTCGGAACCGGCACGAGCAACTACGAACGACTCCTCGTCGCGCCGTTCACCGAACTGAAGATCGATCGCGCGATCATCAACCGTCTCGATGTCGCCGCCGCCGAACCGGACCCGATGGCGAAGTCGGGGATCGACGTCGGACATTCGCTCAACATGCAGGTCGTCGCCGAAGGAGTGGAGACCCTCGAGCAATTCCGACTCGTGCGTGACCTCGGTTGCGATGCGATCCAGGGCTACTTCGTCGCCACTCCGGTGCCGCCGACCCAGATCGACGAAGCGCTCGACACGTGGGCCGAGAACTTCGGTGCCTCGGGTCTGGCGCCCGAGGACTCGTGATCCCCGGGCGTTACCGACTCACGGCGTGACGATCAGCGCCGTCACCATTCCGAACATGCCCTGCGGTCCTTCCGCGTGGCTGAGGATGTGGCAGTGCCAGGCCCATACACCGGGGTCGACCGCTTTGTAGAGCACGGTGTAGCGCTCACCGGGTGAAACCCAGATGGTGTCGGCGGGCATCGGCACGTCGAGCGGGTGGCCATCTTTGGCGATGATCCAGCCGACGGGTTGATGCATGTGCATCGGGTGACCCATCAGACCTTCGTTCTGGTAATGGACCATCATCACCTGGCCGAGACGAAGTGTGTACGGGTCGGTCGCAGGGAACGATTTGCCGTTCAGGGACAGACCGATCACGCCCGAGTCGTTGAGAACCATGGTGACTTCTTTGTCGATCTGGGTGTAACCATCGTCGACGAGCGACTGCGGAATCGGCATCTCACCGACCATGAACGCGCCGAACATTCCATCGGGAATCTGCACCTGCGCGTCGTGGTGCGAGTGGTAGATGCCCACGGCAGGTTCGAGAGTCGTGAACTCGTAGGTGAAGGTTTCGCCGGGCATGATCGGCTTCTGCGTGTACGGGTCCACGCCGTCGAACTGATTGGGCACGCGAATTCCATGAAAGTGAACCGATGTCGACTCGTTCAACTCGTTGGTCACCACGATCTTCACTTTGTCGCCCACGTTCACTCGGATTTCCGGTCCCGGGACCGTGCCGTTGTAGGTCTTGGCCTTGACGATCTTGCCCGGCTCGACTTCCCAGTCGACCTCTTCGACCGTGAGGTTGAAGACCTTCGTGCCATCGGACTCGACGACCGGCTCGAGCAATTGCCCGCCCTTCTCGCCCATGGTCTTGGCCGGGAAGGCTTTGGCCCGGATCTCCATGGCGGCGTCCATGTCCTGCCAATTCGCGAACCCGTGCAGTCCGCCAGCCGATGCGCCGCCCTCACTCGGGGCGGCACCGGTGGTGACCGTGATCGTTGCGGTCATTCCGGAAGCGGCGTGACCGGCCACTTCACAAAGAGCGTCTAGCACTCCGGTATCGAGCGTTCCCAGATCGAGTGTTTCGGACTCGCCACCCAGAAGATCAGCGGTCTTCTTGCCGAGCGCCGGAACCGAGAAGTTGTGGGCGATCGATCCAGTGTTCGTGACTCGGAGTCGGACTTCTCCGGGCGGTACCACGATCGCGGCCGGAGTGATCGCGAACTCCGAGAGTTGAACATCGACGATCGTCGGACCACTTCCGCTGGTTGCCGACGACGAATCGTCGCCCGCGAGCCCGGTGAGGCTGGCAACGGCCACGAACAGCGCGGCGATGGCCACCCCGAACGCGCCCCACATCAGAACTGATCGATCGTCTCTTCCCATGCCGACACTGTGGAGCAGCACAAGTTCACGAATCAGGGGAATGGGACGGGTTCTGGGCGGGACTTTGGTCCCGAAAACCGATCAAGCGATGGGGATCGACCACTCCAGATTCGCGCCACCGTCGGTACCGGCTTCGAGGCGGAAGTGGCCCTGGTGCGCTGCCGATCGGGCGGCCATGTTGCGCAGACCGTTGCCAACGACTCCTTCGGTCGATTCCGGAGGTCCGATCCCGTTGTCGACCACCCGTAGCAACAGTCGATTGTCGGCGAGAACGAGATCGACCGATGCCGATGTTGCGCGGGAATGACGGGCGACATTGGCCAGCGCTTCACGCAGTGTCGCCACCAGATCGACGCGGGTCGGCTCGTCGAGCATGTGCTCGACCGGACCTTCGATACGCAGTCGTGGCGTGAATCCGAGCACGCGGCTCGACTGATTGATGATGTCCCCGAGTTCCTGGCCGAGCGATCCGACTCGTTCAGCGGCGCCCAGTGTGAACACGCTGGTGCGGATCTCCTTGATGATGCGGTCGATCTCGTCGACGCTGGTGTCGAGTCGATCAGCGACCGGTGCCTCGGCGTTCATGCCGAGGGCCTGCAATTCGAGGCCCAAACCGAACAGCCGTTGCAGCACCGTGTCGTGAAGGTCGCGCGCGATGCGTTCACGTTCAGCGGAGAGAGTCAGGGCGTCACGGGTTTGCTGCAACCTCTCCTCGGCCCGGAGTCGACCGGAGATGTCGCGAACCGACGCGATCGTGAACGATCCCTCGGTCGAGACCACGGGGGAGAGGCTGATCTCCACGGGGACCTCGGTGCCGTCGGCCCGGTTGGCGCACAGTTGGAGGTTGGCTCCCATGGGCCGGGTGCGCGGGTGGGCCGCGTAATCGGCTCGCTGATTGCGGTGATTGGTGTGTCGGCGAGGGACGAGTTTCTCGACCGCCTCGCCGATCAGGGCATCTTCATCGAAACCGGTGATGACGCTCAGGGCTTTATTGGTGTACCGGATGATGCCCTCGGCATCGCAGATCAACACCCCGTCGGGACTCTCGTCGAGGGCGCGACGCAGGATCACATCGTCGAGTTCGCCCATGGGTCAAACATAATTCGGCGTCAACGAGGCCCCCACAAGTGACCTTGGTCCCTGTATTCGGCACAGGACTCTTGGCACACTTGCGACATGGCGGCCACCACCGACCCGATGAGGGAGCCCATTCCGGTCTTCCTTCTCGACGACCACGAGGTCGTTCGACAAGGTGTGCGCGCGCTCCTCGAGTCCACGGGCGAAGTCGTGGTCGTGGGTGAAGCTGGTCTGGCCGGCGAAGCCGTGGCGCGAATCCGAGCCGTACGACCGCGCGTCGCGATTCTCGATGTTCGGCTACCGGACGGAAACGGGGTGGAGGTGTGTCGCGAGGTTCGCAACGATCTGCCCGACGTGCACTGCCTCATGCTCACGTCCTATTCCGACGACGAGGCGCTGTTCGAAGCGATCATGGCTGGCGCATCGGGCTACGTGCTGAAGCAGATTCGCGGCAACGAACTCATCCAAGCCGTGCGCCGAGTCGCTCGCGGGGAGTCTCTGCTCGACCCAGCCGTCACCGGACGGGTGTTGCGCAAGTTGCGCGAGCCGTCGGTGGAGGACGAACGTCTGGCCCGACTCTCCGATCAGGAGCGCCGAATCCTCGACCTCATCGCCGAAGGATGCACCAATCGTCAGATCGGCCAGCGACTCCACCTCGCCGAGAAGACCGTGAAGAATTACGTGAGCAACATGCTCACGAAACTCGGCATGGAACGCCGCACCGAAGCCGCCGTGTTCGCGGCGCGACTCGAAATGGCTCGCGCCAAGACGGGCGACGACTGAATCAGCGCCCGCGCGCGATCCGCTCGACTGCTCCGAGGAGTCGAGCCACGTCGTCGTGCTCGATGTAGCGGACCACGCCGGCCCGCACGACACCACCGGACTGTTCGAGTCCGAGATGCCGGACGACTTCGAGTGCATACGCGTGGCCGTCCCACACCGCGATCTTCTCGTTGTTCAACCGCGCAGCAACCGAGGCTGGCGACACCCCGTCCACCACGAAGGCAGCTGTCGGGGAGCGTCGTTGGTCGTCATCGGGTCCGATGCGACGAACACCTTCGATACGCGCGAGCCCGTCCCACAGATGGGAGAAGACGTCGGCTTCGTACGCCGCGACCGACTCCATGCCCTCTTCGAGGAGGAAGCGCACGGTGGCCTCGATGCCGGCAATGGCCTCGAAGTTGGGCATGCCGGTCTCGGGTTTGCGCGGGCCCGAGTCGGCGGCCGGTCGAACCCGCCACCAGTCGAGTTCGTCCATGATCTCGGGGCGACACCACAGGACGCCCGAGTGCGGGCCGTACCACTTGTAAGGCGATGTCACCAGGACGTCGCAGTCGAGTGAACCGATGTCGATCGGATGATGAGGGGCGGCGGCTACTGCGTCGACGAACACTTTCGCGCCGACGGCGTGGGCCGCTTCGATGATGGGCGCGAGGTCGGGCATGGTTCCGAGGAGATTCGATGCCATCGGAACGGTGACCCACTTGGTGGAAGAGTCGATGAGTTCGATCACCGATTCGGGATGCAACACGCCGTTGGACCGATCGAAGTCCGCGAGCACCTGTGTGGCACCGGACCGATCGGAGGCTCGACGCCACGGCGTGACGTTGGAGTCGTGATCGAGGCGGGTGCCGACGATTCGGTCGCCGGGCTTCAACGTTTCACTCACTGCGGTGGCGAACATCATGTTGAACGTCGTGGTGTTCGGACCGAAGCTGAAGCCATTCGGGTCGGCGGCGAAAAGTTGACCGAGAGCAACTCGCGTCCGATCGAGAAGCGCCTGGCATTCCTGGGCGGCGACGAAGGGGCCGCCGGCCGCGGCCGTGAGACCGGATTCGATCCAATCGACCATGGCCTTCACGGCCGAGTCGACGACTTGAGTGCCCGACGGCCCGTCGAACCGGGCCCACTCGTTACCGGATAGGGCGGGGAAGCGGTGGCGCAGCGAGCCGGTCACGCGAACTCAGCGTCGGGCCGCGGCCTTGCGGACCCGCTTGGCCGCCCGGCCCGTGGGTGCGATGTGACGGCCGTCGAGATCGCCGAGCTCCACACCATTGGCGAACTGCACCCGGTAGCGCTGCCAGTTGAAACCGTTGGCCAGCATGATGCGCCCGTTGGTTCCCGCCGGAACGTCGGCGAGGTCAACCGTGGACACCACGGTGTCCCGCAACCGAAGGTCCAATTGATTCGGGTGGGGCTTGGCGAGGGCGTGCGGCTTCCACATCGGCATGCCCCTATCTTGGCGCACCTGCGACCGGGACGCACGTTTCGACCCGCCGGTACACTCGGCGGTCTGTGAAAACGACATGTGAACCCCTCGAGGGCAACAAGATCGTCCTCTCCGTGGAAATCGACGAGGCCGACTTCGACCGCGAAATCGACCTCGCCTTCAAGAAGATCGCCCGCGAGATCCGGATGCCCGGCTTCCGTCAGGGCAAGGCCCCGCGTCAGGTGCTCGAAGCCCGAATCGGCAAGGACGCCGCTCGCGGTCAGGCGTTGCAGGACGGCATTCCGTCGTACCTCGCCCGCGCCGTGCGCGAGAACAACGTCGACATCGTCGCCACACCCGAGATCGAGATCACCGGTGGCCAGGAGAGCGGTCCCGTGTCGTTCAAGGCGACCTGCGAGATCCGTCCGGTCGTCACGCTGAGTGGTTACGACACTTTGCAGGTCGAGGTCGGTCCGGTCGCCGTGACCGACTCCGACATCGACGACGTGGTCAACGCCGAACTTCGTCGCCAGGGAACCCTCACCGACACGGGTCGCCCGGCGGCGGTGGGTGATTTCGTGATCGTCGATCTCGTCGGCAGCCGCGACGGCGAGCCGGTGGCCGGCCTGGCCGTCGACGATTGGTCGTACGAGATCGGCAAGAAATGGGTCAGCCCCAATTTCGACGATCAACTCGTGGGCGCCACTCCCGGTACCGATCTCACCTTCTCCGACACCCCGAACGGAACCGAGGAACCGGCCGATTTCGTGGTCAAGGTGACCTCGGTGCAAGAGCTCGTCCTGCCGACCCTCGACGACGCGTGGGTGGCGGCCAATGTGGAGAACTACGAAACGGTCACCACGTGGCGGCAGTCGATCTCCGATCGTCTCGAGGAGGCGCGTTGGAACGAGGTCCGCAACGGACTCGTCGGAAAGGTCACCGACTCGCTCGCCGAACTCGTGAGCGTCGATGCACCCGAATCGATGGTCGCCGCTGAACTCCAGCGCAGCGTGCAGGCAGTCGTCCGTCAATTCAGCATGCAGGGCATGGATCTGAGCCAGTGGTTGCAGGCCACCGGACAGGAGCCCGACGCATTCGTCGAGTCGTTCCGGCCCCAGGCCATCAAGTCCGTGAAAGTCGACCTCGCGCTGCGCGCCGTCGTCGCCGGCGAAGGATTGGCGGCCGACGAAGCCGAAGTCGAGCGCGAACTTGCCGGTATCGCCGACCGCACGAACGAGAACGCGATTCGCCAGCAGATCATGTCGGGGTCGAAGAAGAAGCCCCGCCTCGTGACGGTCGATCAGGTCCGCGCCGCGTACATGGCCAACGACGCGCTGGTCGATCTGGCCGCCGAGATCGGCAAGTCGAAGGCCCTCGACTGGTTGATCCACCGGGTGAACTACGTTGATCCGACCGGAGCGTCCCTCGACCGCGACACCGTCGTTGGCCATTCGGAAGCCGATCACCATCACGATCACGACCATGATCACGACCACGCGCACGAGCAGGAGTCCGAATGAACCTCGAGGCCTATAACTACTTCGTTCCGACGGTCGTCGAGCAGACGAACCGCGGTGAGCGGGCCTACGACCTCTACAGCCGTCTGCTGAAGGAGAACATCCTCTTCATCGGCACGCCGATCGACGACACGATCGCCAATCTCGTCTGCGCACAGTTGATCCACCTCGAGAGTGAAAATCCCGACAAGGACATCAACATCTACATCAACAGCCCCGGCGGCGACATCACGGCTCTCTTCGCGATCTACGACACGATGCAGTTCATCAAGAACGACATCGCCACTATCTGCCTGGGACAGGCCGCGAGTGCGGCCGCCGTTCTCCTGGCCGCCGGCACCAAGGGCAAGCGTCTCGCCCTGCCGCACAGTCGTGTTCTCCTGCATCAGCCCTACGGTCAGGTCGGCTACGGCCAGGTGACCGATCTCGAGATCGCGGCCAAGGAGATCCTGCGGATGCGCGATCTGCTCGAGGAGATTCTGGCCAACCACACCGGCCAGCCGATCGAGCGCATTCACGAGGACACCGACCGTGACTTCGTGATGGAGGCCAATGAGGCCCTCGCCTACGGCATCATCGACGACGTGATCAGCTCGCGTTCGCTCGTGGACCGCTCCGGTCCGATCCGCTGACGTTCACAAGCGCACCTGTCCTGCTCATTGTCCCTTTTTCAGGGATTCCTCAAGGTGGCCCGGCAAATCGCCGACAACACCCTCGTAAATCGGTCAGACTGACACCCGCTGTCGTCGTCGGAGAGGAGGGTTGGCATGGCGAAGTTCGGAGACACCGGAGAAATCCTGAAGTGCTCGTTCTGTGGCAAGTCCCAGAAGCAGGTCAAGAAGCTCATCGCCGGCCCCGGCGTGTACATCTGCGACGAGTGCATCGACCTCTGCAACGAGATCATCGAAGAAGAGGTCGGTGAGGCGTCCGATCTCAAGATGGACGACCTGCCGAATCCGCGCGAGATCTGCAACTTCCTCGACGAATACGTGGTCGGTCAGGTCCAGGCCAAGAAGGTTCTCGCCGTCGCGGTGTACAACCACTATCGGCGCATCCAGTACCAGAAGGAGCACGGCCTCGCGAAGCGCGACGAAGTCGAACTCGCCAAGAGCAACATCCTTCTCCTCGGTCCGACCGGCTGCGGCAAGACGCATCTCGCCCAAACCCTCGCCCGGATGCTCGACGTTCCCTTCGCCATCGCCGACGCCACGGCGCTCACCGAGGCCGGATACGTCGGTGAGGACGTCGAGAACATCCTTCTCAAGTTGATCCAGGCCGCCGATTTCGACGTCAAGAAGGCCGAAACCGGAATCATCTACATCGACGAGATCGACAAGATCGCCCGCAAGAGCGAGAACCCCTCGATCACCCGCGACGTCTCGGGCGAAGGTGTGCAGCAGGCCCTGCTCAAGATCCTCGAGGGAACGGTCGCCTCGGTTCCGCCGCAGGGTGGACGCAAGCACCCGCACCAAGAGTTCATCCAGATCGACACCACGAACGTTCTCTTCATCTGCGGTGGTGCCTTCGCCGGACTCGACAAGATCGTCGAGCAGCGCATCGGTCACAAGGGTGTGGGATTCCATGCCACGGTCCGCGCTAAGTCCGAGACCGATCCCGGAGAACTCTTCGCGCAGGTTCTTCCCGAGGATCTGCTCGCCTTCGGTCTGATCCCCGAGTTCGTTGGACGTCTCCCGATGGTTGGCGCGGTGCGCAGCCTCGATCATGACGCGTTGGTGAAGATCCTCGTCGAGCCCAAGAACGCCTTGGTCAAGCAGTACCAGAAGTTCTTCGAGTTCGAAGACGTCGAACTCGAACTCACCGACGAGGCCCTCACGGCTGTCGCTGACCTCGCTCTGAAGCGTGGAACCGGCGCGCGTGGGCTTCGCGCCATTCTCGAGGACGTGTTGCTCAACACGATGTACGAACTTCCCGGCCGTGCCGATGTGGCACGGGTCGTGGTGGACGCCCCGTCGGTCACCGACAAGGCGGCTCCCACGATGGTGCCTCGGGCTTCGGTGCGGTCGACGCGCCCGCGCCGCGCCGCCAGTTGATGGATTTCGCGCGAGCGCTCGAGTACCTCGACGCGCACGCGACCTACGAGAAGACCGGGCGTATCGAGTCGCCGTCGCTCGACACGATCCAACGATTGTGCTCGGCCATGGGGGACCCTCAGCACGCCGCGCCGGTGATCCATATCACCGGAACCAATGGCAAGGGCTCGACGGCCCAGATGGTCACCCGTCTGCTGATGGAAAGCGGTCTTCGGGTCGGCACGTACACGAGCCCGCACCTCGAAAGTGTCACCGAACGAATGATGATCGACGCAACGCCGATCGCCGAAGAGACGTTCGGCGAACAGGTCGGGGCCATCGCCGATCTCGAGATCATCGCCGGAGTCCGACCCGGTTACTTCGACACGTGCACGGCGGCGGCATTCCGTTGGTTCGCCGATGAAGCCGTGGACGTGATGGTGATCGAAGTCGGCTTGCTCGGCCGATGGGACGCCACCAATGTCGTCGACGCACAAGTCGCGGTCGTCACGAATATCGGCCTCGATCACACCGAGTTCGCCGGACCGACCAAGGCTCACATCGCGCGTGAGAAGTCGGGCATCATCAAACCGGGCTCGGCCGTGGTGCTCGGCGAAACCGATCCCGAACTGGTCGAGATCTTTCGGGCGGCGGGTGGCGCGAGTTTGTTGCGCCGAGGACCCGACTTCGGTGTGGCCACCAACGAACTCGCGCTCGGTGGACGGCTCGTCGGACTGCGCACACCGACCACCATTTATCCGGACGTGTTCGTCCCGTTGCACGGACGCCATCAGGCCGACAACGCCGCGCTCGCCCTCACGGCCGTCGAGACGTTCTTCGCCCGTCCTTTGTCGGGTGAGGTCATCGATCTCGCCTTCGCGAGCACGTCGATGCCGGGTCGTTTCGAGATCCTCGGCCATCAACCGCTGGTCATCGTCGACGGCGCGCACAATCCCGCCGGGGCCGACGTGTGTTCGAGCGTGTTCTTCGAAGATTTCGATCCGGCCGGTCGAAGGATCCTCGTGGTGGGTTGCCTCCGGGGCCGCGATCCGCGCGAGATGCTCGAAGCACTCCGGGCCGACGACTTCGATCGGGTGATCTGTTGTCCGGCGCCCTCGCCGCGGGGTCGGCCAGCCGCCGAGATCGCGCACGCGGCCCGTGAACTCGGGTGTGACGACGTACAGGAATCGCCTTCGGTCGAAGACGCCCTCGATGCGGCCGTCGTCGGCGCCGGACCCGATGACGCGGTACTCGTCACCGGGTCGCTCTACGTGGTCGGCGCGGCTCGGCCCCATCTGCGCCGACGTCTCCCCTGAAGAAGGCAGCGATAGCGTCGGTCGGCATGTCAGACCGCACCCTCGTCCTCCTGAAGCCCGACGCCGTCGAACGCGGCCTCGTCGGAACGATCCTCGACCGATTCGAGCGCAAGGGCTTGAAGCTCGTCGCCCTCGACCTGCGCACCCTCGATCAGGCGACCCTCGGACGCCACTACGAGGAGCACGTGGGCAAGGGTTTCTACGCCGATCTCGTGGCCTTCATGTCGCGGGGACCAGTCGTGGCCCTGGTTCTCGAGGGCCCGGAGAACACCTGGGAAGTCGTGCGGACGATGATGGGTGCCACCAATCCCAAGACCGCTGCACCCGGGACCATCCGTGGTGACCTGGGGATTCTCTTCACCGAGAACCTCGTTCACGGCTCGGATTCCCTGGCGTCGGCCGAGCGTGAGATCGGGATCTTCTTCCCGAATCTGTAACATTTCTCCGGTCTGGAGGAGGTTCGGCCATGGCCCGGAACAATCCGCTGGCCCTCGGTCGTGACATCGCGATCGACCTCGG
>Ga0075471_10002366_pt1 | contig 12385 bp, 10 predicted proteins | sample DEB19_08_DNA_2_FD_74787 | JGI IMG/M metagenome (GOLD analysis project Ga0075471, IMG submission 74787) | Aqueous microbial communities from the Delaware River and Bay under freshwater to marine salinity gradient to study organic matter... | ecosystem: Environmental > Aquatic > Marine > Coastal ... | reverse complement strand
GCCATGTCCGACTCGCCCTGGAGCACCTTGATCTCCACCGACGGCTGGTTGTCCTCGGCCGTCGTGAAGGTCTCGGACCGCTTGGTCGGGATCGTCGTGTTGCGCTCGATGAGCTTGGTCATGATCTGACCCTTGGTCTCGATGCCGAGCGACAGCGGCGTGACGTCGAGGAGCAGGACGTCCTTGACGTCACCCTTGAGCACACCGGCCTGGACCGCAGCACCCACCGCCACGGCCTCGTCCGGGTTCACGCCCTTGTCCCCGTCCTTGCCGGAGATCTCGCGCACGAGCTCGGTCACCGCGGGCATGCGGGTCGAACCGCCGACGAGGATGACGCGGTCGATCTGGTCCTTGGTCAGCCCGGCGTCGCGGATCGCCTGCTCGAACGGGCCCTTGCACGCGTCGAGGAGGTCACGGGTGATCTCCTGGAACTTCGCGCGGGTGAGCGAGAGCTCGAGGTGGAGCGGACCCTCGCTCGTCGCGGTGACGAAGGGCAGGTTGATGCTCGTCTCCTGGAGGGTGGAGAGCTCGATCTTGGCCTTCTCCGCGGCCTCCTTGAGGCGCTGGGCCGCCATCTTGTCGGCCCCGAGGTCGACGCCGCTCGAGTTCTTGAACTCGGACACCATCCAGTCGATGACGCGCTGGTCCCAGTCGTCACCACCGAGGTGCGTGTTGCCGGCGGTCGACTTGACCTCGAACACGCCGTCACCGAGCTCGAGCACCGACACGTCGAACGTGCCGCCGCCGAGGTCGAAGACGAGGATGGTGATGTCGTTGTCCTTGTCGAGGCCGTAGGCGAGCGCGGCCGCCGTGGGCTCGTTGATGATGCGCAGGACCTCGAGGCCCGCGATCTCCCCCGCCTCCTTCGTGGCCTGGCGCTGGGCGTCGTCGAAGTACGCCGGCACGGTGATGACGGCCTGGGTGACGGTGTCACCGAGGTAGGCCTCCGCGTCGCGCTTCAGCTTCTGGAGCGTGCGGGCCGAGATCTCCTGGGAGGTGTAGGCCTTGCCGTCGATGTCGATCGTCCAGCCGGTGCCCATGTGCCGCTTCACCGACCGGATCGTGCGGTCCGGGTTGGTGATCGCCTGCCGCTTGGCGACCTCGCCGACGAGGATCTCGCCGGTCTTCGAGAACGCCACCACCGACGGGGTGGTGCGGGCGCCCTCCGAGTTCGGGATGACGACGGGTTCGCCCGCCTCGAGGACCGAGACGACCGAGTTCGTGGTGCCGAGGTCGATGCCGACTGCCTTGGGCATGGGATGCCTTCCTCTCCGGTGTCACTGCGGCCGGTCGGGGGGTCCGGCCGGGTGGTGGGGTCGATGGAGCGGTGGCCGGGGGTCCCGGAACCGGGCCGCCTCCCACCGCCGACTTCTTGAGTCGTTGACCATCAACTTTTGTGAGTCGCACCGTATTCCCGTCCGGGCCGGATCTCCACCCGGGGGCCCGTGACCTCGGGCACGCCCGCCCGCCGGCCGCCCCCGTGCGGGCCGGAGGCCCCGGGGCCTAAGGTTCCGGCATGGCCCGACGCACCGCTCAGTACCTCGCCTCGCTCGCCGAGGTCCCCCTGTTCTCCGCCCTGTCGCAGCGCGATCTGGGCCGGATCGCCCGGTTGGGCGAGGAGATCGAGGTGGAGCCCGGCACCCGCCTCGTCGACGAGGGGGCGACCGGGGACCAGTTCTTCGTGATCCTCCGGGGCAAGGCCAAGGTGACCCGTCGGGGCCGCCGGGTGGCCACCCTCGCCCGTGGCGAGTCCTTCGGTGAGCTCTCGCTCCTGGACCGGGGCCCCCGCACCGCGACGGTCACGGCCGAGACCCGGATGGAGCTCCTCGTCCTCGGCCAGCGGCAGTTCGCCGGCCTGCTCGACGACGCTCCGGGCTTCTCGCGCAAGTTGCTCGCCGGCATGGCCCGACGCCTGCGCGAGGCCGACAGCCGCAACCAGTAACCCGCCACCCCGGGCCGCCGTCGGTCCGATTGGTAGGTTTCGGACGTCCACGCACGCCCCATCGGACGGGCGCGCGCCACCCGGAGGTCCCATGCGCCGGCCCAAGCCGCACCAGATCGTCCTCGCCATCGGCGTGCTCGCCGCCGTCGGCACGATCGCGTCGGGCATCGCCCCGCAGATCACGCACTGGCACGACGAGTCCCCGGTCGCCCGCGAGGTCTTCGTCAACGTCCCGGGCGGGCTCCAGGTCGCGTTCTACATCGTGATGGCGGCGATGCTGTTCGTCACCTCGTGGCTCGTGTCGCTGCGGGTCCGCAACTACGAGCGCGGCGGCCCCGACGACCGTCGGCTCAAGCGGGCCAACGCCAAGCGCCGCATGCGCGACTTCCGCCGCGGCGTCTGGATGCGCACGCTGCTGCGCGACCCGGCCGCCGGCGTCATGCACTCGATGATCTACTTCGGGTTCCTCGTGCTCTTCGCGGCGACGGTGCTCCTCGAGATCGACCACCAGCTCCCGGAGGCCCTGAAGTTCCTGCACGGCACGGTCTACGAGGGCTACTCGTTCATGGCCGACCTCTTCGGCCTCGTGTTCCTCGGCGGCATCCTCTGGGCCCTCGCCCGCCGCTACGTGCAGCAGCCGTACCGGATCCGCATCAAGACCAAGCCCGAGCACCTCGTGATCCTCGGGGTGTTCCTCGTCATCGCAGTGACCGGCTTCACCACCGAGGCCCTGCGCATCGCGGCCGAGGGCCGTCCGGCGTTCGAGAAGTGGTCCTTCGTCGGCTGGTCGCTCTCCGGTCTCGTCGACGGGTGGAGCGAGGGCACCCTCGTCGATGCGCACCGCTGGTCGTGGATCGCCCACGTCGTGGCGTTCATCGCGTTCCTCGTGATCCTCCCGACCACGATGCTGCGCCACATGATCACCAGCCCCATGAACATGTTCTGGCGCGACAAGGACCGCCCGAAGGGCGCCATGAAGCCGATGCCGAACCTCATGGAGACCGAGCTCGAGTCCTTCGGCGCCTACCAGATCGCCGACTTCACCTGGAAGCAGCTCTTCGACACCGACGCGTGCACCATGTGCGGCCGCTGCACCGCGGTGTGCCCGGCGCACGCAACGGGCAAGCCGCTCGACCCGCGCGAGATCGTGCTGAAGGTCGGCGAGGTCATGAACGCCACGGCCGAGCCGCGCACCACCCCGCCGATCGGCGTGGTGGACGGCATCACCATCGACGCCGACTCGGTGTTCGAGCGCATCACCTCGGCGGAGCTCTGGGCCTGCACCACCTGCAAGGCCTGCGACGAGAACTGTCCGGTCAACATCGAGATCCTCGACAAGATCCTCGACATGCGTCGGTACCTGTCGCTCATGGAGTCGGACTTCCCGGCCTCGCTCGGCAACGTGTACCGGTCGATGGAGAACTCGGCCAACGTCTACGGCATGAACCAGGGCGACCGCGGCGACTGGGCGAACGACCTCGAGGGCATCGAGATCATCGAGCCCGGCTCGTCCTCGTCCGGTCCGCACGAGTACCTCATGTGGGTCGGCTGCGCGGGTTCGTTCGACGACCGCAACAAGAAGACGAGCCGGGCGCTGGCCAAGTTGCTGCAGCGGGCCGACATCGACTTCGCGATCCTCGGACCGTCGGAGCTCTGCACCGGTGACTCGGCCCGACGCTCCGGCAACGAGTACATCTTCCAGATGCTCGCGATGCAGAACATCGAGGTGCTCGACGGCGCGGGCGTCACCAAGATCATCACGCAGTGCCCGCACTGCTTCAACACGCTGAAGAACGAGTACCCGCAACTCGGCGGCAACTACGAGGTGATCCACCACTCGCAGTTCCTCGCCCAGCTCATCGACGACGGCCGCCTCTCGATGGCGGGGGCGTCGTTGGCCGAGCGGGTCACGTACCACGACTCCTGCTACCTGGGACGTCACAACGACGTCTACATGGCGCCGCGCAACGTGATCGGGTCGCTGAAGGGCATCGACATCGTCGAGATGCCGCGCAACGGCACGAAGGGCATGTGCTGCGGGGCCGGCGGCGCGCGCATGTGGATGGAGGAGTCCATCGGCAAGAAGGTCAACGACGAGCGCGCACAGGAGGCTCTTGCGACCGGTGCGACCCGGGTCGCGGTGGCCTGCCCGTTCTGCTACGTCATGATGGACGACGGCGTGAAGGGCGCGGGCAAGGGTGACGACGTGGTCGTGCAGGACCTCGCCGAGATGCTGCTCGAGGCGATGGAGGCCGACCCCTCGGTGCACGACCAGACCACACTGGCCTGAGCCGGGAGCGCACAGAGGAATCAGTGAGGGGGCGTCGCCACGGCGGCGCCCCGCTCGCGTCCGGCTACTTCCGGAAGTTCAGGTAGGACCGGCTCGGGGTCGGCCCGCGCTGTCCCTGGTACTTCGAGCCGGTGACCGACGAGCCGTACGCGTGCTCGGCCTCGGTGGTCATGCGCAGGAACGAGATCTGGCCGATCTTCATGCCCGGGTAGATCGCGATCGGCAGGTTCGCTACGTTCGACAGCTCGAGCGTGAGGTGGCCATCCCACCCGGCGTCCACGAACCCCGCGGTCGAGTGGATCAGCAGGCCGAGCCGCCCGAGGCTGGACTTCCCCTCGAGCCGTGCGACGAGGTCGTTCGGGATCGCGACCCGCTCGAGGGTGGACCCGAGCACGAACTCCCCCGGGTGGAGGATGAACGCGGCCGGCGGCGTCACCTCGACGAGTTCCGTGAGGTCCTCCTGCGGCTCCTTCGGATCGATGAAGGGCGTCGTGTCGTTGCGGAACACGCGGAAGAAGGCGTCGACGTGGAGGTCGACCGAGGACGGCTGGACATCGGCCGGGTCGAACGGATCGATGACGATCCGGCCCGCGGCGATCTCCTCACGGATGGTGCGGTCGCTGAGAATCACGGGACCGGACCCTACCAACGCGGGTCGGGGCCCGTCGGTCCTCAGGCGCCCGGCTTGAACACCATGAGGTAGAGGAGCGCGAGGGTCATGAGGTGCAGCACGCCGGAGGCCGCGCCGACCTGCTTGCCGAGGGCCTCCATCATCGCGACCTGGGGCGGTGGCCCACCCGGCGCACCCTCCGGGGGCGGCCCGCCGGCGGCCAACTCCTCCCCGAGCGCGTTCATCCGCCGGACCCGCGGCAGCAGGAACCCGTGGGACACGCCGAGCGAGATCACGAAGAGCACGACGGACAGCCACACCCAGGTCTGCGAGAACGTCCACTGGCCGTCGCTCAACCACACGAGCAGGAGGCCGAGCACGAGGACGGCGTAGATGAAGTTCTCGGCGACCATCGACACCCGGTAGTTCGCCTGGGAGATCGCCAGGCCGCCCGGGCCCGGGCGCTTCTTCGACTCGGCGCCGTAGAGGCCGTTGAGGAACACCGTGCCGATCCCGACGATCGCCGTCAGGATGTGGCCGATCAGCACGATCTTGTAGAGCGCGGTCTCCGATCCCACCGCGAACCCCCTGTCGTGGTCCGTCACCGGCCCCCCCGACCGGCGATCCGTCGCGAATCTAGATCCGCGCCACGGCGCGCCGCAGGGAGGTCGCGAGGTCTCCCCGCCGACCGACCTCGACCGCGTCGAGGCCGAGGAACCGGGCGAGCCGTCCGGCCTCTTCGGCGAGCGCGCCGGCGATCGCCTCGGGCTCGACCCCGGGTTCGGCCCATGCGCCGGGCAGCAGGAGCCGGGACCGCCGACGATCGGCCTTCGCGTCGACCCGGGCGACCAGGCGGTCGCCGAGGAGGAAGGGCAGGACGTAGTAGCCGTGGGTTCGCTGCGGGGCCGGCACGTAGATCTCGATCCGGTAGCGGAACCCGAAGATCCGCTCGACCCGATCGCGCTCCCACATGAGCGAGTCGAAGGGGGTGAGCAGCGCGCACGCGTCGACCCGACGCGGCACCGGCGTCCCCGGGATGCGGTAGGCGGCGGCCCGCCAGCCCTCGACCGCGACCTCCTCGAGCGCACCGTCCTCGACGAGTTCGGCGACGAGCGGGCGGACGACCGGGCGGCGCTGCCGGAACGCGTCGGCGAGGTCCGCTGCGGTCGCGATCCCGAACGCACGTGCCGCCCGGACCAGCAGGTGCTTGCGGGCCTCGCCATCCGTCGGTGTCGGCGCATCGACGATCGCCCGCGGGAGCGCCCGTTCGGTGAGGTCGTAGACCCGCTCGAACGTCGGCGTTCGCCAGGCCGTGACCTCACCGGTCCAGAACAGGTACTCGAGGGCCTTCTTGCCCCGATCCCAACCCCACATGTGGTCGGGCTTCACGCCACGGTCCTCGAGGTGGCGCGCACTGATCGGACCGCGCTCCCGGACCGCATCCCGCACTCGCGCCACGTAGTCCGGGTGGTCGCGGACGACCTCGACGAGGCCACCCCACATCGCCCCGCGTTTGGCCTCCTCCATCCGCCACCGCAGGGAGGGTTGGAGCGTGACGTCGATGACGGATGCCTCATGGCCCCAGAACTCGAATGCTCGGCCGCGCGCGATCAGGCGATCGACGAGATCCCGCGGATGGTCGCCGAGGCGCGCGAACAGCGTGAGTTCGTGCGCCCGGGCGACCACGTTGACCGAGTCGAGTTGGATCGCGCCGACGCGGTCGAGTACCGCCGCGCCGTGGCGCACCGTGATGGGCCCGGCCGGGCGCGCACGGGCGAACCCCTGGGCACCGAGGACGGTTCGCCGGACCTGATCGGCCCGCAGCGTGGCGGGCACGTCAGAGCCCGGCGACCCGCAGGTTGATCTGGGTCGGCAGCGCCGACGCGCCGAGCACGCCGGTGCGACCACCGGTGTAGGTGCCGGTCCCGCCGGTGACCGCCGAGTACCGCCCGGTACCCGCGAGCACCTCGATCGTCCCGGCGAAGGTCGCGCCCTCGCCCGTCGGCACCGTCGCGCCGGCGACCGAGCCGAGGATCTGGGAACCGTCACCGAAGGTGAGGGTCAGGATCGCCGACCATGGACCGGCGCCGTTCACGTAGGTCACCTGCTCGGCGAGCGAGACCCGCACGGCCTGACCCTTCGCCGGACCGGCGCCGACCGTCGCCCCGGCCGTCTCCACCGCGGTCCCGATGAGGCGCGTCCCGGCGGGGGTCTCGAGGCTCAGGAGTCGGTTCTCCGTCACGCTGAGGTCCGCCGCGATCGCGATCTCGGTACCGGTCGCGCCGGTGCCGACCGGGGTCGAGAGGCCCGCGCCCTCGGCGATGAGCGCCGCGGTGAGGATCACCACCGGCTTGGCGGTCGCGTTCGACCCGTAGTGGGTGAGGCCCGCGCCCTCCACGAGGGACTCGCCCGCCCGGATCCTCACCGTCCTCGGCCCGGTGACGGTGCGCGCGGTGCCGTTCCTGCCGGTGATCGTCACCGTGCCGGAGGTGATGCGGTAGGTCAGTACGCCGGACTGTACGGACGCGATCTGGGTCCCGTCGTGGAAGTGCTCGGTCAACCTCGACTTCGGCGCGATGCGCACCCGCGTCAGGTACAGCACCTGCCCCGGGGCGTTCGCCGGACGCGACACGGACAGGACCGTGCGCGTGATCCCCTTGGCCCGCACCACGCTCCCGGCCGCCGGCAGGGTGGTCGCCGTGGTCGGCGCGCCCTTCGTGACCCCGGTGCCCCCCGCCTCGGCCCCGGCCGCCGTCGGTGCGAGCACCGCGGCCACCGTCACCACCGTCGCCACCACTCGCGCTGCGATCCGCACCATCGCCTCCTCGGGCCAGAGGTCCACCGGATCCACCGTCCGGGCCGTCGGAGCGTACGCGACGGTCCGATGACGCCGGTGGGGCGGTCAGTCCCGGTCGTGGGTCGGGTGATCCGGGAGGAGCAGGAACGCCGCCATGCTGCCGAGGACCGTGACCCCGGCGGCCACGTAGCAGCCGATCGCGAGCGCGTCCACGAACGCGACCCGGGCCTGCACCGCGAGCACCTCGGCGACGCGGGGCCCGACGAAGGACGTGGCCCGGCGTGCCACCTCGAGCGCTGCCCCGATGCTGTGCTCGGCGATGTCGCGGTACTCGGCCGGCACCGACCGCCAGGTCGCGTGGCGCAGGAGGGCCGAGGTGTAGACGCTCGCGTAGACGCTCCCGATGACGGCGACACCGAGGGTGCCGCCGATCTCGCGGGTCGCGTCGTTGACGGCCGAACCCTGCCCGGCACGGTCCGGCGGCACCTCGCCCATGATCGCCTCGGTGGCCGGCGCCGTCGTGAGGCCGATGCCACCGCCGAGCAGGATCATCTGCCCGGCGATGACGAGGTACGGGGTGCCGAGGGTCAGGAACGAGATCCAGACGAACCCGATCGACATCGCGAGCAGGCCGAGCGCGACCACGCGCCGGTTGCCGAACCGCACCGCGGCCCGGGTCCCGAGCACCGACGCGGTGCCGATCGCGAACGCCACCGGGAGCGTGCGCACGCCGGCGGAGAACGGTGAGTAGCCACGCACCGACTGCATGTACTGGGTGATGAGGAAGATGAACCCGAACAGCGCGAAGAACGCCACGGTGATCGAGCCACTCGCCGCACTGAACCGCGGGTTCCGGAACAGCCCGACATCGAGCATCGGGTGCTGCCGGCCCCGCTCCCACCGCACGAACACGGCGAAGGCAACCGCGGCGATCACGAACAGGCCGAGCGTGGGCGGCGCGACCCAACCCCAGTCGGGTGCCTGGATGATCGCGGTGACGAGCGCGCCGAGCGCGACGACCGACACCCCGAGCCCGATGACGTCGACCGGCGGGGCCTCCGGGTCCCGGGAGTTGTGCACGAACACCGCGGTGAGCAGCAGTGCCACCACGCTCATCGGCACCATGAGCCAGAAGATCGACGGCCACGCGAACCGCTCGAGGAGCCAGCCGCCGACGATCGGCCCGGTCGCCACGCCCAGTCCCGTCATCGCGCCCCACGCGCCGATCGCCTTGGCCCGCTCGGTGCGATCACGGAACGAGTCGGAGATGATCGACAGCGTCGTCGGGAAGACGATCGCTGCGCCGAGGCCCGAGACCGCGCGCATCGCGACCAGCGACGGCACGCCGCCGGCGAGGGCCGCGCCCACGTTGCCCGCGATGAAGACCCCGAGTCCGACCATGAGGGCCGGGCGACGCCCGTAGCGATCCGCGAGTGTGCCGAACACGAGGACGAACGATGCGAACGCGAGGTTGTACGCGTCGACGATCCACTTGAGCCCCGTGGTGGTCGCGCCGAGTTCCTCGACGAACGTCGGGAGCCCGATGTTGACCGTCGAGCCGTCGAGCAGGACCGAGTACGTGGCGAGGCACACGACTGCGAGCACCAGCCAGCGCCGCGGATCCGCCACGGCCCCCGTTCCGACCACCGACCCGTCCGTCGGCACCCCCGTCATGGCGGTGACGGTAGGCCGCGAGCGGGCAGGCGATCCCCATGACCTCGGTCACATCGACGAGGGAGTGGCTGTGCCAGAGCCGCAGGCGATCGGGTATCTTCACGGCTCGCTGCGGATGTAGTTCAGCGGCAGAACATCAGCTTCCCAAGCTGAGAACGCGGGTTCGATTCCCGTCATCCGCTCCACACGGCGGTTCGAGCCCCTGAGCAGGGGAAACACCTGCTCGGGGGTTCGCCACCGGTTGCCACTGGTTGCCGTTCGAGGTCTTCAACTGTGCCTCCGATGTGCCCGTGAGCGATCTGCTGTGCCCGTGGTGTGCCCGTGAGAAGCACCCCGGCGAGGGTACGCCAAGGCTGGGACAACTGACCGTGGAGCTACTCACCGCATTCGCCGCACACGACCCTGGCCGCCGGTGAGAGTGCGCCCATGCCGGCCGGGGTGGACTAACTCGAACCCTGTCGAATCGTGCTCCGTGTGGCCTCCCAGGCGAAGGATCGCACCGAGGCGGACTCCAGTCCGACGTCAGGGCGTTGCCTCTCACTGGGGCACTCAAGCTCAACAACGATGCGGTTCAGGTCAAGTTGGAGGCGCAGGCGGGCGAGCGGCGCCGCGTGGATGTGCAGGCCGGGTCAAGCCGGTGCTGGGTCGCTACTCGAGGCCGATCAACCTTGCGGGACGTCCTTGCCGCAATACCGACAGAGGACCGCCTCGCGACGAATCGGCTCTGCGCAGAACGGGCAAGGGCGGGTAGTGCCGCCGTCGGAAGCGGCGAGCGCCCGCTCATGGGCCACGGATTGCTCTGCACGCGCCTCAGGAGTCGACTCCACGAGCGCCACGATGATGAGGCCGATCACGCCGAGAAGGGCTCCCATCCAGAACCCGAACCGCTCCCTGCCCTTCGGACGCCCGATCGCCTTCCCCAGCATCCCGAAGACGAGCACCCATAACCCGAGGATGCCGCCGACAACGATGAGCATCATCAGGCTCGCGGCCATTCCAGCCGAGGAGCCGTCCACGTATCCGAATCTCACAAGAACCGCTCCCTGCCGCGTGTCCGTATTGAGAAGTGCGAACCGTACCGCGGGCAAGTGCGAGCCCGCATACGTGCCGGTCACGGTTTTGGCAAGCGATTCGGCACGCCGGTACGCGGCACCCGACGGGCCGAATCTCCCAGATCCCCCACTACCTCTCTAGCGGAGCGAATGGATCGAGCCGCCGGCGGGAACCCAGCCGCCGGGCACGCAACCTTTCGGTGGCCCATGCCCCCCATGTTGCCCCTTGTGCTGTAGCGCAGCGGGCGAGAGGATCCGCCCATGACTCAGCGTTTCAGGTGGATTCTCGTTGGACTCGTCATCGGCCTGGCCACAGGCGGCATCGCGTACGCCGTCGTCGTCAACCCCCCGAACTCGAGTGACCGCTACTACGCGTGTGTGAGTACCGCAGGGGCAGTTCGTTCCGACTCGGTAACCCTGAACGCGCCGCCAAGTAGGTGCAAGAGCGCAACAGATCAGGTCAGGTCCTGGAATGCGGTAGGGGCCACTGGTCCAACAGGAACTGCCGGTGCTACGGGAGCTACCGGTCCGACCGGCCCGGTTCCCGTGAGGCCGTCGGTTCGCGTCATCAAGATGGCTGAGAGCTACGGAGTTACTGCTTCGCGGGTGTCCTTTGGTCCCGTCGATGCGTTCGATTGCCGACGTATCAGCATTCATGTGACGATGACCGTGCCGCAGTCAATGTTGATTCGCGCTTACACCGGGCGCTCAACTTCTGATTCTGGCTTTGGACTCATGTATGCCGGTTACGGTTCCCTCGGCTCGAGCGGTGTGGCGGTATTCCCTCCTGCTCAGCCGATGGGCGCTGTGATGTTCACCGTTGATCCGGGTGGCTACTTGGCCATGCCCGAGGCGTACATCCTCTGCGAAACGATGCCTGAGCGAAACCGAATCATTGAGACCCCCGGGGACTACGCGACGGTCGGGGCTGGTGGGACCGTTGCGTTCGGGAACACGGACGTTTCGGGGTGCTCAGACGTTGCGTTCTTCGCGGAGACGCCCGGATCATCCTCTGGCTTCGGCCGCCTGTACTCCGCATTGCCGCCACCGGCACCGATCGTTGGATCGGTGGCGGGTGGAGGTGCTGAAGGAATCGGTGGAGTAGTGGGCTACTTCCCCGATCCGTTTCCGCCCATGTCAAACACGCACTTCACCCTCACCGTCAACTCAGCGACGTCCGTTGAGCGGGCGTGGCTTCTCTGCACGCCCTTCTGACGGACGCCCCGAGTACCAGCTTGGCAACTCGTCGCCATGGTCGAAACGGACCCAGCGGAAACACGCACCGCGAGAAGGCGCAACGATGAGTAGGTCAATACGCCGGACTCCGTGGACCCCGATTTTCAGGGGTATTCGCGGGAAGCGTTGCGAACTGAAACCCCGGATCTATGCGGGTTTCTTGCCCGTCGGTTCTAAGGGGTGCGCGTGAGCCTGTGACCATCGTGTGACCACGGGACCGCCGGCGAGGATCTCGGCTCGAGCGATCGCAACGGATCTCGGAGCCGCTATCGCCACGCGGACCGGGCCGCCGTCCGCGACCTCGAACCGGATCGTCCGGCCGTCCTCGAGCGTGAGGACGATCGCCTCACCGTCCCTGCGTGTGAGCACCAACATGGCTGACCTCCTTGTCGCGTAGCCCTGGTGCTCCGAGTATCGGCACACGCCTGTTTCGGCCATAGGGATTCCCCGTGGCGGGCCGGCGGTCCGGTCTGTACCGTTCCGGGCATGGAGGTCAACGGGTACAAGATCGAGCCGGGAGCCGACCTCGCCAGGGCCAACCTCGCCAGGGCCAACCTCGCCAGGGCCAACCTCACCGGCGCCAACCTCAACGGCGCCAACCTCAACGGCGCCAACCTCAACTGGGCAGACCTCGCCAGGGCCGACCTCACCGGCGCCAACCTCACCGGCGCCAACCTCAACGGAGCCAACCTCACGAGGGCCGACCTCACCGCAGCCAACCTCGCCAGCGCCAACTTCTTCGCGGCCTTCCTCATCAGCACCAACCTCAACTGGGCAGACCTCG
>Ga0075471_10002365_pt1 | contig 12388 bp, 11 predicted proteins | sample DEB19_08_DNA_2_FD_74787 | JGI IMG/M metagenome (GOLD analysis project Ga0075471, IMG submission 74787) | Aqueous microbial communities from the Delaware River and Bay under freshwater to marine salinity gradient to study organic matter... | ecosystem: Environmental > Aquatic > Marine > Coastal ... | reverse complement strand
TCGCGGCATCCGCAAGAAGCTTACCTACGAGCTCGGCTTTCTCGTGCCGCAAGTTCACATTCGCGACAACCTCGACCTGCGTCCGGAGTCGTATCAGATCATGGTCAACGGCGTGGTGATCGGGCGCGGCGAAGTGAAGCCGGCGCGCGAACTCGCGATCCACTCGGGGTTGGTGCACGGCGAATTGCAGGGCTTGCGTACCAAAGATCCCACCTTCGGGCTCGATGCAGTATGGATCGACCCGGCCCAGCGCGATTACGCGCGCTCACTCGGATATACGGTGGTGGACGCGAGCACGACGATCGCGACCCACCTCAACAAGATTTTGCAGGACCATAGCCATTTGCTGCTCGGCCACGACGAGACCCAACAGTTGGTCGACAAGCTGGCCGCAGTCTCGCCGAAATTGGTCGAAGAACTCATCCCGAAGAAATTGTCCATCGGCGTGCTCACGCAGGTGTTGCAGGGGCTGCTGGGCGAGGGCGTTGCGATCCGCGACATGCGCGGCGTACTCGCGGCGCTCGCACCGGTGGCGGAGAAAGTCACCGACGTCGAAGAACTCATCGGCGTGGCACGCGTGGCACTCGGTCGCATGATCGTGCAGAACTACGTCGCGCACGGCGAAGAGCTGGGCGTGATGACGCTCGCACCCGAGTTGGAGCAGGTGCTGCACGGTACGGTACGACGCGGCAATGGCGGCAACGTGCCGATCGAGCCTGAACTCGCCGAAGGTTTGCTGCGGGCGGTGAGTGCCTCCGCGCAAGAAGAATTGAACGCGGATCGACCCGCCGTGCTCGTGACCTCGCCGACGCTGCGACCCTGGTTGTCGCGCATCCTGCGGCCGCGCGTACCGGGGCTGGCCGTGTTGTCCTATGCAGAACTGCCGGAGGATTTGAACCTCCGCGTGAATCGTAGCGTGACCGTTCAGGCGCGCCAGAACGCAGCGTAAAGGGGAGTATCCATGCGCATCGAACGGGTGGTGGCCGATACATTCAGCGAGGCGAGCGAGCGCGCCAGGCAGCGGTTTGGCCGTGATGCACTCGTGCTCTCGACCAACAAGGTCGGCAACGTCACCGAATTGCTGGTGTGCATCGACATGGAAGCCGAAGCGCAGAACGATTCGTCGGCGCCGGGCGCTGCAGTGGTCGGAGACGGTTTTCGTGCAGCGCTTGATGGCGTGATCGCGGGCAAAGATGCCGTGTCGGTCACCGCGGCTGCGCCGCAATCGCCGAGCGTCGCGACGCCCGTGGCGGCGAAGCGCGTCGATCCTGAAGACGGCTTGCAACTCGTGGCCGCGATTCGCGCGGAGTTGCACGCGTTGGAGAAGCGCCTTTCAGCAGGACAGGTTCAAGGTGGTCTGACGAGCGGCATGTTGGCGCTGCTGGAGCAGGGCGTGGCTGCGTCGTATGCGCGCAAGTTGCTGGCTGAAGACGTCGAGATCGCGGCGATGGCGAGCGGCATGCTCGCGGATCTCGTGACCTGCGATCTCGGTGCCGTGCTCGGCGTGGACGGCCTCGCGGTCGTCGGCCCTGCAGGTTCCGGCAAGACGACGCTCGTGATGCAAGCGGCCCGCGCCGTTGCCGAACGCTCGCCGTGCAGCGTGAGTGCGCTGCGTGACGCGCGCCCGGGTGCGCGCGAACGTTTCTTTGCACTCGCAGATCGTGCGACGCTCGAAGCGAGTTGGGGTGGTGTTCCCGAAGGAATTTCGGTGTTCGACACCGGCGCCATGGACGTCGAAGAATTGCAACGTGCCTGCAAGGCACTCGAAACGCGCGGCATGATTCTTTGCTTGCCGGCTCACATGCAACGCGTCGCGGCGCTGCGCTGGTTGAACGCAGGCCTGCCGATTGCCGCGGTCGTGATCACGCACTGGGAGTCCTGCGAACAGCCGCTCGGTTTGTTGTCGCTGCTCGCCGAACGGGGCGTGCCGCTCTGCGGGCTTTCCGCCACGGCCGACGCGACCGCCGCGTTGACGCCGATCGATCGTGCGCGACTGGAAACGGATCTCGCGCGTATACTCGAACTCACGCTGTGCGAGACCGATCGCAGCGTTGGATGAAGGCACCATGGACGTCAAACGGCCACGAATCGTAGCGATCTCGAGCGGTAAAGGCGGCGTCGGCAAGACGTTCGTCACGCTGCAGCTCGCCGCTGCCCTGGCTGCGCTCAAAAAGAGCGTGGTCTTGTTCGATGGTGATTTCGGTCTCGCGAATTTGCACGTCCTGCTCGGAATGAAACCCGAGTTCGACATCTCCGCGGTCGTATCGGGCGCCAAGACGCTGCCTGAAATCATGATCGACGGTCCGCTCGGCATGCGCATCATCCCGGGCGCTTCGGGTGTGCGCGAAATGGCCGAGCTCGACGGGGTCGGCATCGCGAAAGTTTTGCAGGATCTCAACGCGATCACGCCGGTGCCCGACGTATTGTTGATCGATACCGGCGCCGGCATCGGCAACCACGTGACCACGCTCGCGCGGCTCGCCGACGTGTTGCTCGTGGTGGTCCGCGACGAGCCGGCATCGCTCGCCGATGCCTACGGTCTGATCAAAGTGATGAATCGCGATTTCGGCTACCAGAAAATCGAAATCATCATCAACGACACGTCGAATGCGCAGCGGGCAGAAGCCGTGTTTGCGCGCCTCAATGAGGTCTCGACGCGGTTCCTCGGCTTGCCACTCACGCTCGCCGGGCTCATCCCTCACGACGGCAGCGTGCCGCAGGCGACGCGTCGCCGCGAGATGCTGGTGCAGCGTGCCGAAAGTCCGGCTGCGACCGCGATACGCAAGATTGCCGCATCGATCGCCGCGCTGCCGCCCATCGTGGAGCCGCAAACATTTTTGATCGATCGCGCGGCCGAACGCATGTCGGAGGCGACGTGAGAGCGCTCGACTCCTACGAAGCCGTCGCTAGTTGCGCAGATACCGCGCCGAAGGTCAGTCATGACCCGACGGCGCATCTGAATCTGGTCAAGCGCGTCGCGTCGCATTTCAGGTCGCGCTTGCCGGCGGCGATCGAACCGAACGATTTGATCCAGGCCGGCATCATCGGGCTGATCGAGGCGCTCAATTCCTTCGATGCCGAGCGCGGCAACGACTTCGAAACCTTCGCCAAGTTGCGCATACGCGGCGCGATGCTCGACGAGATTCGCCGCGCCTCGTGGGCACCGCGCAGTACGGTCAAGGTTGCCGTGCAGGCGCGACAGGCCGAAACCCGCATCGCCAATGAAACGGGCGCGCCGGCAACGCACAAGCAGATCGCGGCCGAACTCGGCATGGACGTCGCCCGCTACCACAAGCTGCGCGGTCGAAATCAGGGTTTGGCCGAATCCGCGGCGCTCGAGGACATCGAGTTTGCGAGCGAAGAGGCGACGCCGGAAGAGCGGGTCGATCAGCAGCAGATCTTCGAGCATATCCGCGCCGGCATCGCTGCGCTGAACGAGCGCGAAAAACTGATCGTCGCGCTATATTACGATGAAGAACTCACGCTCAAGGAAATCGGTGCGGTGCTCGACGTCAGCGAATCACGGGTCAGTCAATTGCTCACCGCCATCGCCGGCAAGTTGCGCATCAACCTGAATGGTGCCCGCAAGGCATGACCGGCGACCGGCTCCCAAGGCTGGGTGTTTCCTCGATCGTCCTCGCGGCGATGGCATTGATCGCCGGTTGCAGCAGCAAGGTCAGTTGCGACGATTCTCGCGTGATCGCACAAGTCGTCGACTTCACGGAACGCGGCGCCGAGCGCGACCTCGCTTATCAATGCGAACGAAAATTGAACGCGGAAGTGCCGCAGTTGAAGGCCGCCTGCGACGGCGACGCGGCACACTCGGATGCCTGCTTGCAGGCCTGCAAATCATGGGCCGCCGAAATCACGACCGCCAAGGTCGATTCCGTGGTTCCGAGTTTCAGCGACAGTACGGTCGCGTTGCGATCTTGCAAGGCCAAAGTCCACTACACCATCGACTTCAACGGCGGTCAGACCGTCGATGCGACGGTGACCTATTTCGTTCGTCCCGAATTGTCCGGGCCGGTGGTCGAGGTGTCGCGTTGAGTCGCGCGTGCAGCGCATTGACCGCGACAGTGATCATCGGCGCATTGATGGCAGGATGCGCGCGCGAGGCGACTCCGACGGACGGTTTGCCGCGCAGTTGGGGCGAGACGCTGAGTCTCGACGGCGACCGATTGCAGGTGCAGATCCTTTGCTACAAAGCGGTGACCCTCGCCCAGCAGCGATATTCGGGCTTGGGTGAAAAGACCGGGGTGATCGGCAAGGGCTTGGAGGGTGTTCGATCGACCCTCGAGGATCGCGTCGTCAGCGATTTTTCGCGAGGCGACGAAAAAATGCGCCTCAACGCGGGCGCCGAGGCGCGCATACAGAAGTTGTTGCGTGAGCAGCCTTATGGATCAAGCGAAGTTCTGCTCAACACCGCGTACGCCTGCGCGGATCTCGAACGTCGTGACGCCTGGCGTGACATGACGCCGCACCGCTAGACGTTTCTGCCGCTCAGCGTTTCTCGACGACGCGGTGCGCTTTTTCGGCGTCCGGCGGGGCCTTGAGGTTGGCGCGACCGGTTTCGCCGACCTCGCAGATCTCGATCGGTTGTGACACGCCTTTGACTTCGTACAGCCCGTAATTTCGCCAGGTCAGGTGCCCCACGTCCGGGATTTCGTGGCCTTTGAGCGTCAGGTGCGCGTTGTCGAAGGCGAAGCGCGTCATCAGAATTTGATCGGCGGTCGCGAGCGATTGCACGCGCGCCGCGGTGTCGACGTTGATGCCGTTGAAGTCGAAGGTTTTGCCCGCCACTTTGGCTGCGTCGGCGTACACCTCGCCGCAGTGGATGCCGATTCGATCCTGGATACGTACGCCGTCGGTTTGGTCGATATCACGCAAATTCGCTTGTACCTGCAATGCGAACGTCACGGCCTCGGACGGCGTCCCGAACACCAGGAAAAACGAGTCGCCCGACGTCGAAACTTCTTCGCCGGTCGCCGATTGCGCGAGCAAGCGACGGACCATCGCGTGGTGCAGGTTCATCACTTCGAGTGCGCGCGTGTCGCCATGCACTTGTTTGAGCTTGGTTGAACCCACCACGTCGGTGAACAACAGCGTGACGACGCGTATCGGATAGTCGCCGCGCGCGCGTCCGAAGATCGACGGCAACGAGGAGCTCTGACTCGCCGCGGCGCCCGCACCGGCGCTCGTTGCGGCAGCTTGCGGCGGCGCACTCTGCAGGGCGCTGCTCATGCCGATGCCGTGCGAGGCGACGTCGCCCAGAAGACGCGCGAGATTGCCCGTGATCTGCGGTGCGTTGATCTCCTTGTTGAGGTTCGCCTTCAGAAACTCCGGCGTGAGGTGGCCGCGCAGAATCTGGTGAAAACGCTCGTGCGCGAAAAATTTCACGCCGGTTGCCGTTTGCCACACGGGAATCGTTTCGCCGGCAAGGCCGGCCGAGCGGCAAATCGATTGCGCTTGCTTGAGAACCGTGGCTTGATCCGTCGGGCTCAATCCGGTGATCTCCGGCGAGACGGGAAACAGGATCAGGTCCACGCCGTTGCTGCGGATGTGTGCGACCGAAAACTTGGCCATGGTGACGGCTCAACTAGGCTGGGATGGGAAGCCATCCTAGCCGCACATGAGCTCACGGGAAAGACGCGTGCCGCGTCGAGATCAGTCTTGCGCGTCGAGGGAGACGATGCGACCCGAGTCGTCGTGGTGCACGATGACTTTGCTGCTGCGCAGACCGCGGGCGAGTTCGGCTTCGGGCAACCCGAAATGCGCTGCGTAGGATGGGAGCTCGACCGCGGGCGCGCCGAGGAAGCGATTGGCGACCGCCGGCTTGGCTTGCTTGCGCGCGGTCCAAAGCGCGAGCAACCACGCCGTTGCCAGCAGCATCGACGACAACTTCACGAGCTCGAACGACGATTCTTCGAGTTGCAAGTTCTGCGCGTGCCGATGCTGCAACGGAAGCCACAGCCATGCCCACATCGCCCACAGGACTGCGGCAGTCGAACTGGACGCCAAGCGCTGGTACCAACGCAGATGGCGACGGGCATCGATGATGATGGGATCGGACATAAAGGGCCGACGATGTTACCCGAGCCAGACCAGCCTGCGAAGGGGGGCAGGGGTCAGATCAATCCGGTGGGCGGATACCGCGATCCGGGCTGATCCAACGGGCACGTTTGTTGCGACGCCGCAACAACACGCGCGGGTAGGCGACGACGGTTGCCGAGAAATGGATGACCCAGAACACGAGTGGGTACCAGATCAGCCAATAGTAATTGCGCCCTAGCCCCCGATCGTAGCGGCCGTCCAACCAGACGCCGAGCGCGAACTGCAGCAAACAGACCGTGCTCAGGATTTCGCCTGCGGACCCTGGCCACATGGGCGAGCCTTCGTCGGCCACCAGATCCGGCGGGAACAACAGTCCGTAGCCCCACAGCACGAGCGTGGCGAACAACAGGTAAGACCAGATCAGGCTCGCGATCATCTCGATGAACAGCGGCCACAGCGGTGAACTCAGGGGGTGGCCGAGCACGTCGAGGTTTTTGACGAACACCTGCGCGCCGCCGGTCGCCCAGCGCAATCTTTGACGCCAAAGACCTTTGACGGTTTCCGGGGTGAGGATCCACGCCAAGGCGTGCGGTTCGAACTCGATCTGCCAACCTGCGCGCTGCAGCTTCCAGGAAATGTCGATGTCTTCGGTCAGCATGTCGGGACTCCAGTAACCGACCGAATGCACGGCCGATTTGCGGAATGCCGCGATCACGCCGGACACGGTGAAGATGCAGCCGAACATCTTTTGCGCGCGCTTGATCATGCCCACCGTCGACGAAAACTCGCCGATCTGCACGCGCCCGAGCAGCGTCGAGCGATTGCGGATGCGCGGATTGCCGGTGACCGCGGCCACGCGCGGGTTGTCGACGAAATGCCGCACGATCCAGTGCGCGGCGTAGCGATCGAGCAAAGCGTCGCCGTCGATGCCGATCAAAATCTCGTGTTTAGCGAGCAGTGCTCCGGCTTGCAGGGCCATCGCCTTGCCCTGGTTCGAGGCCAGATGCACGACGCGCAGCCGCGGATTCGTGCCGACGAGGCGATCGAGCACGGCGCCGGTGTCGTCACGGCTGCCGTCGTTGATCGCGATGACCTCGAAGTCCGGGTAGTCGAGCGCCAAGGCGTGCTGCAGGGTTTCTTCGACGTTGGCGCCTTCGTTGTAGCAGGGGATGAGCACGCTGACCGGCGGCGAGTCGGGTCGGCGTACGGGGTTCTGATAACGCGGCTCGCGATATTCGCGCGTGAAATAGAACAGCAACGCCCCGCCCATCCACAGCGCCGACATGACGAGCGGATAGTAGAAGACGAAATCGAAGACGCGCGGCCACATGGGTCAATCGACCTCGGGGTTGTTGTCCTTCAAAGAGAACACCGCACGCATTTTTGCGGGATTCGGATGATTCTCGAACAGCATGTCAGGATAGTAACCGACATGCAGTGCGCCGGCCTTGTACAGATCTTTCACCGTCTCGACGAGCTCGTCCGTCGGAATTTCCTTTTGATCGTGGCGCCAATCGACGACTTGCAGCTCGAACACCGTGCGACGCAGTCCGTTCGGTCGCTCCTTCGCGCGCTCCACCAGCGCCGCATAGAAGGACTTCGGGTCCGGCGCGTTTTCCATGTAGGGCATCGCCATGATCGCGGTGAAATCGTAACGGGCGAGCGAATTCTCGTACGCTTGTGAATACCAGACTTCCGCGCGCGGGTTCAGCGCGACTTGTGCGTAGAGATTGCGCGCCGTCACGAGTGCAGGCTGCTGCAGTCGCACGACATCGGCCATTTCCATCGCGAAATTGTCGAGCGCATTGATTTTGAGGATGGTCCAGCGACCCAGCAGATCGTCGTTGCCGCGTATCTGCTCTATCGAGCCGGGCAGTCCCCAGGCGCGATATTGGGCAAGCCCGAAGGTGCTTGCGTCCTCGTAATCGGACAAGGTGACATCGTCGTGGAACAACAGCCCGTCGAACTGCACGCTGCGCGCGAGATCTTCGTAGACGTCGCGAATGACGCGACGCGCCGTCGGCGAGAAGGGCGACAGTCGGCGGTATCCCATGTTCAAGTGACCGCGCTTTTCACTCGGCAAAGTGACGACCATGTCGCGCGCGGCGGGTGAAGTTGCGGGCAAATCCCAGGCGAGCAGGGGCATCCACGCATACAGACGTTTGACCTGCGTACGCGTGCGAATCTGCCATGCGACACGGTTGAAAAGATCGGCACGCATCGGTACGTGACGATTGGGGAAATACACCGAATCGGCCGAGCCGTTCGCATCGGGGTCCGAATACGCCTGCAAATACACGGTCGTGACGCCGAGCCACGTGAGGCGATCGAGCAGGTGACCGAGATTGCGTTCCTGCTGGGCCTCGTCTTCGTCGTAGATGAAATCGAGATCGACGTGCGCGATTTTTTGCGGTCGATCGTTGTCGGTGAGATTGAGGTTGCGAATCTTGATTTCGCGACTCAAATCCCAAAGATTCATGCTGTGCTCGATGAGGATGCGGCGCAGGCCCCAGAGCGGCGTGCTGTCCGTATTCGCACCATCTTCAAGATTGAGACCGATCGGCATGCCGAGCCGGATGGCCGCTTCGCGCAAGGTGCGGTTGTAGCGACCGAAAGGCCACGCCATGACGCGCGGCGCGCGCCCGACGTGTTTGCGAATCAGGTCGCTGTTCGCCTTCAGGTCGGCGAGCATGCGCCGCTCGTAGTCACTCTCGGACTCGTAGCTCTTGCGTGCCTTGTCGTACTGCCGCGTGACCGTCGCCGGTTGGCGATTGCCTTGCGGGTTGCCGACGATGCCGCGATGTTGATCGAAGCTGTGGCTCGCCACTTCGACGAGACCGCTGCTCGTCATTTCGCGCAAATGATCCCAGGTCATGAAGTAGTCGCGCGGATGGGTGTGACCGTCGAAGTCGACCGTGCCGACCGACTCTTCCCATTTGCCGACCACGGCTACGACGGCGGGGATCTTGAACATCTTGAGGATGGGCCACGCGTGGTCGTACACCGAGCGGTACCCGTCGTCGAACGTCAGCAGCACGGCTTTGTCCGGGAGCCGTTTGAGTCCGGCGCGATCGGCGAGCACATCGTCGACACTCACGAAATGAAAACCGTTGTTGCGCAGCCAATCGATCTGGCGCACGAACATGGTGGGAGTGACGGCGTAATCGGGGATCAGCGCCGACTTCGGGTCCGCGATTTCGTGATAGCCGATCACGGTCAGGTTGGGGCGCGGCTCCGCATGCGCCCAGGCGCTCGCCATCAACAATGCGACCGTAAGGAAAAGCCGTCTGAAGAACATGACGTTCGAACCTCTTGGGCCGTCCTTGCGGCCACTCTTGCGTAAAGTTGGGTTAGTTTACGCCGGTGCTGCGCCCTTGCGTGCGACAGCCGAATGTTAGACTCGGACTCGCCGTCCACGTCATCGTTCAGGATCAAACCCATGAGTTCCATACGTCGTATCGAGTCCGGTGCCCGCATGTCGCAGGCCGTCATCGCCAATGGCTTCGTGTTTCTGGCGGGGCAGGTGGCTCCCGATCCTGCGCGCGACGTCGAAGATCAAACGCGCCAGGTACTCGCCGAAATCGACCGTCTGCTCGCCGCCGCCGGGTCCGACAAGCGCAAAATTCTGAGCGCCAACGTGTTTCTCGCCCGGATTTCCGACTTCGCGGCGATGAATCGCAGCTGGGACGCGTGGGTGCCGGCCGATGCCAAGCCGGCGCGCGCCACCATCGAGGCGGCGCTCGCCGCACCCGAATACAAAGTGGAGATTCAGGTCACGGCGCTCGCCTGACCTCGAACCTGCCGATACGGATTCATCTCGGGCTTGCCGGGGCATGGGCCTCGGTATGCTCGGGGCATGGGTGACATCACCGTCCTGCTCGCCAAAGCGCGCGAAGGCGATCAGCGTGCGTTCGACGATCTGTTCGATGTTCTCTACCCGCAATTGCGACGCATCGCGCACGCACGACTCGCTCCGCATCAACGCAACACCCTGCTCGACACCACGATCCTGGTGCACGAGTGCTATCTCAAATTCAGCGGCGCCGGCCGGCTGACCCCCAAAGATCGTGCGCATTTCCTGGCCTACGGGGCGCAGGTCATGCGTTCCATCATCGTCGACATCGCGCGCTCGCGTAACGCTGAACGGCGCGGCGGCGATGCGGCGCACGTCACGTTGAGCACCGATGTGCGCGAGCAGATCGGCAGCTGCGGCGAAGAAGAAATCCTGGATGTGCACGAAGCCTTGCAGCAACTCGCGCGGCTCGACAATCGCCTCGCCCGCGTCGTCGAGATGCGCTACTTCGGAGGCATGAAAGAGACCGAGATTGCCGAGGCGCTCGGCGTCACCGAACGCACTGTGCGGCGCGATTGGGAAAAAGCGCGTTTGTTGCTCGCGGCCGCCTTGAGGCAACGCTGAGCGCGCTCATTGTCCGGTCGTCCTGAGCGAGTGCGTATCACCGGGGCAACTCCTCCATGACGCTGCCATGAAGCTTCTCTCCGGCCTGTCGGCCGAATGGCCGATCATCAACGATCTGCTCGATCAAGCCTTGGTTTTGCCGAAAGCCGACCGCGAGCGCTGGCTGCGCGAGCTGCCCGACTCGCAGGCTGCGCTGCGCGAGACCTTGCGCCATCTGCTTGCGGCCGAAGGCGAAATCGAATCGAGCTCGTTTCTCGATTCTCTGCCCTCCATCAGCGGCGTCGGCTCGCCCGCACCCGAAGTGGCGGTCGGCGATCTGATCGGCCCGTATCGCGTGCTGCGCGAAATCGGCGCCGGTGGCATGGGTTCCGTCTGGCTTGCCGAACGTGCCGACGGCGTATTGAAGCGTCAAATCGCCTTGAAGTTGCCGCGTCTCGCCTGGATTGCCGGACTCGCCGAGCGCATGGAGCGCGAGCGCGACATTTTGTCGCAGCTCGAACATCCGCACATCGCGCGTCTTTACGATGCGGGTGTCGATCAGCGCGGTCGGCCGTACCTCGCCATCGAACTCGTGCACGGGGAGCGCATCGACCGCTACTGCGACGAGCGGCGCCTCGATTTGCGCGAGCGCGTGCGACTGTTTTTGCAGGTGCTCGACGCCGTGCGCTATGCGCACACGCATCTTGTCATCCACCGCGATCTGAAGCCCGCGAACGTGCTGGTGAACGAGCGCGGCGAGGCGCAGTTGCTCGACTTCGGCATCGCCCGACTGCAAGCGTCGCCCACTGAAAAACCCGCAGCCGACCTGCGCACCAAAACCGCGACCGAATTCGGTGCTCGCGCCATGACCTTGCGCTATGCGAGTCCGGAGCAGGTTCAAGGGCGGACCTTGTCGGTGGCGTCGGATGTCTATTCTTTGGGTGTGATGCTGTACGAATTGCTGACCGGCACATCCCCTTATGTGACCCAGAAAGATTCGTCGGCTGAAATCGAAACCGCGATCATCGACGGTCAATTGCGACTCGCGAGTCGCGCGCGCATCAACGACGCCGCAGCGGTGGCGCGCGGTTCGACGTCGGCAAAACTTTCGCGCAGCTTGCAGGGCGACCTCGATGCCGTGCTGCTGCGCAGTCTAGCCAAAGAAATGCGCGATCGCTTCTCCTCGGTCGACGCCTTCCACCAGGATTTGTCGCGTTGGCTCGAGGGCGAGCCCGTCGCGTCGCGGCCGGCGTCGCGGTGGTACGTGCTGCAAAAGTTCGTCGCGCGACATCGTTTGCCCGTCGTCATCGGCGCCACCGGCATGCTGGGCGTGATCACCATGGGGGTGGTCGCCGTCTTGCTCGCGCTCGAAGCACGCGAAGAGTCGCGCAAAGCGACCGCCGCACGCGATTTCATGATGGGCATGTTCGAACAGGCGAATCCCGGCTTGCACGGCGGGCGCGACATCACGACCCGTCAAATGCTGGTTGACGGAGAAAATCAGATCCGTACGCGGCTCGCCGAACAACCGATGTTGCAAGCCGAGCTGCTGGTCGCGATCGCCGGTCTTTGGGAGCAACTCGGCGATGCGCAGCGCGCCCGCATCTTGATGGAGCGGCGCGCGGCGGTCGTGCAAGATGCCGGCGACATCGTCGTGATCGCGACGGCCCGCATCGACGAGGCGACGCGCGCGATCGCGGCCGGTGACGTCGAGCGCGCACGCCTGCTGCTCGGTGAAATCGACGGTACCAAGGTCGATTCGCGCTTGCCGACGTTGAGTCGCATCGATTGGCGACTCAATCGCGCGTGGATCAGCATGCAAGCGGGCGCTTACGCGCTTGCCGTCCGCGATTTCTCCTCCGCCCTCGACTTGGCGCAGGAGACCGACAACGTCGATCGTCAGTTGATCGCGTTGACGGCGCGCGTGCGGGCCGCATGGCT
>Ga0075471_10002364_pt1 | contig 12392 bp, 10 predicted proteins | sample DEB19_08_DNA_2_FD_74787 | JGI IMG/M metagenome (GOLD analysis project Ga0075471, IMG submission 74787) | Aqueous microbial communities from the Delaware River and Bay under freshwater to marine salinity gradient to study organic matter... | ecosystem: Environmental > Aquatic > Marine > Coastal ... | reverse complement strand
ACCTCTACGCAAACGGTGGCGGCGTGATCGTCAACAACGCGTCGGTGCTTGGTTGGCGAGCCCAAGAAGGTCAGGCACATTACGCCGCTGCAAAAGCTGGCGTGATGGCCCTCACTCGTTGCGCCGCGATCGAAGCCGCGCCTCACGATGTGCGCATCAATGCCGTTGCTCCGAGCCTTGCGATGCATCCGTTCTTGGCCAAGGCCACCACGGAAGAAACGCTTGCGGAACTCACCAAGCGCGAGGCATTCGGTCGCGCGGCAGAGCCGTGGGAAGTTGCCAACGTCATGATGTTTCTTGCGTCGGACTACAGCTCCTACATGACCGGCGAAATCGTGTCGGTCAGCAGCCAGCGGGCCTAACGAAACCCGAGTTTGCCGATTGCTTAGCGGAACGTCTGGATTGGCAGGTGGGTTGCCATCGCTGATCCGGGCGGTCCGAGAAGTTGATGCGCGCGTAGGTTGCGCTTGTGGAACAGCACGAGAAGTTCCTCGTCGTAGGTTCCGGTTTCTGCATCGGCCAGTACGAATGCTTCAAGTTCTGCTTCGCCGGTGAACCAATCGGCGGGTCGATGGCCGAGCAGTTGATGAAGATCGTCAAGGTCGTCGTTGCTGACCTGATCGCCGATTTCGATTGCTCGGGCGGCGTGGCGAGCTTCTCTGAAAAGGGCTCGAAGGCGGTACTTGAGAAACTCATCATCGACGGCGCCGTCACCTACCGATAATGACTTCAACACGGTTGCCATGTGCTCGACAGGTGTTGATGCGCGTCCTGCGCGAACCTCGGGCTCGTTAACCGTTGGCAATTGCACCTGCAGGATTTCGGCCAATGCCTCGGTCGCAAAGAGATTGGTTTCGTAACACCACTGCATATTGGTCATGAGGTCGGTGTCAACATTTGGTCGACGAACTGCTTGACCGAGAGCAAGTTGGTTGGTGAGGGTGAACGCGAAGTGATGGCGCATGAGTGCGTCGAGATCGATTTCGGTACCCGAGAGTTCTTCGTAGCGCGCGTACAACGTGGGGAAGTCGCCGTAGCCAACGATGGTGTCGCGCATTCGCCATGCAGCGAGATCCATCATGGGGTCGCCGATGTGTCCGATCTCAAGATCGAGCACCGCCACGATCTTTCCGTTTGCGTTGTGGAACTGCCCTGAATCCCAACAGATGACCGATTCGCGGCCCTTTGACTGAGGGGGATTCCGACGCAACCATCCCAAACAGAACTCCATGAACGGATCGGGTCCATTTTTGGTTGAGCGATAGACCGATTCGTACTGGCGCAGTCCGAGGAGTCCGGAGAGTTCCGGCGATTCGGCGCGCATGATGCCTGCGGCCGCGAATGGTTCAACATCAAGCGCGTGCATGCGGGCGAGGATCTGCAAGTAGTCATCGACGGCCGACGCGCGATCGGCATCAGACGTGTCCTCGAAATGCTGCTGACCTCCAACGCGATCCATGACATAGGCCATCGGCTCATCAATCCAGCCGTGCACTGCTGGTGTGGGGATGTCGCGTTCGTGCAACATCGCCTGCAGCGTCATCTCGTGGCGCAACGGAAAGATGAGTGGCATATCGGTGCGATCGCCGCGCACCACGAGTGAATGAGATTGCCCATCGCGTTCAACTTCAGCGAACCACACCGGGCGCCATCGAGGTTGGCGCCAAATTGAGGTGACAGTGCCTCCGAAGTTTGCCTCGAGCCAGGCCTGAACCTGCTCGGTGTCCTGTCGCGGTTGTTCGCTCATGGGTCAGTCGGCGCCGAGGAAGGGAGGACGCTCGCCACCGCCATGCGCAGCGATTTCGGCGCCAGTCACGTAACCGGCCAAGTCGCTGGCCAGGTACACGGCGATATCGCCAACGTCGGACGGCAGGGCGAATCGGCCCATCGGGATGCCGGACTCAATGCGCTCGCGTTCTTCGCCCTCGCCATAAAAGAGGTCGGCTTGTTCGGTGAGGATGAGGCCAACGGTGATCGTGTTGACCCGAACAGTGGGGGCCCACTCCATGGCGAGGGTGGTCGTCAACTGCAGGAGACCCGCTTTCGCTGCGCCGTAGGCGGCAGTGGTGGGCGAGGGGCGATTCGCGACGACGCTGCCGATGTTGACGATCGAGCCACCGCCGGCCTGGTTGGCCATGTGGTGGTGGGCGCGCTGGGCAACGTAATAGGGGGCGAGCAGATTCAGCTCAACGATTCGCTGGGTGAACTTCGGTGGGGCGTCGGCCGAATCAGCGGGAGGTGATCCACCGGCATTGTTCACAACGCAATCGAGACGACCAGCAATGGCGAAGGCGGCGTCGACTGCGGCGTAGGCGGCGTCGCCGTCACGAAGGTCGGCGGAGATGAAATGCCAGTCCGACGGAAGCGGGTTCTCGGCCTCGCGGCGAGCACAGACGATGACGGTCGCCCCAGCATCAGCGAAACGCTGGGCGATCCCTCGGCCTACGCCTTTGGTGCCACCGGTGATGAGGACGGAACGTCCGGTCAGATCGATTTCGAGCGCCATGGGCGAACCCTACAACGGGCCTCGGGACGGCTCCTCTGAAGGCTTCCTCCATCTGACGATTCGGGGGTCACCGGCTAGCGTCGGGCCCCTATGGGTATCGAAGTCACCATTGGCACGGACGGCATTGCCGAGGTCGTGCAGAACTGTCCGCCGGTTAACGCCCTCACCGTGGCCGAGTGGTTCCAGCTCGGCGACGAGATCCGCCGACTTGGCGCCAATCGCAGTGTGCGGGCGGTCATTCTCCGATCTGAGGGACGCGGCTTTAACGCTGGCGTCGACATCAAGGAAATGCAGAACACCGAGGGCTTCGACGCTCTCATCGGAGCCAACAAGGGCTGCTATCACGCCTTTGCTGCGGTCTACGAGTGCGAGGTTCCGGTCGTGGCTGCGGTCGCCGGCTTCTGTGTCGGTGGTGGTATCGGCCTGGTCGGCAATGCCGATGTCATCGTGGCCTCTGACGACGCGTTCTTTGGTCTTCCCGAGGTCGACCGTGGCGCACTAGGTGCAGCCACGCACCTTTCACGTCTCGTCCCACAGCACAAGATGCGCGAAATGGTTTACACGTCGGCGAATGCGACGGCGCAACAACTTCATGCGTGGGGTTCAGTGTCTCGAGTTGTTCCTCGCGACGAGCTTCTAGCTGCCGCTCGCGAAATCGCCGGCAACATCGCTGCCAAGTCACCCACGGTGATCCGCGCTGCGAAGGAAAGCCTCAACGGCATCGATCTTTGGGATGTCAAGAAGTCGTACCGATTCGAACAGGGTTTCACGTTCGAACTGAATCTTTCTGGTGTATCCGATGAACTGCGCGACGACTTTGTCGCCGAAGGAAAGACTGCGGGCTCCAGCGGAGCAACGAAGTCTGAGAAGGGAAAGAAGTAAATGGCTGACAAGCGCATGACCGAAGATGAAGCGGTCGCAACGCTTTCCGATGGGATGACCATCGGCATCGGTGGCTGGGGTTCACGTCGTAAGCCGATGTCATTGGTGCGAGCACTGCTTCGCACCGACCTCAAAGATCTCACGATCGTTTCCTACGGTGGCCCCGATGTTGGTCTGCTGTGCGCGGCCGGCAAGGTCAAGCGCCTCGTCTACGGCTTTGTGTCGCTCGACTCGATCGCGCTTGAACCGCATTTCCGTGCCGCTCGTCAGAACGGCACCATCCCCGAGGTCGTCGAATACGACGAAGGCATGTTGCAGTGGGGCCTGTACGCCGCATCGCTCCGTCTTCCATTTCTTCCGACTCGCGCCGGTCTTGGCTCCGATGTGGTGAAGAACGATCCGAGCCTGCGAACGGTGAAGTCGCCGTATGTCGATGGTGAAGAACTCCTTGCGGTGCCGGCGCTCAACCTTGATGCTGCGTTTGTGCATCTCAATCGCGCCGATGAGCGCGGGAACGCACAATTCCTTGGCCCGGATCTTTACTTTGACGACCTCTTCTTGAACGCCGCTGCAGTTGGCCGTCGATTCATGTCGGTCGAAAAGATTGTTCCGACCGAAGACCTTTTGAAGAACGGCACGATCCACACCATGAAGATCAACCGTTCGATGGTCGACGGTGTGATTGAAGCGCCGAACGGCGCGCACTTCACGAACTGTCAGCCCGATTACGAGCGCGACGAAAAGTTCCAGAAGGAATATGCCGACGCGGCGAAGGATCCAGAAACCTGGAAGTCCTTCGTTGACACCTATCTCTCCGGCTCTGAGGCCGACTACCAGAAGGCGGTGGCAGCCCGATGAGCGATGCAACCCTTGGTGAAATCTGTGTCGTTGCTGTGGCCGACACGTTCCGTGGCGATGGCGAAATCTTTGCTTCCGGTATGGGCACGATCCCCATGCTCGGTGCTCGCCTTGCTCGTGCAACCTTTGAACCCGATCTTCTCGTCAGCGATGGTGAGGCCTTCTTCGTCGCCAACGACCTTCCGGTTGGTGGCACCGACAAGCAGGTTGAAGGCTGGATCCCATTCCGCTCAGTGTTCGACACCCTTTGGGGCGGTCGTCGCCATGTGGTGATGGGTGCAAGTCAGATCGATTCCTATGGCAACCAGAACATCGCCAACATCGGTGACTGGGACAAGCCGAAGTCGCAGCTTCTCGGTGTTCGTGGCGCTCCTGGCAACACGATCAATCACACCACTTCCTATTTCATTGGCAATCAGACCAATCGTGTCTTTGTTGAAAAGGTCGACACTGTGTCGGGCATTGGTTACGACCGTGCCGCTGAACTCGGTGATTGGGTCAAGGCGCATCACGAGCTTCGTCGAGTCGTGACGAACCTCGCTGTCTACGACTTCAACACTCCCGACCATCGCATGCGCGTCGCTTCGTTGCATCCGGGTGTTTCGATCGACGATGTTGTTGCGGCCTGTTCGTTTGAACTCGTGATTCCTTCCGACATTCCGACGACTCGACTTCCCACCGATGAGGAACTTCGCGTGTTGCGCGAGGTACTTGATCCCAAGTCGTTCCGCGACCGCGAACTCCCGGCGGCCTGATGCATCCGGCACTTTCGACACCGCTGCTTGATCTTCTCGGATCCAAGTATCCGATTGTCCAGACCGGTATGGGCTGGGTTGCCGGCCCAAAGCTTGTTTCCGCGACGTCGAATGCGGGTGCATTCGGCATCATTGCTTCAGCGACGATGACCTACGACGAACTCGTCGTAGCGATTGCCGAAACAAAGAAGCGAACGACTGCACCGTTCGGCGTCAACATGCGCGCCGATGCCGACGACATCATGGATCGCCTGAAGCTTCTGGTCGCCGAGGGCGTTCCGGTCGCGTCATTTGCGCAAGCTCCGAAAAAGGATCTCATCGACTACCTGCACGATCACGGCATCAAGGTGATGCCTTCAATCGGAGCAAAGCGTCATGCTGAAAAGGTCATGGAGTGGGGAGTTGACGCCATCCTCGTGCAGGGCGGCGAAGGTGGAGGACACACCGGTTCTGTGCCGACATCACTCTTGCTGCCTGAGGTCGTCGACGTCGTTGGCGGACGCGTGCCTGTGGTCGCTGCAGGTGGTTATTTCGACGGCCGTGGTCTTGTCGCTGCGCTTGCCTACGGTGCCAGCGGCATCGCGATGGGCACGCGTTTCCTGCTTACCTCCGATTCGGCAGTGCCGATGGAGATTAAGAAGCAGTACCTCGGCACTGCGGTGACTGGCACCATCGTGACGACCAAAATCGATGGCGCCCCGCACCGGGTGATCCGCACGAAGTTGGTCGATCAGATGGACGGCGCATCGCCGATCACTGCCGTTCCCAAAGCAATCGCCAACGCTGCACGCTTCCGTAAGTTCACGGGGCTTTCTTGGTACCAAATGGCTAAAGAAGGTCTCGACATGAAAAAGCGCATGGACATGCCGTGGGCCGAGGTCATCATGGCCGGCAATACGCCAATCCTCACCAAAGCCACATTGGTCGATGGTGAAGTTGATGCTGGCATTCTTCCGACAGGTCAGGTCGTTGGTGTGATCGACGATCTGCCAAGTGCTGCTGAAGTCGTGAACCGCATCGTCGCCGAAGCGGAAACGACGCTTGATCGTCTCGCCGGGCGCACCCCCGGTTCCTGAGCCCGTTACCTGGAGGATTCCATGACCACGATCATTGACGGACCCGATGGCGTCCGCGCCGCCGAAGGAACACACCTCGGCTACAGCGATTGGCTCGCGATTGAACAAGACCGCGTCAACATGTTCGCCGACGCAACGGGCGATCATCAGTGGATTCATGTCGATCCCGAACGGGCGAAGGATGGTCCCTTTGGCGCGGCAATTGCTCACGGCTATCTCACGATGTCGTTGTCGAACTATTTCCTTCCGCAGATCGTCGAAGTGCAGGGCTTCTCCGCCGGCATCAACTACGGAGTCGACAAGGTTCGCTTTCCGTCACCAGTGAAGGTTGGCGAACGAGTCCGCGCCGGTGCCGAACTCATTGAAGTCACTGAAGTGAAGGGTGGCTTGCAGACGCTGATGCGCATCACGATTGAAATCGATGGCAACGATCGCCCAGCATGCGTGATCGATGCCATTTCTCGCTGGCTCGTCTAACGCGGCCAGCGCCGTTCGTTTTTTCACAACAACTTGGGGGACATCATGGCCAATCCGATCGGGCCGCTCACTGCGGGCGATGAATTGTTCCAGCACCAGATCATCGACACGGTTGCGGTCGTTGGAACGAGTGATCTTGCATGGACAGAGAAGGTCTGTGCCATGGCGATGGCCAAGGACGGAAGCCTTCAATTGGGCTTTGGGTTGGGGAAGTACACCAATCGCAATGTGATGGATGCCTACAGCGGTGTCTCGCGCGGCCGGGAACAACTCACGGTGCGTATGAGTCGTCGTCTTTCCGATGCCCCCGAACTTCTTGGCGGCGGGCCGATCCGTTACGAAATCGTTGAACCGCTCAAGAAGATTCGCTTTGTCCTTGAACAGAATGAGACACAACCCATCGCGTTCGATTGGTTGTTCGAGAGCATCATCCCGCCGATGGTGGAAGAACGCACCCATAACCGTTCGACATTCCGAATTGCATCAGAGCTTGTTCGTTACCACCAGATCGGAACCTGCAGCGGTTGGGTAGAAGTCGACGGCGTTCGTACAGAGATGAACCCCGAGACGTGGGTGTCGACTCGCGATCACTCATGGGGCGTTCGCTACGACGTGGGTGAACCGCCGACTGATATGGAACCGCAGCGCGGCCTCGACGGGGGACAGTTCCAGTTCTTCTGGAGTCCGATCCTCATGGAACGCCCCGACGGCAGTCACTACGGCCTCTTCTTCAACGTGGCCAAAACCGTGTTCCCGGGTTTCTTGCAGAAGAACGTCACCGCCATCATCGAAGAAACCGATGGGTCAGTTGTGCACATGGCCGACGTCGAGCAGGACTTCACCTACGACACCACAACTCGCCGACTCAAGGGCGGCCAGATTCTCGCCACCATGAGCGACGGATCGGCTCGAACCTTCCAGGTCGAAGTGCTTGGCGATACTGGATTCCATCTCGGCGCAGGCCTTTATTTCGGTTGGAATGGCCACCATCACGGTGAATGGCGCGGCGAATTCAACCTTGAAGGCGAACGCATCACCGACTGCACTGAGCCCGAGATCGCTCGGAAGCTTCATCAAATTCGTGACACGACGGTGCGCGTTACCGATCCCATCGGTGGCGGCGTCGGTTATGGAAACATGCAACCAATCGTTGTTGGTGCCTGGCCCGAACTCGGCCTCAGTGCCGAGTCGTCATTCATGTAAGGAACCAATGCTTACCTATAACGAAGGCGAACCATTTTCCGGCACAGTTGGTCGAACCCTTGAAGACTCGGTTCAGGCCTATCCCGACGTGGTGCTTCCCCCGAAAGACACACCCAACGTTGTCTTTGTTGTTCTTGACGATGTTGGTTATGCCCAGATCGGTTGTTTCGGCTCGGACATCGAAACGCCGAACTTCGACCGTCTCGCTGAAGAGGGTTTGCGTTACCGGAGTTTCCACACCACAGCGATGTGCTCGCCCACTCGTGCATGCTTGCTGACAGGTCGCAATCAGCACACAACTGGCATGGGTGGCATCGCCGACAACGCCACCGGTTTCCCCGGCTTCGACGGCCGTATCAATAAAGACACTGGATTCATTTCTGAAGTGCTTCGCGACAATGGGTTCGCGACGATGGCGGTGGGGAAGTGGCATCTCGCTCCCCGTGAGGAAACAGACCTCGCGTCGTCACGAAAGCGCTGGCCGCTCGGCAGAGGTTTCGAGCGCTACTACGGGTTCATGGGAGCCGAAGCGAATCAGTACGCGCCTGATCTTGTCTCGGACAACCACTTCGTTGAACAGCCGTACTCGGCCGAGGACGGGTATCACCTCACCGAAGATCTCGCTGGTCGCGCAATTGAGTTCATTAATGATCTGCGCAACGTCACGACCGAAAAGCCGTTCTTCTTGTACTTCGCTCCTGGCGCATGTCATGCCCCGCATCAGGCGCCGCGCGAGTACATCGATCGTTACGCCGGCAAGTTTGATATGGGCTGGGACGAATGGCGTGCAGCGACGCATCAACGTCAACTTGATCTCGGTATTCTTCCTCCGGGAACGGAACTTACGCCCCGCCCTGAGTGGATTCAGGAGTGGGCAACGCTTCCCGAAGAAGAGAAGCGCGCCTATGCCCGCATGATGGAGGTCTACGCCGGTTTCCTGACTCACACCGATCACCACGTTGGTCGGGTGTTTGATCATCTCGAAACAATCGGTGAACTCGACAACACGATCGTGGTCGTCATGAGCGACAACGGCGCATCACCCGAAGGCGATAAGCACGGAGCATTCAACTCGGTGGCTTGGTACAACAGCATTCCGCTGTCGCTTGATGACGTCCTGCCGAACGTTGATCTCTTGGGCGGCCCCGAATCGCACGGCCACTATCCCTATGGGTGGGCGCACGCTGGCAATACGCCGTTCCAGAGGTGGAAGCGTGAATGCCACGAGGGTGGGGTTGCCGACCCGTTGATTGTTCATTGGCCTGCCGGCACAAATGGAACCGGTGAAGTTCGCACCCAGTACTTGCACGTGATCGACATCATGCCAACGGTGCTCGATGCGCTCGGTATCGATATGCCGGCGGTGCTCGACGGAGTTCCACAGAAGCCCATCGAGGGCAAGAGTCTCTTTGAGACGTTCTCGATCCCTGAGAGCACGACAGCACGTACGACGCAGTACTACGAATTGCTTGGATGTCGTGCTCTGTACCACGAGGGATGGAAAGCCGTTGCCTACCACCCGATGCGTGGTCAGCTCTATGTCCCGGGTATTGATCCCGACATCGCGTTCGATGACGATCGGTGGGAGCTGTATCACGTTGCCGAGGACTTCTCGGAGAGCAACGATCTTGCGGCGACTCATCCGCAGAAACTGCGCGAGATGATTGATCGGTGGTGGGCCGAAGCAGGAGCACACGGCGCGCTTCCGCTCCATTCCAGCCGGCCAGTACAAGTCGTGCGCCCCTCGCATTACGAGCCAAAGATGCGGTACGTCTATCGTCCGGCGGCGCCAGTGGCGACTCCCGCCGCAGTCGACGTTCGCCACCGCCCATCACTCACCGTGGCCGATGTTGACTACGTTGCTGATGACGAAGGCGTGCTGGTCGCGCACGGAGGCCGCTTCGGTGGCTATGCGCTGTACATGCAGGACAATGCTCTGCATTACGTGCACAACTTCTTGGGTCGCCAGCGGCATCGAGTTTCGTCACCACCGTTGCCGGAGGGTCGTCACACGCTGGGCTATTCATTCACGCCGACAGGACAATTTGCGGGCACTGTCGACCTTTTGGTCGATGGAGAGATCGTGGCGACCGGCGAAATTCCTCAGACAACGATTTACTCCTATCAACTGTATGGGGAGTACTTCTGTATCGGATACGACGACGGAACGCCGGTCGACAACACCTATTTCGCTCCGTTCCATTTCACTGGTCAGCTCGACACCGTGGTAGTCGACGTGTCGGGCACGCCGTTCCGCGACCTCGCCCTCGAACTCGAAGCGTTCTTTGCCTCACAATGATCTGGTCATCGTGAGTCAGCCGGTATCCATCGGCCGAAAAGGGGAACCAAAACTGCCGGCAACTTGGCCCGAGGGGTTCCCTCCGGCGTTCCATGTGCTCGCAAAGCCGACTGGTGCAATCTGCAATCTTGATTGCACGTATTGCTTTTTCCTCTCGAAGGAACAGCTCTATCCCGGCGATCGCTTTCGGATGTCGGACGATCTCGTCACGACCTACCTGACCCAACTCATCGACGCACACCGAACCCGCGAAATCACTATCGCGTTTCAAGGCGGCGAGCCCACGCTGATGGGCGTCGACTTTTACCGCCGCCTTGTGGCGAAGGCGAAAGAGATCGCTGGCCCTCAGCGCATCCTCGACTTCACGTTGCAAACCAACGGCACTCTGCTCGATGACGAATGGTGCGAATTTCTTGCCGCTGAGAATGTGTTGGTCGGACTTTCTCTTGACGGGCCTCCAGAAATGCACGACGCCTACCGCGTCGATAAGCAGGGACGACCCACCTACGAACGAGTCAAGGCGGCATGGGAACTTCTACAGCGCCACAACGTGGCCACCAATGTCCTGTGTTCTGTGCACGCCGCGAATGCCGATCACGGTCTCGAGGTCTACAAGCATTTTCGCGACGACCTCGGGGTTCGGTTCATTCAGCTAATTCCTATTGTCGAACGGGCAACTCCCGAGCTCATTGACCAGGCCGATGCCGGTTGGGGGGAACGGGCCTCAGAACGTCCTCTGTATCTGCAGGAGGGTTCGTTCGTCACAGAACGATCCGTGACTCCAGAGCAGTGGGGAAACTTCCTCACAGCGGTCTTTGACGAATGGATTCGAAACGACGTTGGTGAAGTCTTTGTCCCGTCGTTTGATGCTGCACTGGCGGCATGGCTCGGCATGCAGTCGTCGATGTGCATTTTTTCCGAGACCTGCGGCACGGCCATTGCACTTGAACACAACGGTGATGTGTATTCGTGTGATCACTATGTCGAACCGGAGTACCTGCTCGGCAATATCTCAGAGCGTCACTTGGCCGAAATGGTGGCCTCGCCACAACAACAAGCATTTGGTACGGCCAAGGCAACGACATTGCCATCAAAGTGCGTGTACTGCGAGGTTCGGTTCGCATGCCACGGTGAGTGCCCTCGGAACCGATTCACGACAACAACCGACGGTGAAGACGGCCTCAATTACTTATGCGAGGGCTACTTCGCCTTCTTCACGCATATCAATCGACCTATGAATGTCATGGCCGAACTGCTGCGAACTGGTCGCACCGCCGACGAGGTCATGAGGATCCTCGCCGAAGCCGACTGATCTTCGTCAGGACGTCGCGAAAACCGAACGCAACGCTCCCACGGGAACGTCCTCGGGGTGGAAGTGTTCGATAGTTGCCCTGAGCGCAGGATCATCAAGATTGTTGGGGTCGAATCGGACCGACGAACCACGTTGCGCAAGATCCTGATTGAAGCGTTCGGCAACATCGTCCAAAGAGAGCGCGTTGGCGACCTGTCGCTCGCGCTCTTCGGCCGTCGGATAGACATCGGCCTTCCACAAGACACTTAAGCGATAGGTGCTGAGCGGAGCACGAAACACACATTCGCCGAGGTCTTCGACCGCCCAGTCGCCGGATCCATCGCTGACCGGAGCAAGGGTTGCGCCAGGAGTGACTCTGAGGCTGCCCATATCATGAGGGCCGATCGCCCCAACCTGATGAAACATTCCGTGGTTGTCGCCGATGAGTGCGGTATTGGCCATGTTCTCTGAGTGAACCTGAGCAGGTTGGGTCGCTCCGTTCGGCCAGTAGCGAAGTTCACCACCCTCCACGTCGTTGCTCCACCAGATAGCGGTGGCCTGAACGATCTCGGCGTCATTGAACAAACCCGACCACAGCATCGAGCGCAGCAACCACATCGGCGTGTTCGTGCGGTCCCGACCTTGGAAGCTGGGATTGTCGGTATGAGCCGGTCCTCCGTCTTCGATCGCGACCATGAGATTCACGTAGACGCTCTTCGGTTCGATGATCTCGGCGTTGTAGAACTCCTTGGCCACCTCGATGTACCCAGCGTGTTGCAAGAAGAGGTCGGAGCCCTCGGCTGCGAAGTCGTCATGGACCCAGTCATTCTGGAACCACAGTGGACGGGTTCGCTTTGTCGGATCCGCTCCTGGGCTGTACCAACCGCCGAGAGGCGTGTAGGGAGCCTGTGATTCGAGCAGACGCGTGACTGCGTCAAGATCTGGGATCACATTGTGCATCAGTACCGGTGGTTTCGAATAGCGAATACCCATTGGGCTGTGACCTTTCTGGTGATCCTTGTTCAGGCGACGACGCCGGCGGCTC
>Ga0075471_10002362_pt1 | contig 12393 bp, 14 predicted proteins | sample DEB19_08_DNA_2_FD_74787 | JGI IMG/M metagenome (GOLD analysis project Ga0075471, IMG submission 74787) | Aqueous microbial communities from the Delaware River and Bay under freshwater to marine salinity gradient to study organic matter... | ecosystem: Environmental > Aquatic > Marine > Coastal ... | reverse complement strand
TTCCGGAGCTGCCGGCACACGTCGATGCCCGACATCTTCGGGAGCATCACGTCGAGCAGGATCACGTCGGGCTGCACGATGTCGAACATGACGAGTGCTTCCTCACCGTCCCGTGCAACTTCCACGCGGAATCCCTCGCGCTTGAGGCCGACCTTCAAGGCCTCGACAAAGGACTCCTCATCCTCGACGACCAGAACCGTGGGGTTACTCATGCGCCACCTGTCTAACCCCTGGAGACAGGGATGCTCAGCGTGAAGGAGGTTCCTTCACCTTCTGTTGAGGTCACCGTTACCTCGCCGCCATGATTCGTGGCAATGTGACGCACGATTGCCAGGCCGAGCCCGGTCCCGCCGGTCTCACGGGCACGGCCAGGATCGGCCCTGTAGAAGCGTTCGAAGACCCTGTCGAGATGTTCCGGTGCGATACCGATCCCGTTGTCTGCAACGGTGACCCGGCACGTGTGCGAATCATCTTGGAGCAACACTGTCACGGTGGATTCGGCACCACTGTATTTCACGGCGTTCTCCACCAGATTCGCGACCGCTGACACCAACTGACGCATGTCACCGGCAACCTTGACCGGACCCTCGGGAACGTCCTTGACAATCGTAATGGACTTGGCCTGACCGAAGGGAACGATGCGCGCCACAGCCTCCGACACAACGGACTGCATGTCAACGGCCTCCGTGACTGCGGCCCCGCCGAATTCGATGGATGCAAGCTCGAGGAGATCATCGATCGTGCGTGCCATGCGTTGTGACTCTGCCACCATGCGTCTTGCGAGCGGGGCGAGGTCGTCAGCCTGGGGTGTGTCCTGTACCTCACCGAGAATCGTCTCGGCCAGCAAGGACAGGGCACCCACCGGCGTCTTCAGCTCGTGGCTGATGTTTGCGACGAAATCGGTGCGGACCCTGTCGGTGAGGAACTGTTCGGTGACGTCCTCGAGAACGATCAGTCCCCCGCCGTTCACCAGCGGAACGGTTCTGATCTCCACCGTGCGCGGGGGCGGACCATCAAACATGAGGGTCGATCTCTCTGCATTGCCGCGCAGGACTCGACGGGACATGCGGGCGAGTGACTCCCGAACAACGTCGATCTCCGTCGCCCCGTCGAGGAGGGCGTGTGCAGCACGGTTCCTCCACCATTCGCTGCCCGACTGGTCGACGATGATGACACCCATGGGCAACGAGTTCAAGGCTGTTCGCATCTGGGCAAGCGACAGGTGCAGATTCTCCGTGCCGACAACTGAAGCGGTCGGGTCATGTGCGATGGACCGACGGAATCGCCTGGACGACATCAGCTATTTCCTTCTTCCGGACCTCGCGCGGAAGATGGCATCGAGCCAAGAGAACGTGCCGAGAACGAAATAGGCGGTGGCAACTATCTCGCCCACGTAATGGAAGTCAGTCGGGCACGGGATCAACATGACAAGTGCCACGATTCCGAACACGTAGAAGATCAGCGCGCGGCGGTCGATGAACGAAGTCTTCATGAGAGTGCCGCCACGACTGCGTAAGTGAGACCGGACACGATTGCGGCGCCCGGGATGGTGAGGACCCATGCCCACACCACCTTGCGGGCGACTCCCCATCGCACTGCGGAGAGACGCTGCGCAGACCCGACACCAACAATGGCACCCGTGATCGTGTGGGTGGTCGAGACGGGGATTCCCTTGGCGGAGGTGAAGAACAGGGTGACTGCCGCAGCAGTCTCGGCGGCGAAACCACCCATCGGCTGGAGCCTCGTCAACTTGTTGCCCATTGTCTTCACGATCTTCCAGCCACCGAACATTGTGCCGAGTCCGATCGCGGTGTGCGCGCTCAGAACCACCCACAAAGGCACATCGGCGTCAGGACCGAGCTTCCCCGCACCGATCAGGAGGGCGAGAATGAGTCCCATCGTCTTCTGTGCGTCGTTGGCACCATGGCCGAGACTGAACGCCGCGGCCGAGACCAACTGCATCCGTCTGAACACCTTGTTCGTCATCTTTATGTTCTTGAACGCAGAGAAGACCCACATGATCACGATGATCAGGACGAGTCCCAACGCCAGTCCGATCATCGGGGAATAGATGATGAACACTCCGGTCTTCTTCAGACCCTCGAGAAGGATGACATGACCGCCCGCCTTCGCGATGCCGGCACCCACCATTCCGCCGATCAACGCATGCGAGGACGAGCTCGGTAGCCCGAGCCATGCGGTGAGCAAGTTCCAGAACACCGCCCCGACGAGTGCGGCAAAGATCACGCCGATGGAGATGATGTTCTGGTCGATCACTCCCTTGGCGATCGTCTTTGCCACCTCGGTGCCGAGCACGGCGAAAGCGATGAAGTTCCAGAATGCAGCCCACAGCACGGCCTTGAAGGGCGTGAGCACACGGGTCGCGACCACGGTCGCAATCGAGTTGGCCGCATCATGGAACCCGTTCACGAAGTCAAAAATCAACGCCAGGGCGATGACGACTACGAGCAGGAAATCCGACATGGTCTCAGGCGTGCTTGACGGCGATGGAACTCACCACGTCGGCGGCAGTCTCCACCGAGTCGATGGCTTTCTCGATGGCCTCGACGATTTCCTTCCAGCGGAGGATGTCGAGGGCATCGTGGCGGCCGGAGAAAAGCTCACTCGTGACACGACGGAACACGCGGTCGGCGGCACTCTCGAGTTGGTCGATGGTCTCGGCCAGCTGGCTGATGTTCTGCATGCTCTGCAGGTTCGCGATGAGGTCGCAGTTGGCGAGTGTGATCTGCGAGAGCAAGTCCGCAAGCTCGAACACGCCCGGCAGATCACTGGTCACCCTGTGCAGGAAGATCAGGTCAGCTGCCGCAAAGATCTCGTCAGTGACATCATCGAGGCTGGTGGCGAGCAGCTGGATGTCCTCGCGGTCGAACGGCGTCACCAAGGACCGGTCGAGACGGCGTGAGATCTCGCGGACGACTTCGTCAGCCTGGCGTTCCGCCGCCATGATTGCATCGACCTCGGTCTCCGTGGGTGGCACCGAATGGAGAATGCCGACAAGGCGCTGCGCGCACTCGTGACTGATCTCTGTTGCCTTCTCGAAGAGAGGGAAGAAGCCTTCGTCACGGGGAATCAGCCTGAATGCCATGTGAACCTCCTGGTTGGCAACAACAGGAACAAGTGTTCCCCACGTGCCGGTCACTCACCAAAAACTAGGCGTGAACGAGGGGTGAACTCGTCACCGAGGGCGAATGGCGCAGCGGTCAGAATTCGTAGTTCGGGTCGCCCATGTCCCATTCGAGCGAGATCAGCTCGCGCTCGGCATCGCGCACGATGCGGGACATGTTGCGGCGGAATTGCGGGTCGTCACGGGGCAGCAGGACCAGCCTGGCCAGGACTCGGGCGCGAAATTCCTCAAGGATGTCGCTGTCGCCCCACTCCCCGTAGACCTCCCAGTGGGGCGCCACGGCGCCGAGGAACACGATGCGCGCGTGCGCGCGGGGTGCTTCGGAAGTCTGGATATCGGACATGTGGGCCTCCGTGGGCGGGAAAGAACGACTGGCGAGATGTTATCGGCGTCCGCCCGATGCGGTGTTTTCGCACTGTTTCTCGCGGGTTCCCATCCGTTCCCGCGAGTGTCCTGTGGACAACCGCGATTCTTCACCAATCTTTGACCAACGTGAAGGAAATACCCCGGCCATCCGTGTTTGACTTCGGTTTGCGGGGAACTTCCCGCCATGACTCGGCGTCAGAAATGACACCGAACCGAATGCCGCCGACAGGCGACAAGGAGGAAGCCATGAAGACAATGTTGAAGGTCACGGCAGTGCCGGCATCGACCAACATTCCGTTCGACGACTCGCCGACGGCATGGATGGCACAGGGCAACTGCCGGAACTACCCGCCGGCCACGTTCTTCCCCTCGGACGGCGTGGGCGTGGACCGCGCCCGGGCGATCTGCAAGGGCTGCCCGGTCGGCACCCAGTGCCTCGAGTACGCGCTCGAGGAGCGCATCGAGCACGGCGTGTGGGGCGGGTGCAGCGAACGCGAGCGTCGCCGCATCCTGAAGCGCCGCAAGGGCCTGAACGCCTGATCAACGCCCCCGCACCGAGTGCGGGGGCCGCATGACGACTACTACTTGTCGTCGCCCTTGTCCTCGGCCTTGCCTCCGGACTTGCCGTCGTCAAGAGCCTTCTTGAACTCACGCTGGGCCTGGCCCAGGTTCTTGGCCAGCTTCGGCAACTGAGCACCGCCGAAGAGCACCAGAGCGATGATGAGAACGATGACCAGCTCTTGGCCTTCGAGGAACGAAATCATGTGCCTGACGGTAGCAGCAGGTCGGTGCGGATTGGTAGGCACGAACCGTGCTTGAGTGCGTGGTGAATATCAGCGAGGGCCGCAACATCGCCCTTCTGGCGGGGCTTGCGGAAGGCCTGTCCGGCCATCTCCTGGATGTCCACACCGATGCCGACCACAACCGCAGCGTCTTCACGCTCGTGGGAGAGGAGGCTCCACGTCTGTTGACGCGTCTCGTGGTGGAACGGCTCTCGTTGGACGATCACAAGGGCGTCCACCCGCGTCTGGGCGTCGTGGATGTCGTGCCGTTCGTCCCGCTCTTCGGTGCGACATTCGCCGAAGCGGAACGTGCCCGGGATGACTACGCCCGGTGGCTGGCAGACGAACTGTCGGTGCCGGTGTTCTCCTACGGGAGCCACCGCACGCTCCCCTTCATCCGCGCGCATGCCTGGCGCGATCTGGATCCCGAATTCGGGCCTGCTGCACCGCACCCCACGGCCGGTGCAGTGTGCGTGGGCGCAAGGGAGCCGTTGGTTGCCTACAACGTGTGGCTGCGCGACACCCCGATCGAGGTGACGCGGGAGATTGCACGCGAGGTGCGCACCGAGCACATCCGCACTCTCGGTCTTCAGGTGGGCGAATTCACCCAGGTCAGCATGAACCTGGTGTCACCCAGCGAGGCAGGACCGATGCATGCGTACGACAGCGTCGTCGGGTGTGCGGCACGGCACGGGGCCATCGTTGCGCATGCGGAACTGGTGGGTCTGTTGCCTGCAGCCGTTCTTGCCGGGATTCCTGGAGGTCGCTGGGAGGAGCTTGACCTGTCGGAGGACCGGACAATCGAGGCACGCCTTGCGGCGGCAGGGATCAGCCGTTGACGACGGTGATGCTGCGTGTGGCCTGGGCGCGCTGACGACGCAGGCGACGACGCTCACGCTCCGACAAGCCGCCCCAGATGCCGAACTTCTCGCCGTTGGCGAGTGCGTACTCCAGGCAGTCCTCGCGCACCACGCAACCGCGGCACACTTCCTTGGCTTCACGGGTGCTGGCACCGCGCTCGGGGAAGAACAGGTCCGGGTCGACACCCAGGCAGTTGGCTTGGTCCTGCCAACCGCGTTCTTGACTCAATGACTCTGCGTCTCCGTGCACTTTGTTGCCTCCCAGCGGTGGCCGCACCGACTCGAGTTCCGCGGGGAAGCTCGACATCAACTGACGGCCTTGTAATTACAGCGGTGTCATTGTGCCAACAAAACGGCGGATGTGCAAGTGGAAACCCAAGCAAATCAAGGCTTTGCCGACATCTGTGGATAATCACCCCTGATTTCACGGGGTTTTTCGGGTCTCAGCGCCCGGAACGGGCCATTTTCCGCCTGTTTTCGAGGAAATCGACAAGGACGTAACTACCGAGGTTGTCCGGGTCGGTGAAGAATGCGCGCCCGTTGTTGATCTGGGTCATCTGCTCGATGAAGTGTCGCAGTGACTGGGTGGCATCCAGCACGAACGTGTTGATGCGGATGTTGTCCTTGGTGCAGCGCACCACCTCGCGAAGGGTGGACTCGAGCGTCTCGCGCACCGGCGGGTAGTTGAAGAACACCTGACCGGACTGGGTGATGTGCGCCGTCGGCTCGCCGTCGGTGATCATGATGATCTGCTTCGTGCCGGTCTGGCGCCCGAGCATCTGCCGGGCGAGCTTCAGCCCGTGCTGCATGTTCGTGCCGTACGCAAGGTCCCAACTGACCTCGGGTAGCTGCTCGTGGGTGAGGACGTGCGCCGTCTCGCTGAACCCCACGAGGCCTAGGAAGTCGCGCGGGAACTGCGAACTCATCAATGAATGCAGCGCCATTGCGACCTTCTTGGCGGGCACGAAGTTGCCGCGCATCGGCATGGACATCGACAGGTCAATCATCAGCACTGTGGCGGCGCGCGTGTTGTGCTCGGTCTGCTCGATCTCGAAGTCCTCGGGCGTGAGCCGAACCGGGGTGCCGCTCCCCTGGCGCCGCAGCGCGTTGCGGATCGTCTGGTTGAGATCAAGACGGAAGGGGTCCCCGAACTCGTACGCCTTCGAGTTGTACGAGCGCTCGTGGCCGCTGCCGTCCTTGTTCATCTTGTGCTGGCCGAACTTGTCCTTCGACAGGTTGCTGAACAGTTCCTTCAGGGAGTTGTTGCCGATGGCGCGCAGGCCCCGCGGGGTCAGCTCGAGCTTGCCCTCCTTGCGGTTCACGAGGCCTGCGTCCTCCAGCATCTTCGTGAGTTCGGCCAGTTTCTCCAGTGAATTCGCCGCTTCCTCGCCGAGCGAATTGCGCACCTTCTCCAGGTCCACCTCGGCCAGCTGGGCCGGGTTCGTGGCCTGACGGAGCATGCCCTCCATCTGCTGGAGCTCGCCCAGCTCGGCCATCGCGTCCATGGCCTGCTGCATGCCCATCTGGTCCTGGCCGTTGAAGTCGTAGCTCTGCTGCCATCCCTGCTGCGGGTAGAGCGACTGCAGGTTCTGGCTGAGGCGCTGCATCTCGAAGTCGAGGTCCATGTCACCGAGCATCTGCTGCGACAGCTCCTGCAGCTGCTGGCGCTGCTCCGGCGTCATGGAGTTCATCATCGCCTGCATCTGCTGCATGCGCTTCGCCATCTGCTCGAGAAGCTCGTCGAGCGTCTCGGGGTTCTCCGGGAAGAAGTCACCGAACTCCTCCATGAACTTCTCGAAACCGGGGTCCTCGCCCCTGTCGCGCTTCTCGATCATGTCGTTCAGCGCCGACATCATGTCCTTCATGCGGGCCATGTCCTCGGGCTTCATGTTCTGCATGGCGTCAGACATCTGGTCGACCATCTGCTGCATCAACTGGTTCTTCAGCTTGTCCATGAGTTCGTCGAAACGCTGCTGGGCATCCTGTGACTGGAAGTCGTAGTTCTGCATCTCGCGCACCATGCCCGCGAGGTCGTCGGGCATCATGTCGAGACGGAAGTTGCGCTCCATCGCCGAGTTGCGCGCGTTCTCCGCGCGCCGTTCGTCGCCCGAGGCCTCGGCCTGACGGAGGTCGTTCTCGATGGTGTGCCGTTCCTCGTCGAGGATGTCCTTCAGCGCATCGGCGATCTCGCTGTAGACGCCGCCGAGATCACCGCTGTCCTCGATCTCCTCGCGCCGCTGCTTGATCCGCTCCATCAGGTCGCGAAGACCCTCTATTCGGTTGCCGTCCTTGTCGGTCATGCCGTCGCGCATCAACTGCCGCAATGCGGAGTTCAGGTCACCGTGGTACAGCAGTTCATCCGTGAGTTCCTGCAGGATCGACTCCGCATCGAGGTCGAAACCCTTCTGCGTGCCGTCCCACTTGCTGTACGTGAATCTCGCCGCCATTACGCCACACCCCGTGCTCTATCGTGGGGGGCGACATGCGCGTACCCAGGACCTTCGTTTTCGTCGACATCTCCGGCTTCACCAACTACACCACCAACAACGGTGACGTTGCGGCCGGGGCGTTGCTGGCGAACTGGCGCCGTGTCACCCGCGACCTTGCCAGCGAGACGGGCGTGCGCATCGCCAAGTGGCTGGGCGACGGCTGCATGATCGTTGCCGTGGACCAGCGTGACGCTGTTGCGTTCGCCCTGAAGCTGCAGAAGCAGAGCGGCGCGGCATGCGCACCGCTGTCCGTGCGCGTGGGCATCGTGACCGGCGACGCGCTGTTGTTCGAGGGCGACGACTACATCGGCACCGCCGTGAACATGGCGGCGCGCATCTGCGACGCTGCCGGACCCTTCGAGGTGCTGATCCCCGCCGACCAGGTGGACAACCTCCCCGACGGAGTCGACACGGCCGCACACGATGCGCTCCACCTGCGCGGCCTGAACGAGGCCATCGAGGTGGTGGCGCTGAGCGGTGAGCCGCGTCTGGCCGCACGAAACGACACGGGCGAGCTGTGGACGCGCTCCCCGTTCGTGATGTGACACCGACACGTCGCTGACCCTTCCCGTCTTCTTCTCTACGCCCGTGCCCTGTAAGTGGCGCGAGTGCCGGATTCGTCCTTGTTCAGGCGCTTGTTCAGGTGCAGGCCCTCGAAGATGAACTCGATGGCGCTCGCCACGAGTGCCGGTGATTCCTTTCCGCCGGTGAGGCCCAGAACGGGCTCGCGCAGTGCGGGAATCGTGCCGACGAGTTGCGCGAGTTCGGCACTGGGGATGTCCTCGCCGGCGTGTGCCGATGCACCCTCGTCGAAGGCGGCGATGACGTCGCGCACCTTGTCGCCCGGGACGCGGCGCTTGAACACGTTCAGCACGGCCTGGCTGATGAGCTGCTTGAGGATCGCGCCCTCGCGGCCCTCCTCGAGTGCCTCGATCTCCACCTTTCCGCCGGTGGACGCCGGAAGTGCCTCGAACACGTCGCTGATGCGCGGCGCGACATCCTTCTCCCTGGCGCGCAGCGCGCGGCGCACCGCATTCGCACAGATCGACTCGTAGTTGCTGACCGAGAGTCGCACGGAGACACCGCTGCGCTGGTTCACGTTGCTGCTGCGGCGGGCGAGCTGCGAGAACTCGGCGATGATCTCCTCCATGAACTCAGGCATCGAGACGGAGACGTCACCGATGCTGGCGGGACGGGCTTCCTGGCGCATGATCGCGATCTCGGTCTCCACCTCGAGCGGGTAGTGCGTGCGGATCTGCGAACCGAAACGGTCCTTCAGCGGCGTGATGATGCGGCCACGGTTCGTGTAGTCCTCGGGGTTGGCCGACGCGACGAGCATGACGTCGAGCGGCAGGCGGATCTTGTAGCCGCGGATCTGCACGTCGCGCTCCTCGAGCACGTTCAGCAGACCCACCTGGATGCGCTCGGCAAGGTCAGGGAGCTCGTTGATGGCGAAGATGCCGCGGTTGGTGCGCGGGACGAGGCCGTAGTGCAAGGTGAGCTCGTCACTCAGGTACCGACCCTCTGCCACCTTGATCGGGTCGACCTCGCCGATGAGGTCGGCGATCGAAGTGTCCGGCGTGGCCAGCTTCTCGCCGAACCGCTCGCTGCGGTGCACCCAACCGATGGGGGCTTCGTCACCGAGGGACGCGACGAGGTCGCGGGCGTGCTTCGACACCGGGTTGTACGGGTCGTCATTGATCTCGCTGCCGGCGATGATCGGCATCCACTCGTCCAGCAGGCCCGTGAGCGAGCGGATCATTCGCGTCTTTGCCTGGCCGCGCTCACCGAGGAACACCACGTCGTGACCAGCGAGCAGCGCATTCTCGAGCTGCGGCATGACGGTCTCTTCGTAGCCCATGACGCCCTCGAACAGTGGCTGGCCGTTCTCGATGTTGCGCACGGCATTGCGTCGCAGTTCCTCCTTCACCGCGATGCTCTGCCAGCCGGAGGCCCGCAGGGTGCCGAGGGTGGCGGGAAGGGTGGACGGGACGGCAGGAATGGCTGTCATGTGGCGAGAGTACCCCCCTGTGCCGCTCGAACGCCCAGCGGACAGATGACGCGCGACAGGCATCCCGTTAGCGTTGCCGTGTGGATTGGTGGGTGCATCCGGGCAGCGACGACGCGCGACTCACCGCTCTCACGGCACCTGATCGCTTGGTCTGGTCAAGCATCGACCTGCCAACCGAATGGCGCTCCGTCGAGGGCCTCGATTCGACATCAGGGGTTCTCTGCCGCGCGACGTTCGATTCGCCGGTTGTGGAGCCGTGGCAACGCCTGTGGGTCGAAGTCCAGGGCATCAACGAACAAGCTGACCTGTGGTTGGATGGCGCGTACCTGGGCGACCAGGACGACTACTTCCGCCACCACAGTTACGACATCACCGCTCTTGCCGCCCTGAACGACAGGCATGACCTGGTGCTCGAAGTGAACGGAACCTCCCCCCACGCGGGCATCTGGCGACCGATATCGATCCGCACGACCGGACAGGCCCACATCCACGCGACACGGGTGATGACGCGGGATGCAAGCGAGGAGAACGCCCACGTCCTGTTCGGTGCCACGATCGACTGCGGGTCGGCACTGACCGCCACGATCCGCACCTCGATCGACGGCAAGGTCGTCGACTCGCGACGCCAGTCGCTCGCCAAGGGCACGAACTACGTCTCGTGGAACCTCGATGTCGCACGCCCGAGACTGTGGTGGCCGCACTTCCTCGGCAACCCGGACCTGGTGGTGGTCCTGATCGAGGTTCTGGTGGACGGCGAGGTCAGCGACTCGCACGAGACACGCACCGGGCTGCGCGAGGCAACATTCCAGAACTGGACGTGCACCGTCAACGGCGAACCCTTGTTCCTTGACGGTGCCTACCTGTCGCAACCGGACATCGATCTCGCGCACGCGTCCCTCGACACGATCACCGAGCCCCTGGTGAGGGCACGTCAACAGGGGCTCGACATGGTGCGCGTGCACGGTCACGTCGCCCATCCCTCGTTCTACGACGCCGCCGACGAACTGGGGATGCTGCTCCTGCAGGACCTGCCGGTGCGCGGTTCGGGCAAACGCGGACGCAAGCTGTCTGCGCGGTGGATCGGTGGTCTGGTGGACACGGTCGGCCACCACCCCAGCGTGTTCGCATGGCACCACCGCGGGCTCGACCAGTTCACGCACCGCGGACTCGCAAAGGCGGACCCCACACGCGATTCCGTCGGCCATCTCTCCACGGTTCTCCCCTCATCCACCCGCTCGAAGATCGGCGCGTGGCTCGGCACGCTCGACGCCATCACCCGCACCAGCCCCGAGACATCCATCGCAGCGGTCCCCAATCTCGCGCGCTTCGTCACTCACGAGGAGCTGGAACTCGTTCCCCCGCTGCGGCCGGACTCGGAGGCGCAGCGTGACCACCTGGTGACGTACCTGCGTTCGATCGGCTACAACCCGACCACGGGTTACTGCTTCGACCGGCTCTGACGGAACGTCAGACGTAGCGCCAGCGCTTGGCGTCGACGCCGCGCGCGTTGTTGCCCATCGCCTCGAGTGCCTCGGTCTCCATGTCCACGACGTCGCGTGGCATCAGGTTCAAAGTGGCGGCCACCGCGTCGATCGTCATGGGGATCTCGCCGGGATTGCCGAAGCGCATCTTCACGATGGTCCGGTGCGGCTCGGGAAGCGAGGACACGTCCATTCCGAGAACCTTCGTGACCGGGCGTCCTCGCTTCGGCTTCGGTCCCTTCGGCTGCGGGGGGGCGCCTGCGGGTGGGCGGCCGCGTCGCACGACGGTGCGCCTGAACTCCCCGCACCATTTGGGGCAGTAATGGGTCGTGTTGTCGCCCGACAGTTCGGTGCCGCAGCGACCACACGCACGGCCGAGGCCTCGCTGCTTGCGGTTCGCGTTCATGCGGGTGACGCGGCTGTTCAGGTACTTGCACTCGTCGTTCTGGCACGTGATCACCGGCCCGCGCGTCTCACGCAGGAAAGGTGCGTTGCAGATGACGCAGTTGAACTGCTTGCCGCCCATGATGCGCTTACTTGCGCGCGAGGTCCTTGCGGTTCGCGAACTTCGCCTTGCGGTAGTCCTTGTGCATCAGCGCGATGACGTCGATGGAGATCGACTTCGGGCACGCCGCCTCGCACTCACCGTGGTTGGTGCAGGAACCGAAGTACTCGTCCATGGTCTCGACCATCGCCTCGACGCGGCTGAAGCGCTCGGCCTGGCCCTGCGGCAGGCGGTTCAGGTGCGAGACCTTGGCCGCCGTGAACAGGTTCGCCGCACCGTTCGGGCACGCCGCGACGCACGCACCGCAACCGATGCACTCGGCGGAGTCCATTGCTGCATCCGCGACGGTCTTGGCGATGGGGATGAGGTTCGCATCGGGCGCGCCACCGGTGTCGGCGGTGATGAAGCCACCGGACTCGATGATGCGGTCGAACGCCGAACGGTCGACCATGAGGTCCTTGATGATCGGGAATGCCGACGCACGCCAGGGCTCGATGGTGATGACGTCACCGCTCTTGAACTTGCGCATGTGCAGCTGGCACGTGGCGGTCGCCTTGGCAGGGCCGTGGGCCTGGCCGTCGATCATCAGCGAGCACGTGCCGCAGATTCCCTCGCGGCAGTCGTGGTCGAAGACGATTGCCTCCTTGCCGGCGTGCACGAGGTTGTCGTTCAGGATGTCGAGCATCTCGAGGAACGAAGCCTCGTCGGTGATGCGGTCGATCTTGTACTCCTCGAAGCGTCCCTTGTCGTTCGG
>Ga0075471_10002359_pt1 | contig 12401 bp, 8 predicted proteins | sample DEB19_08_DNA_2_FD_74787 | JGI IMG/M metagenome (GOLD analysis project Ga0075471, IMG submission 74787) | Aqueous microbial communities from the Delaware River and Bay under freshwater to marine salinity gradient to study organic matter... | ecosystem: Environmental > Aquatic > Marine > Coastal ... | reverse complement strand
CACGCTGCTGCTTTCTTACGCCTCGGGTTGCCTGTGCCCTGGTGGCAGAGCAAGCTTTCAGCATGGGGCTTTGTCAACGCCCCCGCTTGGGGGCCAGCAGGGTGCCACGGCAGTTTTTGCTGCCGCACCAGCAAGGGTATTCGGCCTTGAGCTTCTTGGTGTAAGGCTCGTCAATGATCAGGCCATAGTCATAGTTCAGCTCTTCACCGGCCCGGATTTTGCGCAGGGACTTGATGAAGACCCGGCCATCCACTTCATCAGCCTCGCAGTTGGGGTTGCATGAGTGGTTGATCCAGCGCGATGAGTTGCCCCCCACCTTGGCATCGATCACCCGGTCTTCGTCCACATGAAAATAAAACGTGTGATTGGGATCCTTGGGGTCATGTGGGTGGCGACGCTGAGCCTGTTTCCAGCTGATCACCTGGCCCACATATTCGATAATGACTTCACCCTTGGGAATGTCTGTTAGTGCAAAAACGCCTTTGCCATGGACGCCAGAGCGGCGGGTTTGAATGCGGCGATGCTGGCTGGTGGAGGGTTTGGTGGACACGTCAAAAAATTTGGTAAGGTGAAACCATGCGGGCGTGCGCGTGCGCGCCCATGTGCGTGCGCGTGTGTGCGCGCGAGAACCGGATTGTAGTCAGATGAAAAATACCGCTTACGCCAAAACCCTGGTCATTGCCGAAAAGCCCTCCGTGGCGCAGGACATCGTGCGCGCCCTCACACCTGTGGCAGGCAAGTTCGACAAACATGATGAGCATTTTGAGAACGATGCCTATGTGGTCACGAGTGCCGTAGGGCATCTGGTGGAAATCCAGGCGCCCGAGCAATACGACGTCAAGCGAGGCAAGTGGAGCTTTACCCACCTGCCCGTCATACCGCCGCACTTTGAACTCAAACCGGTAGACAAGACCAAGACCCGTCTGAACGCCGTGGTACGGCTGGCCAAGCGCAAGGATGTGGACCAGCTCATCAATGCCTGTGACGCCGGGCGCGAAGGCGAGCTGATTTTTCGGCTGATCGAGCAGTACGCCGGCGGCAGCAAGCCCCTGGGCAAACCGGTACGCCGCTTGTGGCTGCAGAGTATGACCCCCCAAGCCATCCGCGATGGCTTTGACCACCTGCGCAGCGACCAGCAGATGCTGCCACTGGCCGATGCCGCCCGCAGCCGCAGCGAGGCCGATTGGCTAGTGGGCATCAACGGCACCCGCGCCATGACGGCGTTCAACTCACGCGATGGCGGTTTCTTTCTGACCACCGTCGGTCGGGTGCAGACCCCCACGCTGGCCGTGGTGGTTGAGCGCGAGGAGCAGATTCGAAAATTTGTCAGCCGCGATTATTGGGAAGTGCACGCCAACTTCGGCGCCAAGGCTGGCGAATACGCTGGTAAATGGTTCGACCCAAAATGGAAGAAAGACGACAGCGACCCGGAGAAAAAGGCCGACCGGGTCTGGTCAGCCCAAGAGGCCGAGGCGATCGCAAACGCGGTACGCGGGCAGAGCGCCTCGGTGAGCGAGGAAAGCAAGCCCAGCACCCAGGCTTCGCCGATGCTGTTTGACCTGACCAGCCTGCAGCGTGAGGCCAATGGCAAATTTGGCTTCTCCGCCAAAACCACGCTGGCCCTGGCCCAGAGCCTTTATGAGCGGCACAAGGCCTTGACCTACCCACGTACCGATTCGCGCCACCTGCCTGAAGACTACCTGTCGGTGGCCAAGCAAACCATAGAGATGCTGGCTGACTCCGAGCTGAAACACCTGGCACCCCATGCGGTAACGGCCATCAAGGGCAACTATGTCAAGCCCAACAAGCGCATCTTTGACAATGCCAAAGTCAGCGACCACTTTGCCATCATCCCGACCCTGCAGGCCCCCAATGGACTTAGTGAGGCTGAACAAAAGTTGTACGACCTGGTGGCACGCCGCTTCCTGGCCGTGTTTTTCCCCAGCGCCGAGTACCAGGTCACCACCCGCATCACCAGCGCGGCCGGGCAGCAGTTCAAAAGCGAAGGCAAGGTGCTGGTCAAGCCGGGCTGGCTGGCCATTTACGGCAAGGAAGCCGAAGACGAGATGGCGCCGGGCGAGGGCAGCAGCAAGGTGCTGGTGCCGGTCCAGCAAGGTGAAAAAGTGCCGGTTCACAGCGCTGATGCGAAGGGACTGAAAACACGCCCCCCGGCACGCTACTCGGAAGCCACCCTGCTCAGCGCCATGGAAGGCGCCGGCAAGTTGATCGAAGACGATGAGCTGCGCGAAGCCATGCACGAGAAGGGCCTGGGCACACCGGCCACACGGGCAGCCATCATCGAGGGCCTGCTGAGCGAAAAATACATGCTGCGCGAGGGGCGCGAGCTGATTCCGACCGCCAAGGCCTTTCAGCTGATGACCCTGCTGCGCGGTCTGGGCGTGGAGGAGCTGTCCAAGCCCGAACTCACCGGTGAGTGGGAATACAAACTGGCCGAAATGGAGCACGGTCGCCTTTCCCGCGCCGAATTCATGCGCGAAATCGCGGCGATGACCGAGCACATCGTCAAGAAAGCCAAGGAATACGACCGCGACACCGTGCCGGGCGACTACGCCACTCTGCACACGCCTTGCCCCAAATGCGGCGGCGTGGTGAAGGAAAACTACCGCCGCTACACCTGTACCGGGAAAAATGGCGATAGCGAGGGCTGTGGCTTCTCCTTCACCAAGACGCCAGCAGGCCGTGCCTTTGAGTTGGCCGAAGTCGAGGCTTTTCTGCGCGACAAGAAGATCGGGCCGCTGGACGGTTTTCGTTCCAAGGCGGGTTGGCCCTTTAGTGCCGAGATTGCCCTCAACTTCAGCGAGGAAGAACAGAACTGGAAATTGGAATTTGATTTTGGCCAGGAGGATGCTGCCGAGACCGGCGAACTGGTGGATTTCTCAGCCCAGGCGTCACTGGGCAATTGCCCCAAGTGCGGCGCTCCGGTCTTTGAACATGGCAAAAGCTATGTCTGTGCCAAATCCGTGCCAACCTTGGCGCAACCAACACCGAGCTGCGACTTCAAGAGTGGCCAGATCATTCTGCAACAGTCGGTGGAACGCGCGCAGATGAGCAAGCTGTTGGCCACCGGCAAGACCGACCTGCTGGACAAGTTTGTCTCGATGCGCACTCGCCGCCCCTTCAAGGCCATGCTGGCCTGGGATGCCGAAGCCGGCAAGGTCGGCTTTGAATTCGAGCCCAGCAAATACCCGCGCAAGACCACTGGTCGCCCCGCTGCCAAAGCGGCACCGGCTGCCAAAAAGACCGCCGCCAAGAAAACGCCGGCTAAAAAAGCCACCACACCCAAGGCCAAGACGCCTCGCAAGGCCGCCGCCGGCCAAAATCCCAGCCCGGCCTTGGCGGCAGTGATTGGCAACGAGCCCGTGGCGCGCACCGAAGTGATTAAGAAGTTGTGGGACTACATCAAGGCGCAGGGCCTGCAAGACCCCAAGAACAAGCGCGCCATTAACGCCGATGCCAAGCTCAAGGAGGTTTTTGGCAAAGACCAGATCAATATGTTCGAGCTGGCTGGCATTGTGGGCAAGCACCTGGGTTGATCAGGGCAGGGACGCCAGGCATCACACAGGGCCATCGGGCGGGAATAAGAACCGATGCACTTTGACCTTCTGCAGTTTCGCGCTGCAGGCCGTAAAAAAAACGCGCCCCAAGGCGCGTTTTTTATGGGCAAATCTCAGGAACTTACTTGGCCACCACGCGCGCCATTTCCAGGCACTTGTTGGAGTAGCCCCACTCGTTGTCGTACCAGGCCACCACCTTGATGAAGGTTTTGTCCAGTGCGATGCCGGCCTCGGCATCAAACACGCTGGTGCAGGTTTCGCCGCGGAAGTCGGTCGCCACTACCTTGTCTTCGGTGTAGCCCAGCACGCCCTTGAGCGCACCCTGGCTTTGCGTCTTCATCTCGGCACAGATTTCCTTGTAATCGGCTTCCTTGTTGAGTTCAACCGTCAGGTCCACCACCGACACATCGCTGGTGGGCACGCGAAAGCTCATGCCGGTAAGCTTTTTATTGAGCTCGGGAATCACCACGCCCACCGCCTTGGCCGCCCCGGTGGAGCTGGGAATGATGTTTTCCAAAATGCCACGGCCACCGCGCCAGTCTTTGTTGCTGGGGCCATCGACTGTTTTTTGGGTGGCCGTAGCGGCATGCACCGTGGTCATCAGGCCGCGCTTGATGCCCCATCGGTCATTCAGCACCTTGGCCACCGGAGCCAGGCAGTTGGTGGTACAACTGGCATTGCTGATGATGCTCTGGCCGGCGTAGGTTTTTTCATTGACGCCGTAGACGAACATGGGCGTGTCGTCCTTGGAGGGTGCAGACATGATGACCTTCTTGGCCCCGGCAGCCAGATGCTTACCGGCACTGGCCTTCTCCAGAAAGAGGCCGGTGGATTCAATGACGATATCGGCGCCCACCTCGTTCCACTTGAGAGCCGCCGGATCGCGCTCTTGCGTAAGCCGAATTTTGTGGCCGTTGACAACCAGCGTGTTGCCATGCACCGAGACATCGGCCTTGAAGCGCCCGTGCACGCTGTCGTATTGAAGCATGTAGGCCAGGTAGTCGGGCTCCAGCAGGTCGTTGATGCCAACGATCTGAATGTCCTTGAAGTTTTGCACTGCCGAGCGCAGCACGTTGCGGCCGATGCGGCCAAAGCCGTTGATGCCTACTTTGATGGTCATGAGGTTTCTCCTGAATAAAAAAAGATCGGGTGAGTGCTGTGTTCTGAAGGGATTAAGGCCTGGGCAGCTCTGACTTACTTGCTTGCCAGAACGGCTTGTACCGTGTCAGCAACGTTTTGCGGCGTAAAGCCGAAGTGCTTGAAAAGCACCGGTGCGGGGGCCGACTCGCCAAAGGTATCCAGACCCACCACTGCCGCACAGCCGTATTTCCACCAACCATCGGTGGCGCCCATCTCAACTGCCACGCGTGGCAGTCCTGAGGGCAATACGGCCAGTTTGTAAGCGGCGGCCTGCCGATCAAACGTGGTGGTGCTGGGCATGGAGACCACCCGGACCGCAATTTTGCGCAGGGCCAACTCTTCCTGCGCCTTGAGCGCCAGCGAAACTTCTGTGCCGGTGGCAATGATGACCGCCTGCGCCTTTTTGCTCAAACCGAGATCGGCCGGTTCAGACAAGACATAAGCGCCGCGACTGATGTCACCAACGTCTTTTTTGGGCGCGTAGGGCACATTCTGGCGCGAAAGCAGAAGCGCCGTGGGCTTGCTCTTGTTTTGCAAGGCGACCGCCCACGCCACGGCGGTTTCGGCGGTGTCGGCCGGTCGCCAGACGTCCAGGTTGGGGATCAGCCGCAAGGAGGCGCCCTGCTCCACCGATTGATGGGTCGGGCCATCCTCGCCCAGACCAATCGAGTCGTGGGTAAAGACATGGATCACGCGCTGCTTCATCAATGCAGCCATGCGGATTGCATTGCGCGAGTAATCGCTGAAGGTCAAAAAGGTTCCGCCGTATGGGATATACCCGCCATGCAGGGCGACTCCGTTCATGATGGCCGCCATGCCAAATTCACGCACGCCGTAGTTGATGTGCCGGCCCCCATTGCCGTGCCCGTCCGCATCAAAGCGCAGACTGGGTGTGTGGCTGGTGTTGGTCAGGTTGGAGCCGGTCAGGTCGGCCGAGCCCCCCAACAGCTCGGGCAGCGCCGCCGTAAAGGATTCAAGGGCCATCTGGCTGGCTTTGCGGGTCGCCACGGTTTCGGCCTTGCTGTGCGCGCCAACCACTGCGTCCACCACCGTCTGGGCAAAGTTCTTGGGCAAGTCACCCTTCATCCGACGCTCAAATTCAGCGGCCATGGCAGGATGGGTTGCCCGGTAGGCGGCAAACTTTTTGTTCCATTGCGCCTGGGCATCGATTCCGCGCGCGACCGCATTCCAGGCGTCGGCAACTTTCTGGGGCACCACAAAAGGCTCGTGTGACCAGCCCAGCGCCTCTCGGGTGAGCCTGATTTCCTCAGCGCCCAGCGGCTCGCCGTGGGCCTTGGCTGTATTGGCACGGTTGGGCGAGCCCTGTCCAATGGCTGTCTTGCAGATGATCAGTGTTGGCGCGTTGTCTGATCGCTTGGCGTGCCCAAGGGCCTCTGAGACGGCCGCCGGGTTGTGTCCGTCTATCGGGCCAATGACATTCCAGCCATAGGCAGTGAAGCGCAGTGCGGTGTTATCACCGAACCAGGGTGTCACCTGGCCGTCAATCGAGATGCCATTGTCGTCATACAGGGCAATCAGCTTGTTCAGCTTCCAGGCTGCGGCCAGCGCCGCTGCCTCATGGCTGATGCCCTCCATCATGCAACCATCCCCCAGAAACACATAGGTGTGGTGATCCACGATCTGGTGACCATCGCGGTTGAACTCGTGCGCCAGCAGTTTTTCAGCCAGGGCCAGGCCGACCGCATTGCTTATGCCCTGGCCAAGCGGACCGGTGGTGGTCTCCACCCCAGGCGTCACCCCGACTTCCGGGTGGCCGGGGGTCTTGCTGTGCAGCTGGCGAAAGTTTTTCAGCTCCTGCATGGGCAGGTCATAGCCCGTCAGGTGCAGCAGTGCGTAAATCAGCATGGAGGCATGACCGTTGGACAGCACAAAGCGATCGCGGTCAAACCAGGCGGGGTCTGCCGGGTTATGTCGCAAATGTTCACCCCACAGGGCCACCGCCATATCAGCCATCCCCATCGGCGCCCCAGGATGGCCGGAGTTGGCCTGCTGCACAGCATCCATGGCCAGGGCACGAATGGCATTGGCCATGTCGTTTGCGGTCACGCCAGAAACAGTTGAGGGGGCGGGGGAAGCGTTGGTCATGAAGGCCTCGATTGGCAACGAGTCACTGGCTCACCGGCCAATGGCATCCATATATTGTTGGTTGGGAAAAGGCGCAATTTTAAGCGGACGACACCTCCGGCCCGGCTGACGTAGGTTTGGCGTCTTGCGGACGCTCAGGTCCGGGCCTGCTGAGCGTCTGCAAAGGTGGCCGCAATCACCTGACCGGCGGTGCCGCGAAAGGCAAATACCACCGATGAGTCACGCAAATGAATCAGGGTGCGTCGACTCAGCGCAGAGGACTTGTCCTCAATCGATTCGACCTCGGACCAGGGAATATAGAGTGCCGGGCAAAGGGGCAATAGGCTGGACACCTTGAATCCGCTGGGGCCCACCACCAAACCCAGGCTGGCGCCAAAATTAACTCGAAACCAGGAGTATTTGCCAACTTTGGCGGAGACAAAAAAGTAACGGTGCCCCTCCACCGGCCCCCAGGCGGGGAAGCGCTTGGCCAATGAACGCCAGCCCGACAAATACGGTAGGGCGCCAATACTGACCACCAGGATCAGCAAAATAAAGGGCCAGAAGGGAAAGGTTTCAGGATTGGTAGCCATTACGCACCGTCAGAATGTAAGGATCATCATGCCGCCAATTGTCTACGGTCTCAGCAAATTCAGCCGGCTCTCGTGGCTTTGTACCCCGTGCCCTTGTGCCCATTGCCCTTTCCCCTTTCCGCTTGTGGACAATACTTACTCTCACCTCTGCAATTCAGTAAAGCCCAGCCATCCCCCATGAACCCGACGCCAACCGCCTCCCATCGCGCCCAGGCCCTTGTTCTGGCAGCCGGACGCGGCGAGCGCATGCGACCGCTGACCGATCACACCCCCAAGCCCCTGCTCAAGGTACACGGCAAGTCCCTGCTGGGGTGGCATCTCGATGCCCTGGTGATGTCGGGCATTGGCGAGACCGTCATCAATACGGCCTGGCTGGGAGAGCAAATTCCACAACGCTTTGGCAATCAACACCAGCACATGGCGCTGCACTATTCCATGGAGGGGCGGGATTTTGGTGGCGCCCTTGAAACGGCGGGCGGGGTTGTCCGCGCGCTGCCACTGCTGCAGGATGTTTTCTGGCTGTTGGCCGGGGATGTTTACATGCCAGGTTTCCGCTTTGAGCCCCTAGCGCTGCAAAGTTTTGCTGCCAGCAAATTTCTGGCCCATCTCTGGCTGGTACCCAATCCGGTGCACAACCCACATGGTGATTTCGGCCTGGGTGACGATGGGCTCGCGCTAAATCTTGGCAAAGGTCAGTCGGGCGAGCGATTTACCTACAGCACCATCGGCCTTTATCGACGCAGTTTTTTTGCCTCACCGCTATGCCCAATCGAGCCGGGCAACCCCAGAGGGGAGCGCGCTGCGCTGGCCCCTATGCTGCGACAAGCCATGGACCATAAAATGGTAAGTGCCGAGTTGTACACCGGCGCCTGGACCGACGTCGGTACGCCCGCGCGGTTGGCGCAATTGAACCAAACTGCCGACCCATGAACACCGCCCTTTATGCTGATCGCCGCGCCCGTCTGGCGGCCCAACTCGGCCCCGATGCTGTGGCCATCGTGCCTACCGCCCCTGAGCGCCTGCGCAACCGCGACAGTGAGTTTCTGTTTCGTTTTGACAGTTACTTTCATTACCTCAGTGGCTTTGGCGAGCCACAGGCCTGGCTGGTGATCACCAGCGAAGGTCACACCACCCTTTTTTGCAACCCCAAGGACCTGGAGCGGGAAATCTGGGACGGAATCCGGCTCGGGCCCGATGCTGCGCCCCAGCGACTAGGGATCGATGAGGCTTTTTCGGTCAATGAACTTGATCAGCGCGTGCCTCGACTGCTGGAAAACAAGGCCACGGTCTGGTACCCGTTTGCCACCCACCCCGGGCTGGAGGGCCGCATCGACGATTGGCTGAAGCGGGTGCGCGCCCGGGTTCGCTTTGGCGCCCTCTGCCCGGACACCCAACGCGATTTGTGCAGCCTCCTGGATGAGATGCGCTTGATCAAGGATGCCCATGAGCAAGATGTCATGCGCCGCGCCGCGCAGATCAGCGCCAAGGCGCACATACGGGCCATGCAGCTGTCTGCACGCATGCTCCGTGAGGGAATGGATGTGCGCGAGTACCACCTGGATGCCGAGTTGCTGCATGAGTTTCGCCTGCAGGGGTCGCAATACCCGGCGTATGGGTCGATCGTGGCCGCCGGCGCCAACGCTTGTGTCTTGCACTACCGCGCCGACAACGCGCCGATCCGGACTGGCGAACTGGTGCTGATTGATGCGGGCTGCGAACTCGATGGCTATGCCAGCGACATCACCCGCACCTTCCCGGCCAATGGTCGCTACAGCGGCCCCCAGCGCGCCCTGTATGAGCTGGTGCTGGCCGCCCAGCAGGCCGCCGTTGATGCAACCCGGCCGGGCGCTCGATTTACCGATGCCCATGAGCAGGCAGTGCGGGTGCTGACTCAGGGCATGTTTGATCTCAAGCTGCTCAACAAGGACCGGCACGGCACGCTGGAAGACGCTATTGAAAATCGCCACTACTTCGCCCACTACATGCATCGCACCGGGCATTGGCTGGGCATGGATGTGCATGACTGTGGCAGCTATGTCGAGCCCAGCGAAGCTGGACTGCTCAGCCAGCGCAGAGACCCCCTGAGCGCTGAGCTGGTGCAGAACCGCCCAAGCCGAATACTGCGCCCGGGAATGGCCTTGACGATCGAGCCCGGCCTATACGTTCGACCCAGCGACAGCATTGCCCCCGAATTCTGGAACATCGGTATTCGCATCGAAGATGATGCGCTGGTCACAGAACAAGGCTGCGAGCTGATCACCCGGGGAGTTCCGGTTGACCCGGATGCGATCGAATCCCTGATGCGAGCCTGATTTGATCCTGGGATTTTTGACTAAAAGTAAAAAGTCAAACGCAAAACCGATTTTTACCCCCTTGCCAAGACGTGATTTCAGCCAGACACGCCTAGAATAGCTCCCCTTAGATGGCTGACGGAAACTGGCACTTGGTGCGCCCCGGCCAAACGACTGTTTCACGCAGGAAAGTTTCGATGACAACCCCCAACGATAAGCGCGCCGAGCTGCGCCGTGCGGCACTCGACTACCACGAATTTCCCACCCCCGGTAAGATCGCCATCGCGGCCACCAAGCAGCTGTCCAATCAGCATGACCTGTCGCTAGCCTACACGCCTGGCGTAGCTGTCCCTTGCGAAGAGATCGCCAAGGATCCTGCGGCAGCTTATAAGTACACCAGCCGCGGCAACCTGGTGGCCGTGATCACCAATGGCACGGCGGTACTTGGCCTGGGCGATATCGGCCCTCTGGCTTCCAAGCCGGTGATGGAAGGCAAGGGCGTGCTGTTCAAGAAATTTGCCGGCATTGATGTATTTGACATTGAGATCGACGAAAAGAAGGATCTGGACAAGCTGGTGGACATCATTGCCGCGTTGGAACCCACCTTCGGCGGCATCAACCTGGAGGACATCAAGGCGCCCGACTGCTTCTATGTCGAGCGCAAGCTGCGCGAGCGCATGAAGATTCCGGTCTTCCACGACGACCAGCACGGCACGGCCATCGTGGTGGCGGCCGGACTGATCAACGGCCTGAAAGTGGCTGGCAAATCGCTGCAGGATGTCAAGCTGGTCACGTCCGGCGCAGGTGCGGCGGCGCTGGCCTGCCTGAACCTGCTGGTCAAGATGGGCCTGCCACGCAAGAACGTCTGGGTGACCGATCTGGCTGGCGTGGTCTATGAAGGCCGCACCGAGCTGATGGACGACGCCAAACGCCTGTTCAGCCAGCCCACCCAGGCCCGCACACTGGGCGAGGTGATCGAGGGTGCCGACATTTTCCTGGGCTTGTCTGCCGGCGGGGTGCTCAAAGCCGAGATGGTCAAACGCATGGCGGCCAAGCCTATCGTATTTGCCTTGGCCAACCCCAACCCGGAAATCGATCCGGCCGAGGCGCGCGCGGTGCGCAGCGACATCATCATGGCCACGGGGCGTACCGATTACCCCAACCAGATCAACAACGTTCTGTGTTTTCCTTACATTTTCCGTGGCGCCCTGGATGCTCGCGCCTCCACCATTACCGATGAAATGGAGATTGCCGCGGTGCGGGCGATGGCCGAGCTTGCCCAGGCCGAGCAGAGTGAGGTGGTGGCGGCAGCTTATGCCGGTGAGCAACTCACCTTTGGCCCCGATTACCTGATCCCCAAACCGTTTGACCCACGCCTGATGATGAAGATTGCGCCGGCCGTGGCGCAAGCCGCTGCGGACAGTGGCGTGGCGCAAAGTCCAATCACCGACATGGTGGCCTACTGCGAGCGGCTGCAAAGCTTTGTCTACGCTTCGGGCACCATCATGAAGCCGATCTTTGCCGCCGTGAAGCGCGCCGCCAAAAAGCGCGTGGCCTATGCCGAAGGCGAGGATGAGCGCGTACTGCGCGCCACCCAGATTGTGGCCGATGAAAACCTGGCCCGGCCTACCTTGATTGGTCGGCCTGAAGTGATATCCCAACGTATTTCCCGTTTTGGGCTACGTCTGAGAGAGGGGCAGGATTACGACGTGGTCAATGTCGAAGATGACCCCCGTTACCGTGATTTCTGGCAGACCTACCACCGTATGACCGAGCGTAGTGGGGTCACCATACCCATGGCCAAGATCGAGATGCGCCGCCGGCTGGTGTTGATTGCCGCCATGCTGCTGCACAAGGGTGATGTCGACGGCATGATTTGTGGTACTTGGGGCAACACCGCCATGCATCTTCAATACATTGATCAGGTGATCGGCAAGCGCGCTGGCGTCAACAATTTTGCCGCCATGAACGGCCTGATGCTGCCAGATAGACAAGTTTTTCTGGTCGATACCCATGTGAATTACGATCCGACAGCCGAACAGCTGGCCGAAATCACCATCATGGCGGCTGAAGAAATGCGCCGCTTTGGCCTGTTACCCAAGGCGGCCTTGCTCAGTCACTCCAACTTTGGCACCAGCAACTGGCCCAGCGCTGTCAAAATGCGCCAGACCCTGGAGCTGCTGCGCGCCGAAGCGCCCTGGCTAGAGGTTGAAGGTGAAATGAATGGTGATGTCGCCCTGGATGAAGGCGCTCGCAAAGAGCTGATGCCCAACAACAATCTGGTTGGTTCTGCCAATTTGCTGGTTTTGCCCAACATTGATGCTGCCAACATCGCCTACAACCTGTTGAAGACAGCCGCCGGCGGCAATATCGCCATCGGACCGATTTTGCTGGGGCCGGCCAAGCCGGTGCATATTCTCACACCCAGCACCACGGTCAGACGCATTGTCAACATGACCGCCCTGACCGTGGCTGATGCCAACGCCAAGCGATAAAGCCATTTGGCTATAAGCATGCACTAACTTCTTTGCCAATTCCCGGTTTCCCTTAGGCTCTTTTTCGCAGGCCTCACTTGCTTTTTTTGGGCAGATCAGCGACACTCTAGCCATCGCAGATATTTGAAATCTGCAGTAGCGGTTGGAAAGCAATTCATGTTACGGGGCTCGGAAGTAAAGTTAGTACTTACCGGCCTTTTGCTATTAGTAGGGCTGGCGGTT
>Ga0075471_10002357_pt1 | contig 12402 bp, 10 predicted proteins | sample DEB19_08_DNA_2_FD_74787 | JGI IMG/M metagenome (GOLD analysis project Ga0075471, IMG submission 74787) | Aqueous microbial communities from the Delaware River and Bay under freshwater to marine salinity gradient to study organic matter... | ecosystem: Environmental > Aquatic > Marine > Coastal ... | reverse complement strand
AAGTGTTCGCCTCGGGCAAAACGCAGCTGCCGCTGATGACGCGCATCCTGCTCGCCACCAGCGACGGCCTGCGTCACTACGGACTCCTGTTGGCGGCGCTGATCGCGGCGCTGGTCTTCGGCTATCGACGCTGGCTGCGCGACCCGAATGCGCGCCGGCGTCACGATCGCCGCTTGCTGCGCCTGCCGCTCGTCGGACGATTGATCCGCGGCGTCGAGACGGCGCGATTCACCCGTACGTTCGCGATCCTCACCGGCAGCGCGGTGCCGGTGCTCGAAGGCCTGCGCATCGCCGGGGCGGTGATGGTGAACGTGCCGATGCGCGAAGCGGTCGCCGCCGCCGCCGAGCGCGTGCGCGAAGGCGCACCCATCGGTCGATCGCTCGCCGAGAGCCGGCTGTTTCCGCCCATGGCGGTCCACCTCATCGGCAGCGGCGAGACGAGCGGCGAACTCGAAGACATGCTCGAACGCGCCGCCGCGAACCAGGAGCGCGAGCTCGACGGCATGCTGCAGGCGCTGGTCGGACTTCTGGGACCGATGATGATCGTGGTGATGGGGGTCTTCGTGCTCGCGATCGTGTTCGCGATGCTGATGCCGATCTTCGAGATGAACACCCTCGTACGCTGAGCGGTCGGGGTGTCGACGCCCGTCTTGCAAGATCGCGAACATCGTCCTAAATTCCGCCCGACGTGACCCGTGGAAAATGGGGTTGCACCCCGGGTCACGGCTTTCTGCCATGAACGAAAGACCCGAACAGGAAGACTTCGAAGACGAGGACGATAGCCTCGAGAGCGGTGAGGACGTCGATCGCGCGATGCGCGACATCGATCAGGTGCGACGTCGCGGCGCGCAAAAAGGCGTCGATCCGGCGTGGCGACGACTCGAGCGTCTGCGCGAAGACAAACGCACGGCCGAACTCACCCGCGATTTCGACGACTACGACCTCGGTCCGGAGCCGCTGCGCGCCGGGCGCGGCAAAAAGCGCTGAATCGTCGCTCGGGCGCGATGCGTATCGCGTCTCAGCGAAAATCGCGCGAACGCGTCAACAACCGGCCGAGCCACGGCGTCCGGTCGTGGATGCGCGTGACGATCACGTGCAGCACCGACTGCTCGCGCTGCAGACGGCCCTCGACTTCCATCAAACGTGCGCCGTACAACGCGCGTCGCTGCGCTTCACCGACTTTTTTCCAGACGATCAGATTGACGTTGCCGGTGTGATCTTCGAGCGTGACGAAGGTCACACCACTCGCGGTCGATGGCTTCTGACGCGTCACGACGATGCCGGCCACGCGCACGCGCGTGCCGTGCGCGAGCTGCGCAAGTTCGCTCGCGCTCGTGACGGCGCGGCCGCGCGTGCCGAATTGCGGCCACAACAATGCGAGCGGATGGCGGCCGAGCGTGAGTCCGACGCTGCGATAGTCGGCCACCAGATCTTCGCCTTCGGTCGGTCGCGGCAACAACGGCAAGGCCGCATCTTCGACCACCGGTGCGAGCGGCAACGGCTTTTCGGTGCCGGCGACCTGCCAGAAGGCGTGATGCCGATTGCCGAGCAGACTCGCGCACGCACCGGCTGCCGCAAGCGCTTCGAGATCGCCGCGATCGAGCGCCGCAGCCTCGGCCAGCTGTTGCAGCGTGGCGAACGGCTGCGCCGCGCGCGCCGCGACGATGCGCATCGCGCCGGCCGCCGACAGCGAACGCACCATGCGCAAGCCGAGACGCAGCGCGGGGCGCTCGTCCGCGCCCGCCTCGAGCGTGCAGTCGACCGCACTCACGGTGACGTCGACCGCGCGCACTTCGACGCGGTGATCGCGCGCATCGCGCACCAGTTGTGACGGCGAATAAAAACCCATGGGCTGCGAATTCAGCAAGGCACAACAAAACGCCGCCGGCTCGTGACATTTCAGCCAGGCCGACACGTACACGAGCAACGCGAAACTCGCGGCGTGGGATTCGGGAAAACCGTATTCGCCGAAACCTTTGATCTGCTCGAAGATGCGCGCGGCGAAATCGGCGGCGTAACCGCGTTCGAGCATGCCGTTGATGAGTCGTTCGCCGAAGTGACCGAGACCCCCTTGCCGCTTCCAGGCCGCCATCGCGCGGCGCAATTGATCGGCCTCGCCCGGCGTGAACCCGGCCGCCACGATGGCCAATTGCATCACCTGCTCCTGGAAGATCGGCACGCCGAGCGTACGCCGCAACACCCCTTCGACGGCGGCACTCGGATAGGTCACCGGCTCTTCGCCGCTGCGGCGCCGCAAATATGGATGCACCATGTCGCCCTGGATGGGCCCGGGGCGCACGATCGCCACTTCGATCACCAGATCGTAGAAGTTGCGCGGGCGCAGGCGCGGCAACATCGCCATCTGGGCGCGCGACTCGATCTGGAATACGCCGACCGAATCGGCGCGACAGAGCATGTCGTACACGCGCGGATCTTCGGGCGGCACGTCGGCGAGCGTGAGCGCCGTGCCGCCCTGCGCGATGCGCTGCGCGGACACCAGCGCGAGTGCGCGCCGGATCGCACTCAACATGCCGAGCGCGAGCAGGTCGACCTTCAAAAGTCCGAGCGCATCGAGATCGTCTTTGTCCCATTGGATCACGGTGCGTTCGGACATCGAGGCGTTTTCGATGGGTACGAGCTCTTCGAGCGAATCGCGGGCGATCACGAAACCGCCGACGTGCTGCGAGAGATGGCGCGGAAAACCCTGCAATTGCTGCGCAAGCTCGAGCAGGCGATGCAGCGTGGCGTCCTGCGGATCGAAGCCCGCTTCACGCAGGCGCTGCGCATCGATCTGCCGATCCCAGTGCGACACCGCTTTGGCGAGCCGCTCGACCGTCGCCGGCTCCAGACCGAAGGCCTTGCCGAGATCGCGCAGCACGCTGCGCGGGCGATAGCTGATGACGGTGGCGGCGAGTGCGGCGCGCTCGCGACCGTATTTGCGATATACGTACTGGATGACTTCTTCGCGTCGTTCGTGCTCGAAATCGATGTCGATGTCGGGCGGCTCGTTGCGCTCGCGCGAAATGAAACGCTCGAACAGGGTCGACATGCGCGACGGGTCGACCTCGGTGATGCCGAGACAGAAGCAGACCGCGGAATTTGCGGCCGAACCACGCCCCTGACAAAGAATTCCGCGACCGCGCGCGAACTCGACCAGATCGTGCACCGTGAGAAAGTACGGTTCGTAGCCGAGCTCGGCGATCAGCGCGAGTTCGTGCTCGACGAGGGTGCGCACGTGCGCGGGCATCACCGCGCGCGTGCCGGCGTGACCGAAGCGTCGCTGCGCGCCGCGCTCGACGAGCTCGCGCAGCCATTCGGAGGCGGTGCGACCTTCGGGTACGAGTTCACGCGGATATTCGTAGCGCAATTCGTCGAGCGAGAAGCGGCACTCGGCGGCGATCTCGAGCGTGGCCTGCAGCAATCGGGGCGGATAGAGCTTGGCGAGTCGGGCGCGATCACGCAGATGCCGCTCGCCGCTCGGCAACAACTCGAGCCCTGCGGCGGCGATCGGCACGCCGAGACGAATCGCCGTGAGTGCATCGTGCAGCTGTCGACGTGCCCGCTCGTGCATGCAGACCGCGCCTGCAGCCACGAGCGCCACGCCGCTCTCGCGCCCGAGCGCGGTGAGCGCGGCCAGATGCGCGCGTTCGGTGCCGTCGCGCAGCAACTCGACGGCGATCCGCGCGGCGGCACCGAACTGCGTGCGCAGCCACGCGGCCGTGGCCTGCGGCGCAGGATCGCTCGCCAAGTCGCGCGGACGCGGCGCCCACAACACGAAAAGATGCGCAGGCTCGAGCAGCGCGACGCAATCTTCGCGCGTGAGGTGGTAACTGCCCTTCGGCGCCGCACGTCGACCGCGGGTGATGAGTTTGCAGAGCAAGCCGTAACCGCGTCGATCGCGCGCGAGCACCACGAGCGGCGTGCCGCAGGCGAGACTGAACTCGGCGCCGACGATGAGACGCGTGCGCACGGATTTTTCGTCGACGTGCAAACTTTTGAGAGCGGCGTGGGCACGCACCACACCGGCGACGGAACATTCGTCGGTGATCGCGAGCGCCGCATAACCGAGTTCGACCGCACGCGCGGCGAGTTCGGCAGGCTGCGACGCGCCGCGCAGAAAACTGAAACTGCTCACGCAGTGCAGTTCGGCGTAGTCGGGAATCACCACTTATCCGAACAGGCCGTGCAGATACCAGGCGTGTGGCGCGAGTCGTTCGCGGTAGATCCAGAGTTCGGCGCCTTCGGCATCGCGCGCGATGTAATAGTCGCGTGCAACGTCGTGCCCGTCCCACCAACCGCTCTCGATCCGTTCGGGACCTTCGAGCAATTGCAGATCTTGCGGGCCGCGCAGCAGGCATTCGGGTTCGCGCAGCAACCACAGCGGCCGACGCGCCTGCGCAAGGCGCGCACAAGGCGCGCGCTGCGCCGTGGGCAACACGGGTTCGGTCACGCGCCACGCACCCTCGGGGCGATGTTCGTCGACGACGTGCAGACCATAGACCGCGCTCGCGCCGAGCCGCGCACGCAGCCGCTCGACCAGTGCGGGCGACTCGCGCGTCAATGCACCGCCGTGCTCGCCCGGTCGCCACAAACCTTCGCTCGCACCGACTTGCGGCCGCAACACGCCTGAATACAGGTCGAAGCGCACCACGGGCGCGGGCAGTTCGATGCGCGCGAGCTGTTCGGCCAGCAACAGCGCGAAGCGCGCCGCGAGAAAGTCTGCGCTCGAGAGTCGCAACACGAGTTGCGTGCAAGGCGGTATGCCCCGCTCTGCGCGTTCGCGGTGTGCAAGACGCAGCACCAGCACTTCGATGGCGCTCTGGCGCACGCGCAAGAATTCTTCGAGCGCATCGAGCAACGGCGCGAGATGGCGCAGCAGCGTGTCGTGGTACGTCAGTTCGTAGGTGGGCTCGTGGCGCACACGAAAACGCTCGCGCGGCACGTATGCACGGCGCGGTTCGGACTGACGACCGACGAGCCGGTCGAGATCGGCGAGCATCGCGTGCCCGAAGCGGCGCGTGAACCCCGCGCGCGGCAGACGCAGTGCAGCCCCGATCTCGCGTACGCCGGAGGATTCGAGGCGCGCGAGGATGCGCGCATCCCAGCGCAACGTCGACAGCGGCAAACCGGCCAGCGTGCCGACGAGACGCTCATGCGTGGTGACGATCGACGTGCGCCCCGTACGCGCGAGCGCAAGCGCGGCACGCGGCGTGGGTGCGAGCGACCAATGCACCGTGTGACCCGCGGCCTGCACGCGCGCGAGCAACGTCGCGCACAACGCTTCGAGACCGCCGAACAAACGCAGACTGCCGCGCACTTCGAGCAATATGCCGTCGGGCGGTTCGAGACTCACGCGTGAGCTGAACCCCGCAGCGATCCGCGCGAGCGCCGCGAGCGACTCGGGATCCGCAGCGGATGCCGCGGGCCACTGCAAGGCGAGCCAGAGTTCGGGCGCAAGATCGAAGGCCGATTCGAACTGCAGCGTGGCTTGCGAGGCAACGCCGGCGGACAGCGCGCCCGATGGCGATGCCTCGCGCGGCCGTGCGAGTTGCGTGAAGGCACGACGCCCCGACGCTACGCGTTCACGACGTGCCATGCCCGGACTCCCATTGCACATCGAAGGGCATGCGCGCACCGCCGCGACTTTTGAGCAACCGCAAACGCGCACCACCGACACGCGGCTCGAAGGCGATGCGCAGTTCTGCGGGCGAAGCTTGCGCCGCCGCACAGGCGGGACGGAACAGAAAGGCCGGCGTGCTCTGGCGTTGCGTCGCCCATTGCAGACGTCGCAGATCGTTCGCCGCCGCCGGTGTGCGCCCGAGCCACGCCAGCGCTGCGGCGCAGGCGCCGGAGTCGAGCAACTGCTCGAGCACCCAGAGCGGCTGCGTGGTGCGCACGACGAGTTGCCGCTCCGGCGAGACGTCGGCTTCGGCGAGTGCGGGAGCATAGGGTTCGAAAGGTGGCGCAACCCAGGCAACCCAACGTGCAGGCGTGGCGTGCGCGAACGCGCGCAACAAAGGAATCAGCAGCCGCAGTTCACCTGCACCGTGACGCGGCGCGAGAATTTCGGTGAGCCCGGCGAGCGGCCAGCCCTGCCCGGGCAGTGCGTCATCGAGCGGTGAAAACCCCGTGCTGTGCGTAGCGGTGCGTGCAACGCTGCGCCCGCGCCAAATGGCTGGGTGTTCGAGCAGCAGTTCGAGGCCTGGCTTGCGCATGGACGACGGGCCGGTGACAAGGCTTGGACAAAGGTTTGGAGCGGCGGTGATGACCCATGGAGCACGCTACGGCGTCATGCGACGGGTGCGCGACACGCCGCGAACGGCGGCGCACACGACGTCAACCGAGACCGGTGGCCGATTTGCCCAACGCACCGGCACCGCGCCGCAACACGCCGACCACCACCCCTTCGATGATGAGCGGCTCTTCGCGCAAATTGACGCGGATGGGTTCGAAGTCGTCGTTCTCGGGCAGCAACCACACCGTCGGGCCTTCTTGTTTGTAGCGTTTGACGGTGACTTCGTTTTCGAGGCGCGCGACGATGATTTGGCGGTTGCGCACTTCGGGCGTGCGATGCACGGCGACGAGATCGCCATCGAGGATGCCGGCGTCTTTCATGGACATGCCGGTGACCTTCAGGAGGTAGTGCGGTTTGGGCGAAAAAATGTCAGGGTCGATGTTGAAGCGCGCTTCGATGTTCTCTTCTGCGAGAATGGGCTTGCCGGCGGCGACGCGGCCGATGAGCGGCAAACCGAGCTGCTCGCGCAGGACGTCTTTGAGCTGGATGCCGCGCGACGTGCCCGGCACGAGCGCGATGACGCCCTTGCGGGCGAGCGCACGCAGGTGCTCTTCGGCGGCGTTGGCGGATTTGAACCCGAGCTCTTCGGCGATCTCGGCGCGGGTGGGCGGCATGCCGGTTTCGGCGATGGCGCGCTGGATCAGGCGGAGAATTTCGGTTTGGCGGGGAGTTAAGTCGGTCATGTGGCACCTCTGTTGATTCATACAGTACCTGTGGTTTCATCCAGTTTCAAGCCCCCCTCGGCAGGATTCGACGCCATCGTGATCGGCGCCGGTCACAACGGCCTTGTCTGCGCTTGCTACCTCGCCCGCGCCGGGCGGCGCGTGCTGGTGCTCGAGCGGCGCGGCCTGGTCGGCGGCGCGGCGGTCACCGAGGAGTTCGTGCCGGGCTTTCGCAATTCGAGCGCGAGTTACACCGTCAGCCTGCTCGATCGCACGGTGCGTGACGAACTGCATCTCGAAGCACACGGCCTGCGCATCCTCGAGCGCCCGGTCCAGAATTTTCTGCCGCTCGCCGACGGCGACAGTTTCACCGCCGGCCCCGACGGCGCGGCGACGCTCGCCGAGACTGCGCGCTTCAGCCGGCGCGATGCCGAACGTCTGCCGCAATTCCAGCGCATGCAGGAACGCGCGGTCGCCCTGCTGCGCAACTTGCTGCATCGCACGCCACCGACCGATCTGCGTCGCATCCGCGACCTCTTCGAAGTGCTGCGCTTCGGCAAAGACTTCCGCGCCCTGCCGCTCGGCACGCAGCGCGAGTTGCATGAGTTCTTCACGCGCAGCGCAGGCGAGCTGCTCGATCACTGGTTCGAGAGCGACGGTCTGAAAGCCGTGCTCGGCTTCGATTCGGTGGTCGGTTCTTATGCGAGCCCCTACACACCGGGCAGCGGCTACGTGCTGCTGCACCACGCCTTCGGCGAAACCCATGGCAAACCCGGCGTGTGGGGTCATGCGGTCGGCGGCATGGGCGCGATCACGCAAGCCATGGCGGCCGAGGCGCGCCGACTCGGCGTGCAGATCGAATGCGATGCGCCGGTGCGTCGCATCATCACCGAACAGGGTCGCGCGACCGGCGTCGAACTCGAAGACGGGCGGCGCGTGCAAAGTCGCGTGATCGCCGCGAACGTCGGCCCGAAACCGTTGTTCTTGCAGCTCGTCGATGCCGACGCGCTACCGGCGGATTTTCGTGCGCACATCGAACGCTGGCGCGTCGGTTCGGCCACCTTTCGCATGAACGTCGCACTCGCCGCGCTGCCGCGTTTCACGGCGCGTCGCACGCGCAGCGACGAGGCACATCTCGGCGCCGGCATCATCCTCGCCCCTTCGCTCGCGTACATGGATCGCGCCTACGCCAGCGCACGTCTCGACGGCATGTCGCAGGAACCGATCGTCGAGATGCTGATTCCCTCGACGCTCGACGATTCGCTCGCGCCGCGCGGGATGCACGTCGCGAGTCTCTTCTGCCAGCATTTCGACTACACGCTCGCGCGCCCGGGCGCGGCGCATTCGAACTGGGACGATGCGGCGCTGCGCAGTCGCGCGATCGAGCGCATATTCGACACGATCGAGCGGCACGCCCCGGGATTTCGCGCCTCGCTGCTCGGCCATTCGGCACTCACGCCCTTCGATCTCGAGCGCCGTTTCGGACTCGCCGGCGGCGACATCTTCCACGGCGCACTCGGACTCGATCAGTTGTGGGCCGCGCGCCCCGCCCTCGGCTACGGCGACTATCGCACGCCCGTGCACAACCTCTTCCTGTGCGGCTCGGGTGCGCATCCGGGCGGCGGCGTCACCGGCATACCCGGACGCAACGCCGCGCGCGCGATCCTGGGCGCGCTCTGACACAATCGCGCCATGCGCATCCTGCACGTCGTCCTCTCGCGCGGCTTCGCCGGCACCGAACGCGCCACCGCCGAAATGTGCAACGCGTTGGCGGCCGAGCACGAAGTTTCTTTGGTGGTGCGCCGCGATCATCGCGGTGCAGGTGGCGCCTCGATCCTCGATCACATCGACCCGCGAGTCACGGTGCGCGAGGTGCATCCGTGGTTCCCCGGGTTCGGGCTCGCGCGCGCCGTGCGCGAACTGCAACCGGAGATCATCCACACGCATCTGCGCAAGGCGACGCGACTGATCGCGCGTCTGCGCCCGCCCTGCGCAACCGTCGCCACGCTGCACATGTGGGTCAACGGCCGGCATTTCCTGCGCATGGACGGACTGATCGTCATCGCCGAATGGCAGAAGCGCGATCTCGCCGATTATCGCGGCCGCATCTTCGACATCAACGAATCGCTCGTCCCGCAACCGCGCATCGACGCCGCACGCCGCGCCGCGCTGCGTGCCGAATGCGGCGCGAACGAAACCGATTTTCTGATCGGCGGCGTCGGTCGCCTCGCGCAGTCCAAAGGGTTCGACACGCTGATCCGCGCCTTTCGCGCCGCGGCGATTCCAGACTCGAAACTCGTCATCGTCGGCGCCGGTCGCGAACGCGCCGCGCTCGAAAAACTCGCCGCCGGTGCCGCGATCCGGTTTCCGGGATTCCGCGACGACGTCAAAGATTTCCAGCAAGCCTTCGATCTGTTCGTGAGCCCCTCGCGCAGCGAACCGCTCGGTCGCGTGCTCTTCGAAGCGCTCGATGCCGGCACGCCGGTGCTCGCCACGCGCACCCAGGGCCCGTCGGAAATCCTCGCGCATCTGCCGGGCACGCTGGTGCCGATCGACGACGTCCCGGCGATGGCGCAGGCGCTTGCCGCGCAGGCGGCGGCGCCGCGCACGCGCATACGGGCCGACTTGCGACCCTGGCATCTCGAACACGTGGTCGGCGAAACGGTGGCCGCTTATCGGGAACTGCGCAACGCCCGCACGTAAGCGAAGCCGAGATAGTCTTCGAGCACGTTCAACACCTGCGGCATGGCATCGGCCCAGCCTGCAGCCGCGACGCGCATCTCGAGCGCATTCAAAAGCGCATCGTCCGACAACAAATTCGCGCAGGTTTGCTGCACGGCATCCGGCGCCGGCGCGAGCGCGACGCCCAACTCGACGCAGCGCGCGATGCGCGCGGGTTGATCGCCCGCGATCGGCACGGCGACGCAGGCTTTGCCGAGCACGATCGCCTGCACCAAAGTATCGCCGCCGTTCACGAGCACGAGGCGCGTGCGCGCGAGCAGCGACATCAAGGCGCCGCCAGCGAGGTTGCGCAGCACACGAAAGTTTTGGTTCTCGACGAGCGGTGTTTTGAACGAGGGACCCGCGACGAACACCACGCGCCGCCCCGCCGCCGCGATGGCCGCCGCCCATTCGGCAAAGCGCTCGGGTCGCATGCTCGAATCGTGGAAGCCGCTGCCACCCCCGGGCACGACGACGAGCTCGGGCCGAAAGTCGCCGAGCGCGGCATCGATGCTCGCGTGCTCGAACGGCGCGAGCACGGCGTCGAGAAAGCGCGCTTGCGCGCCGCGCGCGAAACGCAACTTCCAACTCTCGAACCGGCCGAGTTCGCCGGCGAGCGCGGCGGGATAGGAAATCCAGTGGTGGTCGAGCAGTTTGAGCCAGCGCAATCGAAATGCCTTGTAGCGCTGACGCGCACGTGAACTGACGTAGATGACTCGCGCTTCGGCGGCACGCGCGGCGCGCAACTGATCGGTGCGACCGGCGTTGTCGAACCACACGACGCGCGGTTGCAGCGATTCGATGGCGCCGATCACTTCGGGCGAGCACAAGGTCGGCGATTTGGGCAGACGGATGACCGGATATTTCAAACCGCTCGCGTACGAGGCATCGCGATGCAAGAGGAAATACGGCTGCGCCTGTGGCCATTCCGCAACCAACGCATCGGCCACCGCACGCGTGCGCGCGAACTCGCCCATCCCCTGCGGACCGCTGACGGGAACAAACAGTATCTTGCGATTGTCTTCGTATGCGACCGTACGAACCATGCGGCAGGATACCTTGCAGACGTTCGCAAGTTGAATGTCTGCTTGGAATTTGTTGCAATATCCGGTACGGAAACCCCTTCCGGAACCTGACCGAGGAACAACATCCAATGAAGACCCCGATCATCGTCAAGCTCGCCGCCGTCGCCGCCGTTGCCGCGCTCGCCGGTTGCACCGACCTCAAGCCCTTGCAGGCCCAGGTCGATTCCCTGAAGTCGCAAGTCACCAGCCTGCAGTCGCAGGTTGCTGCGGCCAAGTCGTCGGCTGATGCCGCCGGCGCCGCTGCCGCCAAGGCGGGCACCGCTGCCGGTGCTGCGCAGACGACGGCCAACCAGGCCCTCTCGGCCGCGCAAGCCAGCCAGTCGTGCTGCGATGCAACGAACGAGAAGATCGATCGCATGTTCAAGCGTTCGATCTCCAAGTAATCGTCCGTTTCGCTTCGGCGAAAAAAAAACGCCGCGCAATTGCGCGGCGTTTTTTTTGGCGCCCCCGATCCGGGCGGACGGTGCACCATCAGAACCGGATCAGCGCCGAGCCCCAGGTCAATCCGCCACCGAAAGCTTCGAGCAAAATCAGATCGCCGCGCTTGATGCGCCCGTCGCGCACACCGGTGTCGAGCGCGAGCGGCACCGAAGCGGCCGAGGTGTTGCCGTGGTCTTGCACGGTGACGATCACGCGCTCCATCGGCATCTCGAGTTTCTTGGCCGTCGCCTGGATGATGCGAATGTTGGCCTGATGCGGCACGAGCCAGTCGATCGCCGACTTGTCGAGTCCGTTCGCCGCCAAGGTTTCATCCACGATCGAGCCCAAAGATTTCACGGCGACCTTGAATACTTCGTTGCCAGCCATGTGGATGAACATCGGCGTACGTCCGGTTTCGTCGATGTGAAACCCCTTCGACGGGCCGACCGGACAATAAAGCAGATCTTTGTAAAAGCCGTCGGTGTGCAGGTGCGTGGAGATGACGCCCGGCTCGTCGGCGGGCTTCAACACCACCGCGCCCGCGCCGTCACCGAAGAGAATCGCGGTGCTGCGGTCGGTCCAGTCGACGATGCGACTCAGGGTCTCGGCACCGACCACGAGCGCGCATTTGGCGTCGCCGAGGCGCACGAATTTGTCGGCCACCGACAGCGCGTAGATGAAACTGCTGCAGGCCGCTTCGAGCGCCATCGCCGGGCAGTTGCGGATGCCGAGACGATCTTGCAGCAAGGCGCCGCAGTTCGGGAACACCTGGTCGGGCGTGGTCGTGCCGAAGACGATCAGATCGACTTCGTCGGGCGTGACGCCCGCAGCCTGCAAGGCGCGTCGCGCCGCAGGCACCGCCAGATCGACGGTGGTCTCGCCCTGCGCGGCGATGTGGCGCTCGCGGATGCCGGTGCGCTCCTGGATCCATTGGTCGCTGGTCTCGACCATCTGCTCGAGATCGGCGTTGCGCAGCACTTTTTCGGGCAGATGACTGCCGGTGCCGGCGATGCGTGAATATTTGAGCATGCTCGCTCCGAAGTGACGATGTGTGGACGCCGATCAGTGCGCCGCGCCGAGCGCCTGATCGACGTGACCGACGAGCCCGCCGCGCACCGCCGCGGCCGCGATGGCGATCGCGCGCGCGAGTGCGACGCGCTCGGCACTGCCGTGGCTTTTTACCACGACGCCGCCGAGACCGACCATGACCGCACCGTTG
>Ga0075471_10002352_pt1 | contig 12412 bp, 14 predicted proteins | sample DEB19_08_DNA_2_FD_74787 | JGI IMG/M metagenome (GOLD analysis project Ga0075471, IMG submission 74787) | Aqueous microbial communities from the Delaware River and Bay under freshwater to marine salinity gradient to study organic matter... | ecosystem: Environmental > Aquatic > Marine > Coastal ... | reverse complement strand
TTCTTCCTTCGAGCCCATGCCGCCGACGTAAAGTGCCAGCATTTTTTTGATGGGCAGCAGCGCAACTCCCGGATCGGTCTCGGTCGAGAAGGCCACAGTCTGCAGAATCTCGAAACTCGGCTTCAGCGCCGACAGCGTATCGCCATAAATGTCGAAGCGGTCGGGCGGCAGCATGAACGGAAACCAGCCGTCGAATTCGTTGACGGCAAGCTCGACGTTCTTGGGTCCTTCCGCTCCGAGAAATACCGGGATGTGGCGGCGCAACGGATGCGTGATGCTCATCAGCGCTTTGCCCTGTCCGGTCGAGCCTTCGCCGACGTAGGGCAACTGATACTGCGCGCCAGCGAAATTGACGGGGGACTCGCGGGCGACGATCTTGCGAAAAATAGTCAGCCATTCGCGCGTCCGTTCCAGCGGTTTTTTGAAGGGCCTGCCATACCAGCCCTCGACGACTTGCGGACCCGAGACGCCAACGCCGAGACACAGGCGTCCGTTCGAAATGTGATCGAGCGTGATTGCGGTCATTGCCGCCGCAGCAGGTGTACGCGCCGAGATCTGCATGATCGCCGTGCCGAGGCGAATACGCGAGGTGCGAGCGGCGATCGCCGCCAGAGGCGTGAAGGCATCCGAGCCATAGGCCTCGGCGGCGCAAACGATGTCGAAGCCGAGACGCTCGGCGTGCTGCGCGAGTTCGATGAAACGATCGATGGGCTTTGCGCCCCAGTAGCCGAGATTGAGACCGAGTTTCATGGTGTCTGCTGCGGGTGGAGGAGTCGATCGAGCAGAATCATCGCACCGATCGACACCAGCGACAGCGCTGCGCAAAAGCCGAGCACGGGCAAGGGGTCGCTGGTGGGCACGAATCCCATGGCTTGCACCGCAATGGCCGCACACACCTGCTGCGAGAAGCCGATCATTCCCGAAGCGGTCCCGGCATAACCCGGGGCCAGACGCACCGCAGTGGCCGTGATGTGCGGCAGCGACAAACCTTGTGCAAAGGCGAGGGGCAGCATCGGTCCAAACCACCACACCGGGTGAGTGAGTCCCATCAGCACGAAGCCGAACGCCGCGCAGGCCGCGGCGGCCTGCAACCAGATGCCGAAGCGGGCGACGCGTTCGAGATCGGCATGACCGCGCAATCGGGATACGTACAAGTTGCCGAGAAAATATCCCGACGACAAAAACAAAATGTAGATACCGAAGTCGGTCGCCGGTCGGCCGAGCATGTCGGCGAGCAGATAGGGTGCAACGGTAATGAAGCCCAGATAGAGCGCGTAGATCACGCCGGCATCGATCGCGCAACCGAGGAACGCACGATTGCGCAGCACGCCGACCGAGGCCTTGCCGACCGCCGTCAGCGACAGAGCACCCGAGTGACTGACACGGGTCTCGGGCAGGGCACGCCACGCGAAGATGCCAACGATTCCGGAAAACGCGAGCAGAAAAAGAAAAGGCGCGTGCCAGCCATTGGTCTCGGTGATCAGGCCACCAAGATACGGCGACACCGACGTACCGATCATCATGACGAGCGTGAGATTGGCGAGGGCTCGTGCCAGACGCCAATCTGGATAGATGTCACCGAGAACGGCGCGCGACACGGTGGTCGCTGCAGCACAACCTGCGGCTTGGATGGCACGCGCGATCACCACGAATTCGAGAGTCGGTGCCAGATAAGCGAGCAACGAACCAATGAAAAAGATGGCGAGCCCACCGAGCACCAGCGGCCTGCGCCCATAGCGATCGGAGAGCGGCCCGGCGAGTGGAATACCTGCCGCAAAGGTAAAAAGAAAAACGCTGATGACTGCTTGTGTCGCTGCGGTACTGGCGCCGAACTCTTCGCGGATGGCGGGGAGCGCCGAGATGAGCAACAGCGTCGACACCGGCCCGAGAGCGCTGCAGGCGGCGAGCAGCGGAAACAACCCGCGCGGCGCGCCGGTCTCGGCCGCCGTCGGCGAACCCTCTTGGGTGGCGGTCACGAGTTCAGACCGCCGACACAGACGTATTTGAGTTCCGTGTATTCGTCGATGCCGTAGCGCGAACCTTCCCGGCCGAGCCCGGATTCTTTGACGCCGCCGAAGGGCGCCACTTCCGTCGAGAAAAGACCCGTGTTCACGCCGACTATGCCGTACTCGAGCGCCTCCTGCATTCGCCAGCTGCGCGCGAGGTCACGAGTATAGAAATAGGCCGCAAGCCCGAATTCGGTGTCGTTGGCCATGCGCACCACTTCTTCCTCGGTTTCGAAACGAAACAGGGGTGCCACCGGACCAAACGTTTCTTCGCGCGCGACCCGCATTTTGGAATTCACATCGAGCAGTACGGTTGGTTCAAAGAAATTGCCGCCGAGCGCATGGGACTTGCCGCCGCAGGCGATCCGGGCACCGTGATCGACGGCGTCGCCGATGTGTGCCTTGACCTTGGCGAGTGCACGGGCGTCGATCAGTGGTCCTTGGTCGGTCGGACCCGCGAGACCATCACCCACCCGCAGCGTCGCCACCGCCTTGACGAGCCGCTTGGCGAATTCTTCGTAGACCCCCGCTTGCACGTACAGGCGATTCGCACAGACGCATGTTTGGCCAGTGTTGCGATATTTGCTGGCCATTGCTCCTTGCACGGCCGCCTCGAGATCGGCATCGTCGAAGACGATGAACGGTGCGTTGCCACCGAGTTCCATCGATACCTTCTTCACGGTGCTCGCGCACTGCGCGATCAATTTTTTGCCGACTGCCGTTGACCCCGTGAAGCTCAGCTTGCGAACCAAAGAATGACTCGTGAGCTCGCCGCCGATGGATTCGGCGTCGCCCGGCAACACGTTGAAGACGCCCGCAGGCAGGCCGGCGCGGATGGCAAGCTCAGCGAGCGCCAGCGCCGAGAAAGGTGTCTGGGGCGCAGGCTTGCAGACGAAGCTGCAGCCTGCCGCCAGCGCGGGCCCGAGCTTGCGAGTGATCATGGCCGCAGGAAAGTTCCATGGCGTGATCGCGGCCGCCACGCCGACCGGCTGACGCAGCACGAGCAGGCGTGAGTCGGCGCGAAAGGTCGGGATGATGTCACCGTAAGCGCGCTTGCCTTCTTCGGCGAACCATTCGATGAACGCAGCGGCGTAAGCCACTTCGCCCTTGGCTTCGGCCAGCGGTTTTCCCTGCTCGGCGGTCATGATGATCGCCAGATCATCGACATGGGCAGTCATCAGTTCGGCAAACCGACGCAGGATCGTCGCGCGCTCCTTGGCGGTCTTGCGCGCCCAGGCTGGCTGGGCCCGCGCGGCCGCTTCGATAGCGCGGCGAGTTTCGGCGGCACGCAGGATCGGTACTTCACCGACGACCGTGCCGTTGGCCGGGTTGAGAATCTGAACTTTGGCGCCATCATCGGCGGCACACCACGTACCGTCGATGAAGGCAGACTCGCGCAGCAGTGCGGAATCTTTGAGACCGAGAGTACTGCGGATTGTGCTCATGAGCGTATTCCGTATTGAGCGCGATAATCGCGCAACGCTTGTAAATGCTCGACAGGTAGAGTGTTCGAGCGATGGTTCGACTGCGATCCCCCGGACTGGGACAGCATGTCGATGAGATCGGTGAGCGTCAGCAGACTCACGCAGCGTAGACCGAACTCGCTTTCGACCTCTTGTACGGCCGAGCGCTCGCCTTGTCCGCGTTCCTGACGATCGAGGGCAAGCAGTACGGCGACGGGTTCCGCTCCAGCACGACGGATGAGTTCCACGGATTCGCGAATCGCCGTGCCGGCCGTGATCACATCATCGACGATGACCACGCGCCCGGTGAGCGGACGGCCGACCATCTGGCCACCCTCGCCGTGATCCTTCGCCTCTTTACGGTTGAACGCCCAGGGCACGTTGCGACCGTGTCGTTCGGCGAGAGCGACTGCTGTCGTGGCGACCAGCGGAATGCCCTTGTAGGCCGGTCCGAACAACATGTCGTAGCCGACTCCCGAAGCCTGCAGTGCAGCGGCATAACACTGACCGAGCACCGCCAGTGCTTCGCCGTCGTTGAACAAACCGGCATTGAAGAAGTAGGGACTTTCGCGTCCGGACTTCAGTGTGAAGCGGCCGAAGCGCAGGGCCGAGCGGGCGAGGGCGAGGTCGATGAATCTGCTTTGGTGAGGCTGCATGCCGCTATCATATCGCGGTGAGAGTGATCACCCTGAATGCGAATGGCATACGTTCGGCCGCCTCGAAGGGTGCCTTCCAGTGGCTGCGCGGGCAGGGGGCCGATGTCGTCTGCCTGCAAGAGACCAAGGCGCACGAGCCCCAGCTCGCGGGGCACGACGTAGAGCTTGCCGGCTACCACCGCTACTTTTTCGATGCCGAAAGACCGGGCTACTCCGGCACGGCGCTTTACTGCCGACAGAAACCCGAAGAAGTCGTCCGTGGTTTCGGTGTCGACGAGTTCGACCGTGAGGGGCGTTATCTCGAGGCGCGCTTCGGCAAGTTCGCCGTGGTGTCGCTCTATCTGCCCTCGGGCTCCTCGGGACCCGAACGACAAGCCTCGAAGTTCCGGTTTCTCGATGCGTTCATGCCTTTTTTGAAGCGCCTTCGACGTCGCAAGAGCGAGTACATTCTTTGTGGTGACTGGAACATCGCACACAAAGAAATCGATCTGCGCAACTGGAAGTCGAACCAGAAAAACTCCGGCTTCCTGCCCGAGGAGCGTGCCTGGATGGACGAGCTCTTGAGTGCTGCGGGCTACGTCGATGCCTTCCGAGAAGTTAATGACCAACCCGACCAATACACCTGGTGGTCGAATCGCGGGCAGGCTTGGTCGAAGAACGTGGGTTGGCGGATCGACTACCAGATCGTCAGCAAGGGACTGTCGGGGGCTGCGAGCCGCGCGGAGATTTATAAGAACAGTCGGTTCTCCGATCATGCGCCACTCATTCTCGACTACGACCTGAAACTTGCTCGATCGAAGGTGGCGTCAAAGTAAGGGGGCGTCAAAGTCATGAGCGATATCAAAGATTCCGCCAAGCCGCAGCTGCGTGACATTCTGACGAGTCCGCGGCTGGGCGCCGTGGTCGTGATGGGTGTCGCTTCGGGCCTGCCCTTCAATCTCACCGAGTCGACGATGCAGGCTTGGCTCAAAGATGCGGCCATCTCCAACACCACCATCGGTTGGCTTTCTTTGGTGGGTCTGGCCTACGCGCTGAAACCCTTTTGGGCGCCTTTGCTCGATCGTTTTTCGATGCCGTTTCTCGGGCGTCGTCGCGGCTGGATTCTGGTCTTTCAGCTCGCCCTGGCCGCAGCGCTCGCCGCGATGGCCACCCACGGACCGGAGCAGGGCCTTGCGCCTTTTGCGGCGCTCGCCGTGGTGGTGGCGTTTTTTTCGGCGTCGCAGGACATCGTCATCGATGCCTGGCGCACCGATCTCGTCTCGGCTGCCGAGCGCGGTCCCGCGGCCACCGCAGCGAATCTCGGTTATCGCCTGGCAGCCTGGTTTTCTTTTGCGGGCGCGCTGATTCTTGCCGACCTGATCGGTTGGCGTAGTACTTACTTCGTCATGGCGGGCGGCATGCTCGCGGTGACGCTGGTGACTTTTCTCGCACCCGAGCCCGAGCAGCGCGCGCCACCACCACGAACTCTTCAAGAGGCGGTCACCGGACCCCTGCGACAACTTTTGGCAGGCGAGGGCATGTTGCTGTTGCTGCTCACCATCGTGCTCTACAAGGTCGGTGATGCATTTGCGCTTAAGTTGCTCACACCGTTCCTGATGGATGTCGGCTTCAGCAAGACGGAGATCGGTGCGGTCACCAAGACCGTCATGCTGATCGCCAACATCGCGGGTGCCGTAGTCGGAGGACTATGGCTGGTGGCGCTGGGCCTGGTGAGAGCACTGATGCTGTTCGGCATCGTGCAGGCCATCGCCAATCTTGGTTATTTTTTGGTCGCGATTCAGGGTGACAATTTGCTGCTGATGTCGGTAGTCGTGTTTCTCGACAACTTCGTGGGCTCGATGGGCAACACGGCCCTGGTCGTATTCATCATGGGAATTTGCGACGTTCGTTTCAGCGCCTTTCAATATGCCGCGCTATCGGCCATCGCTGTATTGCCGCGCAATTTGCTCGGCGCGCCGGCAGGCATTCTGTCCGACGCACTCGGTTGGGCGCCATTTTTCGTACTCACGTTTTTCACGGCCTTGCCGGGGCTTGCCATGATCTGGTGGCAGCGTGCGCGCATTGCAAAACTCGATTTGTCATGAGCATGTCGATTCCGAACGACGCCATTCTTTGCAAGCTGGCTGATCTTGCCGAGACCGGCAGCCGCGGGTTTCGTGTCGGCGATGGCGACTGGCCGCTCAAAGGCTTCGTCTTGCGCCTCGATGATGGCAGCCTGCGCGCCTGGGTCAACAACTGCCCGCATGCAGGACATCCGCTCGAGCTGCTGCCGCATCGCTTCCTGACGGCTGATCGGAAGTTTATCCAATGCTCTTCGCACGGCGCGCTCTTCGATCCGGTGAGTGGCAGTTGTGTGGCGGGCCCTTGTCCGGGCCGCAAACTGCGCCCGCTTGCGGTCGCGTTGCAGGGTGATGACATCGTGCTGGCGTCGAGCTCCGTGGACGTGGACAATGCGCCGCCCCGGAGGGCAGCCGAGTCGACGCAGTGATCGAATCCTTTCTCAAGTTTTTCGTCGTATTTTTTCTCGTGGTCGAGCCGATCTCGCTCGTGCCGGTGTTTGCGACGCTGACCGAAGGCGCGAATGCGGCCTATCGCAAGCGCATGGCGATCAAATCGGTGATCGTCGCCGGCATGATCATCGTCGGTTTCGCGCTGAGCGGAGCGGCGTTCCTCGCCGCGATGGGGATCAGCATCGATTCGTTCCGCATCTTCGGCGGTCTGTTGCTGTTTCTGGTCGCGCTCGAGATGGTGTTTGCGCGCGAATCGGGAACCCGTACCTCGACCGATGAGCAAGCGGAGAGTCGACGCCGCGCCGACATTTCGGTGTTTCCGCTGGCGTTTCCGTTCATGTCGGGCCCCGGCGCATTAACCACCATCCTGCTTTGGTTCGGGCCGGTATCGGTGCTCGATCAGCCCGCCTTGTTCGCTGCACTGCTCGCGGCTGCCGTGCTGGTTCTGCTCATTTCTTTGGTGATGATGCTGGGTGCCGGTCCGCTAATGCGCATTCTTGGCGCCACCGGCACCAATGTCGCCAACCGCCTGCTCGGTGTGGTGCTCGGTGCGCTCGCGGTACAGTTCATCGTCGACGGTATCCGCGCGAGTTTCGGTATCAACTGATTCGCGTCAGCGGCGGCGCTCGAACGAAAGATCCCATACCCCGTGGCCCAAGCGCTGGCCGCGGCGCTCGAAACGGGTGAGCGCCCGCCACTCGGGTCGCGGCATGAAGCCCGCGGCCGATGCATCCTCGGCAAGATTCTCGAACTGAGCGTCGGCACCTACGACTTCGAGCATCTGCGCGGCGTAGGGCTGCCAATCGGTGGCGAGCTGCAGGCGCCCGCCCGGCGCCAATCTGGCGGCCAACTGGGTCACGAACGCCGGTTGTATCAAGCGACGTTTGTGATGTCGCTTCTTGTGCCAAGGGTCCGGGAACAGAATCAGCACCTCATCGAGCGAGTTCGGCGCGAGGTAGCGTTCGAGAACCTCGACGGCGTCGTGGCAAATCACCCGCAGGTTCGTGAGCCCCGCCTCATGGGCGGCGAGCAGCAGATGCCCGACCCCCGCACGGTGTACTTCGACCCCAATGAAATCGCGCTCCGGGTGGGCTTTGGCGAGACCGAGCAAGTTGTCGCCGTTGCCGAAGCCGATCTCGAGCGAGCGTGGCGCCTTGCGCCCGAACAACGAGTCAAGATCGAGCAGCATTGGCGGCTCGGGTAGATCGATACCGTACCGAGGCCACAAATCCGTGAGCGCTCGCTGCTGCGCCGCCGTGATCCGGCCGGCGCGCAGGACGAAGCTGCGAATACGGCGTTGTGGCGGTGAGACAGCTTCCATCGCCCGCATTATGGCATCAGTCATTCAAGGGGCTTGCGCGGCAGCGGCCTTGATTACAAAGTGCAACCTACGCAAGCTTTGCGGTGGCAGCCGAGTCTGCTCCCTTCCCAGTTCGAGGATTCCGTCGTCATGCCTGATCAGTCCCATACCGAAATCGTTCGTTATCACGCCGTAGGTCGCGAGTTCGCCAGTTACCTCGCCTACGATCCCGCGCGCGAGGGCAAGCGACCGGGTCTGATCGTGCTTCCCGAATGGTGGGGACTCAATGATTATCTACGACGTCGCGCCCGCGAGCTCGCCGGACTCGGCTTCGTGGCGATGGCCACGGACGTTTACGGCGATGGTCGGGAAGCGGCCGATTCGGGCGAGGCCGGTACGCTCATGAACGGTCTCTTCACCGATGTCGCTGCACTCGGCGAGCGGCTCAAGGCTGCCTACGAGACCTTGCGTGCACACCCTTTGGTCGATCCCGATCGCATCGGCGCCATGGGCTATTGCCTCGGCGGCGCCTTGTCGTTGCACATGGGGCGCATCGGGTTGCCGCTGCGCGGCGTTGCGAGTTTTCACGGCGCGCTGCGTGCAGCCCATCAGGCGAAGAAAGGCGAGTTCAAGCCCGCCGTACTCATCTGTCACGGCGAGGCCGACGGCATGGTGCCCGCCGAAGACCAAGCGGCGTTTCACAAGGAAATGGAAGATCTCGGTGCCGACTACGAGTTTCACTCCTATCCGGGTGCGAAGCACGGCTTCACCAATCCCGAAGCGACCGACAAGGGCAAAAAATACAATCTGCCGCTGGCCTACGACGAGCGCACCGATCGTCAGTCGTGGGAAGACATGAAGACTTTCTGGGCTAAAGTTTTCCGCTGAGAGGGCAGCCGATGGGCGGTTCCGCGATGTCCGCCCTGTCTCGTCTTGAGCTCGAGCTCGAGCAGGCCACCACCGAAAACATCGCGCCGTTCGGCGAACTTCTGGCTTTTGGTCGCGGCCGACCCGTGGCGCGGACGCGCTTCTACGACGATGCAGTCGAGCTCATGGAAAAACCGGCATTCTCATCCGATGCCGATACCTGTCTGTCTTTGGCGAGAGTGCATCCTCGTCCGCTCGAAGTGATCTGGATGGAACGGCACTTCAAGCACACGCAGGCCTTCATTCCGCTCAATGCTAAACCGTGGTGTGCGGTGCTCGCACCGCCGACGGCGAGTGACCTGCCCGATCTCGCCCAGGCACGGGCTTTTCACTTCGCAGGCGATTGCGGATTGCTGATGCACGTGGGCACCTGGCACGAGTTTCCGTTCGCGCTCGAGGTCACGGCCGACATGGTCGTGGTGCTGCGCAACGAGACCAACCGCAACCTCGAAGCCATCAGCGATGGCGAGGCAGTAGGCGAAGATCTGGAAAAGCGCCACATTGCCAAGCGCTTCGGCGTGAGTCTCGTTATTCGTCGAAGCGCAGGTGTTTGACGCTCTTGCCATGACGACGAATGAGGCGCAAGGCTTCGATGCCGATACGGATGTGTCGCAGCACGAATTCGTTGGTGACACGACGATCCGAGGCTTCGGTCTTCACGCCCTCGGGGACCATCGGCTGATCGCTCACCAGCAACAAGGCTCCTGAAGGGATCGAGTTGGCAAAACCCGCGGCAAAGATCGTCGCGGTTTCCATGTCGATCGCCATGCAGCGCGTCTTGCGCAGATATTCTTTGAATTCGTCGTCGTGTTCCCAGACGCGTCGATTGGTGGTGTAGACCGTACCAGTCCAGTAGTCGCAGTTTAGATCGCGGATCATGGTGGACACTGCGCGCTGCAGGCTGAACGCGGGCAGCGCCGGCACCTCGGGCAGCAGGTAGTCGTCGGAGGCGCCGTCACCGCGAATGGCGGCGATCGGTAGTACGAGATCGCCGATCTGGTTCTTGCGCTTGAGCCCGCCGCATTTGCCGAGCAGCAGCACCGCCTTGGGCGAGATGGCCGACAGCAGATCCATCACCGTCGCGGCATTGGCGCTACCCATGCCGAAGTTGATCATCGTGATGCCATCGGCGGTGGCGTTAGGCATCGGTCGGTCGCGGCCGACGATTTCGGCGCCGGTTTCCTGGGCGAACAGTTCGAGGTAGTTGCCGAAGTTGGTCAGCAGCACGAACTTACCGAAACCCTCCAGCGGGGTTCCGGTGTAACGAGGCAGCCAGTTGTCGACGATTTCCTGTTTGGTTTTCATGACGGCGCAAGGTATCACGATCGACCGCGAATATAATCCCGTCGGTTGTTTGGTTGCGTGTGAGCCCCATCCGGAGTCAGCATGAGTCAGTCTCGAAGCCGCGTTGCGGTGAGCTTCGATTTTCAGCCTACGCTGACAGGCGGGTTACTGCTCGTGCAACCGCTTGTCCGCAGCGATTTCGATGCGCTCCATGGCGTGGCGTCGGACCCCCTCATCTGGGAACAACATCCGGCGCATGATCGCTGGCGGCTCGAGGTCTTCAGCGCCTTGTTCGAGCGCTTGCTGGTCAGCGGGGGTGGTCTGGTGGTCCGCGAGCGCGCCACGGGCGCGGTGATCGGCAGCTCCAGTTTTTACGAGTACAACGAGGCTGCGCGGGACATCGTCGTCGGCTACACCTTTCTGGCGCGTCGTTGCTGGGGCGGTCTTTTCAACCGCGAGCTGAAAGCCCTGATGCTCGAGCACGCGTTCAAGTTCGTCGATCGTGTCTGGTTTCACGTGGCGGTCACCAATTTTCGATCGCAGCGTGCCATGGAAAACGTCGGTGCGACGCTCAGTCATCACGTAGTTCGCGAAAGCGGCGGCGTGACCGCGGAATTCATCCACTATTACATCGACCGCCCGTCGACGATGAAACCCAAGCCTGCCGAGCGGGCGGAAAGCAGCGTGGCAAAGCAGAGATGACACCCGGTTCCGAGCAATTCTCGCGCAACAAATATTCCATCGGCGTAGACATTGGAATCGGCGCTCTTTTTTTCATTTTGGTCAAACTGACTGACGATTTACCGCTCTCGGCGTTGGTGACGGCAGGCGCAGGCTTGGCGGTCGTCGTCGCGCAGCGCTTCGTCAAAGTCGATTTGCTCGGCGGCCTTGCGATCTTCGGCATCGTGATGCTGCTGATCTCGGCCGGATTCTCCTGGTTTTTTCAGGACGACTGGGCCGTGAAAATGAAGAGCACTATTTTGGGTGTGCTCGTGGCCACCATCACGCTGGGCGATGCTGTCTTCAACAAAGGGCGATATTTTGGTGGGCGATTATTGCGCTACATGATGGAGCCGATGGACCCGCAACGGCTTGCTTTCGGGCTCGGGGTCTTGGGTCTGGTGATGGCCGGCGTCAATTGGCTGTTTGCCGAATTCACGAGTCAGGACACCTGGCTCTACTACACGAGCTTCGGTGACTTTTTGTTGACCGTGGTGCTGATGCTCGCCGTCATGCGCTACGCACGCACCGAGCCATAGGACGACGTTCTCCAATAGGCCAACGCTCCGTCGAGGTCCTGCGTCAGACCTTCCAGGCTTTCTGCAGCAACGCGACGACTTTGCGTCCACCTTTCTCGCGCAGATACTGGGCGATGAAGCCTTGAGCTTTATCGCCGGAGTCGGTTGGCATCGAAAGTTTTACGAGGATGGGCGCGAGACCGTCGATGGTCTTGGGCAGTGCGCCGTTCACCTCGTTGGCCGCCTGGAAAATCAGACGCTCGGTGCCCGCCAAAAATTTCGTGACGTCGGCAAATTCGAGGGTCGACAATCTCTCGCGGGCGATGTGCAGCAGCGCACCCGTGACGGCGACCGCCTTCTTGACCGGCAATTCGAGTGCGAAACCGAGTTCGCGGGTGAGTTCGTCAATGCCGCCCTCGAGCTGCGCACGCGCTTCCGATCCGAGACCCAAGGCCAATGGCAGGGTCAAGACTGCACGCCCAAGGAAATCGCGCCTTTTCATGGAAGTAGCCCTCCCGTCGACTTCTTTGGTCGACGTCAGGCAACTATATTGATCAAGAAATTGTCAAAAATCCATCAAAATAATTGACAAAGTTACCGGGCATCCCGATTTCTAAGGAATGTGCAGCGCACCCTCGATACGGATCACGGCATCACCCCCGATCCAGATGTCCGCGCCCCGGCGCTCGATGTGGACGAGACCCCGTCGTTGCAGGGCTTGGCCCTGCGAGACCGTGAACTCGGGTGGGGCCTGACCAGTACGGATCAGCCAGACGCCGAGACCGGCGTTCAGACTGCCGGTGACCGGGTCTTCGGAGACCCCCAAGCCCGGCACGAACGCCCGGACCTCGAAGAGAGCCTCTCGGCCTGCAGGCAGGGGGCCGATGACGCCGAGCTTGAGATCGCGGAGCATGGCCATGTCCGGCTGCAACTTCAGTACCTGCTCGGCCGAGCGCAGCATCACGGCGCACCAGCCCGGCCCGTTGTCGACCCACTGGTGCATCACGATGTCGCTGCGCGAAATTTTT
>Ga0075471_10002351_pt1 | contig 12413 bp, 11 predicted proteins | sample DEB19_08_DNA_2_FD_74787 | JGI IMG/M metagenome (GOLD analysis project Ga0075471, IMG submission 74787) | Aqueous microbial communities from the Delaware River and Bay under freshwater to marine salinity gradient to study organic matter... | ecosystem: Environmental > Aquatic > Marine > Coastal ... | reverse complement strand
GTCGTCGAGCTTGGCGAGGCGCACCATCAGTGTGGGCACGAGGGGCGCGCTCGTCACGCCGCGGGAGGCGACGAGGTCGAGAAAGCGGTGGGGGTCGAACCGGTCCTCCACGATGATGGTGTGGTTACGGTTGAGGGCTGCACCGAGCACCCCCGACCCGAATGCGTGGTACAGCGGCGTCGTGATGCACATGGTGCCTGTCTCGGGCATTCGGACGAAGCCTCCCCACATGGCGGTTCCCGCCGACCAGCGCTCGAGGGGCAGGCCCTGGTCCGGCCGCACGACGCCCTTGGACGGCCCCGTGGTGCCGCCCGTGTAGAGCAGCGGAGCACCGGCAACGGTGTTGGCGACGGGTCCGTCATCGTGCGCGTCGCGCCATTCCTCGTAGCCGGAACCGACCACCAGCAGGCGCGAGGCGTCGATGCCGACCGAGGCTGCGGCGGCCCTGGCGGTGTCCTCGAGTGATGCTTCCGTGACCACGAGCGTCGAACCGCTGTTTGACAGCAGGTACGCGATCTCCGGCGCGGTCAGATGCCAGTTGAGGGGCACGTACCTGCTTCCCGCGAGAGTGTTGCCGAGGAACATCTCCACCCACTCGGTCCGGTTGCGGCTGAGGATCGCCCACGGTCTGTCGGCGGTGACCCCTGACGATGCGAGCGCGTGCGCGATGCGGCGGGCACGCGACTCCAGCTCTGCGAACGTGAGGCTGGTGTTCCCGTCGTCCACGGCCGTGCGGTGCGGATCCGTCCGGGTGGTCGACAGCAGCGGCGTGATCCCCTCCACGGGCCCATTCTTGCCCAGGCCGGGCTGGCCGGCACAGACCGGGCCTCCACTACGGTGTCGGAGGACGCAGAGGGGGCACCATGGACAGGCCGGCACCGATCAGGAACACGATCACAGAGATGCTGGGGGTTGACTACCCCGTGGTCCAGGCCCCGATGGGCTGGATCGCACGGAGCCAGCTGGCATCCGCTGTGTCGAACGCGGGCGGGCTCGGCATCATCGAGACATCGTCGGGCGAGCTCGACGTCATCAAGACCGAGATTGCCGCGATGAGGCGCCTCACCGACCGGCCGTTCGGGGTGAACATCGCCCAGGCATTCGTCCGTGATCCGCAGATCGCCGACTTCGTGGTGGAGCAGGGTGTCCGTTTCGTCACCACGTCCGCCGGTGACCCCACCAAGTACACGTCCAAGCTCAAGTCCGCTGGTCTCACCGTCTTCCACGTTGTTCCCACGCTCGCGGCGGCACTGAAGGCCGTCGAGGCAGGGGTCGACGGACTCGTTGTCGAGGGCGGCGAGGGCGGTGGCTTCAAGAATCCCCGTGATGTGTCGACCATGGTGCTCGTCCCCCTCGTGGCGGAACATGTGGACGTGCCGATCATCGCCGCGGGTGGCATCACCGACGGGGCGGGGATGGCCGCGGCCTTCGCGCTGGGGGCAGGCGGGGTGCAGATGGGCACGAGGATGGTGGCGGCTGCGGAGTCGCCCGTCCACGGCAACTGGAAGAGCGCGATTGTGTCCGCCGCCGAGACGGACACCGTGTTCCTGAACAGGTTCGGCAGGCCCGGGCTGAGGGCTCTCAGAACCGAGAAGACGACCCTTCTCGAGCGCGAGGAGCAGGTCGACCTCTCCGTCTTCGGCAGGGCGACGGACCTCTACTTCGGGGGTGACATGGAGGCCTCCATCGCGCTCACGGGCCAGGTGGCGGGGCGCATCACAGACATCCGGCCGGTGCAGGAGATCATCTGGGGGACTGTCCACGAGTACCGCCGAATCGCGGCAGGTCTGCCTTCCTGAGCAGACATTCATGCATCGTTCACCGGCCTGGGCGGTCCGGAGGACTCCCACCGCCTAGGGTGGACTGATGGACGACGCGGCCCTGCTGAGCGAACTGGAGCCTGAGGTGGAGCGTCTCCTCAACCGGCACCTCGAGTCCGCAGAGGAGTGGTACCCGCACGAGCACGTCCCGTGGGAACGGGCGTCGCGTCTTCAGTCGGAGGGATTCACCCACGGCGAGTCGGCTCTCTCGCAAGGGGCACGCAGCGCCCTTCTCGTCAATCTCCTCACCGAGGACAACCTTCCCTGGTACACCCGGACCATCTCGCGCATGTTCGGCGGCAAGTCGGCGTGGGGGGAGTGGGCCCAGCGCTGGACCGCCGAGGAGGGCCGCCACGCGATCGTGATGCGTGACTACATCACTGTCAGCGGTCTGGTCGACCCTCACGTGCTGGAGGACGGCCGCATGGCGCAGGTGAGCGGGGCGGTGGTGCCTGAGCCCGAGACCGCCGTTGACGGCATGTGCTACGTGGCCATCCAGGAGCTCGCCACCCGTATCTCGCACCGCAACACCGGGACGGTGCTGGACGATCCCGTCGGGTACGACGTGATGATGAAGCTGTCAGGCGACGAGAACCGCCACCATCTGTTCTACAGGGACCTGGTCACGCGGTCCCTCGAGATCGATCCCTCCGGGGTCGTGGAGGCGCTCCATCGGCAGGTCACCAATTTCGAGATGCCCGGGGTGGGCATCCCCGGGTTTGCGGAGCACGCCAAGCACATCGCGTCGGCCGGCATCTACGACTTCGCCATCCACCACGAGCGGATCATCGTCCCCCTCGTCTTCCGGCAATGGGCCATCGACAAGGTCGGAGGCCTGTCAGCGACGGCGGAGAAGGCGCGCGAGGAGATGATGACCTTCATTGAGCGTGTCGGGAGGGTCGCGAGGCGCCAGATCGAGCGTCGCGAGGCCGCCCAGGCGGCACTCCGGCCGGTCTAGGGCCTGGCGCTCAGAGCGAAGGGAACTGCAGGCGCAGGTCCCTCTTCAGGATCTTGCCGGAGGCGTTCCGCGGGATCATCTCCACGAACCGCACGGCCACGGGCATCTTGAAGCGGGCCAGCTTGCCGTCACAGAACGTCAGCACGGACTTCTCGTCGAGATCGGGGTCCTTGCGCACCACGACAGCGATCGGGGACTCCCCCCACTTCTCGGAGGGGACCCCGATGACCGCAACGTCGGCCACCCCGGGGCACCCGAGCAGGAGGTTCTCTATCTCGGCGGGGTAGACGTTCTCGCCACCCGAGATGATCATGTCCTTCAGGCGGTCCTGGATGAAGATGAACCCCTCCTCGTCGCGGATGCCCATGTCGCCGGAGTGGAACCACCCGTTGCGGATGGCCTCGGCGGTGGCGTCGGGCCTGTTCCAGTACCCCGTCATGATGTGGCCGCCACGGATGACGATCTCGCCGGACTCGTTGTCGTCGCACTCCGTGCCGTCGGGCCGCACGACCTTCACGTCCGTGTGGAAGAAACTCTTGCCGGTTGATCCGGCCTTGCGGATGGCGACGTCGGGGGTGGTCACACAGGCGGGACCGCACGTCTCGGTGAGCCCGTACACCTGGTGGATCTCGATGCCCATCTCCGTGTACTGGTTGATGAGGGTCACCGGCACCGGCGCGGCGCCGCTGAGGAACCAGCGCACCGTCTTCTTGTCGTGCTTCGCGGGATCGAAGGTGACCCGCATCGCCTGGAGCATGGCGGGCACGAGGAGGGCGTTGTTGATTCTCTCTGACGTCACCAGCTCCCACGCCTTGGAAGGGTCGAACGCCCTCATCAGGATCTGTGCGAGTCCCCGGTACGTGGTGACGATGGCCGGCGTGAGGGCCCCCACGTGGAAGAGGGGCATCGGGTTCAGGTAGCGGTCCCCGATGCAGAAGTCACTGGTGGCATTGAGCGTGACCAGGGCGTCCATCTGGGTGCTGTGCGTGTGCATGACACCCTTCGGGAGTCCCGTGGTGCCCGAGGTGTACATGATGTACAACAGGTCATCGTCGAACGCCGTGACCTCCGGTTCCGTGGGCGGCTGCGGATCGACGATGGCGTCAAAACCGACCGCGAACGGGGCGGTGTTGTCGGGCGAGCCGACCTGGATCCAGTGGGCGACATCGGTCTTTGGCCCGCGCGACTGCAGCTCGACCGCCGCCGGCAGGAACTCCTCGCCGTAGAACAGGACCGTGGTTCCTGAGTCCTTCAGGATGAACTCGAGCTCGTCGGGCACCAGGCGCCAGTTCAGCGGAACCACCACACCGCCCAGCTTGGCGACCGCGAAGAACGCGGTGATGAACTCGTGCGAGTTCATCATGAGGAGTGCGACCCGGTCGCCCTTCTTCATCCGGCCGGCAAGAGCCTGGGCTACCTGGTTGGTGCGGTCGTTCAGTTGCCGGTAGTCGAACCTTCGTCCCGCGGCGACGTCGTACAGCGCCTCCAGGTCGGGGTTGATGTGGGCACGCTTGGTGAGGACCTGTCCGATGTTGACCTGCATGGTCGGACATTGTGGCACAAGGCGCGGGCCCGGTGACCCCGCCGGTGACGGGTCGTCAGCCCCTGAGGTAGGTGACGCCGCCGTCCACGATGAGGGTGGAACCCAGCACGTAGTCGCCGGCCCTCGATGCGAGGTACACGGCCGCGCCGGCCATGTCCTCCGTGGTGCCGATGCGCCGGGCCGGGATGCCCGCGGAGATGGCGTCCCCGTGGTCCCTCGCGGCCTTGTTCATCTCCGAGGCAAAAGCACCCGGGGCGATGGCGGTCATGACGATGTTGTCCTTCGCGAGGTGAAGGGCCATGCGCTTGGTCATGTGGATCAGGCCCGCCTTGCTGCCGGCGTACGAGTACGTCTCGAGCATGTTCACCGAGATGCCGTCGATGGAGGCGATGTTGATGACCTTGGCGAGATGCCCGTCACGCGCCCCGGCCTTCAGCAGGGGGGTCAACTCCCTGGTGAGGAAGAAGGGAGCCTTCAGGTTGAGGTCCACCACCTTGTCCCAGCCGGCCTCGGGGAAGGTGTCCCAGGATTCGCCCCACGCCGCACCGGCGTTGTTGACGAGGATGTCGAGGGCGCCCTCGCGGCTGCTGATCTCCGCGACCAGTGCCTTGATGCCTTCCATGCTGGACACGTCGCCGGGAACGGAGATGCACTCACCAAACTCGCTGAGCCTGCGCGCTGCCTCGTCGCACTGGGCGGCCTTGCGCGAGGAGATGTAGACCCGGCTGCACCCGAACTCGAGGAGCCCCTGGGCGATCATGAATCCGATGCCGCGTGAGCCGCCGGTGACGAGGGCGACGCGTCCGTCGAGGGAGAAAAGGTTCTTCATCCCCGCGACTGTAAGCGGTGGACCGCGACGCGGGCGACCCAGGTGCCGATCACGGCCCCGACCAGGGCTCCCGCCACCACGTCGGACGGCCAGTGGACTCCGAGCACGAGTCTGGCGAGGGCGGCACATGCGGCCACTGCCACTGCGAGCGCCCTAAGGGGGGCGCGGCGCGGATGCCCGGACAGCAGCACCCACACGGCTCCCGCGATGGCTGCGGCATAGGCGGCGTGACCGGAGGGCATCGAGGCCGAGGTGACCTCCACCAGGCGTCCCGCCACGGGTGGCCTCCCGCGTCCGAACACGGACTTCGCCAGACCCACCACCACGACCGTGAGGACCATGGAGACTGCAGGTGCGACCGTGGCGGCCGTGCGCCGCCCCGCGACCATCCCGACGACAAGCAGGGCGAGTGTGAGCGGCACGAGCACCATGTCGTCGCCGACGTGGTGGAGGGCCTTCGCCGTATCGACCATCCAGTCGGTGCGGTTCCTGACGACGAAGTCGAGGATGTCGCGGTCCATCACCCGAACCTACTGCGCGGCTCCGTGCACCCAGCGGAAGGTGACATTGACCCGCGGAGCGCGCACCTTGGTCATCGCTGGGACCTGGTGCACCCAGCATTCCTGCAGCCGGCCGGACATGACGAGCAAGGACCCGTGGGGGAGCAGGACGCGACGTGTGTCGCCCGAGTCCCTGTGCCGGAGGTCGAAGAAGCGCTCGGCCCCGAGGCTGACCGAAGCGATGGTGGGCTCGGGGCCGTTGCACTCCTCGTTGTCCGAATGCCACCCGAGCCTGTCGTGCCCGTCGCGGTACAGGTTCACGAGGGCAGAGTTGAACCGGGCTCCCGTCCTCGTCTCCACCATCCGGTGGAGAGCGGCGAGGGCAGGCGTGAACGGGTGGGAGGCGCGCCGGGTGCCGGAGTAGACGTAGTCGATCCCGTCGGGGGAGAACCACACGGACATCCGGGGCTCGGTCACCCTGCGTCCGAACATGATGAGATCGGCCTGTTCCCACGGCACTTCGTCAGTCAACCGCGCGAGCAGCAAGTCGGCCTCCTGCCAGTCGATGAATGCCGGATCCAGTTCGGCCCGTCCGTCCCTGTCCACGATCACGCCCGACTCCGGGAAGAGCGTCGGCCCCGTCACTGCCTGCGTCCCGTCTCCACAGTGCAATGATGTCGCATGGACAGCATCCCGCGCCCGCACATCCCGAGAATCGCGCCGGTCGAGAACCCGCCTCCCGCCGTGGCGACTGTTCTCGAGGGGACCATGGCCGGCGGTGACGGCACGCCGCTCAACATCTTCGGCACCCTCGCCCACCACCCCGCCTTGCTCTCCCGGTTCAACCGTTTCGGGGGGTTCCTCCTGAACAAGGGGCTCCTCCCGGGCCGGGAACGGGAGATCGTGATCCTGCGCGTGGGCCGGAACTGCGGCTCCGTGTACGAGTTCGGGCAGCACACCCTCATCGGGCTGCGTGAGGGCCTCACCGAGGCCGAGATCTCCTCTCTCGCTGGTGACCCCTCGGCGCACCCGTGGAGTGCCGCCGACAGGGACCTCATCGACATGAGTGACGACCTTTGCTCCGGCGACTGCGTGTCGGACGACGTGCGGGAGCGCCTCGCAGCCGTGCATGCCCCGGACGTGCTCGTCGAGCTTGTCGTCGTTGCGGGGTTTTACAGGCTCGTGTCGGGCTTCCTGAACACCATGGGGGTCCAGCTGGATGCCGGGGTTCCCGGCTGGCCGGGGGAGTGAACCCGGGTCAGCCGAGCGGGTGGTGGCAGGCGACGAAGTGATTCGGCGCGATCTCCCGCAGCTGGGGCTCCTCGTTGGCGCACTGTTCGCTGGCCATCGGGCAGCGGGTGCGGAAACGGCAGCCTGACGGCGGGTTCATGGGTGACGGAGGCTCTCCCTGGATGCGCCCGCCCTCGGGCTTGCGCGTGGGGTCCGGGATCGGCACCGACGCGACGAGCGCCTTGGTGTAGTGATGCCGGGTGCGCTGGTAGAGGTCGTCGGGTGTGGCCACCTCGCACACCTTGCCCAGGTACATCACCATCACGCGGGTGCTGATGGTCTTGACCACCGCGAGGTCGTGCGAGATGAAGATCAGGGTGAGGCCGTAACGGTCCTTCATGTCCTGGAGAAGATTCAGGATCTGCGCCTGGACGGACACGTCAAGAGCGGACACCGGCTCGTCACAGATGATCAGGGTGGGGTCGAGGGCGAGGGCCCGCGCGATGCTGATGCGCTGGCACTGTCCGCCCGAGAACTCGTACGAGTGGCGTTCGCGCACCACCGCGGGGTCGAGGTTGACTGCCCAGAGCAGTTCGTCGATCTTGGCGTTGATCTCGGCCTCGTTGCCCTTCTCCCAGACGCGCAGCGGCTCGGCGAGGGTCTCGCTGACGTTCATGCGCGGGTCGAGCGAGGAGATGGGGTCCTGGAAGATCATCTGCATCGCGGGCCGCATGTCGCGCAGTTCGTCACCCTTCAGCTTGGTGAGGTCCTTCGAGAGGAACTCCACGGAGCCGCTGGTGGGCTTGGGGAGCTGGAGCACCGCCTTGCCGAGCGTGGACTTGCCGCAGCCGGACTCGCCCACGATGGCGAGCGTCTCGCCGCGGACCAGGTCGAAGCTGACGCCGGAGACCGCCTTGACGACCTTATTCTTGCCCAGGTTGAACTCGACGGTGAGGTCATCGACGACGAGGACGCGGTCCCCTTCGGGCCGCATGTGGGCCTTGCCGCTACCAGCCATTACTTGTTTCCTCCGATCGGGAACCAACAACGATAGAAGTGGTCGTTGCCGTCGCTCTTCAGCGGCGGCTTCTCCGCACGGCACTTGTCCTGGACGTACGGGCACCTGTTGGCGAACGGGCAACCCGGCTCGTCCTTGGTGGGGTCGGGCAGGCGACCCTCGATGACCGGGAGACGCGTGCCCGTGGGTGTCTCGAGGCGGGGGATGGACTTGAGGAGTGCCTCCGTGTAGGGCATCTTCATGTTGGCGAAGAGTTCCGTGGTGGGGGCGTACTCCACGAGGTCCCCGGCGTACATCACCGCGATCTTGTCGGTGTGGCCCGCCACGACTCCCAGGTCGTGGGTGACCAGGATCATCGCGGTGTTGAACTCCTCGCGCAGCTCGTCGAGGAGCTCCAGCACCTGTGCCTGCACGGTCACGTCGAGAGCCGTGGTGGGCTCGTCGGCGAACAGCAGCTCGGGGTTGCAGGAGACCGCGATGGCGATCATGATGCGCTGGCGCATGCCACCCGACAGTTGGTACGGGAACTTGCGCAGCATTGCCTCGGGGTCGGGGATGCGGACGCGCTTCAGGAGCTCGATGGCGCGCTCACGTGCGGCCTTCTTGTCCATGCCGAGACGCACGGTGAGGCTCTCGGTGACCTGCGAGCCGATGCGGCGCACCGGGTTCAGGGCCGTCATGGGGTCCTGGAAGATCATCGCCATGCCCACGCCCCACAGCTCGCGGACCTTCTCCTTCGGGAGGCTGGAGATGTCCTGCCCCTGGTACCAGATGGTGCCGGTGCGGGTGGCGGTGCTGGGCAGCAGTCCCATGGTGGCGCGGGAGAGAACGGTCTTGCCCGAGCCGGACTCGCCGACCACGCCGAGACTCTCGCCTGCCTTCAGTTCGATGGTGACATCGCGGACCGCCTTGAGCTGGCCGCGCGGGGTCCGGAACGAGACGTTCAGGTTCTCCAGCTTGAGGAGCGTGCTCATATCTTGGCCTCCCGGAGGTCGAGCTTTCTGCGTACGTAGTCACCGAACCAGTTGCTGGAGATGACAGTGAACGCGATGCACAACGAGGGCATGTACACCTCGTGCGGGCTGAAAGCGATGTTGCCGCGGCCGTTCGCCAGCATGGAGCCCCACGACGCACCGCCGGGCACGCCGATGCCGAGGATGGACAGCGAGCCCTCCACGATGATGACCGAGCCGATGGCCAGGAAGCCGATGGCGAGGATGGCCGGGGCGACGTTCGGGAGGATGTGCTTGCGGATGATGGTGAAGTTGCGGGTGCCCATGGATTTCGAGGCGAGCACGAACTCGCGACCGGCCCACTGAAGGGTGCTCGCGCGTGCGATGCGCCCGAGGATGGGGATGATGACCAGTGTCAGCGAGAGCATGAGCACCATGACCCGGCGGCTGGTGGTTGCCGGGTTGTCGGCGTCGGAGTACGCCAGGACAGAGAGAAGGGCCAGTGACAGCACGAGGTTCGGGATGGACAGCATCACGTTGAAGATGCTCGTGACGACCATGTCGAACTTCCCGCGGAAGTAGGCGGAGGTGACGCCGATGAACGACCCGATACCACCGCCGAGGAGCACCGCGACAAACGAGACAGACGCCGAGATCTTTGCCCCGTTCACCAGGCCGGCCAGCATGTCGTAGCCGTCCTGGGTGGTGCCCAGAATGTGGCCCGACGTGCCGGGGCGCGCCCCGAGGTAGTCGTAGAAGGACTCGTCCCACTGGGGAAGGGGCAGGAGCGGGCCGAAGATGGCCGCCAGGACCACGAGCCCCAGCCAACTACCTGCGATGTAGAAGCCGATCGGTCGCTTGCGGACCTTCTTCTCCTTTGTCTTCACGGGTGTTGCCTCCGGCGATTCGGCGGCGGTCAGTGTGGTCTGCTCAGACACGGCGTTCCCTCGTTCTTGGGTCGATGATGTTGGTCACGATGTCGATCATGGAGTTGAAGAAGACGTAGCCGAAAGAGATGAGCGCGATGAGCGTCTGCATCGCGATCACCTGGCGCGCGCCGATGGAGTAGAACACCTCGTAACCGATGCCCGGGATGACGAAGATGGTCTCGATGACGATGGTGCCACCGATGAGACCGCCCATGTTGAGGGCCGCAGAGGTGAGCAGGGTGGTGCTGGACGGCCGGAACACGTGGCGCCACAGGATGCGACGGTCGGAGATGCCCTTCGATGCCGCCATGGTGACGTAGTCATCCTTCAGGGTGGCGATCACGTCGGTGCGCAGCAGTCGTGTGTACGACGACGTGAGACCCACCGCGATGCTGATGACCGGCAGGATCATCAGTTTGAGGTGCTGGAACAGGTCCTCGCTGGGTTTCACGTAGCCGATGGGGTCCACCCATCCGAGCTGGACGGCGAACACGAGCGAGAGGATGAGCGCGAGTGCGAACCCGGGGAACGACACCAGGGTGAAGAGCGTGCTGGACACGATGCGGTCGAAGCGCCCGTTCTCCTTGTAGGCGGAGATGAGGCCGAGGGGGATGGCCGCAGCGAGCGCCACGATCTGGGCATAAACAATCAGCTGGAGAGTGACGGGCAGGGTTGCCTTGATCACCTCGGAGAGGGGGCGCTTGCCTCCGTTCAGGAAGTAGTAGCCGAAGTCACCGCTGAGGAGATTGCTGTACCAGTTCCACCAGTAGCCGAAGATCCCCTTGTCGAGATGCAGCTCACGTCGGATCTCGGCGATGATCTCTGGTGTGCCCGAGCCGGCCACGAGCAACGAGGCGGGATCACCGGGAAGCAGCCACACAAGGCACGCGAGCAGGAACGTCGCGATGGTGACGATCACCACCATCCCGGCAAGTCGCTTCGCCAACAGACGCAAGATGTCCATGTCCCCCCTCTGGTCTTTGGTGATGATAGATGAGAAAAGGGGTGGTGCCCAAGTTGGGCACCACCCCTTTCCGGAGTTTGCTCAGCGAGCGATCAGCCCTTGCCGGCGATCTTCTGGACTCCCGACCAGTCGATTCCCCAGTTGGTCATGATGCGCTGCGTCTTGCCCTCGGGAAGCTTGGTCTTGCCGATGTTGGTGAGACCGTTCTTCTTGTTCACGAAGAGCGTGAAGTAGAAGTGCGCCACCGAGCCCATGTACGCCTCGCCCTGCAGGATCGCTGCGGCCTCGGCGAACTTGGTCTTGGCACCGAGCTTGGTTGCCGCTGCCTGGGCGTCGTAGATCGCCTTGTCGACGTTGGTGTTCGAGTGCTTGTTCAGCTGCAGCAGCGAACCGAGGGCGGTGCGCAGCAGGGCAGCGGTCTGGCCGCCGGCGGCCGCACCCAGCGAGGGCAGCCACGAGTCGGTCAGGATGAACGGAGCGTTGTACGTCATGTCGGTGCCCTCGAAGAGGGTGGCGAAGAACAGGTCGTACGCGTTCTGGTTCTTGATGGTCGTTGCCGACGAGTTCCAGGCCTTCGCGATGATCACTGCCGACTCCTCGACGATGATGTTCGAGGTGATCCCGCACTTGGCCCACTGGCTCTGGAAGAACCGGGCGTTGGCCTGTGCGGCCGTCGACACGTCGGACGGGAACGAGAAGGAGAGGTCCTTGCCGGTCTCCGCCTTGTACGCGGCGACGAACTCCTTGGCCTTGGCCACGTTGAACGCCTGGAAACCACGGGTGGTGTACATCGGGCTCGCGGGCTGCACCAGCGCCTTGGCGATGGTGGTCTCACCCTTGGTGCGGACCTTCACGTAGTTGGCGCGGTCGAGGCAGTGCAGCACCGCAAGACGGGCGTTCTTGTTGGCGAACGGCGAGCCGTCCTTGGCCTGGTTCAGCCACACTGAGGGGTAGAACTCGGTCTTGGACTTGTACTCCCTGACCACGGACTTGCGCTGGCGCAGGTCGCGGATGAACGTGGCCTCGCCGGCAGAGCCGAACTGGCCCGCGTCGTAGGTGCCCTTGCGGACGGCGGCTGCGCGCTGCGACGCCTCCTTCACGTTGGTGAACGTGATGGAGTCGAGGTACGGCAGCTTGTCGCCGTTGGCGGCGGTGCGCCAGTAGTCAGCGTTGCGGACAACCTTGAGCTCGTCCTGGTTGACCAGCGTGTAGCCGGACTCCACCTTGAACGGTCCGGTGCCGGACGGCTTCTTGAGGCAGGTGTCCTTGTCGGCCAGCTGGCTCGGCGCGCGCATGACGAAACGACCGGACGCGTAGAGCGTGCCGGGGAAGTCGTTCTGGGCGCGGTCGAGATCGAACTTGACCACGTAGTCGCTGACCTTGGTCATCTTCGAGATGTTCGCCGAGAAGGTCGAACCGGTGCCGACGGTGTAGCCCTTGGTGGCGTACCCGGCGAGACCACCAGCGGCGTACGCGGCGAGGGCCACGCGACCGGTGATGTAGTTGAAGTTGGTGATCACCGAGTCAGCGTTGAACGCGGTGCCGTCGTGGAACTTCACGCCCTCGCGGAGTGTGAACGTCCATGACTTGAAGTCAGACGACGCAGACCAGCTCTTGGCGAGCAGCGGGATGTAGTCGCCACCGATGGACTTCTCCACGAGTGTCTCGT
>Ga0075471_10002350_pt1 | contig 12415 bp, 10 predicted proteins | sample DEB19_08_DNA_2_FD_74787 | JGI IMG/M metagenome (GOLD analysis project Ga0075471, IMG submission 74787) | Aqueous microbial communities from the Delaware River and Bay under freshwater to marine salinity gradient to study organic matter... | ecosystem: Environmental > Aquatic > Marine > Coastal ... | reverse complement strand
ATCGACGGCGAGGTCGATGGCCTTGAGCGCTCGCTCTCGCTCGCTTTGGAGAAGTACCCGCCGCTGGCGATCATCAACGACCATCTGCTCGCAGGCATGAAGACCGTCGGCGAGCTGTTCGGCTCTGGCCAGATGCAGCTGCCGTTCGTGCTGCAGTCGGCCGCGGTCATGAAGAAGGCGGTCTCGTTCCTCGAGCCGCACATGCCGAAGGCCGAGGCGGGTGCGGGCAAGAAGGCGAAGATCGTGCTCGCGACCGTCGCGGGCGATGTGCACGACATCGGCAAGAACCTCGTCGACATCATCCTCTCGAACAACGGCTTCGAGATCCACAACATCGGCATCAAGCAGCCGCTGCAGGCGATCCTCGATGCGTGGCGCAGGACCGGCGCCGATGCGATCGGCATGAGCGGACTGCTGGTGAAGTCGGTCGCGATCATGGAGGAGAACCTCCACGAGATGAACCGCCTCGGCGTGACGGTGCCCGTGATCCTCGGCGGCGCCGCGCTCACGCGCCACTACGCTGAAAGCCACCTGCGCTCGATCTACAAGGGCCCGCTCTACTACGGGCGCGACGCGTTCGAGGGCCTCTCCGTGTGCGACGCGCTGGCGTCGAAGTCGCTGGCGACGATCGACGCGGAGATCGACGCGCGCCTGGCCAAGCGCGAGGAGGTCGACTCGAAGATCGCGCGCGCCCGCGCCGAGGAGCCGCGCGTCGAGGTCGCCGCGCGGTCGAGCGTGTCGACCACGATCGAGCTGCCAAAGGCGCCATTCCTCGGTGATCGCTTGGTCGAGGACATTCCGCTCGAGCAGGTGTATCCGTACATCAACCTCGTCGCGCTCTTCCGCGGCCAGTGGGGCTTCAAGAAGGGCGACATGGGCGAGGCCGAGTACGAGCGCTTCATCGAGGAGAAGGCGCGACCCGTGTTCGAGCGGCTCTGCCGGCAGTGCAAGGACGAGCGCATCCTCCGCCCGCAGGTCGTGTACGGCTACTACCCCGTGAACGCGGACGGCGACGACCTCGTGGTCTACCACCCGGTCGAGCAGGATCGCGAGATCGAGCGCTTCAGGTTCCCGCGGCAGCTCGGCCGCGAGCGGCTCTGCATCAGCGATTTCTTCCGCGCGCGCTCGAGCGGCGAGAAGGATGTGCTCGGCCTCCAGTGCGTGACCGTCGGCACCGAGGCCAGCCACCGCGCGAAGCAGCTCTTCGAGCGGAACGACTACACCGAGTACCTGTACCTGCACGGCTTCGGCGTCGAGTGCGCAGAGGCGCTCGCCGAGATGTGGCACAAGCGCATGCGCGCCGAGCTCGGCATCGGAAACGACGACAGCCCCGAGATCCGCAAGCTGTTCACCCAGCAGTACCGCGGCTCGCGCTACAGCTTCGGCTACCCCGCGTGCCCGGACATGAGCGACCAGGAGAAGCTCTTCCGCCTGATCCGCCCTGAGCGGATCGGCTGCGTGCTCACCGAGAACTGGCAGATCGTGCCCGAGCAGTCGACGAGCGCCATCGTCGTGCACCACCCAGAGGCGAAGTACTTCGCCGTCGAGAGCGCTGCAAGGGTGCAGGGCTGATCGTTGCAGGCCGATGCGCCACACGCCCCGAGCGCGCTCCGTACGGCGGTCGCCTACGGCGCCGTCTACCTCATCTGGGGCTCGACCTATCTCGCGATCAAGCTGGTCTCGCAGCACGGCGCGTTCGTGATGGCGGGCTCGCGCTTCCTGACCGCGGGCGTGCTGCTGTTGGCGTTCGCGTGGTGGCGCGGCGAGGTGCGGAAGTCCGACTTCAGCGCGCGTTCGTGGGCGAACGCCGCAGTCGTGGGCGCGTGCCTGATGCTGCTTGGAAACGGCGGCGTCGCGATCGCGACCAAGACCGTCGACTCGGGCATCGTGGCGCTCATGACGGCGGTGACGCCGCTTTGGCTCGTCGGGCTCGACACCATGATGCACAAGACTCACGCACGGCCGTCGAAGGTCGTGTGGCTGGGCATCGTGATGGGCATCGCGGGCGTGATCGTGCTGAAGTTCGGCGATTTCGGCGGCACGAGCGGGGTCTCGACCATCGGCGTTCTCGTGATGCTCGTCGCCACGCTTGGCTGGGCCCTTGGCAGCGTGTGGTCGAAGCGCCCGGGCGGCGCGCACTCGCCCGTGGTCGCGACGGCCATGCAGATGCTGGCGGGCGGCGTGGTGCTCGTGTGCGCGAGCGTGCCCAAGGAACTTCTCGCGCACGACGAGTGGACGCTGCTCGCCTCGAATCCGCCGGTCACAGAGACCTGGCTGCAGTGGGCGTACCTCGTGATCTTCGGCTCGCTGTGCGGCTTCACCGCCTACATCTGGCTGCTGCGCCACCAGCCCGCTGCGCGCGTGGCGACCTATGCGTACGTGAACCCGCTCGTCGCCCTCGCGCTCGGCTGGCTGCTCATCGGCGAGCCGATCGGCCTGCGCACCGTGTACGCGGCGGCGCTCATGCTTGGCGGCGTGGCCGTGATCCAGCTCTCGAAGGCGCGCAAGACGCTGTTCACGCGCGCCGTCGCGGCGGCCGAGTGACACATCATCGCATCGCCCAGGCCAGCGGCAGCGCCAGCCACAGCCAGAGGTAGAGCCACGCGATGGCGAGGCGCTTGTAGTACCAGTGGTCGTCGTGGTCGATGAAGCGGCCGCCGGTCGGGCCGAACTTCCCCCAGTTCGCCAGCGGATAGCGGAGCCGATGCCACGCGCCCCAGATGCCTCCGTCGAGGAGACCCAGGATGGCGACGATCGCCTCGAGGACCGCGCCGATCGCGACCCCGAACATCGAGTAGAGGATGAGCGTTCGGAATGTCGTGACGCCCCACGCCGCATAGGGCATGATCGCGACCATCCCGACCAGCGCGATGATGAGCGCATGCAGGCGATCGTGCTTCGACCGCCGCGGCGCGGCATCCGGCAGCGGGTCGTACTTGAGCAGCGTCCTTCGGTCGATGGGCATCGGGCTGCGATAGCGTAGCGTGCGAATTGCGGGGCCTTGCTTGTGCCGGCCCGCGGCGCGCGATAGCGTGCGCGCATGCTCACTCGCCGAGACATGATCCGTACCGCCGCGGTCGCCGCGGGCGGTGTGGCCGCTTCGCACATCCTGACCTCGCCTGCGCTCGCGCTGGCGGCGCCGATGCCTCGGCGGGTCGTCACGGGCAAGCTCGGCAAGCTGCAGGTCCTTCAGGTGGGCATCGGCGGCTCGATCGCGCCGGCCGACCGCGACCAGCTCAAGCACCACCCCGATGTCGTCTTCAGCGGGCTTTGCGATGTGGATTCGAACGCGATCGACGCCGTGTCGAAGGAGCACCCCGAGGCCTTCACCTGCCGTGATTTCCGCGAGGCGTTCGCGAAGCACGCCGACAAGTTCGACGCCGTCGTGTGCTGCACGCCCGACCACAACCACGCGGTCGTCGACCTCTGGGCGATGCGTGCGAACAAGCATGTCTACGGCCAGAAGCCGCTCGTCCAGCAGCTGAGCGAGGTCGTCGCGATCCAGAACGCCCTGGCCGTGCGGCCGAACCTCGTCACCCAGACGGGCAACCAGCGCATGGGCCCCGAAGGCCGTCAGCGCACCGTCGACATCCTGCGCCGCGGCCTGCTCGGCAAGGCGATCGAGGCGCATGTGTGGATCGGCGGCCCGGGCGAGGGCACCGACGGCTACTTCTGGTACGGCGGCCTGAAGGATCCGATCCAGCCGCCCGCGAACATCGACTGGCCGCTCTGGCTCGGCGCAGCGCAGGACGCGCCGTGCCGTCCAGGTCTCATCGGCCTGCAGTGGCGCTCGTCGTGGGACTACGGCACCGGCCAGCTTGGCGACTGGTGCACGCACCTCCTCGACATCCTCTACTTCTCGTACGACCTGCCGTCGCCGATCGCGGTGGTCGCGCACACGCTCAAGCCGAGCGACTTCTACCACGCGCGCGGCGTGATCTCGACGCTCACCTACGATGTGTCGAAGCAGCAGAACCGCGCGATGTTCGCCAAGGACCGCTTCGTCGTCCACTACGGCGACCAGAGCCAGGCGCCGTCGCGCGCGTCGCTCGGCCTGCCCGCGGGCAACTGGCCCGGCTCGGCCACGATGATCGTGTGCGAGGGCGGCATCATCCTCAACCAGCCCGAGGGCGACCCCGAGGTGTGGATCGACGGCAAGAAGGTCGACTGGAAGGACATCAAGGGCCGCGGCGAGGTCAAGGGCCGCAACCACTGGCATTCGTGGGTCGACAAGATCATGGGCAAGCAGGACGCGTTCGTGCAGACGCCGTTCTCGTACGCGTCGGGCATCGCCGAGGCGGGCCTGCTGTGCTCGCGCGCGGCGCGCTATCCGAACCAGGAGCTCCGCTGGGACAAGGCGAAGCTCGCCTTCACCAATCACGAGGAGGCGACGAAGACCTGCGTGACCCGCGAGTACCGCAAGGGCTTCGAGCTGCCGGCGATGGCCTGAGCCTTCGATCAGACCGATGCTCGGCGAACGCCTCGACAACCGCATGCGCCATGTCTCGAAGTGGGCGCGCAAGCAGGGGATCTCCTGCTTCCGCCTCTACGAGAAGGACATCCCCGACTTCCCGATGATCGTGGACTGGTATGCCTCGCCCGGGGGAGGCGGCGACGCCGTCGCGTGGTTCTTCCACCGCACGAAGGACGACACCCTCGAGCGCGAGCTCGCGTACCGCAAGGACGCAGAAGCGGAGATCCTGGCGGGGCTCAACATCACCCGCGACCATCTGTTCATCAAGTACCGCGGGCGGCAGCGCTCGGATGAGGGCGGGCGCGACCAGTACGAGCGCTTCGACTCGCGCGGCTGCATCAAGACCGTCGAGGAGCATGGGCTGAAGTTCGAGGTGAATCTCTCGGACTACCTCGATGTCGGGCTCTTCCTCGACCACCGGCCCACGCGGCTTTCGGTGCAGCAGCGTGCGCGCGGCAAGCGCGTGCTCAACCTCTTCAGCTACACGGGCGCGTTCAGCGTGCACGCGCGCGCGGGCGGGGCGGTGAAGACGACCACCGTCGACATGTCGAAGACCTACCTCGAGTGGTATGTGCGCAACCTCGCGCTCAACGGCTTCGCGCTCGACGCCGATCACCGCGTGATCCACGCCGATTGCCTGCAGTGGCTCGAGGCGGGCCCGACCGCGGGCGAGCAGTACGACATCGTGGTGTGCGATCCGCCGACCTTCTCGAACTCGAAGCGCATGAAGGCCGACAGCTTCGCGATCGACCGCGACTATCCCGACCTCCTGCGTTGGATCGCGCGGTTCGTGGCGCCGGGCGGCGAGGTCTTCTTCTCGACCAACTCGCGCAGCTTCGAGTTCGACATGGGGAATGTGCCCGCGGGTTTCGGCGCCCACGAGATCAGCCATCGCTCGGTGCCCGAGGATTTCCGCAATCGAAAGATCCATCGCTGCTGGCGCCTCGCGGAGGGATGGGTGCCCAAGGGGCGATCGGGGCAGCGTGCCAGCGGAACCGCGGAGAAGTCAGACGGGGTTTCCGATACCCTCGGGGCGTGACGCAGCACACGGTCAGCCGCCCGTTCACGGTCCTCGTGGTCGATGACCAGTCCCTCGTGGCCGAAAGTGTGCGTCGCCTGCTCGCGCAGGTTCCCGAGGCGACGGTCGAGATCTGCGCGCGGGCGACCGAGGCGCTCGATGTCGCGCGGCGGCTGCGGCCGGCGGTGATTCTGCAGGATCTCGTGATGCCCGATGGCGACGGGCTCGAGCTCGTCGAGCGCTATCGCTGGGCTGCGGAGCTGGCGGAGACCTCGGTGGTCGTCCTCTCGGCGGAGGAGCACGCGGGCACGAAGGCGGAGGCGTTCGCGCGTGGCGCCGACGACTACCTCGTCAAGCTGCCGCCCGCGCAGGAGTTCGTCGCGCGCCTGATCCACCACGCCGACGCTGCGCGCGCCCAGCGCGAGCGCAACCAGGCGTTCCGCGCGCTCGAGCGCGCCGAGCGCGACCTTGCGCGGCGAAACGCGCTGCTCGACGAGGCGAACGCGCGTCTTGCCGCCGCGAACCACGAGCTGGTCGTCGATGCCGACACCCAGCGCGAGCGGCTCGACCGCATCGCCGTGCTTTCGGGCGAGCTGGCGCGCGTGCAGGACCTCGACATCCTGCTCTCGCGCATCCTGCGCGAGGCGGTCGCGCTGGTCGGCGCCGGCGCAGGCGTCGTCTTCCTGGTCGCCGACACCGCGCTGCATGCCGCCGAGATCGTCGGCGCGAGCGAGACGCGCACGCGCGACATCGCGCTCGACGCGGCGACGGTGGCGGGGCAGGTGACGGTCGCGACCGATCCGATCAGGCTTGGTCCCGACGCCTGCGCGCTCGCTGGCCGCAGCGCTCCCGCGATCGGCACAGAAGCTGTGCTCGGGCGCAGCGCGGACAGCGCGCTCGTCGTGCCCATCGTGCGCGCGGGCGACCGCGCGCTCGGCTGCATCGCGCTCACCGATGGGCGCGAGTTCGACGAAAGCGACGAGCGGCTGCTCGTCCACTTCGCGTCGCTCGCGGCCGTCGCCGTCGAGCGCGCGCAGCTGGTCCGCTCGATGATCCTGCGCATGATCGCGATGGCGGAGCTCCGCGACCCGACCGAGACCGCCGGCCATGTCGGCCGCGTGGCCGACCTCTCGATCATGCTCTACGACCACTGGTGCGACGCGCATGGCATCGCGCGCGACGCATCGATCCGCGCGCGCGACACGCTGCGCATCGGCGCGCTGCTGCACGATGTCGGCAAGGTCGGCATCGCCGACGCGATCCTGAAGAAGCCCGGCAAGCTCGATGACGCCGAGTTCGCGGAGATGAAGCGGCACACGCAGATCGGCGCCGATCTCTTCGCGGGGATCCGCACCGATTTCGACGAGGGCGCCGCCGAGGTCGCGCTCTGCCACCACGAGAAGTGGAACGGCACGGGCTATCCGCGCGGGCTCGCGGGCGACGCGATCCCGCTCTTCGCGCGCATCGTCGCGGTCGCCGATGTCTTCGACGCGCTGAGCTCGAGGCGCGCCTACAAGGACGCGTGGCCGCGCGAGAAGATCGCTGCGCTCTTCCGCGACGAGGCGGGAAAGCACTTCGACCCCGAGCTGGCGGCGATCTTGGTCGCGCGCCAGCCTGAGGCCGAGGCGATCAGGGCGCGAAGGCCCGAGTGACGGTCAGCCGCAGGTTCCCCACGCGGAGAGCAGCACCGCGATGTCGGCGGAGTCGGTGTTGGCGTCATCCGTGAGGTCGCCCGCCGCGGTGCCCCACGCGCCAAGCAGGATCGCGAGGTCGGTCGACGCCGTCTGGCCGTCGCCGTCGAGGTCGGTCGCGCACGGCGCCGCGGCGAGGTTCGCCGCGACCCACGCGATCGCCGCGTCGTGCTCGGCCTCGGTGCGCTCGTCGTTGAATACGATCCAGAAGGGCGCGCTCGGCGCGGTCACGCCATCGTTCGAGTAGAGCTCGAGCTCGGCGACATAGATGCCCGAGGCGGGCAGCTTGCCGCCCTCGGCGAACAGCGTGAAGTTGAAGTGGCGGTGCCAGGCGCCGTCCGACTGCACGGCGAGGTCGATCCCGGGCGCGGGATTCGCGCCGATCACGGCGCTGAGCGTGAGGAACGCGGCCTCGATGCGCTCGTTCGCCACCGGCTCGCAGGCGCTGCCGTTGAAGCGGCGCAGGCCAGCGGTCATGTTGAAGCCCGTGCGCGAGCCGAACGCGAAGGTGCCCGGGGCCGCGAGGAAGCCGGGCTCGTCGGTGAAGTCGGGGACGCCGAGCGCGCCGAAATCGGCGGAGAACACGCGCTGCGCGACGGGGCCTGCGCCGAGGTCGGCGGAGGTCACGATCCTGCCGTTCTCGATCGAGATGGTGATGTCGGCGTGCTGGGCGAGGGCGGGGACGGACGCTGCCGCTGCGAGCGCTGCGGCGATGGAGGCGGCGATGAGGTTCTGCATGGTGGTGGCTCCTTCAGGGAGCGATGAGCTGGCTCGTGTTCGGATCAAGGAGATTGCGCTGGGGATTGAGGTAGACCTGGCCGAAGGGGAGCGACTCGACATGTCCGTCGAGGAAGCTCCAGTTCGAGACCGATGCCGCGCTGGGCCGGTCCTGCGAGGCCGCTGCCACGCTGACCTGCGCCGCCGCGAGCAGCGGCGCCTGGATGCCGGCGCCCCAGCCCTCGACATGTGGATGGTCGGCGCCGGCGTACTCGCCCGTCGTCGTCATCAGCAGGAGCTGGACGGTCCTCCCGTGGTTCGCGACCTTGCTGAGCCGGTCGGTCGCGAGCGACGGATCGATGCCAGCCCACGGCGAGAACTCGCGCGCGAGGTGGTTGTTGAGGCCGTAGCTGGTCACGCGGAAGCGTCCGTTCGAGTTCGGCACGGGCACGCCGCTTCCGCCCGAGGCGACCGACCAATGCGGGCTGTCGTCGAGCGGCGAACGGATGAGCGTCGTGTCGCAGTAGCCGCGCTCGGCCAGCACCGTGACGAAGCTCCGTTCAGAGCCTTGGTCGATGCCGCCGTGCGGGAGCCGCGCGTCGATGAGCCACCCCGCGCTGTCGGCGGAGTAGGCGAGCGACGCCTGCTGGAGCGAGCGGAGATTGGAGAGGCACGCGGTCGCGCGGGCACGCTGCCGGAGCGCGGACGCCGCTGGGAAGAGCAGCGCCACGATCGAGGCGATAATCGCGACGACCGCGAGCAGTTCGACGAGCGTGAACGCTCGCCGACCTCGGGCGATGGACATGGATTTTTCCTTCGGTGGTCTGAAACGGGAGAAGCACAGTCGCGCCGATGACGGCGCGGGCGTTCAGCAGTCGGTTTCAGGCAAGCGAAGGCGGGGGACGCGCGCAGACGTCGTCGGGCGCGTCGGGCGCAGGAAGCTGCGCTGCCTCGCGGTCATGCACGATCGCAAGGACAGCGAGGATGTGGATGAAGGGCGAGTGCAGGTTGGGCGCTGGGGCGCTGGTCGCGAGCTCATCGCAGACGGGGCAGTCGTCGTGCAGCGGAGCCTGCGCGGGTGTTCGGCTGGTTCCGTGCGAGTGAGCGTGAACGCAGTTGGATGCGCGATGCTCTCCGGCGTGCTCCCCGCGGGGCTCCCCGCCATGCGCGACGGTCATGTGCGCGAAGCGCGCGACGCCACCGCCCGAGAGCAGGGTGGCGAGGACGGCGAGGATGAGCGCGATGCGGCGCACGAGGATCGATACTCTAAGTCCGCGCGGCGGTTCTGGTCAACGCTGCGGATTCGCCGCAATCTTCGCAGCGACCTCGGGCGAGATGCGGTCGTTCGCGGGAAGCGGCTCGATCTCGAGTACCGAGCCCCGCTCTGCGTCGAGGAATGCGCGGTTTCCGTCGCGGACCTCGCGGTCGAGCAGCCGCAACAAGCGAAGCTCGCCGTCGCCGCGGCAGACGACGCGCTCTGTCTTTCCGCGGCTGCCCAAGGTTTCGGTCACGAGTCGGACGATTCCGGCGGGAAGCGGTGGTGGTGCGTCGCCTGGCGCGGTGGCGAGGAATGCGAAGAGCGCACGCTCGTCGCGGCGCCCGACGATGCGGTCGATCGCAGCGACGCGCGGCGTCGGCTCGATGCGTCGCGCCTCGTGGCACCAGTCGCCCTCGCGGGCGCGCATCGGGCACGCGCGCTGATGCGGGCAGGGCGCGACCACATGCGCGCCGCCAAGCGCGAGGATCGCGTCGCGCAGCGACATGAGCGCGCGGGTCGTGAGCTTGAGCGCCGGCTCGATCACAAGCATCGGGGCGGTGCGCGACCAGCCGGACACCATCTGCACGGTCTCGCGCTCATGATCGACGCCGACAAGGAGCTCGTTGATCGCGGTCTGGCAGAGGATGAGGTCGCACGCGGGCGGCGTGAAGCGGCGGAAATCGCGGGCCTCGATCTTCAGCGCGAGCGTCGCGCCGATCGCCGCGGCAGCGGCCTTCGCGCTCGCCTCGAGCGCGCGCGCCGCGGGTTCGCCGAGCTCGATGGCGTGGAGCTCGACGCGAACGGGTGAGGTGATGCCCCGTGCAGCGCGCGCGCCAGCGAACCAGGCGAGGAAGCCGACGCTCGTCGCACCGACTCCCGCGCCGAGATCGACCACTCGGACGGTCTCGAGTGCGGCGATCCGCGCAAACGCGCCGCTGCGCGCCGCGCACTCTTCGAGCGCCAGCGCGACCTTCGGCGCATCGCTCGCGAGGAAGTACTCGCGCTTCGCCTGCAGGTGCGCAGCGTCCGCCTGCTCGCGCGCGAGCGAGCCTCGCCCCGTCGTGTAGAGATCCGAGAGCCGCTCGACCGCCTTCGCGAGTTCGCGATCAGGCGTCGCTGCGCCCGACGACATGATGGCGCGTTCGACCGCCAGGATGCAATCACGGGCTTCAGGCTCGAGCAAACGCGCGCGGAGGGATTCGAACCCCCAACCGTCGGTTCCGAAGACCGATGCTCTATCCAATTGAGCTACGCGCGCGGGAGCGCAGAGGTTACCGCGCCACGCCCTTCGGGGCAAGAAGTGCTACCTTTCCCGCTTCCCGAAGGAGTCCGAAGCATGGGTTTCATGTCTGGAAAGCGTGGTCTGGTCACCGGCGTGCTGCATGAGACGAGCATCGCGACGGCCATTTCGCAGAGCCTCCTGCGCGAAGGCGCGGAGTGCATCTTCACCCATATGCCCGGCGAGAAGATGGAGCGCCGCACCCGAAAGCTCGTCGAGGGCATGGGCGTCGCCAACCCCTGGATGCAGCCGATGGATGTGGCGAGCGACGCGGACATCGCCGCGTGCTTCGAGCGCGTCGGCAAGGACTTCGGCGAGATCGACTTCGTGGTGCACTGCATCGCGTTCGCCGACAAGGACTGGCTCAAGCTCGGCAAGTTCGCGGCGACGCCGCGCGCCGTGTTCACGAATGCCCTCGACATCTCGGCGTTCAGCTACATGGCGATGGGCAACGCCGCGATGCCGGTCCTGAAGAGCGGCGGCTCGATGATCGGCCTGTCGTACTACGGCGCCGAGAAGGCCGTGCCTGGCTACAACGTGATGGGCGTCGCGAAGGCCGCGCTCGAGGCTGCGAACCGCTACCTCGCGATGGAGCTCGGGCGCGGCAAGAACATCCGCTGCAACCTCGTGTCGGCCGGCCCGATCAAGACGCTCTCCGCGGGCGCCGTCGGCGGCTTCGACGCAATCCTCGACCGCGTTCCGCAGGTCGCGCCGCTGCCGCGCAACATCACGGCTGCGGAGGTCGGCGACGCGGCCGCGTTCCTGCTGAGCGATCTCTCGCGCGGCACGACCGGCCAGGTGCTGTATGTCGACAGCGGCTACAGCTGCATGGGGCTGTAAGTGAGCGCGTGCAACTGGCGATACGAGTACCAGAGGGAGCCGCCGCAGCGGCGACCGCTCAAACAACGGCTCGCTTTGGCGATGCGAGCACCAGAGGGAGCCGCCGCAGCGGCGACCGCTCAAACAACGGCTCGCTTTGGTGCTACGAGCACTAGAGGGAGCCGCCGCAGCGGCGACCGCTCAAACAACGGCTCGCTTTGGCGATGCGAGCACTGCTGAGACCATGGGGGTGCCCACGGGCCGGCCGGTCATGAGACTTGTCGGCTCGGCAACGCTTCAGGGCCGAGCCCGTGGGTGGGGGAACGGATTCAAGAGGCGCGTGTCGACTCGGCGGGAATCGACTTAGGTTGGCGCGTCTTCGGACGCCTACCCTCGGGCTCGCCTCGGGCGCTGGTTCTGATCGCGAGTCCATCGACTCGGCGGCACGAGGGCACCCCAGCCCCGCTTCGCCATCTGAAGTCGGACATCAGGATCCGGTTCACCGCGCCAGGCGCGGATCGAAGATCCACGGGCGCGCCGACTCGCGGTCGGCCTTCGGCACCAGTTTCTCGCGGACGAGCTCGCGCAGCCCCTTGAGTCCATCGCCGGTCAGCGCGCTCACCGCGACATCGGCGGAGCTTCGCAGGGCATCGCCTGCATCCGCATCGAGCTTCGTGAACACGCGCACATCGGGCTTGCGCGGAAGCTCGATCCACGGAATTCCCGGCGCCGCCAGCGAGATCACGAGGTCCGCGTCGCGCAGCAGTCCCTGCGCCAGCGCGATCGCGTCCCGCTCGACACGATCGTCGGTCGTGCGCACGCCCGGCAGATCGAACCACTCGACGACGAGGCCCGCGAGGTCGATGCGCGCGCTGACGGCGTCACGAGTGGTTCCGGGCTCAGGCGACACGATCGACGCGTCGCGTCCGAGCAGCGCGTTCGAAAGCGAGCTCTTGCCCGCATTCGGCGCGCCCACGAGCACCACGCGCGCGGGATCGATCAGGCGCATGAGCCGTGCGCTTCGGGCGCGGTCGTCGTCGAGGAGCGGCGCATCGCCGTGCTCGGTCCAGCGATCCGCCTGCGCGAGCAGGATCTGCACCGCCAGCGGGCTCGCGGCGCGCGTGAGCGTCGCCATCGCGAGCGCCTCGGTCATGCTCGA
>Ga0075471_10002345_pt1 | contig 12428 bp, 9 predicted proteins | sample DEB19_08_DNA_2_FD_74787 | JGI IMG/M metagenome (GOLD analysis project Ga0075471, IMG submission 74787) | Aqueous microbial communities from the Delaware River and Bay under freshwater to marine salinity gradient to study organic matter... | ecosystem: Environmental > Aquatic > Marine > Coastal ... | reverse complement strand
GCCCCCACGATTCGCGTGCTTACGGCCAGCCCAGGGAGCGCCAGCGTGAGCACGCGGCCCGGATAGTCCGACACGTAGGTCGGAACCGTGCCGCCGGTGACTGAGCAGGTGAGCTGCAGCACCCCGGGCCCACCGGAGACCCTCGTCGCCGCCGTGACGCGGCCTGCGGCCCAGCGGTCGCCATATTTGTCGCCGAGCAGATCGTCGCCGCCGTTGCCACCATCGCCAATGTATGAAACGTCAACGCCGCCGTTCATTTTCGCCAGCGTGCCCCGGGCGATCGCCATGAATGCGTCGTCGAGCAGCCGCTCCTGGGCCATGCCACCCGCGGTCGCGGCGACCACATTATTGGCAAACGCCCGCGAGGCCTTGCGGGCCCGCGAGGCGACTGCGAGGTACGCAGCGCCCAGCATCAAAAACAGCGTGAGTACGCTGAGCACCACGAGCAGGAGCACGCCACGCCGACGATGAGGAGACGTTATGGGGACCATGGCGATGTCTCCTCGAGTCTGACGACTCTTTCATACAAGCCGTTGGCCCCTTCGACGGCGTAGATCGTGGTTAGCGGGGAGGGCGCGTCGCGATTGAGCGTCACCTCGATTGTCGAAACCGTCCCGCCTGCCGAGACATCTGGCGACGCCATGACCACGGTGCGCCACTCGTGCTCGGCCAAGCCATTCGCAAGCAAGACGACCGCCCCGGGCGCAAAGAACCGCGCCACGTCTTCCTTGGCGATTGACGTGGAGGGCGTCACCTGCACGAACGGTCCGGATGACGTACTGGCTGGAAACGACGCACTGCCGGAGACGATCTCGCCGCGCCGGTGGATCGTCACGACCGAGAGCCGATGAAAGGGCGACGTGTTCGTCACGGGCACGAGGGTGGCCAGCCAGGAAAAGCTGCCCTCGTTCATTCGCTTGGCGGCACCGCCGAAAAAAGTCGGCAGGGCCGGGGCGTCTTCGTCGTCGGGCAATTTGTAGGTGAGGTCGTCTTGCGCGCGGAACACTTCGTCGGCGAGCAGGCCGGCGGTGAAGCCGGTGCCCGTCACGGACACAAGACCGGCGACGGTGAGCGAGCCGGTGACGACCGGGTCGAACAAGAGCTGATAATTCGTGGCGGCCGGCTGGGCCGGGCTCCACTTGGCGGGATTCAGCAGGCCGCGATTGACGAAATCTGCGAGCGCGTTCGGGCCGAGCGCACCGCGTCGGTCGTCGATGATCGCCTTCTTCGCCTGATCGCCGCCTGCGGGCACGAGCGCCACGACGCTCGCGAGGCCGACAGAGAGGATGCCCAGCGAGATGAGCACCTCCAGCAGCGTGATTCCACGACGGTTGTAGGTGTGCGAGACGCTCATGGTTGCAAGCTGGGCGTGAGGGTTCCGCGAGCCTTTCTATTTCGATTACTGGTTCTTCAACGCATCGACGACAAATTTCAGGCTGGCATCCCGCGTTGCAGCTTTTGCGTAGGTTTCGATGGAACGCACGATCGAAGTCCGCGGGTCGATCAGCACCCACCGGGCATCGGGGTTTTGCCAGTTCGCGCCGGGATTGTCTTCATTCGGCGAAGCAACGTAGGCATTCGCGACATTCGCCCGAGGACCTACGAGCAACGCGATCGGCGTAGCCGCATCGAGTGTGACAAAACTCCACGCTGGCGGACTCGCGCCGGTATCAGGATGCCCAAGCGCATACCAAGCGCGGTTTGGCCGGCCCGTGCGGTCGTAGGTTACGGCGATGCATCGCGGACCCGTGGCGGCCCCGGCCGCCGAAATGATTCGCGTTGGCTGTGTGAAACCGGGCACACCGATGCTCGACCAGGCAAAGTCGATCGCCATGTTATTGGGGAGATTGCGGGCGGATGCCGTGAGGCGAGGGCGGGGAGGCACGTGGAGGACGTATTGAATCCCTGTTGTGTTCGGTGACAGCGGAATCGCAGTGTTCGCCATCGTGCGATTCAATGCCGGAAAGATCGCTGTGACCGTATTCAGGCTCGTTGCAAGCAGCAGACTTGGCGAGCCCACAAACTCGATCGGGGCGGGAAGGCACGTCGCCAGAGCCGGGAGAAGGGCAGGGGAAAGCGTTGCGTTACCGGGGCCGGCTGCAGTGAGCGTTCCACTCGCCGTGATCGCCGCGCGAACGCGCCCGAATCCGAGTTTCACCACGGCTTGATCGTTGCCGGCACCGGACGATTCGGTTTCATACCATGTGCTGGCGCCGTGACTGGATCCCATGGCTTTGGCGGCGACCTCGCTCACGTGCGTCACGAGGGCATCGGCCGCATCGCGGACTTGAGCCCGCTGCTTGCTGCCGCCAAGAACGGGTAGCACCGTCACGGCCAACAGGCCGATGATCGCCACCACCACCAGGAGCTCTGGGAGCGTCATGCCGCGGCGAGATGACACAAGGCGGTTCATGGCAAGGACGGCTATTCCGCCATCAGCATGTGGTTGGTGATGTTGTCGCGGTACGTTTGCGATGTCTCTTTGCCGACCAGATTGGCACCTGCCGGCTTGAATTGGCAGATGTTGGGCAGAGCAGAGTTGAGCCAGCCGTCTTCAGCGACCGTCAGCCCATACGAGCCGGGCTCGCCCGTCGCTCCATCAGGGCCAGCGGAGTAGATCACCGGATAAAGCGCGAATGCGCTGGAGTCGGCACGGGGGGAGGAGACGTCGAGCGGGTCGGGGTATGCATCCTTATCCGCGATTTGGATGGGCGTCAGCAGTGGTGGCAAACCGGGGGCCCATCGGAAAAACTCCAAGGGCCGTCCCCATCCATCGAGGAACTCCCGCGCGCCATCCGCGTCGATATCCCCGACTCGATCGGGCTTCACAGACCCCATCAAGTCGGGAAACTGCCCCGACTCCGTCACTATCATGTACAGGCATTCGGCGCCTTGGAACGTTTCGTTTGAAGCGGCGGTGGGGAACCGTGCCTTGTAACGTTGGTAGGCCCGGCCCATGGCCGTGGATGGTGACGGCACGTTGGTGGACGGGGCCACGTCCGCCCAGCGATCCGGCATTTCCTCGCGCATTCGGGCCCGCAGGGTCGTGAGGGGCGTGACGGTGAGTGCGAGATCCTCGTAGCTCTCGTAATGGTCCATGATGGCGTCGTTGAGCTTGCGGATCATGAACTTGGAGACGTCGGCCTTCGTCTTGCTCCCGGCCCGAGCCAGGCCTGCCAGCGTGAGCGACGACAGAATCGCGATGATCACGAGCACGACCAGTAGCTCCACCAGCGTGAAGCCCCGGCGGGCATTCGGCGCGCAGTGGAGATGAGCATTCATGGCCGTCAGTCTTTCAGGCTGTCGAGATATTCGCGCCGTGTGCCTGACCAGAAATTGGAGAGATCGTCGTCGTTGCCGAAGATCTCATCGCGACCGGCGCACAGAATTTGAAACGTGTCGGGATTGAAGAACTGCGTTCCAGACACAGTCACTTGGACTTCGGGCTGATAGGTGTTTGGTGCAATTGAGTACGTTGCGGTGCCACTACCAACGACGCCGTAACCATCCGTCAGGCCCGTTCCGGACTTGATGTAGATGTAGGGACTGTTGGGCTTGCCTGATGGAAAGTAGGTCCCGGCGGACGAGATACGAGACGTGTCGAAGTCGAAGAGCTTGTTTCGCTTGCCGCCGGTCACGGGATTCTCTGGGTCATCCGTGTAGCCACCCAGCCATCCCACGATGGCGTTCTGGGGGAGTACCTCCGCGCCGACTTGTGCCGCGATATTCGCCGTGCGAGGAAAGATGCGAAGGATGTGTCTTGATGCGGGGGTGGGTGCCCCTGTCCCACTTCGGCATGGCGGGAAACTCCCGTATTCGTTCTTGTAGTTCATGATCGCCATGTGGAGCATGTCGATCTCCGCCTTGATCGCGGCGTTGCGGGCCTTCGTGAGCGATTGCATCACCACCGGCGTCAGCAACGCGGCCAACAGGCCGATGATGCCGATCACCACGAGGAGCTCGACGAGGGTGAAGCCGCGGGGGGCATGACAGGCTGAAGCCTGTCCTACTTTGCGGGAAGTCATGACAGGTCCTGGATGAGTTTGATGAGCGGGAGGAAGAGGGCCACCACGATGAAGCCCACCGCGCCGCCGAGGAAGATGATGAGCAAGGGCTCCATCAGGCTCGTGAGGCTCTCCGTGAGCACCGCCACCTCTTCGTCGTAGGTGTCGGCCACCTTGTAGAGCATCGTGTCGAGTTCGCCCGACTCCTCGCCCACGTCCACCATGTTGATCACGAGATCGTCTACGACCGGCTTCTTGTACTTCGTCATGTAGAGCAGGGCGCCCACGCCCGGCACGAAGAACGTCCAAAAGAGCATCGCCACCAGGTTGAACGGCGGCACCGAGAATTCCTTGAGCGGCTTCGCGATCGCATTTCCATCGCGAATCGAGTCGCTCACCTTCTGGAAGAGCTTCTCGAACATCATGTTGCCCGAGGTCTCCTTCGTGATGTTGAGCGCCTCGAGGATCGGCACGCCCGAGGCCAGGAGCGTGCCCAGCGTGCGCGACGACCGCGAAAGGATGTTTTTCTCCACGAGCTGCCCGAAGATCGGCATCTTGAGCGTGAACAGATCCCAGCCGAAGCGGCCGTAGGGAATCAGGCAGATCGCCTTGATGATCAGGCGGATGCCGAACGGGATCGCCGGAATCAGATACCAATACGTCGCGATCCAGTTGGAGAGGTCGATCAGGATCTGCGTCATCGCCGGCAGCTCGCTGCCGAAGTCGTCGAAGATCTTTTTGAACTGCGGCACGATCTTGAGCATGATGAACGTGAGGATGCCCACGGCCACGCTCACCACCACGATCGGATAGACCATCGCGCCCTTCACCTTGCGGCGCAGCGACTGGGCCCGCTCCATGAATTCGGAGAGGCGGCGCAGGATCACCTCGAGCGCACCGCCCGCCTCGCCGGCCCGGATCATGTTGCAATACAGGCGGTCGAAGCACTTCGGGCTCTTGGCCATCGCCTCGGAGAGCGTGGTGCCGCCCTCGATCTCGTCGCACACGTCGAGGAGCGAATTCTTGAGGCGGCCCGGCTTCTGCATGTCGGCCAGGATCTTGAGGCTGCGCAGAATCGGCAGGCCGGCGTCTTGCAGGATCGAGAGCTGCCGCGTGAAGAGCGTGAGATCCTTGATCTTCACGCCGCCCATCACGAACGAGCGGCCCGGCTTCTTCTTGCCGGCCGCGGCTGCGCTCTTGCTCTTGCCCGCCTTGAGCTTCGTGACCATGTAGCCCATGGCACGAATCGTGGCCTGGGCCTCGGCCTCCGAGGGGGCCTCGACGGTGTCGCGAATTTCCTTGCCGGTGGCGGCGTCGATGGCTTCGAAGATGAAGGTTGGCATGGGATTGACAGGCTGAAGCCTGTCCTACGGTTTAGGCGTCGAGGATGGTTTCTCGGATGACTTCGTCGGCGGTGGTGAGACCTGCGAAAATGCCCTCCATACCCGAATCACGGAGCGTCACCATGCCGTGCTTGCGGGCGGCATTGCGCAGGTCTTCGGTGGAGGCGTTACGCATGATCATTTCACGGAGTTCATCGTTCATGATCAAAAGTTCGTAGAGGCCGAGGCGGCCCTTGTAGCCGGTGCGGTTGCACTTCTCGCAGCCCTTGCCGCGATAAAACTTCTTGCCGATCACCTCTTCGCTCGTGAGCTCGAGATCGGCGAGCACGTCGGGGCCGGGGATGATCTCCTCCTTGCAGCCCGTGCAGATCCGGCGGACGAGCCGCTGGGCCAGAATCGCCTCCACGGTGGCCGTGATCAGAAACGGCGGCACGCCCATGTCGCGGAGGCGCGTGACCGTGGCGGGCGAGTCGTTCGTGTGGAGCGTGGAAAACACCATGTGGCCGGTGAGCGAGGCCTGCACGGCGATCTCGGCCGTCTCCGTGTCGCGGATCTCGCCCACCAGGATGCGGTCGGGATCCTGGCGGAGGATGGCCCGGAGGATCGCCGCAAACGTGTTGCCCAGTTCGTTGTCGATCGGCACCTGCACGATGCCGTCGATGTCGTATTCGATCGGGTCTTCCGTGGTGATCAGTTTGTCTTCCACGTCGTTGAGCTCGGAGAGGGCCGAATAGAGCGTCGTCGTCTTGCCGGAGCCCGTGGGGCCCGTGACCAGGATGATGCCGTTGGGCCGCCTCATCACGTCGCGGAATTTGCGCTTGATCTCGTCGTCCATGCCGAGCTTGTCGAGCGAGAGCGAGACCACGCCGCGGTCGAGCACCCGCATGACCACGCTCTCGCCGAAGAGCGTGGGCAAGACGGAAACGCGGAGATCGACGGGATGGCCGCCGACATTCAGCTCGATGCGGCCGTCTTGCGGCAGGCGGCGCTCGGCGATGTCGAGATTCGCCATCACCTTGATGCGCGTCGTGATCGCGAAGGCCAGATGCTTGGGCGGCGGCACCATCTCCTGAAGCACGCCGTCGGCCTTCAGGCGGATGCGAAACTCGTGCTCGAAGGGCTCGAAGTGGATGTCGCTCGCGCCATCGCGGATCGCGAGCAAAAGCACCATGTTCAAGAGCTTGCGCACAGGCGCGCTCTCGGCCAGGGCCTCGGCCCCGGTGAGGTCCGTCGGCCCTTCCTTGCCGAGGGCAGCCGCCTGGGCGGCCAGCTCGGTGTTTTGCTCGAGATCGTCGACGAGCGATTCCACGCTCTCGGTGTCGGCCGAATAAAACTTCTGGATCGTCTTCTCGATCTCGGGCTCCGTGGCCACCACGATGTGGATGTCGTAGCCGAGGAAGGTGCGGAGCTCGTCGGCGATCTGCATCTTCTGCGGCTCGGCCGAGGCGACGGTGAGCCGGGTGCCCTCGAGCGCCAGCGGAATCACGCGATAGAGCTGGGCCATCGGCTCGCTCACGAGATGCAAAACATCGGGCTTGATCTCGCGGTCGTAGAGCGTGACGAACGTCGTGTTCCACTGCTCGGCCAGAGCCTCGCCGAGCTGCTCGTCGGTGAAAAAGCCGAGCGACACGCCCACGCGGCCGAGCAGTTCGCCGCCGCGCGACGATTGCTCCTCGAGCATCGTCTCGAGCTGCGTCTCGTCGATGAGGCCGAGGTCGATGAGGATTTGACCGAGCTTCTTGAGCGCCATGATTCGTGTAGGACAGGCTTTAGCCTGTCGAGAGTTGATTAGTTGTTTGGTGACAGGCTGAAGCCCGTCCTACGGGGAGTTGATTAGTTGTTTGGTGACAGGCTGAAGCCTGTCCTACTTTCAGCCTAGTGGTCGTCTTTCGGGGCGGCTTCGTCGTCGTAGACACCGCGCTTCGCGTTGGCGATGCGCTTGGCGAGGTCGTCCACGCTCTGGGCCTTCGCCAGGGCGTCTTCCTCGCGGATCTTCTTTTCGTTCCAGAGCTTGAAGAGGTGGTCGTCGAGCAACTGCATGCCGAGCTTGGCGCCCGTCTGGATCGCCGAGTTGATGCGGAATGTCTTGTTCTCGCGGATCAGGTTGCCGATGGCCGGGGTGACCACGAGGATCTCGTAGGCGGCGCAACGGCCGCCGCCGATCTTCGGGATCAGCGCCTGGCTGACCACGCCGATGATCGCCGTGGAGAGCTGCGTGCGCACCTGCTCCTGCTGGTTTGTCGGGAAGGCGTCGATGATGCGATTGACCGTGCCCTGGGCGCTCGAGGTGTGGAGCGTGCCAAACACCACGTGGCCCGTCTCGGCGGCCGAGATCGCCGCCTCGATCGTCTCGAGATCGCGTAGCTCGCCCACGAGGATCACGTCGGGGTCTTGGCGAAGGGCGCGGCGGAGGGCTTCGGAGAAGCTCGGCACGTCGTTGCCGATCTCGCGCTGGTTGATCGTGCTCTTTTTCGAGTAGTGATAAAACTCGATCGGATCTTCGATCGTGATGATGTGGTGGTCGTAGTTGGCGTTGATGAAGTCGATCAGGCTGGCGAGCGTGGTCGATTTGCCGGAGCCCGTGGGGCCCGTGACGAGAAACAGCCCGCGCGGCCGCGTGACCATCTTCTTGCACACCTCGGGCACGCCGAGCTGCTCGGGCGTGAGCATCTTGTTGGGGATCTGCCGCAGCACCATCGCCACGCTGCCGCGCTGCTTGAACACGCTCACGCGAAACCGGGCCATGTCGCCGAAGGCGAAGCCGAAGTCGGAGCCGCCCTTTTCGGCCAGCTCGGCCTGGCACCGCTCGGGCGTGATCGCCTTCATGAGGCCGTTGGTGTCGTCGGGGGTGAGCACCTTCGTGGGCTGCGGCTTCATGTGGCCGTCGACGCGAAACACCGGGGGCAGGCCGGCCGTGATGTGGATGTCGCTCACGCCGCTCTTCACGGCGGCCGTGAGGAGCTTGTCGATCTGGATCGTGCCCGTGGCCACCTTGGGCTGCACGATCTGCTGCTCGCCCGAGGCATCGGGGGGCAAGGCCACGCCCTTGTCTTCTTTTTGGATGTCGAGCTCGAGCGGGGCATCGGCCATGAAGTTCGTGGGCTCGGGCTCCGGCTCGTCGGTGGGGCGGAGCACGAGCACCTTGGTGCCCGAATTGTCGATCAGCGAGCCGAGATAGCGGCCGCCGTTGGCCGCGAAGAAAAACTTGGCCGGCTCGGCCTGGGGCGGCATGATCGCCTCGGCCATCGCCACCACTTCTTCAGCCGGGATGGCACGCGTCTTCAGGGGGCGCAGCTGGTCGTTGATGCGCAGCATCGGGGCCACGCCGCCGGAGAGCCGCAATTCGGTGGCGCCGTTGTCGACGGCCACCTTCAAGAGCTTCTCGACCTGCGCGTGCATCGGGGAGGGGGCGGCCGTGCTCATGGGAATTCCTGGCGGGGGCTCAACGGGGGCAATCGGTGGACTTCCCCGGGAGGCCCTCCAAGGGAAATCATATTCTGCCGCGCCGCGATTTTCGCGCACAGTTCCCGGCGGACGGGAAGCGAGAGAAACTGCCACTGAGACGGTGCCCGCCAAGCGATCGGCAAGCCCCTGACAGCTGCCGACCGAGATATGGCAATTATGCCCTGAGGAGTATCGGCAGGGCAAGCGGAGGGTCTGGAGGACAACGCCACTTTTGTTGCGTTTGCGTTTGGTCATACCAAACGCAAACGAACTTTCGCGCGGCGGTGAGGTGTGGTATTTTGCGATTATTGCGTTACGTGCAATTATCGGGGAATAGAATACCTCAATGCCCAGGAAGCTTGGCCAGCTCGAAAGCGCCGCCCTCGCGCTCGTACAGATGCGGAATCTCACCACCGTGCGCGTGGGAGACCTTGCCGCCGGGCTGCGCATTTCCGCAAAGCAGGAGCGTGAGCTCCTCAGCCGCATGGCGCGATCCGGCATGATCGCCAACGTTCGCAAGGGGCTGTACCTGTTTCCGCCTCGATTGCCCCTCGGCGGCATCTGGACACCGGACGAGGCCACCGCCATCAACACGCTGATGGCCGACAGAAACGCTCGCTACCAGATCACAGGCCCCAAGGCCTTCAATCGGTACGGCTATTCGGAGCAGGTCCCGTCCCTCACGACGATCTACAACGACGCCATCTCAGGCGAGCGACGGGTTGGGAGCGTCGCCATGAAACTCATCAAGGTCGCCCGCGATCGGCTCGGCGCTGTCGAGAAAGTCAGAATGCCGTCTGGCGAAACGCTTGTGTACTCCTCGCGTGCCCGCACTCTTGTCGATGCCGTCTACGAGTGGTCACAGTTCGACAGCCTGCCCGAGGCTTATGACTGGATTCGAAACGACTTGGGCGCCGGCAAGATCACCGCCGACGAGTTGGCCCGTGCCGCAGAGCTTTATGGCAACATGGGGACGATTCGCCGTCTTGGCGTGATCCTCGAACGGCTGGGCGCGAACAATGCCGCTCTTTCCCGCCTCAAGCGGGCATTGACTACCACGACCGCGAAAATCCCGCTGGTGCCAACGCGCCCTGCACGTGGCCCGATCTCAAAGATATGGGGTGTCGTGATCAATGGCTGACCGCGATGACGCTCCTTTCAGGCTTCATGAAGATGCCCCTTTCTTCCGTGAGGCGATTACCTTCACGGCCGCGAAGACCGGCTTCTCTGGCCCGGTCATCGAAAAGGATTATTTCTGCACCATTCTGCTTGATGACCTCGCTCGCCATGGCGGCAGTGACCTGATCTTCAAAGGCGGCACATGTCTGGCAAAAGTACATGCCGGCTTTTATCGGCTCAGTGAGGACCTCGATTTCGCCATTCCACTGCCGGCCGATGCGAGTCGAACCGACCGCCGCCGCGCGGCAGGTGCAATCAAACGCGCGGTCGCTGACGTGGCCCGCCGGCTCCCTGGATTTGCGTGTCTTGCTGAACTCAAGGGCGCAAATGATTCAGCGCAGTACAGCGGCGTGGTGACCTACGGATCTGTGCTGAGCGGCGAGCAGGAAACCATTCTCGTCGATGTGAGTATTCGCGAGCCGGCATTGGCGCCGTCTGCAATGCTTCCGGCCCGCACGGCGCTTTTGGATCCGATCAGCGGGCTACCTGCCGTGCCAGAGTTAAACGTCGCCTGTATCACGGCCTTGGAAGCCATGGCCGAGAAATACCGAGCAGCGCTGTCGCGAGCGGAAGTCGCGATTCGCGACTTCTTCGACCTCGACTATGCCGTGCAGCATTTGTGCTTGGACTTGGACAGCCCGGCATTCGTAGGCATGGTGCGCCGAAAGCTTGCGATTCCGGACAATCCCCCGGTTGATGTGGGCAACGAGCGCATGACTGCCTTGCGGCGACAGGTCGATGCGAAGCTCAAGCCAGTGTTGCGAGAGAGGGAGTTTCGCGGCTTCGTGCTCGACCGGGCGATCGCGCTGGTCGTGGACATGGCAGCACGAGTCGCGTGAGCGGGACGCCCGGTGCTGCGTTCGAGGGGCCATGACAGGCTGAAGCCTGTCCTACTCCTCGACCTTTTTGGCCACGCGGAAGACCTCGTCGAACGTGGTGATGCCCCGCATCACCTTCGCGACGCCGTCGTTGAACATCACGCTCATGCCCTGCGAGACGGCCGCCTGGCGGATCTTCGTGGTGGGGGCCCCCTGGAAGGCCAGTTCCCGGATTTTGCTGTTCATCACCATCAATTCGAAGATGCCGAGGCGGCCCTTGTAGCCCGACTTCTGGCAGTGGGCACAGCCGCGGCCCTTCATGAAGGTGGCCCCCTTGGCCATCTCGGGGGTCACCCCGGCCAGCTCGAGCTGCGTGTCGAGCGGCTGGAAGGGCTGCTTGCACTTCGGGCAGTTCACGCGGACGAGCCGCTGGGCGAGCACGGCGATCACGCTCGAGGCCACGAGATACGCCGGCACCCCCATGTCGATCATGCGGGTGATGGCGCCGGGGGCGTCGTTGGTGTGCAGCGTGGAAAACACGAGATGCCCGGTGAGCGAGGCTTGGATGCCCATCTGGGCGGTTTCCGTGTCGCGCATCTCGCCCACCAGGATCACATTGGGGGCCTGCCGCAGCATCGACTTGATCACGCGGGCGAAGTCGAGGCCGATCTGGTGCTTGATCTCGCACTGGTTGATGCCGGCGAGGTAATACTCGACCGGATCCTCGGCCGTGATGATCTTCGTGTCGGGACGGTTGAGCTCGTTGAGGGCGGCGTAGAGCGTGGTTGTCTTGCCGGAGCCCGTCGGGCCCGTCACGAGGATGATGCCGTTGGGGCGGCGGATCAGGTTTTTGAACTGGCGGAAGTCGGCCTCGGAGAGGCCGAGCTGGCGGATGCCGACGCGGATGTTGTCCTTGTCGAGAATCCGCATCACCACCGTCTGGCCATGGTTGGTGGGCATCACCGACACGCGCAGGTCGTAGTCTTTGCCGTCGGCCGTGAGCTTGATGCGGCCGTCTTGGCAGCGGCGGCGCTCTGCGATATCGAGCTTCGAGAGAATCTTGATGCGCGAGAGGATCGCGCCCAGGAGGCGGCGGGGCGGGTTGTCTCGCTCCACGAGGCGGCCGTCGATGCGATAGCGGATGCGGATGCGATCTTCGAACGGCTCGATGTGGATGTCGCTGGCCCGCAGCTGCACCGCCTCGGTGATGATCAGGTTCACGAGCTTCACCACTGGGGCGTCGGAGTTGTCTTCCTCCTTGGCGTTGGCCGCCTGCTCGACCGCCGTTTCGGTGAAGTCGATCGCCGTGTCGGTGAATTCCTGGAGCATCGAGTCGGCCGATTCGCCGTCGCTCATGCCGTAATGACGGTTGATCGCCTCCACGATCTGCTCGCGCGGGGCGAGGGCCAGCTCGATATCGCGATTGAGGATGAAGCGGAGCTTCTCCTGCGTGTCGAGGTCGGTGGGGTCGCTCGTGGCCACGCGCAGGGCGGCCCCCGACTCGGCCACCGGAAAGATCGTGTTTTCGCGGGCCACGCTCTCGGGCAAGAGCGCCACCACCTCCTGCGGCACCTCGAGGCCGGCGAGGTCGACGACCTTGAGGCGATAGGCCTTGGCGAGGGCCTTCATCACCTGGTCGC
>Ga0075471_10002344_pt1 | contig 12429 bp, 11 predicted proteins | sample DEB19_08_DNA_2_FD_74787 | JGI IMG/M metagenome (GOLD analysis project Ga0075471, IMG submission 74787) | Aqueous microbial communities from the Delaware River and Bay under freshwater to marine salinity gradient to study organic matter... | ecosystem: Environmental > Aquatic > Marine > Coastal ... | reverse complement strand
AACCAAGCCTTTCCAGCGGCCTGGTATCGGCCTGGAAACTGCTCCACTACCCGCCGGGTCGGTATCGGTTATCGTAGGAACGTTGGCATTTTCAACAGGGCCAGTCATGAAGTCCATCTTGGGGTTGTTGCGCATATGACGGGAATCGCCAGGTCATTAGCCGGTTGGAATATTGTGTTGTGCTATCCCGTCGAGGAAAAACATCGCCGTGCGATTGCGGCCGCCGCTCCCGGGGCCACGATAATAGACGCTGGTCAAGAGGGAATTGGCAAGGCCCTATTCGATGCCGATATCTTCATCGGACATGCGAAAGTACCCGTCGATTGGGACGGAGTGGTACGGCAGGGACGCTTGAAATGGATCCAAAGTTCGGCGGCTGGCCTGGATCATTGCCTCGTTCCCGCAGTGATTGATTCCGATATTCCTGTCTGCAGCGCCTCCGGTTTGTTCGCTAATCAAGTCGCCGAACAAGCGCTGGCACTGTTGCTCGGCTTGCTGCGGGGCTTGCCGACTTTTTTTCGCCAAGCCCAACGTCGCGAGTTCATTCGGCGTCCGACCGGCGATCTCCATGGACAGACCATCGGTATCGTCGGCCTAGGAGGCAACGGCCGCCGTTTGGCTCAAGTACTCAAGCCTTTCCGCACGCGCATCCTCGCAACCGATTACTATCCCGTGCGCCAACCGCAGGAAGTTGATGAACTATGGCCAGCCGAGCGTTTGTTGGACTTGGCTGCGCAAGTCGATACGCTGATGTTGGCATTGCCATTGAATGCTAGCACCGAAAAGCTCATTGATCAGCAGGTTTTGGCAGCCATGCCTCCGGGCAGTCGACTGATCAATGTGGCTCGGGGACAAGTCGTCGACGAGGCAGCTTTGGCAGCCGCGCTGGACTCAGGGCATCTCGCAGGCGCGGGCTTGGATGTCACTTATGTCGAGCCATTGCCTGAGGAAAGTCCTTTGTGGTCACTGCCGCAGGTGATCATTACGCCACATGTTGGCGCCCAAGCTGCATCGCGGGTGGACGATTCGACTCGATTGGCTTGCGAGAATCTTCAACGCTATCAATCGGGTGAATTGCTATTGAACCGCGTCGATAAACGGCTGGGTTTTCCACACCCCGATGTCATGGCGGTTAATTTGTGGCAGGGGCTGTGAGTTTCGTAAATTGCCGTTAGGGGTTATAGTCTTAGATTAGCAGCCTGCTGAAACAGGAGGCAGATCCTCTCCTGCTTAAAGACGTCAGCCCCATTTTTAGGGCAGGCTGTGAGCCCTCCGGTGGAACTGCGGGATTGGTACCAGCAGATCCTGCACCTATTTGATGGCCAAGGAACAGGCGAATGCCCACAACAACGATGCTCGAAGATGGACGCACGCGTACCTTGGACGGTGCGCCTGCCAGTCCGCCCAACGCCGATTTGCTGCGTTGGTACGATCAATTGATTGCCGGTGGTTGCGTGCAGTGGACCACTTACCATCATCTCGAGCGGCAGTTGGGCAGCGGTGGTCAAGGAGTGGTCTTTCTCAGCGAGCGTCGTGGGGCCGATGGTTTTAACCAGCCGGTAGCCATGAAATTCTTTTCGCCCGAACGCTTTCCTACGGCGCAAGCCTACGACAAAGCCATGGCTCGTTCGGCGCGTGTGGCTTCGCGCGTCGCCATGATCCAGCACGATAATGTGCTGGACGTGCAAGACTTTGTCGATCGCAATCGCATTCGCATCATGGTGATGGAATGGATTGATGGATACGATTTGCGACAGTTGATGGACCCGCGTCAATTGGAGATGGTGCAAGCCCGATCGGCGGTGAAGCGTTGGGAATACATCAATAGTGTCATCGCCACCTCGGGTCCGGAGCAGACGCGTTTTAAAGCGGGTGTGGCGGTCGCCATTGTGCGCGATTGTCTAGCGGCGCTGGCTGCGCTGCATCGCCAGCGAATCGTACATGGCGATATCAAACCCTCGAATATCATGCTCAAGCGTACCGGTCATGCCAAAGTGATCGACATTGGATCGGCGTTCGAGATGGATGATTTGCCCAGCCACCGCGCCTGTACGCCGGCTTATGCGGCCCCCGAGGTTTTAGAAGGTGCCTGTTGCACGCCGCGTAGCGATCTTGCCAGTTTGGGTTACGTGCTCATTGAAATGCTGGCCGGCCGACCTTGCTTTTTACCCGATATGAATCTGCGTGAATTGCTGGAAGCCAAGCGGCGATTGCCGCAACGTTTGCATGAATTGTTGCCAGAAGAAGTGACTTGCAACAATCATTTGATGAATCTGTGCCGCCGCTGCATTGCTCCTGATCCGGCGCGAAGATTCCCCAGCGCAGAAGCGGCCGAATTGTTGGAAGATGGCGCCGCACAATTCCATCGTCAATTAGTCTTTGGCGACTTGGCGAGCGAATACGATCATGATATCCGCGTCTGGTTGGAGGAACTCCGCCAATTCGACGGCATGATCGAAGCCCCCACCGATACGAGCTCGCTCTAGTTTCTTTCTCACCTGCCGCCAGCTCCGCTTCCAATGCTCGCTTCGACGGCTGATGCACTCATACACACAGCGCTCTGATATTCTCAACACAATGCGATGCACAGGTTCTCATGGCGCACGGGTTAGCAGGAAGTCGGCTTTTGGCCCAGCGCGATTATCGAGGATCCCCATGGCAGGCGATAGCCGTGGGCGATCAGCCGATTCTCCAGGCGTAGTGTCGTCAGCAGCCACCGATTGAGCCAGTCGGGTGGTTGCGTCAAATCGCTTGAAGCTCGTGGGCTGTGAGACTTGTTGATTATCGAGGGTAGACGTCGTAGTACGATCAGCGGCAGGAGTCCGCAAACGCGATAGGAGCCCAACCGACAATGAAGCCCCAGTGCATCTAGCAGGCCGCGTATGTGACTGACGACATAGCGTTCACGCGTATGCACGGCGCGATCGTGGGCACTGATCATCCATTGATAGGCGGGTAGATGTAGCAGCAGCCAACCACCCGGTACCAAGGATTGAACCAACGCATCCAAGCCGGATCGAGCTGCTGCCAGGCCGGGGACATACAGCACATCACAACTGATAATCAAATCAAAACCTTGCCGTGGCAATTTCGGTTCGCAGATATCGCTGATGAACACCTGTGCTTGCGGACATTTGCGCCGCGCATGCTCCACGGCTTGTTCCGAGATATCGAAGCCTGCCAGGTAACTAGGTTCGAGCGCCTGGGCCAAACAGCGAAGATTAGCACCCGTGCCACAACCTGCATCCAACACGGTCGGATGATCGGTCAGATTGACGGACGCATGTTGCAAGCAGCGAAGCATCGCATCGCGTAAACCGAGGTACCACCAGTGTGCATCCTCGGCGGTGGCCATGATCTCATACTGTTTGCTTTCCATGGCCTACTCGTCTTAAGTCAATCCATGTTCGAGCCCGTCGAGCACTACGGAGATGATCCGTTCGACTTGACCATCGGTGAGTTCGGGATAGATGGGTAGCGAGAGCACCTGCTGACAGGCGCGTTCGGTGTGCGGCAAGTCGCCGGGCTGAAACCCAAGTTGACGATAAGCCGGCATGAGATGCACCGGCGAGCCATAGTGAATCGACCAGCCTACTTGAGCTTGAGCCAGCCAATCGATCCACGCGCTACGTTGATTGACTTGAAGCACATATTGATGCCACGAACTTCCCTCGAATGCCGAATTCGGTGGTAGACGTAGAGGTGTCGTTGACCAGGCGGCCTGGTATTGTCGAGCGATCGCGCGCCGCCGTGTTAAAGCCTGATGCAATCCCAGCAGGCGAACGCGTAAACACGCAGCTTGTAATTCATCGAGTCGACAATTGAGACCCTCACGATGCGCCGTTCGGTCACCGCGAAAACCATAGCACGTTTGTTCCCGCAGGCGTCCGGCTAAATCGGCATCGTCGGTAATGCACAGACCAGCATCACCAAAGGCACCCAGGTTTTTCGTGGGATAAAAAGAGAAACAACCCACCTTGCCCCAAGTGCCCACATGGCGTTGATGGATGAGCGTACCATGAGCCTGGGCGCAATCCTCGATTAGCCACAAAGCATGTTGCTGGCAGAATTCTTGAATAGCCGGGATCGGTGCGGGCCAGCCATACAGATGCAGTGGAATTACGCCACGCGTGGCTGTCGTCAGCGCGGCGCGCAACTGATTCGGATCGATCTGCAGGGTTTGTGGATCGATATCCACGAATCGCGGTTTAGCGCCTACGGCTCGAATGGCCGCCACAGTAGGCACTGGACCGTTAGCAACCGTGATGACTTCGTCACCTTGTCCAATCTCCAGAGCGCGCAACGCCACGATCAGCGCGTCGGTGCCTGACGAGGTGCCAATCGCATCGGAGCTACCAACAAAGGTGGCGAATTCCCGCTCAAATTCAGCGACCTCGGTTCCCAGTATCAGTTGTCCCGAGTCCAAGACTCGCTCGAAGGCAGCCATGATTGCCTCGCGTTGACTTCGCAGACCAAGTCGATAATCAAAAGCCGGTATGGCTTCGAGCGGCGGTGGCGAACTGCATCGTGGCGTATTGGATTGAGGTGAAGACATATCGCGAGCCCGCAGGGTTGGAGCGTAAGAGAGTGAAGGATTGTCGATCGTGGAATGATGGAGGAGGTGGGCCTAGTTCGAACATGGCTGGCTAGCGGTGGGAGCTAGGAGTACGAGCCTGTCCGAAAAAGGGGGCAGACCCTCTCCGTTTATCAATAATCGTTGGACAATAGCCTACTTTCCTAAAGGGCCTGACCCCTTCTTCGGGCAGGCTGCTGAGCTGCTGCATAGTACTGGGCGGTCAGCCGAAGTCCGTTGTCCAGATCGACTTGTGGGCGCCAGCCTGTCAGGCGGAAGAATTTGTCATAGTTCGCATAGTAACTACCGATGTCGATGGCTTGGAGTTCAGCCGGAAAGGGTATGCACTCGTAACGCAGCGGTATGTGCCGATTCAGTGTCTCCAGGAACTCCAGCAGGCTGTGGTGTTGATCATGACCGAGGTTAAACGATTGTCCAGGAGTTAATACCGAGGATCCGGCTAGCATCAAAGCTTGAACCACATCTGAGATGTAATTGAAATCGCGTCGTTGCGCGCCGTCTCCGTAAACTCGAATGACTTTGCCCGCCAAGGCTTGATTGATAAACACACCCACGAAGCCTTTTTTCAAATTGCGCAAATCCATGCGTGGACCAAAGGTATTGGTCAATCTCAGGCTGACAGTGGCCAGGCCATGGACGCTGGCGTAGAGCCGGTAGTACATTTCAGAGGCCATTTTGTTGATGCCATTCACATCGGTTGGCTCGCAAGGATGGTCCTCAGACACCGGTAGCGTATCCGGCTTGCCATAGATCTGACGAGTGCTAGCGAAAACTAGTCGAGCATGTGGGTTGAACTGGCGACAACACTCTAGGAGCGATAATTGGCTGCGGCAATTGATGTCCAAGTCGGTCAACGGTTGGAGCATACTATCGATATGGCTGACTTGACCCGCCAGGCTGAAGATCACCTCTTGGTCGCGAACCAGGTAGGGCAAACTATGCACATCCCGAATATCGGAGTAGTTGATCACGACTTGATGCTGGATGGGCGCGATATTGTCGATCGACGCTCCATACTCGGCAATCATGGAATCGAGTAATGTTACGCGTGCCCCTTGTTCGACCAACGCAATAGCCAAATTGCTGCCAATGAAGCCGAGTCCACCGGTGATTAACACGCGTCTGCCTTGGTAGAAACCATTCATGCGGGTTGACCATCCTCAGCGGGAGGCGACGGGGCCTCCATGGCATAACGCACGATGTATTGCGGCTGACCCGAGCCGGTTAAAAACACCCTTCCCAAGTACTCGCCAATCATCCCCAGCACCATGAACTGGACTCCTGAAAACAGCGCCATGCAAGCCAGTACCGTGGGGATGCCGAGGGTTACGCCGGGAGTGATCCAGAGTTTGTCGATAACGATGGCGATTAACCAGAGCAGGCTGGATATCGCGAAAAAGAAGCCAATCAAACTAGTCAGACGCAAAGGAGCGATCGAAAAACCGACGAACATATTGAGCCACAGTCGTACGAGACGCCGCAAGGTGTAGTTGGATTCTCCCGACAAGCGAGCAGCATGCTGGACATCCACTTGCCCCAACCGGTCGGAGGCGCGGCAGATCAACCCATCGATGTAGGGAAACGGACCTTGGTACTTCAGTAACTCATCTACCATAAAGCGGTTCATGACTTTGAAGCTTGAGAGGTAGAGACCTGACGGTTTGCCGAGCATGATCGTGGCTACGCGATCATTGAAACGGCTACCCAGTTGGCGGAACCATGAGTGTTGACGTTGAATGTACTTGCCATAAACCACATCCCATTGATGAGTTTGTAGACCGGCCAGTAGCCGTGGTATTTCCTCAGGTGGGTTCTGCCCATCATCGTCCAACACCGCCACGATGTCGGAACGAGTATGTGCCAAGCCAGCCAAGACGGCACTGTGTTCGCCGAAATTACGAGCTAGTTGGACCAAGCGTACTTGTCCGCAGCTGTCGCTGACCAATTGACGACATACCTTTTCGCTGTCATCGCGCGAACCATCATTGACAAGCACCACCTCCAGTAAACCATCAGCCAAACAGTCGCGCACTCGAGTGACGACTTTGCCGATGCTCGTCGCTCCATTGAAAACAGGAATGACTACGGAGATCTTGGAAGTTTCCAAATCCTTTGACGACACGATGGTTGACCTCCTCAAGAGAGGCAACCTTCGGCTGACCCCATGGGGCCCCGAGGGTAAGAGGGTAACGTGACCGGAGTGTCAGTCACTAAAGTAGTCGCGGTGGTAGATATGCCGGACAGCTTGCGACACCGAAATACGCTGTAGTCCATGAACCCGCTGCGCATGGGAAACGCATCGGCCACACAAAACATTTCGCTCAACAGGGCAGCATAGTCTTTGCTGGAACGGATGTGGCAACCAACATCGAGAGCATGCACCACATGACCAATCCAGTTCAGTGGATGACGTGTAGGTACATCTTCCCAAATCAGTAACAGTCCCTCAGGTTTGAGTACTCGCGAGATTTCTCGGAGCACGCCGCGCACATCGGAGTTGGACAGGTGATGGATCACACCAGATACGATAACCGCGTCAAACGATTCGGCAGCGAAAGTCAGACGCTTGGCATCCATCGGATAAAAATGATGATTGGGATGTCGCGACTGCGCATGTGCGATGTAACGAGGACAAATGTCGATGCCTACGTAAGCCTGGGGCGAGAAAGCCCGCGCGAAAATACCTGTACCACAACCACAGTCCAACACGCGGAGCGCGGTAGAACGAAAGTGCTGTGCCAACAATCGACGATGAGCCAGATGACCACCCTCTAATAACCAACGTAAGCCATCGAATATCAAAGGTATTTGGGACAAATGCTCTACGCCGGTACGGATCGGGAGAAGTGATAAATTCATGGCTGGACCTGATCAATCAGTGGCAGTTCCGAGGATGCCTCGCCAGGTGGTGAGCCTTCGGGTGCGAGGACAAATAGTTCGTGATCGTGACCGGTCGCCCAAGCATGCCAGGTCACGCGATCGATCGTGCGCCAACCTGGCCGCGAGCCAACGGCGAGTGCTTCGGTCGCATATCCGGACCACCAAGGACTGACATCGCCTGTGCGCGCCGAAGTGTTGGGATCCTCGTTCATACGCAGCCATGCATTGACATCGCGCCCACCATCCAGGTGTTGGGCAGCCAGGCCCGCGGCTAGCCTTTGGTTTACCCAAGTCCACCGCGCATTGTTCCATGCCAACATGTCGTGGCTGAATACGATGGATATCGAAAAATGGAACGACAGCCAGAGCACGCCCCACAGCAGCGCCGGTCTCGTCCATTGCCAACCACACTGTGCGGCCAAGCAGATCCACCAACTGCTCAATACCGGCAGCAGAAACAACCAATAACGATCCATGTGCGGATCTATCAGCAGAGCGATTAACAGCACGGCTACCAACAGCGCGACGAGACAAGCTAACGCACCAGCGGCCAGGGCCCGCGCATCAATCGCGGCTTCCTTGGCAGGCGATTGCTCTGCGAACTTGGGACCATTGATTCCAGTAGCCACACCCGACAGCATGGCTCGACAATTCCAGATCGTCCACGCGCCCCACCAACCCAACACACCCGTCGAAAACAACGATAAGAGGCTCAATAATTGCCAGATCCATAGCGGCCACTGAACTCCATTCAAACTTCCCCAACGCCCGGGTTCGTCCATGTCGCTTAGAAAAACTGGACCGAAATGCGCATTCTGGATGAAAGTACCAGTGCTGTTCGTTAAACAGGCGCCACCTGCTGAACTCAACCAGGGGGCCAGCCCGATCATCCAGACGACAATCGCACTGATGCTACACAGCCGATAAGCTCGCACAGGCATTCGTGCTGCCATGCGTCGTGCTTCCCGAACGAGCAGTACGCACCATGGCAGCGCGAACCACCCACATAACAACAGCCAGCCATAACAGGCGATGGCGACTTCGCGCCAATATCCTGAACCGAGAGTGGGCGCTACGTCGCCAGCGCGGACTGCCGTGCTGGAAAACCACCAGCCCGATTCCAAAAAAGCAATCGCCAGTCCCGCGGGGGTCAGTAAACAGACTGTACAGCGTAAAGAGCCAAGGTTGAGCAACGGCTGGCCGGCGAGCCGCTGAGAAAAAACGAGACTGAGCAAGGGCACCGCCAAAACGAGCGCGTCGGTTTGGCGGATCCAGTAGCCCCAGCCGATGGCGAGTGAACTGAGGATCAACCAGCGACAATCGCGATGCAAAGCGCCCCACAGCCCAGCTGTACAGCCGATAGCCGCCCAGGCAGTGGCTGGTCCATCGGTCATAAAGGTGAAGGCATGACCGTAGTACAGCGGAAATGTTACCAGCGCCGCCGCCACCAACGTGGCTGCAACCCCACCTCCCCAACAACCACGCGTCAAACAAATCAAGCTGAGTGTTCCCAGGGATTGCTGCGCAATTACCGCCAGGAATAAGGGACGGTAAGCGAATGGGTGGCCGATCGTTGCTAAAGCGCCTACCGCGACGTGCGCTACCGAACTGGCAGTCAGAGCACCGTACTGGCTCACCCAGTTCCAACGCCCCTGCTTGCTCCAAAGTTCAATAGGCTTGGCGTAAAAAGGATCGTCATTGGACGGCCAGCCACCCAAGTTCGCGAAAGCCAGCCATGCGGCAAGCCACGGACTGGCCACAATTAACCACAAGACAGCCCAAACCACGAGCGTCCGACCCGATAACTTACCTTTGAGCAAGCTCGCCGTGCTGAGCATGAATCGACGCCAAATGACGCGGAAAAGACTAACCGCAAGATTAAAGAACGATAAGACAACTGCGTTTTAAATTACGAGAGAGTAATATTCAAGCTTTTTCGCGCAGGAATTCATAGAAGATGGAAAAAAGTCTCAGCAACGCCAGCCAGAATGTGACAAGACTGTCAGAAAAAACTTGTCCCTGTGGGGGAATTGCTCATTCGTCGGCATTGACGAGGTTTGCGAGCAGTTCGGACAAGACCCAAGAGGTGGCTTCGTGCAGTCGCACGCTACGGCCGGCCAAGTCTTGATTGTCGACCGGTGGGGGCGCGGTTAAACGCCTGTGGGCGACGATAGGGCGTTGGTGGCGATGCTGGATGACGCAGAATACCTGGCCGTCCAACAATGCCGGCGCGCCTGGACCGATGTGCCCAGTGACCGCACAGCTCCAATCGGCTTCTGGGGTCGCGGTCATAGCGTTTTGGGCCAGCGCCATCGTCACCGCAGCGCTGACCGGTCCGAGGTTGGGATCGTCCAATAAGCTGGATGAGATGTGGAGCCACTGCTGCTTGCTGGCGTTGCGATAGACCACCAAGCTGCCGCACAGGACGCTTGAAATACCTGGAATGGCCGTAAGCGCGGCAGCGACATTGCCACCGGTGCAACTCTCGACGAGCACCAAGCGTTTGCCGGCTTGTTGCAGGGCGCGGGCGATGTGCCGCGCGAGGTCCAGATGAGCTGTTGATGGAGACACAAGGTTGCTCGGGAATCGTGAATCGGTGGTAGGGCTTTTTTCCAGCCAAGAGCTGTTCGGGTAGCGGTATCCATAAAATCGCTACAACCGCTACTCAGCTTGAAAGCAAGTTTACACCAGCGCACTTGAGGCGGGTGGTCAGGTAGTTACCGCAACCTACCGTTTCAAAGCCAGAGCGCGTCCTTTCCTCTCGGCGGGCAAGGCTAATTGGATTTTTGACAATGGTAAAGCGGAGCGGGGTGTTCCCATGTCGCCAGCAACCCTCGTGAGCAGTCCCGCAGGCATCCCCTTGCCGATTGTCGGTCCATCGCCTGAGGCTTCGTTGAATGCTTCGTTGAACTCGGACCGGTCACTGACTCTAGTACCGGTGCTGCACGTTATCAACGGCGAGCACTTTGCGGGAGCAGAACGCGTCCAGCAGGTCTTGGGGCAGCACTTGAGCGAGTTCGGCTATGCGGGGCACTTTGCTTGTCTCAAGCCCGGCAAGTTTCTTCAGCACTGCGGCTTGCCGTACGAACAATTGCACCTCGTTCCCATGCGCGGGCGAGTTGACTGGCAAGCGATTGAGGCCGTACAACAGCTCGCCACTGGACTGCAGAGCCGGTTGCTACATGCTCATACGCCTCGCGCCGCTTTGGTGACCGCTTTCGTGGCTCATCGACTGCAAATTCCCTGGGTATATCATGTGCACTCCCCTACGGCTCATGATAGTACTCGTCGCTGGTTGAACCTGATCAATGCGTGGGTCGAGCGACTGGCGATTGCCTCGTGCGATTTGATGATCACCGTCAGTCGCAGTTTGCGTCGCGAGATGTTAGAGCGTGGCGTTTCACCTCGTCGCTTGGTGGCGATCGCCAACGGCGTGGCGAATATCGAACCGATCGATATCCACTCCCGACAAACCAGTCGGCAATGGCGCTTGGGGTTAATCGCCCTGATGCGTCCGCGCAAGGGTGTCGAGGTCGCTATCGATGCTGTAGCGGAGTTACACCGTCGAGGCGCACCGGCTACTCTCGAATTGATCGGCCCATTCGAAACACCTGAGTACGAAAGGTCGATCCGCGCGCGGATTGCCCAGCATCACTTGAACGATGTTGTTCAGTGCACGGGTTTTTCAAGCAATATCCCAGAATCGCTCCGTAGCCTGGATGCACTGCTGCTGCCAAGCCTTTTCGGAGAAGGCATGCCGATGGTGGTGCTCGAAGCCCTTTCGGCAGGCGTGCCGGTGGTCGCTTCACAAGTGGGCGGTACTGCAGAAGTCATCCGCCCTGGTCATGAAGGCTATTTGACCACTCCGGGGTGCGTGATCGATCTGGTAGCCAAACTCGACCTATTAATGGCCGACCGCCACCGCTGGGGCGCTATCAGTCAAGCTGCCGTTGCACGGCATCGATCTCGCTTTAGCGATGTGCGCATGACCAGTCTTGTGGCCCGCGCTTACGATCGACTGCTCTGAATAGCTGCCCCACTCGACTGACCAGTTAGTTACCTAACTGACTAGCGACATTGGTGAACATCGCGGAGATGTTCGTGCCAAGGGCGGTAACCGCAACGATACACACGACCGCAATGAAGCCAACCAGCAAGCCATACTCAACCAAGCTGGCACCTTCTTCACTGCGAATGAAACGACCGGCGAATTTCTTGAGACTCTTCATGGCAGAAACCCCTTCGACTAATCTTCAAACTCTGCTGACGCTCGGGCCGACTGTTACACTTCAAGCCGATTCAACAAGCGTCTTAACAGCGGACCGATAAATGCGAAGCTCGTGCCAGACTTGCCGTCTGCTCCCAACGTTTTTGTTTTTTGTTCTGCGGAAGACCCCAATTCATTCTGATAAAGCATCAACCAGTGCTCACCTAAACTGCCCTAAAAGACGCAAAGCGCAAACCATGGGTTTACAGTCGATGCCGATGCGGGGCGATCTTTCTGACCGGTTGCCCGCGGCATATCGGACGGAATACTCACAGGGGCATAATCTCATTTTTCCCTGCATTTTGTTGAGTTGTTTGACGAGAAAGCCCGTTGCGGCGAGGACGCTCAATGCCAGGCTGGCGCGTTGGCCTGAGCGGCTGACGCTGGAAAGTTTGCTCCTGAGACAAGGAGACTAGCCAAAGAAAAAAATTCTGGGAGCGCCTCAGGCCATCTCGGCTCGCGCGGGCCACTCAGGCTCCAAAACTGTCGCAGCCTTGGACGGCTATTCTCATTCTGAGAATCTGGATTGGCCAAGTCACACGGCCAGACAAAACACGAGCGCTCGATGCGGCAACCTCAGTCCCCAGTGGCTTCACCTCATTTGCTCTGGCTCTTTTTCCCAGAATACCCGTCTTCTCTAGGGTCGCCATGTTTTCTGAGTGGGTTTCAGTCCGAGCACAGCCGAATC
>Ga0075471_10002342_pt1 | contig 12438 bp, 9 predicted proteins | sample DEB19_08_DNA_2_FD_74787 | JGI IMG/M metagenome (GOLD analysis project Ga0075471, IMG submission 74787) | Aqueous microbial communities from the Delaware River and Bay under freshwater to marine salinity gradient to study organic matter... | ecosystem: Environmental > Aquatic > Marine > Coastal ... | reverse complement strand
CACCGCGGCGAGCTCTGCGCGCTCATCGGACCAAGCGGAAGCGGAAAAACGACCCTGATCCGCGCCGTGGCCGGCATGGACGAGGCGACCGCCGGATCGCTGCGCTGGAACGAGCGCGACCTCGAGGAGGAGGACCTGCCGCCTTCCCAAATCGGCTACGTGCCACAATTCACCATCAGCAACGACGACCTGACCGCGGCGGAAAATGTCCGTTTGGCCCTGCAACTCCGGGTGGGCGGATTGGACAACGACGCGCTGGTCTTGCGGACCAACGAATTGCTCGAGCTGACGGGCCTGGTCTCCGCGGCAAAAACGATGGGCAGACATTTGTCGGGCGGACAACGCCGACGCCTCGCCTTGGCCATGGAGCTGTGCAGCGAGCCCGCGCTTCTGCTCTGCGACGAGGTGACAAGCGGTTTGGACGCGCAGTCGGAAAAGGAGATCCTCGCCCTCCTGCAGCGCATCGCGCGGGAAGGCAACCGGGTCGTTATCGTGGTGACGCACGGACTGGGCGAACTCGCGGCCTTCGACAAAGTCGCCGTCTTGGCGGACGGGCATCTGGCTTACTTCGGGCCGCCGGACACCGCCGCCCACTACTTCCGCGTGGAAAAGCCCGAGGGCATTTTCCAACGGCTCCCGCAGCGCGCCGGCGCCGAGTGGCACGCCTCGTGGCGCAAGCATTCCTCGCATTTCGAAGACGAAGAAAAGTCCGGAGCCGAAGAGGAAAAGAAGGAACCCGCCGACGAAAAAGAGAGTGTCCCGCCCGAAACCGCCGAAAAGACGGACGACCCCTCCGGGACGGGAACCACCCCCTCCCCGCTGCGCCAACTGGCGGCTCTGCTGGCCGTGCGCTGGAAAATTTTCTTCCGGAACCGCGGCGGGTTGGCTTTGCAACTCGGGCTGATCCTCGGCTTCCCCATTGTCGTGGCGATTTTCGCCTCGAGGGGACTGCCGGCCGTTCCGAGCTTGGACGCCGACCTCAGCGGCGACGTGGTGCGCCAACTCGTCGAAGCGCGCACTTTTGCCGAGGGCGCCAGCCGCGCCGGCAGCATGGTCTCAGGACTCGTGCTGCTGCAGGTCATTCTCCTCGGGCTGATGGGCGCGAACAACAGTGCGCGCGAAATCGCCGGCGAGCGCCGCATCTACGAGAAGGAGCGCTTTGCCGGACTGAGCGCGGCGGCCTATGTCGCGTCGAAAGTGGCCTTCCTCGCGGTGATCGTCCTCGTCCAGTCGGCTTGGATGACTTGGTTTGTCCGCACCGTTGCGGATTTTCCCGGCGATGCCGGACAGCAGTTTCTATTTTACCTGCTGGCCAACGCATCGCTCACCGCGGTTTGCCTCGGGATCTCCGCCGCGGCGTCCTCCGCGGACCAGGCGAGCCTGGCCTCGATTTATCTCGTCGGTTTCCAACTTCCTCTCTCCGGCGCGGTGCTGGCCCTTCCGGCGGGGCTGGATGCGGCCTTGCGGCCGTTCATCGCCGCTTATTGGAGCTGGAGCGGAGCGCTGCAAAGCCTGCGCGAGACCCGCTATTACGATGTCTTGGAACTGGTCATACCCACGAACCTCTCGGCCGCTTCCCTTTGCCTTGGGGTGCTGCTCCTGCACATCGGCATCGGCATCTTCGCGGCATGGTTGGGTTGCCTTCGGGCCTCGTGGGATAGATAAGTAAGCGATGGCAAGACGCGCCCGCAGCACACCGAAGGCCGGCCTCATCGTCGGCGCGCTGGCCGCGGTGATTTTCGTCGTCGCGCTCGGGGGCTACTTCCTCGGCGCAACCGGCGCACCTTACCGCACCGCACCGGAGTTTCCGGTCGAGGAATATCTCTCCACCTCGGGTTCGCTGCGCGGAAACAGCTACCGCCTCACCGGCGCGGTGCTCAACTCCATCGCATGGTCGCCGCAATCGGGCCGCCTCATTTCCGTCGAACCGACCGGCTCGGATTCGCCGATCCCCGTCGTCGTCCCGGTCGAACTGGGCGAAGTCAACATCCAGAAAGGGCAGCGCTTCCACTTTCTCGTCGAAGTCCGCGAAAACGGGATACTTTACGCCAAGGATCTGACCAAATCATGAGAACCTACCTCGTCGCGCTCGCCATCATCCTGCCTTGCCCGTTTCTTCTGGCGCAGGGCGACAATGCCGCGGGTGCCGGCGATTCGGCGGCGGCCACGGGAGGAGCCCGCCCGCCGCAGATGAACGAAGGATTCATCGGCCGCGACATCCCCGCGTTCGATCCGGGGAGCGAGGTGGCCTCCTTCGACGGGAAAATCTGGAACATCAACAACAACCGCCTGTTCCGCGCCCGGTTCGAAAAATACCTCAACTCATCCGCGGCCACCGGCGCGTCCGATGTGGCCTATCGCGAGACCATCGACCGGATCCTCGCACTCCTTGCCCCGGGCAATGCCACGCAGAACAACATCGACGAAGCCTTCAACCTCCTGCCCAGAGCCTCGGATTACCGAGACGACGCCAATCTCTGCCGCACGATGTCCGACGCGATCCATGCGGCGCGCACCAGCTTGAAGACGGTCGATAACCTCAAGCGGGAGAATATGCTTCTGGAGAAGCAGCGCGACACCGCGGAATGGAACAACATGATGGCCGCCCGCACCTCCGCGCTCGATGCGCCGACGGGCAAAAGCGATGCCGCCATCAACGCGCAGCAGGAGAACATCAAGTTCGAACGCGATGCCAAGATGGCCACGGCCAAGAGGAAATTGTCCGACGTGGCCCAGACCATCGAGAACAACAAACTGCGTATCGCCCTGACCGAGTTGAACACGCGCGGGCATTTGCAGGCGCTGATCATGCAATATTTCGCCACACGCCGCTTCGAGCACGTGCTCATCGCCAACCGTTTCTACCGCGCCATCTACAAGGACGGGGACAATTCGATCGATGTCTACAAGCGCATGGTCGAATCGCTGCCGGTCAACAAGGATGCAGGCCAAGCCAGGATCAATGCCGAATTCGATCCGAAGATCGCCGCCGCGGGCGGCGCGGCCGACGGCGGAGCGGGCGTCAGAGCCGGGGCCGGAACGGACGGCGCCGACGTCCGCATGAGCAACCGCGCGGGGACGAGCAGCGGCAGCGGAGGTTCGTTCGCCGCCAGCGGGATGAAGCTTGGCTTGGAAAATTTCAGCGTGGAGAGCCTGACCGGCGGCGCGGCGGTCGCCGCGCAGACCGTGAGCAAACTGGTCAGCTCCCTCAGCCAGATCGACAGCCTGGCCAACGAGGCCATCCGCGACATCAACGAGGGCGTCGAAGCCTACAGATTCCTCCTCGAACAGGGCGAGTTGAACAGCGCCACGGAGCGCCTCGCCGAGACCTTCGCCCTCGGCGAATTCATGCCGAGTGTGCGTCTCCTCTCCCGCGAAGACAAACGCAAGGCCCTCAAGTTCACCCAGATGAAGAACGAATTGCTCGCCGCCCTCGAGGTCAACGACCTGACCCGCGCGGAGAAGCTGGTCAACGAAATGACCGGCATGGCCGCGGATTTCGACGCGAGCAAGCCGCTGGCCAAAATCGAAACAGCCAAAACGATCAGCGCCATGCATCTGGCCAAGGCGAAAAATGCAGCCGTGTCGGGCGACCGTTCTGCGATGGAATCCGAACTGCGCGCGGCCACCGAGATCTGGCCGCGCAATCCCGCGCTGGCCGAGGTAGGGCAGAACATTTTCAAGCAAACCGACGTGCAGCAGCAGGCCCTCAACGAACTCGACCAGTTGCTCGAGCAGCAGGATCACCGCGCCATCTACAAACAAAGCGCCAAATTCATCGCCGCGGCCGCGCTTTACCCGGACCGCCAGGAAAAACTCGGGCAGATCCTCGCCCAGATGACCGAGATCGAGACTGCCTTGCAGCGCGCGAGGGAGATTCAGCAACGCGGCGACGCGGCCGGCGCGTGGGAAAGCATCCAGGACGCTGCGGCCAAATATCCCGAGGACACGGAGCTCAACCGCCTGCGCGCGGATCTGGCCAGCGGCGGGGCCGCCACTTTTGTCCGCTCGCTCAACAAAGGCGACGAGATGAAAGCCCGCGGAGACTACGGGGCCGCGTTGGCCTGGTTTCTCGACGCCCACCGGCAATACCCGCCGAGCAAGTTCGCCCAAGAGAAAATCGACGGCGTGGCCGGCATCATCCTCCCCGGATCCGCCCCTGCTTCGCCTTGACCCTTGGCGTGAGGCGGCCGGCGCCCGGGGGGTTGTGCTGCGGGGCGAGCGCGTGTAAGTTCGGCTTATTCGCCGCCACGCGGCGCCCATGCTCACCACAGTGCAGCCCAACGAGTTGACGCCTCCGGAAGACGCTCCAACGCGTTCCAAGGTAGACATTTCCGCCGCCGACCCGCGGCGCGGGGCGCGGGCTATCTTGCGCAACATCGGACGCCAGCCGTGGTTCACCAGCCTCTGTCTTTTCGGGGCGGACGTCTACTTGGTCACCATGGCATATCTGGTCAGCCGCGCCATCCGCGTCAACCAGGCCTTGGAAATGTCACCCGCATATTTGGTGCAGGTCGGCACTTTCTTCCTCTGCATTCTCGTCTCCGTCGCCTTGATTGGCGGATACAAAGCACGGCGCACTTTCCGCCTGCTGCATTTCGCCTCGGAATTCGCCCTCGCCGTTTTTGTCGGCGCGGCGGCCGGCGCGTTTGTCCTCTTCGTCTTTTTCTCGGCGGGCGACTTCTACACCGCGCAGAGCCGCGTGGTGCTGTTTTACACGGCCATCGGCTACGCCGTCCCCGCGCTTGGATTGCGCATGCTGGCCGCGTCCGTCTGGACCCGCCGCGCGCGCCGCGTCCCCTACCTCGCCATCGGCACACCGCGCGAGCTGGAGGACTTCGAGAAATACTGCACGAAGATGGATTTCCACAATCCGGTCGTGCTGGCCGACCTCGATCTGCACGTCGTCGGCGAGTTGATGGACGACCAAGCGCGCGCCCTCAAAGTCTCCCCGCGCACCGTGCTGCAGGAGGCCGCACGCGTCGGCGGAGAACCGCCGACCGACGGCGCAGCGCGCGTCGCCCACGAATTCGAGGGCATCGTCCTGACCGACCCGCCGGAGAGTTATCCGCCTCTCCTCCTCGAGAAACTGGCCCGTCTCCACTTCCTGCGCATTCCCGTCTACAGCGAGGATGCATTTTTCAGCGAAATCTGGCGCAAGGAATCGGTCCACCGCCTTGATCACTCATGGGCCCTGCGGCAGAACTTCCAGTTGGCCCGCCATTCGGCCTACCGTTACCTCAAGACAGCCTCGGATTACGCGCTGGCCGTCCTTGCCTTGCCCATTGCGCTGCCGCTCATGCTTCTTGTCGGCTTGGCCGTGCTGGTCGACAGCGGATTTCCCGTCCTTTACCGCCAGGAACGCGTGGGTCGCGGCGAGGGCAAGTTCACTCTCCTCAAATTCCGCAGCATGCGCGTGCGCAAAGAGGAAGACGATCCTTACACGCGCGAGAATGACAACCGCGTGACGCGTGTCGGGCGCTTCCTCCGTCTCACGCGACTGGACGAGTTGCCGCAGATTTTCAACGTGCTGCGCGGCGAGATGAGCCTTGTCGGACCGCGCGCCGAATGGTCCCGCATCGTGGCAAATTACGAGACGAAAATCCCCAGCTACCACCTGAGGCATCTGGTCAAGCCGGGCATCACCGGCTGGGCCCAAGTCAACTACCGTTACGGCGCGGGTCTCGACGATGCCATCGAGAAACTGCGCTACGATCTCTACTACATCAAAAATTACTCGCTCGTGCTCGACGTCGAGATTCTGCTCAAGACCATCCTCAAGGTCTTTTCCTTCGGCGGCAAATAGCGCGGTCCCGCCGGTCTGAAATCCGGAACTTCCAACTCTTGATAACGAAGGCCAGCCCCGCCTTTCTCCGTGCCCTTCGCGCTCTCTGCGGGTAGCTTTTCGTCTTCCGCGCATGACACTGATTCGCAATCTCTGGCCCTGGGCCGCCGCCGCACTGAGCGGCGTGTTCCTCGTTCTCTGTTTCGCGCCTTTCGACCAGGCATGGCTTGTCTGGATTGCGCTCGCGCCGCTCCTTGCCGCGCTCTGGTTCGGTCCGGTGCATCCCAGATATCCCCTGCTCCGCAAGGTGGAACTCGGCTTCCTCACCGGGCTCGTCTACTTCCTCGGTTCGCTCTACTGGCTCATGGAGGTGACCGTCCTGGGCTGGTTCATGCTCTGCCTTTACCTGGCCGTCTATCCCGCGGTGTGGGCCGGCATCGTCTGGGTCGCGGCCACCCCGCGCGAGAACCCGCACAGCTTCCGTTCGGTCTGGCTCAGTTCTTCGCGCAATCTCGCGGCGGCCGCCGTCGCCGCGGCGGCTTGGGTGGCCCTGGAACAACTTCGCGGCACGGTCTTCACCGGTTTCGGATGGAACGGCCTCGGCATTGCCCTGCACGGCAACATACCGCTCATCCAACTAAGCTCCCTCACCGGCGTGGGCGGGCTCTCCTTTCTCACCGTGATGACCTCGGCCATCGCCGTGGCCACGGTCAAACGCCTGGCCATCGAGGCCCGCGGCGGCAAAATACGCGCGCACTTCGATTTCACCCTGACCATCGCTCTCGTCGTTGCGGCGTTCGGTTACGGGTTGAGGCAAATCGGCCCGGCTGGCGGAACAATCCCGCTCAAGATCGCCGCGGTGCAACCGTCGATTCCGCAGGACGAAAAATGGAATCCGGCGTTCGAGCAGCGCATTTATGAAACTCTTGAGCGTCTGAGCGCCACCGCCATGGCAGCGCAGCCCGATCTTCTCCTCTGGCCCGAGGCCGCCACGCCGCGCGGCTTTTTCGAGGATCCCGTGGCCAACGAATTCGTCAAAAAGCACGCCGGCAACGGCGACCACTCTCTGCTCTTCGGGTCGCTCATCCTGAGTCACGAAGCCGACCACAACGCCGCCATCATGATGATCGGCGCCGAGCCCGAACCGCAGGTCTACCCGAAAAGCCACCTTGTCATGTTCGGCGAATACGTCCCGCTGCGCGAAAGCTTCCCGCTCTTCGCCATCATTGTCGGCGACCAGGTCCCCGCCGACTTCGACCCCGGCGAGGGACCGGTTGTTTTCCATCTGACCGAGCCGCATGTGGCCATCGCGCCACTCATCTGCTTCGAGGACACGCTGGGCTATCTGGCCCGCGCCGGGGCACTGCAAGGGGCGCAGATGTTCGCCACGCTGACCAACACCGCATGGTTCCGCCGCACTGCGGCCGGACGACAGCACCTGGCCCACGCCGTTTTCCGCTGCGCGGAGACGCGCCGGCCCATGGTCCGTTGCGCCAACAACGGCGTGACTTCCGTCATCGACCATCTCGGCCGCGTCCGCCAAACCCTCGAGGGACCGGACGGCGACATTTTCGGGGAAGGTGTCATGATTGCCGAAATGGAAATTCCGAACGAGCCACCGGTCACCTTCTACATGCGCTTCGGCGAGCTTTTCTCCGGACTCTGCCTCGGGGCCACCGCCGTATTTTTGGGCTGGGCCGCACTCCGCCGCCGGGAAAATTGATTTTTAGGCAGCGCTGACTTGATTCGGCCGCCGGTTGGGGCATCATCCGCGCGCGTGAAAATCCGTGTCACCGTCCTGCCCAAGCCCTCCGTCCTCGACCCGCAGGGCGTGGCCGTGGCCGGGGCGATGAAGCATCTCGGATGGGAAAATCCCGGCCGTGTCCGCGTGGGCAAGGTCGTTGAGATCGAGGCGCCGCAAGGCCGCCCTGACGAGGCGAAGCTGCACGCCATCTGCCGAGATCTCCTCTCGAATCCGGTGATCGAAGATTACGCCGTCGATTTCGTGGAGTGATGAAGGTCGCCGTCCTGCGCTTTCCCGGCTCGAATTGCGATCAGGACTGCTTGCGCACCCTGCGCGACAGCTTTGGCGAAAAGGCGGAACCGGTCTGGCACAAGGACACTTCGGTGACCGGGTTCGACGCCATCATCGTGCCCGGCGGGTTTTCCTACGGCGACTACCTGCGCTGCGGCGCCATCGCGCGCTATTCGCCGGTCATGCGCGCCGTGGCGGATGAAGCGGCGCGCGGCACGCCGGTGCTCGGGATCTGCAACGGCTTCCAGATACTTTGCGAGGCGGGACTTCTCCCCGGCGCGCTGGTGCGCAACCGCGGGCTCCACTTCATCTGCCGTCAGACGCACCTCCGTCTGGAGAACAACACATCGCCGTTCACACGCGCGGGAAGTATCGGGCAAATTCTCCGCGTTCCGATCGCCCATGGCGAAGGATGTTACTTCGCCGATGAGGAGACGCTTCGCGCGCTCGAGGATCGCAACCGCATCGCGTTCCGCTACTGCGACGCGGACGGCGCCGTGACTGCGGCAGCCAACCCCAACGGCTCCCTTGGCAACATTGCGGGGATTCTCAACGAAGCCGGCAATGTCTTGGGCATGATGCCGCATCCGGAGCGCGCCTGCGAAGAGAGGCTGGGCAGCGCGGACGGACGCCTTGTTTTCGAAAGCCTGCTCGGGACCGCTTTGGCTGCCACACTATGAAAGAGCCGGCCATCACCGACGCGATCATCGCCAAGCACGGCATCACGCCGGAGGAATACGCGCGCATCCGAGGCATCCTCGGGCGCGACCCGAATTTCACCGAGTTGGGCATTTTTTCCGTCATGTGGAGCGAGCATTGCTCCTACAAAAACTCGCGGCCCGAACTGAAAAAGTTTCCCGTCACGGGTGAGCGCATTCTGGTCAAGGCCGGCGAGGAAAATGCAGGCGTGCTCGATGTGGGTGACGGTTGGGCCGTCGCCTTCAAGATCGAGAGCCATAATCACCCCAGCGCGATCGAACCTTTCCAAGGCGCGGCCACCGGCGTGGGCGGCATCATCCGCGACATCTTCACCATGGGCGCGCGACCCGTTTTTCTTCTCGATTCGCTGCGTTTCGGGCCGATCAACCAAAACGTGCCCGGCTCCGCCGCCAACCGTCATCTCCTCTCCGGCGTGGTCTCGGGCATCGCCCATTATGGCAACTGTATCGGGCTTCCCACCGTCGGCGGCGAGACGTGGTTCGATGAAACCTACGCGGGCAATCCGCTGGTCAATGTCTTCTGCCTCGGCGTTTTGCGCCACGAACAGATCGCCCGCGGTGCGGCCAAAGGCGTCGGCAATCCGGTCTTCTACGTCGGCGCGGAAACCGGCCGCGACGGGCTGGCCGGCGCAGCCTTCGCCTCGCGCGAATTGACCGAGGAATCGAAGGAGGATCGCCCCGCCGTGCAGGTCGGTGATCCGTTCCGCGAAAAACTTCTCCTCGAAGCATGCCTCGAGCTCTTGGCCAGCGGTTGCGTCGCGGGCATCCAAGACATGGGTGCGGCCGGGCTGACCTGCTCGACCTGCGAAACGGCCTCGCGCGGCGGCAGCGGCATCGATGTCGATCTCGACCTTGTCCCCAAGCGCGAGGACGGCATGACGCCCTACGAGATTCTGCTCAGCGAATCGCAGGAGAGGATGCTCGTCATCGTCAATAAAGGCCAGGAGGACAGCGTGCGCGAGATTTTCGAAAAGTGGGACCTGCCCTACGCGCAGATCGGGCGAGTGACCGACGACGGCATCATGCGCATCCGCGCCGGAGGACAAGTTGTCGCGGAAATTCCCGCTTCTTCCCTCACCGACCAAGCGCCGGTTTATCACCGCGAGGCGGCGCCATGGGTGCCACCCGCGCCGCTCGATCCGGCCAGCGTTCCGGCCATCGACAACACAGATGCGCTGCTCCGCCTTCTTTCCCATCCGACCCTCGCGCGCAAGCGCTGGATCTGGGAGCAATACGACCACATGGTGCGCAATGGCGCGGTGGTCGGTCCCGGATCGGACGCCGCCGTTTTTCTCGCGCGCGAGTGCGGCAAGTTGCTCGCTGCTTCGGTCGACGGCAATGGCCTCATCACGCGACTCGACCCGCGGGAAGGCGGGCGCCGCTGCGTGGCCGAGGCCGCGCGCAACCTCGCGTGCTCCGGCGCGGTCCCGCTCGGCGCGACCGACAACCTCAATTTCGGCAATCCGCACAAACCGGAAATTTTCCGCCAGTTGCGCGACTCGGTCGAAGGGATGGCCGAGGCGTGCCGCGCGTTTGATACACCGGTCACCGGAGGCAATGTCAGCCTCTACAACGAGAACCCGACCGGCCCGATCGATCCCACGCCGGTGGTGGCCATGGTCGGGCTGATCGAGGACGAAGCGCACATTACCCGCCAGAGTTTCCGCGGTCCGGGAGACGACGTCTGGCTGCTCGGAGAGCGCACGGCGGGACTCGACGGCTCGCAATTTTTGCTCATCCTCCACGGCCGCAAGGAAGGAAGACCCCCGCAGACCGATTTGGCCGCCGAAGTCGCACTGCAGTCGGCGCTGCGCGACGCAATCCGGGCCGGCCTGATCCGCAGCGCGCACGACTGTGCGGAGGGTGGGATTGCCGTTGCCCTTGCCGAATCGGCCATTTCCGGTCCGGAACTGGTCGGTGCGGAGGTGGACCTCCCGGACGACGGCCGACGCGACGACGAGTCGCTCTTCCACGAAGCTCCGGGACGGATTCTTGTCTCCTCGGGGCGCAACCAAAGCGCCGCCCTCGAGAAGCACTTTGCCGACCGCGGGATCCCCGCGCGCCGCGTGGGGACGACGGGCGGGAGCCACCTGGTCATCCGGGTGCGCAAAGCGGATTACCGTTGGCCGCTCGGGCGCCTGCACAGCGCGTGGGACAAATCGCTCGGGGATTTGATGGACACGGTTGCGGAACCGCTGGCCGCGCATTAAACTTCCTCCGTCATGAAGCGCCTGCCCAAAGCGGGAGACTTGTCGGGGTCGCTGCTCGTAGCCCACCCCATGATGGCCGACCCGAATTTCAGGCACACCATCCTCTATCTTTCGCACCACAGCGCGGAAGACGGCGCGCTCGGCTTTATTCTCAATCGTCCGCTCGGGCAAAAAGCCGGCGAACTCGGGGTCGAGGAGATGCTCGAGCAAGTGGCCAATGTGCCCTTGTTCGAAGGCGGTCCGGTGCAAAAAAACCAGATCATCGTGGCCAGCCTCGAGTGGGACCAGCAACTCGGTGCGTGCAAGTTCGAGCCTCTGCAAAAGCCGGAAGGCGATTTCGAACTCCCCGCCGGGCACAACGACAAATTGCGCGTTTTTCTCGGCTATGCCGGATGGTCGAAAAACCAACTCGAAAAGGAAATCGCGCTCAATTCGTGGCTGGTGGTCAAACCGCATCCCGAACTGCTCCGCGCCGACGCCGACGACAGCACGTGGCGTCGCATCATGAACGGACTCGGCCCGATGTATCGCGTGCTGGCCGACGCGCCGGATGACTCCTCGCGGAACTGAACCGCGCGCGCAGCGCGCGGGAGTTTTCAGTTTACGGTTCACAGTTTTCCGTCGGAACGGATGCATGCGCCGGGAACCCGCGTTTCAATGACCAACCGCCAAACACTGAAAACTGAACACTCCATTTCCCCCTTCGCTGCCCGGGTTTACGCGGCGCTGAAGCGAATCCCGCGCGGGCGCGTCATCACTTACGCCGCTCTGGCCGCGCGGATCGGTTGCCGCTCACCTCGCGCCGTCGGACAGGCCCTGCGCGCCAATCCCTTCGCGCCCGATGTCCCCTGCCATCGCGTCATCGCTTCAGACCTTACCCCCGGAGGATTCGCAGGCCGAACGGCCGGACCGGAGCTGAAACGAAAACTCCGCCTGCTCGCCTCGGAAGGCGTTCTTTTTCGCGACGGATTTCTGGCCGAGCACCGCAGGGCTATCCGCTAAAGCCAGTTTTTGAGTTTGAGGCGCAGGGTCTCGCGTGCGCGAAAAAGGAGGCTTTTCACCGCGGAGACCGTTGTGCCGAGGATCTCGGCAATCTCCTCGTAGGGCATCTCGTCGTAACGTCGGAGCACCATGGCGGTGCGCTGATCGTCCGGCAACGCGGCCAGAGCCGCATCGATCTCCGCGGCCAGTTCCGCCGCGGAAGCCTCGCCCGACGGCAAGTCGCGGGACACGGGATCCCGGGGAGTTTCATCCGCACCGGGCGTGTAGAACACGGCACTTCGCCGCGCCCGGCCGCGGCGCTCGTTGAGGACAAGCCGGTGCATGATGGAAAACATCCAAGTGCTGAATTTTGACCGCCGCTCGTAACGCCCCCTTGCCTGCCAGATACGAAGGTAGACCCGCTGCGCCACATCCTCAGCGCCTTCCACCCCGCCCAGCATTTTGGCGATCGTTCCGTAGAGCCGGTCTTCCGTGGCCTCGACAATATCGCGAAAGGCCGCTTCGTCGCCCTCGCGCACGCGCAACATCAGGGCGACCAGCCGCGCATCGTCGTCGTCCCGGGGCTCGACCTCCCCGAAACCGTCGGATGTTTCGTTTTCGCTGCTCGTCACCGTTGGGCTTGGAATCTTCCAATTTGAACCCCGTCCGCCATGAATCGTTGCTCGAATTCGGTCGGCGGCCATCCTT
>Ga0075471_10002341_pt1 | contig 12440 bp, 8 predicted proteins | sample DEB19_08_DNA_2_FD_74787 | JGI IMG/M metagenome (GOLD analysis project Ga0075471, IMG submission 74787) | Aqueous microbial communities from the Delaware River and Bay under freshwater to marine salinity gradient to study organic matter... | ecosystem: Environmental > Aquatic > Marine > Coastal ... | reverse complement strand
GCCATGCAGGTCTTCTGGGTCGCGCTCGCCTATTGCGGAGCACGCCTGATGTGGGCACGCGGCATCCGCAAATACTCCGCGGTTGGAGGATGAAATGAGCAACCTGCCTCCAACACAGAGCCCCAGACCCCAGATGCCAGAGCCAAGACCCTGCGGACCGCTGTCGCGCTACGCCAGCATCTACCTTGCGCTGGTAAAAAACTCGGCAGCCCGCGAGATGGGGTTCAAGTCCAACTTCCTGTTATGGATCGTCGTGGACCTGCTTTGGTTCGCGCTGCAGGTGTGTTTCATCAGCGTGCTTTACCTGCACACGGACAACATCGGCACCTGGACCAAGTGGCAGGTCGTGCTGCTGACCGCCGCCAGCAATTTCATCCAGCAAATCTTTCAGGCGCTGTTCCTCGTGAACCTGACGAACCTTTCCGAACTCGTGCGCCAGGGGAAACTGGACTTCCTCCTGTTGCTGCCCGCGAACACGCGCTTCATCGTCTCGCTGCGGCAAGTGGACCTCGGCGGGCTGGTCAACGCGAGCGCCGCAGTGGCCGTGATGGTTTACGCCGCGCATCAACTCGACCTGCATCCTTCCGCGCTTCAGGTCACCGGCTTTGTCGTGCTGTGTTTACTGGGCGTGCTCATCCATTACTTTCTGATGACGCTGCTCGCCGCCACGTGTTTCTGGACTGTCAAAGCGCAAGGCATCGTCTGGGGCTACTACAACCTGTTCAACATTGCCCGCATGCCGGATGAGGCATTCCAACGGGGGCTGTTCAAAACGTTCTTCACGCTTGCCATCCCGATGCTCCTGGTATCGAACGTGCCCACCCGCGTGCTGGCGGGCAAACTGGAGTCACCTGGCACCCTCGTGTTGATGCTTGTGATGGCCGTCGTTTGTGGCGTCTTCTCCGAACTCGGCTGGCGGGCCTCCCTGCGCCGCTACACCAGCGCCAGTTCCTAGCGTTGAAGCACCGATCAACGCTGCCTAAAACATCGGAACGCGACTGCGCTGAGAGGCAGCGATGCAGAGGCGAACCCACTGCGGCTGGTCTGCAACACAGCCGCGCTCCCGGTTCAGAGGCTGAATGCCGAATCGATCCAACCTCCGCTTCCCTGCGCTTTCCCCACCGGACGCCCTCGCTGATTTTTCCACCTCCCGATTGACATGAATGGGCCTGATTATCGATGATGCGCGCACAAATGGAATCCATTCATCGTTCACAACGGAAGTTTTCATGGATAGCGCTTGGGCTCGGCCTGTTGCCGGTTTCAGCGCTCGCTCAAGACAGCGGCGGCCCAACCGTCAGCAACGGTGACAATGCGTGGATGTTATTGAGCACGGGGCTCGTGCTGATGATGACGGCGCCCGGCCTGATCCTGTTCTACGGCGGGCTGGTCCGGACGAAGAACGTCCTCTCCACCATGATGCACAGTCTCATCCTCATGGCGGCGATGTCGGTGCTGTGGATGGTTTTCGGCTATAGCGTCGCATTCGGTGAGGGCAACGCCTTCTTCGGCAATCCAGCCCAGTACTTTTTCCTGAAAGACGTCGGCACAACCCCAAACGCCGATTACGCCGCGACGATCCCGCACCAGACCTTCATGCTGTTTCAGATGATGTTCGTCATCATCACCCCCGCGCTCATCAGCGGCGCGGTGGCCGAACGCATCAAGTTCAGCGCCTATCTGCTCTTCATCGTCCTCTGGGTGACAATCGTGTATCTGCCCTTGTGCCACATGGTCTGGGGCAAGGGCGGTTACTTCAACTGGGCCCTGGGCGGGCAGATGCCCGTGCTCGATTTTGCGGGAGGAACGGTGGTGCATATCAGCTCCGGTGTAGCCGCTCTCGTCTGCGCCATCATGCTGGGCAAACGGGACGGCTTTCCCAACGAGCCCATGATGCCGCACAATGTGGTCTACTCGTTGATCGGCACCGGACTATTGTGGGTGGGCTGGTTCGGTTTCAACGCCGGCAGCGCGCTCAATGCGGGCGAACTGGCCACGCGCGCTTTCTCAGCCACGCATTTCTCGGCCGCCGCCGCCGCCCTGAGTTGGGCGACGGTGGAATGGTTGCTCAAGGGCAAACCCAGCGTGCTGGGCGTGGCGTCGGGCATGGTGGCCGGTCTCGCCACCATCACGCCGGCGTCGGGCTTTGTGACGATCCCATCAGCCGTGATCATCGGTCTGGCGGCCGGTGTCGGTTGTTATCTGGCCGTCACCAAGCTGAAATCCACATTCGGTTACGACGATTCGCTGGACGTCTTTGGTGTACACGGCATCGGCAGCATCATCGGGATGCTGCTGGTGGGCGTGCTGGCCAGTGTGGAAGTGAATCCCGCCATCGCCGCGACATATCAGGCGGGGGGTGCGCCAGTGTCGCTCGCGGGCAGCGCGGGCCAGTTCTTCAACCAGTTGAAGGCCGTCCTGTTCACCATTGTCCTGTCCGGCGCCGCGTCGTTCATCATTTTGAAGATCGTGGACAAAACCGTGGGGCTGCGAGTGGACATTGAAGACGAGAGCGTGGGATTGGACCTGTCGCAACACGGCGAACGTGCCTACAACGAATGATTTTATGAAGAAGATCGAAGCCATCATCAAACCGTTCAAACTGCAGGATGTGAAGGAGGCCCTCAACGAGATGGGCGTGCAAGGCATGACCGTCACGGAGGTGAAGGGATTTGGCCGCCAGAAGGGCCACACGGAAATCTATCGCGGCAGCGAGTACACCGTGGATTTCCTCCCCAAGGTCAAAATCGAAACCGTCCTGCCCGACGACATCGCAACCAAAGCAGTTGAAGCCATCATCAAGGCGGCCAAGACCGGCAAGATCGGTGACGGCAAAGTGTTTGTCTCCAGCATTGAGGACGCGTGGCGCATCCGCACCGACGACCGCAACAACGACGCTTTGTAACAAGCAGTAGCAACCTTCTGCCTGCACCGGCTGGACACCTTACCGCCGATGCAGGTTTTTTATTTTGGAGCGCCCGACACAGGGACGGCACAGCCGGCACAAAAGAGCCCGGGCCACTGACGCCACCGCCCGGCAAGCTTGTATTTTCAGGCACTCAAACCTAGATTTGCCCCAGATGAAGGACATGGTTCAGGTTCAGATCCGGGGCATACTGCCTTCCAACACCGGCAGCGCGGTGTTCGTTGGCAATGACGAGAAGGTCTTCGTCATCAGCGTAGACCCGAACATGGCGCAAATCATCGCCATGTATCTTCGCGACCAACGCACCGAGCGTCCCCTGACCCACGAGCTAGTCCAAAACATCTTCAAGGGCTTCGGCATCGCTGTCGAGCGCGTCATCATCACCGAACTCCGAAATTCCACCTACTTCGCACGCATCATCCTGCAACAGGACAATGAGCTGGGCAAAAAACTGGTGGAGCTCGACGCCCGCCCGAGCGATTCGCTGGCCCTGGCCACGGCGCAGCACAAGCCGATCTTCGTCACCCAAACACTTTGGGACCAGGTCGAAGACATGAGCGAAGCGCTGGAGCGCATGAACGAATCCGGCGAGCAGGATTGATCCCCCATGGCCTCTGCAAAGCCCGCCTCCACCGGTCCGCTGGTGCTTGTCTGCGGCGATGACGATTTCGCCGTCAAGCAACGCGCCAAACTGCTTTACACGAAGTGGTGCGAAGAACTCGGCGGCATGGACCACGAGACGATTGACGCCACTGCGGGCAACGCCGACGAAGCCCTGCGCGCGCTCGGCAAACTCCGCGAAGCCCTGCAAACGCTACCCTTTTTCGGCGGCGGCAAAGCCATCTGGTTTCGGGATTGCAATTTCCTTGGCGAAGAACGCACCGCCAGTTCGTCGGTCGTGACCGATTCACTCGGTTCGCTCGCCACCGACCTGAAGGAGTTCAACTGGCAAAACATCCGGCTCGTCATCAGCGCCGGGAAGGTGGACAAGCGCCGGAGCTTTTACAAAACCATCGAGAAGGCGGGCAGCGTCGAGGTGTTCGCTGGCTGGTCCATTGACCAGAAAGGCTGGATGGACGAAGCCGAGATGTGGGCGGCAAAGGAGTTGAACGCGCTCGGCAAACAAATCGCCGACGACGCGCTGGGTGAATTGACCGCACGCGTCGGCCCCAACGCCCGCGCGCTCGCCAGCGAAGTGGAGAAGCTTTCGCTCCACGCCGGCGACCGCTTAGAAATCACGTTTGCCGATGTCGAGACCATCACCACGCGCAACAAGCAGTCACGCGCTTTCGCGCTGGCCGACGCCCTCGGCGACCGCCACCTGCCCCGATTGATGAAGTGCCTCGACGAAGAGCTGTGGGAAATCCGCCACAAGATCGATCGCGACAAATCAGAAGTGGGATTGCTCTACGGCATGATCTCCAAGATTCGCACGCTCATCCTGCTGAACGAAATGATCCGCGAAGGCTGGATCAAACCGAACGCCAGCTATGACCAGCTCAAGACGCTGGCCAGCCGCGTCCCCGCCGATAAATTACCCGCGGACAAGAAATACAATCCGCTCGCGATGCACCCGTTCGTGTTGTCGAACGCGTTGCGACAGGTGCGCAATTACTCCTCCGCCGAACTTGTGCGCGCGATGGATTTGCTGTTGCAGGCGAACCGCAAGCTCGTGGGCAGCTCGCTGGATTCAGCGATGGTGCTGCAGCAAACATTGGTTGAAATCGTGGGCGACGCCGACCGCAAACCCGTCGCCCGATGAATTCCGCTGCCGCCGAACTCACCGTGTTTCGCGCCCCGCGCTTTGCGTGCATCCGCATCGTGGGCCGCGCGAACTTTGCGGCCAGCCCAGGCTTCAAGCAGGCGGTGGACGAATTGATCGCCGAGCGTCCGCAGCGGTTCATCATGGATCTGGATCAATGCCAGCTCATGGACAGCACGTTTCTCGGCGTGCTCTCGGGCGGGGCGGAGCGCTTCCACGAGGAGGTGCCCGGCGGACATGGCATCGAACTGGCCAACGCCAACCTGCGCATCACGGGATTGATCGAGAGCCTCGGCGTAAGCAAATGGTTCAAGCACGTGAACGGCGAAATCGATCTACCGCCGGGCATCCAGGCCAAACGGCTCTCCCTCACCAACACCACCAAGGTGCAACTCAAAGAGACCTCACTCGAGGCCCACGAGCGATTGGGGCAGCTGAACGAATCAAATCGCGCGAAGTTCGCCGAGATCACGCGCACCTTGAAGGAAGACCTCGACAGGCTCCGCGCCGGTGAACCACCTGCCCTGCCGGGCTTCGACATGGCAGCCATCAACCGTCAGGCCGGCGAAGTCGGTGGCGACTTTTACGACTTCGCTCCACTTTCGGGCCTGCGCGTCGCGGCATTGATCGCCGACGTGTGCGGCAAAGGTGTGAGCGCCGCGCAAATCGCGGCGCAAGTCCGGCCGTTTCTCCGCGATGAATTGTCCCGCGACCGTTCGCCCTCGGCCATGTTCCGCGACGCGCTCACACTGGTGCCCACGCTCCCAGAAAACTCTTTCGTCACCGCGTTGTGCGTCGTCGTGAATTCGGCTTCCCATTCCTTCCGCGTCGCCCGAGCCGGACACGACCCGTTGCTGTGGTTCCACGCCGAGACGGGCAAAGTGGAAACGCTCCAGCCCAAGGGCATGGCGCTGGGCATCGAACGCGCCGACCTTGGGACCGCAACCTTTGCGGAGCGGGAATTCCCGATCAACCCGGGTGACATTCTCCTGATGCATACCGATGGCGTTACCGAGGGGCTTTCACCGACCGGCGAGGAATTCGGCTGCGAACGCCTTCGGCGGCTGCTCGCCGCTTCCGCCGCCCTGGATGCGCGGGCGATTGCCGAAGGGATTTTCACCACCCTCGACGAATTCACCCACAACACACCGCCTCAAGACGACCGCACCATCGTGGTGATTAAAGCGCTGTAAGGCAGCTGTGATTGGCTCCGCCGGTGCAGGTTTGAAGTTGGATGTTGCAATGGGGACGCCGCGCGCAAATGCAACTGCAACATTCAGCTCGGGACCAACCCGGCCCCGCCAACTCGTCATTGCGAATCTGCCGTGATGCGAGGATATTGGAGCACGCATGCGCGACTTGAAATTCGCCTGTCCGCACTGTGAACAGCACATCCAGTGCGAAGATTCACTGGCCGGCAAGTCCATCCCCTGCCCTGCCTGCGGATTGACCGTCGTGGTGCCCGACCTGCCCGATGAACATCAACTGCGCGTTTCCACTGGCCGGGTGCCCATCCCTACGCACGCGCACGGCGCCCCGAGAGCGACGGACCTTGCCGCCTTCCAAAACCAACCACAGCCCGAACCCGAATGCTCAAAACTCGCCGTGGCTTCACTGGCGCTTTCCTGTTCCAGCGTGCTGCTGGGTCCGCTCGGCTGCATCCCGGGAATCGTTTGCGGCTACATGGCCCGCGCGGAGATCAAGCGCGACGGACGCATGTTGGGGGATGAGCTGGCCAAGGCGGGCATTCTGGTGGGCTACCTCTTCCTGGGAATCTGCGCCGTCGTGGCAGTCGGCCTGGTCATCATGCACCAGTCGCGACCCTAGGCGGCATCCCCGGCCAACCGCAGGCATTCAATACCGCCGCAGATTCCATTCCTCAACCAGTTCTGGTGGAATCTCACTGAGGAACCGCGACGGATGCTGCAACTCGAAGCCTTCGCCCGAAAACCCGCTGCGCACCATCGGGTAACTCAGGTACAGCTCGTTGCGCGCACGCGTCACCGCCACGTAGAACAATCGCCGCTCCTCCTCCTCACCGTCCGGGATGTCGATGGACCGGCTCGACGGAAACAGCCCGTCGCAAAGCATGATCACGAACACCACATCAAATTCGAGCCCCTTCGCCTGGTGCACGGTGGAGAGCCGCACGCGTTCCTCGTCGTTCGGCTTGGGCTGTTGGTCTTCCGATTCGACGTTCGTCAGCAACGCGAGCTGGGTTAGAAACTCCTCCAACGTCGGCAACTGCCGGGCGAACACTGCCAGTTGCTCCAAGTCATCCAGCCGGTTCGCGTGATTGTCGTAGTTCTCAATCAGATAATCATCGTAGCCCGCATCCATCACCAACTTGATCATCTTCGACGCGCTGTTACGCACGTCGGGTGCTTCCAATTGCGAAAGGGTGGCCACGAACTGAGCCCATGCTGACGCCGCCCTCTTCGGCACGGCGCCCGAACACTTTTGCAGCGCGGTGGCGAGTTGGGAATGGGGTCTGGCGTCTGGGCGCTCAGGTCTTTCCCCGGACCCCAAATCCGAGATGCCAGACCCCATTGCCGCCCACAACTTATCCGCCGCCTTGGCACCCACCCCCGGCAACAGCTCCACCAGCCGCTTGAACGACAGTTCGTCCCTCGGATTCGCCACGAACTTGATGTAGGCCGTCACGTCCTTGATGTGCGCCTGCTCGAAGAAACGGATGCCACTGGTGATGCTGAATGGAATGTTCCGCCGTGTCAGTTCGAGCTGAAGTTCAAGTGCGTGAAAGTGCGAACGGTACAGCACCGCCATATTGTTCAAATCGGAGCCTTCCTCGCGCAACTCCAACAACCGTTGCGCCACAAACGCCGCCTGTTGCCCGGCATCTTCACACGCCACCACGGCCGGCTTGACGCCGGACTTCCGCGCGGGAGCCAGTTCCTTGGCGAACTGGTTCACATTCGCGGCGATGGCGGCATTGGCCACCTGCAAGATCTCCGGCGTGCTGCGGTAATTGGTCTCGATCTTAAACACCTGCGCGCCCGGATAACGTTCCGGGAACTTGAGGATGTTTTGGAAGTTCGCCCCGCGCCACGCGTAGATGCTCTGGGCGTCATCACCCACCACCATCACGTTCTTGCTGCGCGCCGCCAGCAGATCGATCAAGTCGCTCTGGAGCTTGTTCGTGTCCTGATACTCGTCCACCAGCACGAATTGGAACCGCCGCTGATATTGCCCGCGGACATCCTCATGCTCCTGCAACAGCCGCAGCCACAACACCAGCAAGTCATCGAAATCCATCGCATTGGTGGCGCGCTTCTTCTCCGCGTAACGCTGAGCCAACCCCACGATGGCAGGCGTGAGATGCGAGAAATGATCGTATTGCTCACCGACGATCTGCTCCACGGGCTTGTGAGTATTGACCGCCAGCGAGAACACTTCCTGCAACACCTCCGGCTTGGGAAAGCGAGTTGCCTTCACGTCAATCTGCGCCTCGCCGATGGACGACTTGATGATCGTCTTGGCGTCGTCACGATCGAGGATGGTAAAGTCGCGCCCGAAACCGAGCTTGGGTGCATGCTGGCGGAGAATGCGGTTGCCAATGGAATGAAATGTGCCGCCCCACAAATCGGGCGGCTCCTGCCCCAACAGATCCGACACGCGCCGCATCATTTCCTTCGCCGCCTTGTTCGTGAACGTCAGCAGCAACATGCGGTCGGCGGGAATCCCCTGCTCCAGCAAGTAAGCGACCCGATAGGTCAGCGTGCGCGTCTTGCCCGAGCCGGCACCCGCAATGACCAGCGCCGGCCCGGGCGGCGCGGTGACGGCAGCACACTGCTGCTCGTTCAGTTCCTTGGTGTAATCGATTGAAAGCTCGATTGGCGCCCGGAACGGCTGCAAGACATACTCGCGTGACACGCGGACAGTTTAGGCGCGGGCAGTCAAAGAGAAAGGCTGAACGATACTCCCGGCGCGGTCGTGCTTCCGGCGAAACCGCTCATGCACCTCAAAGGCGAAATTGTCGAGTGCTTCAGGGTTTAGCGGGTCGCCGTTCAGGGCCAGGGTCAGCGTGGGCAGCCCCTCCTTTTGCGCAATGTGGAAGAACTGCGCCTCCGCGATCTTGGTGGGCATGCATTCCAGCGGCCCGACGTTTACCGCCGCATCAATCAATCCCGCCCGCCAGTAATGCAACGCCGCCCCCACCGTCAGCACCGCCTCGCCCTGCAAGCTCTCCGGCACATACCCGCGCGCCGCCGCCAGCGTCTCGCTGACCCGGGTCCGGTCGTGTCCCCCCAGCTCGCGGGTCACCATGCGATGCACCACCGACCGGACGCGCTCCTGTGCCGCCGAGCCAACCCGGTCGCTCACCGCATTGCGCCCGTTTTCGTGCCGGTTCAAGTGATCCACATATTCCACGAATTCGCTGCACGGAACGAGCTTGGCCCGAATGCCACGTTCCTCCAGTCGCGCCACCACGTTGTCATTCGCAAAGGGATTCGAGCGAACGTAGATCTCACCGGTCACCAGCGCAGTGGGCAGATCCACGCTTCCCCGGATTGCTGCCAGTTCGCGCAAGGCATCCACAAGCGTCTGGCGCAGGCCGAAGAGGTTGCCGGTGGTAATCTGCAGGAGTGACCGGCTCAAACCGAGGTCGGTTCCTGCCAGGCTTTCAATTTGTTTCAGCATCCGATCATTAGCCCGCTCATAGATGGCAACGGCCGCGCCGGGTTGTGACTCGACTGGCCGCACTTCCAACAGCGCCTCCAGCAGCGCATCCACCACGGTAAAGCCGGTGAAAACCAGCAGCGCAAACCCGGGAGGCAGTTTGTCAAAGTAGCCCTTTTCGTGCGGTGCCCAGATGCGAACTCGGCCGCGCAGCCCTTCGCGTTCGAGCGTGATCGCATTCAGCAGATTGTAAACGCCAAACCGGCAAGGCCCGCTGCCTCCCGGCATGGTGAAGACAAATTTCCCATCCGGCTTCCCCTGGCGAACGCGATGGAGCATCGCGCCCAGCGTCATCGTGATGGGCACGCATTCCTTGCCCGAGGTGACCCGGCGACCCACGCGCAAGGTCTCCGCGTCCACCGGGGGCAACGTTTCGGCGCGCAGGCCAAGGCCGCGCAAACACGCCGCCAGCACGGCCGGGTTGGGCCCCAGTTGCGGAATCAAGATGGTTTCATCCGGACGAATATCCACCACGCTCATTTCGCGATGTTGGAGCGCAGCGAATTCGCCCGGTTCCTTCGCCGCCGGTTTGCCGGCCTTGAGTTCACCCGCCACGCAATGGAGGAACGCCTCCACGCGGGTCTTCGTACCGGCGTCGCCCGCGTGCCCGTCGGTCTCAATGATCACAAACGGCTTGCCCTCCATGATGTAGGCGAAGAAGTGCAGGTTGAAGCTGTCCGGGCCGCAGGAGTAATTGCTGCAATAGAGCGCATACACGCCTGCCGTGCGCCGAATCTGATGCGCCGCACGGAGAATGCGCTGACCGTGCGCCCAATACATGTCGCCAAACACCGGCACGTCACCGTCCACGGGAAAGCAATCCACGGGAATGCCCATCGCGCCCTGTTCGCGGAGAATCGCCGGCACGTTGGAGTTGAGCACCTTGTTGTAAATCGTGTAAGGCCGCCCGAGCACCACCACGGCCGGCAGGTTGCGTTCCATGCAGAACGCCAGCGCGCGAACACCAATCTCCCGACCGGCCTGGTCAACGCGGTTCTGAGCGACAATCGCCTTGCGGAAGGCGGGCAGCCAGTAGCGTTCGTCTCTGAAACCAAGCGTGGCGGCGAGGCTGGCGCAACTGCGCAGAAATTCGGGCGAATCGTAGTTGCCCGGGCCCACATCAATCACGGGCGAGAGCACGTTGCCGCTCAGTTTGTTGTTCAAGTCCTGCCGCAGCAGCCACGGACTGGCCTGCACCACCGGACACGCCTTCGCATGTTGTTCGCCGCCCACCCGCGGCAATCCGCGCACCATCGGCAGGAAAACGAAGTCCGCCCCGCCATCGGCCATCTGGCTGGTCAGGCCGTGATAAAGCTGCATGGGCGCGCAATATGGAATGTTTGCCTCCTTCAAACCACGCTTCAGGACAGAGTGGTCCGCCCCGGTGGAGAAGCGCAGATTGTAACCCAGCCCGTGAAAGAACGTGACGAAGAACGGGAAGGTGCCTTTGAGACCGAACTCATCCGTGATGGCGACACTCTTAGCGCCGGGCGTGTCAGCCAGCGAGGCCACCAGCGATTGAATCAGCTGCTCGCGTTCACGGAACGGGTCGGGCGAGCGGTCCGGGAGCTTGCGTTTGCGGGTGCCCTTGTCGTAGAGCGCGCAGGCCCCGCCCCAGTTGAATCGCTGCTGCTGGCCGGCCACCACCGTGCGAATGGAATCAATTCGGCAATGATTTCCCGCCCCGCCGCAGCCCACTGTGGAGCCACAGTTGAAAGTCTCCTTCGCCACAATGCGCGCATCCAGAAACCGCTGCGGGTCAAGAATCGCATTGGCCTTCCAGTTCGTCTCCTTCCGCGCCAGCAACGCAATACCCATCGCACCGACAGTGCCCGGGTTCGGCGGAACGATGATTTCGCTGCCGGTCTGCCGGGCGACCGCTGCGGCCAAGGCATCGGAGGCAAACGGCATTCCCTGACAGAAGATGACCGTGCCGACGGAGCGGTTGCCCTTCACGCGGTGCAGGTAGTTCTGGATGATCGAATCATAAAGGCCCGCGATGATCTCGCGCTGCTCGCGTCCGCCGGCCACTGCCTCTCCGATCACTTCCGCCATGAAGACTGAACAATGCTGGCCGAGCGAGATGCATTGCTCCGCGCGCAACGCCTCCTCGCCGAGCTGCACGACGCCCTTGATGCCGTTAAACTTGCTGCCCTGCTCCTCAATAAACGAGCCGGTGCCCGCGCTGCAGGCCTCGTTCATCGCGCAATCCACGACACGCCCATCGGCCAGACGGATGTATTTGGCGTCCTGCCCGCCGATTTCAAAGATGGTGTCCACGCGGGAATCAAAGTGCAGCGCACCCTCGGCATGCGCCGCAATTTCGTTCAGGATGAAAACGGCATCGCCGCCGTAGCACGTCGTCATCAGTGACCCGGCGATTTCGCGTCCGCTGCCCGTGACACCAATTGCACGAACCACGCCGTCCCCGGCCCGTTCGCTGACGAAGCGCCCCAGTAAATCCTGCGCGGCCCCGACAGGGTCACCCGATGTGCGACGGTAACCTTCCCAGATGGTTTCCTGTGTCTCCGCATCCAGTGCGACGGCCTTGGAACCGGTTGAGCCGATGTCGAAGCCCAGAACCAACTGGCGCAGATGCCCATTGCGTTCCGGCATGGCCACGCACGGCATGCGACGCACCAACCGCAGCGCGCCGCTCAACGCGCCAACCGTTTCCAGCCGGCATTCGGTGTGGACCGCAAGCAACTCATCCAGTTCAGGTGGCGCGCTGGGATTGGAAGCCGCCTGTAACGCGCAGCCGATGGCTTCGAAGAATTCCGCGTCCTCGGGCAGCACATCGAGCAGGTTCATTTGCTGCGCCGCCAGTTTGGCCGCAAAGGACTTGCGAATCCGGCGCGACCGGCTCACCCCCCCGATCAACGCCACATCCGCCGGACTGATGCCGGGCTTCACCAGCACCATCACGTTCTCACAAACGGCATCGAAGAGGCCGGCGAGAATGGATTCACGATTCTCGCCCTTGTTGGCCAGATGCGTCATGTCAGTTTTGAGGATGACGGGACAACGGCCCGAGAGGGGCGCGGACTTCTC
>Ga0075471_10002333_pt1 | contig 12463 bp, 12 predicted proteins | sample DEB19_08_DNA_2_FD_74787 | JGI IMG/M metagenome (GOLD analysis project Ga0075471, IMG submission 74787) | Aqueous microbial communities from the Delaware River and Bay under freshwater to marine salinity gradient to study organic matter... | ecosystem: Environmental > Aquatic > Marine > Coastal ... | reverse complement strand
GATCGGTCCCGACGACGTCGAGGTGCGGGCCGTCGCCCACGAGCAGCTCGCCGTGGTCCAGGACGGCGCCGTCGCGGTGGCGCTCGACCTCACCCTCGACGACGACCTGCGCAGCGAGGGTCTCGCCCGCGAGCTCGTGCGCGCCCTCAACGACCTGCGCAAGGAACGCGACCTCGCGCTGACCGACCGGGTCTCGGTGACGTTGCACGCCGACGGCGACCTCGCCGAGGCCGCCCGTCGTCACGGCGACTGGATCGCCGCCGAGGTGCTCGCCACGTCGTGGTCGGTGACCACCGACGCCGGGGCGGACGCCGTGGCGCTGACCGTCGACGGGCGACCCGTCGAGGTGGCGCTCAGCGTGGTGCCGGGAGCCTGATCGGCTGGATCAGCGGCGCCGACGGAACAGGCCGCGGCCGCCGTCGTCGTCCTCGTCGTCGCCCTCGTCGAAGAAGTCCCCACCGGGCCCGAGGGGCTCGTCGTCACGGACCGCATCGCGCAGCGACGCGAAGAACGCGTCGTCGTCGAGCTGGGCACCACCGGGCTCGGGGGCGGTACCGGCCCACGCGGGCTCGGCCGGTGCGGCCGGAGCCGGGGCCGGGGCCGGAGCGGGCTCGCCCCAACCGGTGGGCTCCGCTCCCCAGCCACCCTCGAGGGGCAGCTCGGCGGGCTCGGCGACCACCACGGCCTCCTCGTAGGTCTCCACCTCGTACTCGACGACCGGCACGGGGGCGGTCGGGTCGGGCAGGGCCGCGGCCGGCTCCGGCAGGGCCGGCGGCTCGGGCTCCTCGACCGCGAAGGTCATGCCCTCGGTGCGCAGCACGGGGCGCACCGGAGCGACGATGCCGTCGCCGGTGGTCTGGGACAGGTGCTCGAGCTCGGCCTCGATGGCCCGCCGCACCCGGGCCCGGTAGTCGGTGGCGAACCGGACGAGGGCGTCGACGTCGGAGGTGAGGGCGTCGCGGGTGGAGGCGAGCTGGGAGATCTCGGCCTCGATGCGGCGCCGTTCGGTCTCGGCGATGCGCCGGGCCGTCGTCTCGGCCTCGCTCACCATGGCGTGCGCCCGGGACTCGGCCTCGGTCGTCAGCTGGTGGGCGCGGGCCTGGGCCTCCGACAGCGCCTCGTCGGCGGCACGCTGCGCCAGGATCAGCGTGCGTTGGATCACGTCACCGCTGCCGGCGGGCACCGCGGCCGGAGCCGGTGCCGGCACCGGGGCGGGCGCCGCGACGGGCGCGGCTGCGACGGCCGGCGCCCCGGCGCGGGCGCTCGTCGACGCGAGGCGCTCCTGGAGGATGCGGATCTGGTGCTCGAGGTGCTCGATCGTCGATGCGGCGCGCTCGAGCAGCTCGTCGACGTCGTCGCGGTGGTAGCCCCGGAAGGCTTCCCGAATCTCGACGTCGCGCAGTTCCTGGGGGGTCACGTCCATGGGGCGCAATGCTACCGATGGCCCGCCCGACCGGCGTGCACCACTCCCGATCCGGCCACCGTGGCCGTCGAACCCGGGATCAGCAGATGACGCCCTGGATCAGGAACAGGGCGAACACGAGCACCAGGAACGACAGGTCGATCATCCCGACCGTCGGCACGATCCTGCGCAACGGGGCCAGCGCCCACTCGGTGAGGTCGGTCAGGACCCGGTTGGCGGTGGCGAGGCCCGACCCGGGGCGGACCGGGAACCACGACAGGACCGCCCGCAGGAACAGGACGACGATGAAGACCGTGATGAGGTTGCAGAGGATCTCGGAGAGGGACACCGATCAGTCCCGGTACAGGCCGCGCGCGGAGAGGCGCTCCTTCTCCTCCTCGGAGACCTCGACGTTCGTCGGGGTGAGCAGGAACACCTGGTCGGCCACCCGCGACATCGAGCCACCGACGCCGTAGGCCAGACCACTGGCGAAGTCGATCAGCCGCCGCTGGAGGTCGCGGGGCACACCCTGGAGGTTGACGATCACCGGCTGGTTGACCTTGAGCCGGTCCCCGATCTCCTGGGCGCTGTTGAAGCCGTGCGGCTCCACGACGTGGACCCGGGCCGAGCCGGCGGTGCGTAGCACCCCGCCCGTCGACACGGTCACCGCCGAGGGCTGGACCGTCGGGGTGTCGCGCGGGATCGTCCGGACGGTGGGCTCGTTGCCGTAGGGCTCCGGAGCGGAACGGACCACCCGGATGTCGCCCGGACCGTCGGACGTCCGGCCGTCGTGGCCCCGGGGCGTCTCGGGCCGGCTCGGGAGCGCGTCGTGCCCGTGGTCGTCGTCGAAGCCGTCGTCGTAGTAGACGTCGTCGTCCTGGAGGCCCAGATAGACCATCGCACGGCGCATGAACGATGCCATGGGTCGACAGGGTACCGCCGCACCCGCGGGCGGCCGTGGCACCCGGTCAGCGGTGCCCGAACAGGAGGCTCCCGACCCGCACCAGGGTGGCGCCCTCCTCGACCGCCACCTCGAAGTCGCCGCTCATCCCCATCGAGCACTCGGGCAGACCCAGGTCCCGGGCCCGGGCCGCCAGATCGGCGAAGAAGGGTCGGGGATCGGTCCCGGCGGGCGGCACGGTCATCAGACCGACCACGTCGAGCCCGGCGGCGCGGGCCTCCCCGACCAGCCCGGCGACCTCGGCCGGGGCGCAACCCGCCTTCTGGGCCTCGCCCGCCTGGTTGACCTCGACGAGCACCCGGGCGGCCGGGGCCCGCTCGGCGAGCACGGGGACCAGTGCGGACCGGTCGACCGTGTGCCAGCACGAGACCCACGGGGCCAGGGCCTTGACCTTGTTGCGCTGGAGCGGGCCGATGAAGTGCCAGGTCGGGGCCAGGTCGGCGAGGTCGGGGGCCTTGGCCAGCAGCTCCTGGGCGCGGTTCTCGCCGAGGTCGGTGCAACCGGCGGCCAGGAGGGGGCGGATGCGCTCCACCGGGACCGTCTTCGAGGCGGCCACCACCGTGACCGCCGCCGGGTCGCGGCCGACCCGCTCGGCCGCCGCCGCCACCCGCCGGAGCACGTCAGCCCAGGCGACGGCCACGCCGCTCACGGGAGCCAGGCCACGAGCGCCTGCCGACCGGTCCGTGCGTCGCGCCGGTGGGAGAAGTAGCGCCGGTCGGCGGCGGTGCAGACACCGTCGTCCGCGACGTCGGACACCCCGACCTCCACCAGCGCCACGCGGATCCCGGCGGGGACGTCGAGGGCGGGGGTGCCGGCGTCGGTACGCGCGGCGACGACCGGGCCGAACCGGTCGACGAGCCGGGCCAGGTCGGCGGGGCCGAACTCGTAGGCGGCGGGCCGGATGCAGGGGCCGACCGCGGCACGGACCTCACCCGACCCGATCTCGCGGAGGCGCTCGACCGCCCGGGCGAGCACCCCGGCGGCCAGCCCCCTCCAGCCGGCGTGCACGACGCCCACGCCGACGTCGTCGGCCAGGAGCACCGGAGCGCAGTCGGCGGTCATCACGACCAGGGTCACGCCGCGCTCGACCGTCACGGCGGCGTCGGCTGCCGGCGGGACCGCCGGAGCGGGACCGACCGCGGTGACGACCTCGGCGCCGTGCACCTGGTCGAGGAACCACCACCCGCCGGGGTCGAGCCCCAGGCGGTCGGCGAGCCGGGCCCGGTTGCGGGCCACGGCGTCGGGATCGTCACCGACGTGGCCCGCGAGGTTGGCGGAATCGAAGGGCGGACCGGAGGTCCCTCCGACACGATCGGTCCAGACGGCGCGGGCGGCGCCGAGGCGACGCTCGATCAGCGCAGGAACTCGGGGACGTCGAAGTCGTCGTCGCCCCCGTCGGCCTCGGGCTCGGGCTCCTCGAAGGTGCCGCCCAGGAGGGACCGGCCGATGCCCCGGCGCGGAGAGCGCGTGTCGCGCGACTCCCGGGGCTCGAGCGGCTCGCGGGGCTCGCGCGACTCACGGGACTCGCGGGCCGACGGTGCGAGGGGGCGCTCGGTGAGCCGCTCCCCCTCGAAGCGGTCGAAGCCGGCCGCGATGACCGTGATGCGGACCTCGTCGCCCATGTCGTCGTCGACGACCGTGCCGAAGATGATGTTGGCGTCGGGGTGGGCCGTGCCGCGCACGATCTCGGCCGCCTCGTTGACCTCGAAGAGGCCCAGGTCGGACGGCCCGGAGATGTTGAGCAGCAGGCCACGCGCCCCCTCGAGGCTGGCCTCGAGGAGCGGGCTGGAGATCGCCGCCCGGGCGGCGTTGACCGACCGGTTGTCGCCCGAGCCGTAGCCGACGCCCATCAGGGCGGTGCCGGCGTTCTGCATGATCATGCGCACGTCGGCGAAGTCGGTGTTGATGAGGCCGGGCGTCGTGATCAGGTCGGTGATGCCCTGCACGCCGTGGAACAGCACGTCGTCGGCCATGCGGAACGCCTGGAGCATCGACGTGCGGTCGTCGGCGGCGTCGAGCAGCCGGTCGTTGGGGATGACGATCAGGGTGTCGACCTTCTCGCGCAGCGCCTGGATGCCGGCATCGGCCTGGACGGCCCGGCGCCGACCCTCGAACCCGAACGGCCGGGTGACGATGGCGATGGTCAGCGCACCGAGACCGCGGGCGATCTCGGCGATGATCGGGGCGGCGCCCGTACCGGTGCCGCCACCCTCGCCCGCGGTGATGAACACCATGTCGGCGCCGCGCAGGACCTCTTCGATCTCGTCACGGTGGTCCTCGGCGGCCTGGCGACCCACGTCGGGGTCGGAGCCGGCACCGAGCCCACGCGTGAGCTGGCGGCCGATGTCGAGCTTGACGTCGGCGTCGCTCATCAGCAGCGCCTGGGCGTCGGTGTTGACCGAGACGAACTCGCACCCCTTCAGCGACGCCTCGATCATGCGGTTGATGGCGTTGCCCCCGCCGCCGCCGCAGCCGACGACCTTGATCACGGCGAGGTAGTTCTGCGGCTCAGCCAGCATCACCCGTTCCCTTCGTCGCGCCCACGACGGGCTCCACGGACTCCCCATTCTTCCCCGAGGAGCGCCCCAGTGGGTGGACCCCCCGCCGGACGCGGTTCAGCCGCTCACCGGGGACGACGGGACGCTGACGTCGAGGTAGGTCGGCAGGGCGTCGCCCAGGGTGGCCAGGACCGCCGCGGCCACCCGCGACTTGGTCGCCACCCCGACGGGCCGGCCGAACCGGACCTGGGGACCGTCGGCCACCTGGACGACCAGGGACCCGTCGTCGATCGCCACCGACGCCGCCCGGGTGGCCAGGTCGGGGGTAAGCGCGCCGGCGGCCCGGGCCAGCACCCGCGGGGCGATGTGACCACCGGGCCGGGCCAGGTCGGCCGCCCCCTGCAGCTCGGGGATCGCGCCGGGCTGCTGATCGGCCGACCACAGGACCTGCCCGGTCCGGTCGACCACGAGGTAGTGCGGCGGGGCCCCGGAGGGCCCCGGCACCGTCACCCGACCGACCGGCACCCGGGGCTCGACGGTGATGCGCACCGTGTGCGGCCACGACCGCCGGACCCGGGCCCGGGAGACCCACGGCAGGCCCTCGACCCGGCCGGACACCCGGCCCGGCCACACGAGGGCCAGGGCGTCTCCGGCGTGCACCCCCGAGGCCCGACGCACGGCGGGCTCGCGTCCGCCGATCGCGCCCACCACCTCGATCCGGGTCACCTCGAGCAACGGCGACCCGAGGACCACCCACCCGACGAGCACCGCCCCGGCCAGCGCGCCGACGACGATCCAGCGCCGACGACGCCGTCCGGCGGCGTCCCGTCCGGGAGCGGACGTCCCGGCGGTCTTCCCGGCAGACTTCCCGGCGGTCTTCGCGGCGTTCTTCTTCGGCGGCTCGGCGGTGGCCTTCCCCCCCGACCTCCTCTCCCCCGACCCCTTCGCCGGCGTCCGCCGACCGGCCGGGACACCGGACCGGCGCGGTGGGTCCGGGCGCTCCGGGGAACGCCGACGGGGCGGGCCGGTCACCCGGCCCCGTCGAAGCCGACCAGGCGCAGCTCGGGCTCGAGGAGCACGCCCGACGCCGCCAGCACCCGCTCACGCACCGCCACCACCAGCGCGTGGACGTCGTCGGCGCGCGCGTCCGCCTCCGCCTGGATGAAGTTGGCGTGCTTCTCCGACACCACGGCGCCCCCCACCCGCAGACCCTTGCACCCGGCCGCCTCGATGAGACGACCGGCGGCGTCCCCCGGTGGGTTCTTGAACACCGAGCCACCGTTGGCCCCCCCGGGCTGGTGCTCCCGGCGCCACCGCACGATCTCGTCGAGGCGGGCGGCGCAGGCATCGGGGTCGTCGGGTGTCACCACGAACTCCGCCTCGGTCACGACGTCGCCGGACCCGAGGTCGGAGTGCCGGTAGGTCAGGCCCAGATCCGCACCGTCGAGCCGCCGGAGCGGCCCGCCGCGGATCGATGCGACCGTTGCCGACACGAGCACGTCGCGGGTCTCGCTCCCGTGGCCGCCCGCGTTCATCCGCACGGCGCCACCGACCGAGCCGGGGATGCCGACGTAGAACTCGAGTCCGGTGCGCCCGGCGGCGGCGGCCCGGCGGGCCAGGACCGGCAGGGCCACCGCTCCCCCGGCCCGCACCCGATCGACACCGACCTCCACCGCCTCGAAGTCGCCGGTCAGCACGAGTCCGACGCCGTCGAAGCCCCGGTCGGCCACGAGGAGGTTGGAACCCCGCCCCACCACCAGCACACGGACGTCGGCGGCGTCGGCCAGCACCGCCCCGACCCGGGCCAGGGCGGCGGCGTCGGGCACCCGCACGACGACCGCCACGGGGCCCCCGATCCGGTAGGTCCCGAGATCACCGGCGGGGACGTCGCGCGCGACCCCATCCGGGACGGCCCCGGCGAGGGCGACCGCGAGGGCGTCGGGGATCATCCGTCGTCGGCCCCGAGCCAGACGTCGGGGACCGTGGTCAGGTCGCCGGCCCCGAGCGTGAGCAGGACGTCGCCGGGCCGGGCGAACCGGGGCGTGTGGGCCACCACGTCGGCCCGCCGCGGCAGGTAGACGACGTCGGCGTCGGGATGGGCGTCGAGCACCGCCTGGAGCACCAGGCGTCCCGAGACGCCCGGGCGCGGGCTCTCGCCCGACGCGTAGACGTCGGTGAGCACCAGGACGTCGGCGTCGGTGAAGGCGTCGGCGAAGTCCCGCCAGAGGTTGGCCGTGCGTGAGTACCGGTGGGGTTGGAACACCGCGATCACCCGAGACCACCCGCCGTCGCGCGCGGTGCGCAGCGCGGCCCGGACCTCCGACGGGAGGTGCGCGTAGTCGTCGACCAGCGTCACCCCGTCGAGGTCGCCGCGGAACTCGAAGCGGCGGGCGACACCTCCGAACCCCGCCAGGGCCCGCGCCACGGCGTCGAACGGCACGCCGATCTCGGTGGCGAGCGCCGCCGCGCCGACGGCGTTGAGTGCGTTGTGGGCGCCCGGGACGGGCAGGACGAACTCCCCGAGCGGCGCACCGTCACGGGTCAGCACGATGCGGCTGCCGTGCCGACCGCCGTCGCGCTCGACGATGCGGTAGTCGGCGTGGGCGGCGGTTCCGTAGGTGCGCGCCCCGGTCCGGGCGGCGAGGGCGGCGGCGTTGGGCTCGTCGGCGCAGACCACGCACGGGCCCGACACCTGACCGACGAACCGGTCGAACGCGTCGACCAGCGCGGCGAACGAGCCGTAGTGGTCGAGGTGGTCGGCCTCGACGTTGGTGACGATCGCCGCCTCGGCCGGCAACTCGAGGAAGGTGCCGTCGCTCTCGTCGGCCTCGACCACGAACCACTCACCGTCGTCGTGGGCGGCGTTGGTCCCGACCTCGTTGACGTCGCCGCCGATGACGAACGTCGGGGCCCAGCCGGCGCCGCGCAACACCAGTGCGAGCATCGACGACGTCGTGGTCTTGCCGTGGCTCCCGGCCACCGCGATGCCGCGCTTGGTGGCGACCAGCGCCCGCAGCGCCTCGGCGCGCCGGTGCACCGGGATCCCCCGGCGCCCGGCCTCGACGACCTCGGGGTTGGTGGACGGGATGGCGGTCGACACCACGACGGCGTCGACCTCGGGCCCGACGTTCTCGGCGGCGTGCCCGATGCGGGCGTCGATGCCCGCCGCACGCAGGCGGGTGGTGACGCGCGACTCCTTCAGGTCGGAACCCGAGACGGTGTGGCCCATGCGCGCCAGCACCGTGCCGATGGCGCTCATCCCGGCACCGCCGATCCCCACGATGTGGACGTGACGGGGCGACGACAGGTCGAGGCGGACGACGTCAGCGGGCACGGGCGGTCTCCTCCACGAGATCGGCGACACGGGCCGCGGCGTCGGGACGGGCGAGCCCCCGCGCGGCGTCGGCCATGGCGGCTCGGCGACCGGGGTCGCGCAGGGCGTCGAGCTCGTCGGCGAGGCGCCGGGCGTCGCAGCGCTCGTCGGGCAGCAGGACCGCCGCGCCGGCGTCGGCCAGGGCGCGGCCGTTGGCCGTCTGGTGGTCGCTCGGCGCCCCGGGGAGGGGCACCACCACGGCCGGCTCCCCCGCCACGGCCAGCTCGGCGACGGTGACGGCCCCGGCCCGCGTGACCACGACGTCGGCCCACCGGTAGAGCCCCGGCATGTCGTCCTCGTAGGGCACCCGCTCGTAGCGCAGGGCGCCGACGGGCGGCTGGGGGTGACGTTCCATGCACCGTTGGTAGTCGCGCCGACCCGTGACGTGCCGGATGGCGGTGTCGGCCCGGTCGGCCCACGCCGTGGCCAGGTCGAGGACGGCGTCGTTGATCCGCCCCGCCCCGAGGCTCCCGCCGAACACCCCGACCCGGAAGCGGTCGGCGTCGTCGGCTCCGACCGGGGTGTCGACCGCGGCGTCGACCGGTGCGACGATCGCCGCCCGGACCGGGTTGCCCGTGCACACGGCGCCACGCAGGCGGGTGCCGGGGATCGACACCGCCGCCCGGGCACCCAACGCCACGGCCAGTCGGTTCACGACCCCCGGCGCGGCGTTCTGCTCGTGGACCACGACCGGGATGCGCAGCAGCCGGGCCGCCACCACCCCGGGCGCGGCGGCGTAGCCCCCCACGCCGAACACCACCCGCGGACGCGATCGGCGCAGGAGCGCCACGGCCCGTCCGAGCGCCGTGACCGTGTCGAGGGCCGTCCGGAGGTTCTGGCGCAGCGCCGCCCACGAGACCCGTCGCAGCAGGCCCCGCCCGGGCAGGAGGTCGATGGCGTACCCGGCGGCGGGAACCATGTCGGCCTCCATCCCGCGGGCCGAGCCGAGGAACCGGACGTCGGCGGGTGCGTGGCCCCGCCGGACGAGCTCGTCGGCCACGGCGAGCGCCGGGTACACGTGGCCACCGGTCCCTCCCCCGGTGACCACGACGAACGGGCGGTGGGTCGTCGGGGCCATCAGGTCGGCGAGGCTACGCGCGGGCCCGCCCGATGTTGGCCAACATCCCCGACGCCACCATGGTGACGATCAGCGACGACCCGCCGAACGACACGAACGGCAGGGGGATCCCCGACACCGGCAGCAGCCCGATGACCCCCGCCACGTTGATCGCCGCCTGGGAGGTGACCCAGACCACGATCCCGACGCCGAGGAGCATCGAGAACCGGTCGGGGGCCCGCAGGGCGATCGTGAGGCCGAAGGCGGCGAACCCCACGAACAGGCCGAGCACCACCAGGCAGCCGATCAGCCCGAGCTCCTCGCCGATGATCGAGAACACGAAGTCGGTGTGGGCGTTGGGGAGGAAGTGCCACTTCGCGCTCCCGGCCCCGAGGCCGACCCCGGTGACGCCACCCGAGCCGAGAGCGATCAGCGACTGGACGATCTGGTACCCGGTGTTCGACGCGTCGGCGGCGGGATGGAACAGGGTCATGACCCGCGCCCGGCGGTACGGCTCGGCGATCGCGGCGATCGCCGCCAGCCCGATCCCACCGGTGAGCAGGACCACGAGGTGCCGGGCCCGCAGGCCGCCGGCCACCAGGATCGAGACCAGGATCAGCGCGATCACGATGGCCGAGTCGAGGTCGGGCTCGATGAGCACGAGCGCCACCAGCGTCCCGCAGACCAGGGCGATCGGCTTCAGGATGGCCCAGAGGTCCCAGACCCGGTCGGCCCGTCGGGTCAGCACGTCCGCCGCGAACAGCAGGACCGCCAACTTGGCGAGCTCCGACGGCTGGAACCGGATCCACGACACCCCGAGCCAGCGACGCGAGCCGCTGACCGCGATGCCGACGTGGGGGATCAGTACGACCAGGCAGAGTCCGAGGGCGGCGATCGTGACCGGCAGGGCCAGCCGCTGCCAGCGGCGGGCGTCGAAGCGGGCGGCCACGAAGAACGCGACCACCCCGAGGCCGGTCCAGATCAACTGGCGCATGAAGACGTGCCACACCGAGCCGTAGTCGGCCATCGACACCACCGACGACGCCGAGAGGACCATGACGACGCCGAACACGTTGAGCAGGACGACCGTGGCGACGAACAGCACCGTCACGTTGGGGGTCACCGCCGGTCGGGCCTCGTGGCGACCGCCGGTCCGCGGGGCCCGGGGCGTGCGGCGCTCGGTCGCGGGGCGCTCGGCCGACCGGCGTTCGGCGCCGCTGCGGTGGACGGCGCGCGGGGTCCGGGTCGGCGACGGCCGGGTCACGACGTCACCCCGATGCGCTCGGAGACGGCCCGGGCGAAGTCGTCACCCCGCTCGGCGTAGGAGCCGTACCAGTCGAACGAGGCGCACGCCGGGGACAACAGCACGACGTCACCCGCCGACGCCAGACCGGCCGCCGCGGCCACCGCGTCGTCCATCGATCCGGCGCCCTCCACCGGGACGACGCCGGTGAACGCAGCCACCACCTCGTCGGCCGCGTCGCCGATCGCCACCACCCCGACGAGGTGGTCGGCGGCGGCCCGCAACGCCGAGAGGTCGAGCCCCTTGTTGCGGCCACCGGCGATCAGCACGACCCGAGGGAACGACCGCACCGCCGCGAGGGCGGCGTGCACGTTGGTGGCCTTGGAGTCGTCGATCCAGGTGACCCCGTGCAGTTCGGCGACCGGCTGGAGGCGGTGGGCCCCCCGGGTGAACGAGCGCAGGGCGACCGCCACCCCGTCGGGGGTGCCCCCGACCTCGAGGGCGAGGGCGGCGGCGGCGAGGGCGTTGGCGAGGTCGTGGGGGGCGGTGGCGACGAGGTCGTCGACCGCCACCAGCACGGTGCCCTCGGGCGTCACGAGGCTGCGGCCGTCGGCTCCGGTCCGGATCCGGTATCCGGCGGTGGCGTCGGGACCGACCGAGAAGGCGCGCGTGCGCCCGGGAGCGTCGGCGGCCAGCGCCGCCACGACCGGGTCGTCGGCGTTGGCGACCAGGACGTCGTCGGCGCGCTGGTGGGCGAAGACGCCCGCCTTGGCCCGGGCGTAGGCGTCGAAGGTGCGGTGCCAGTCGAGGTGGTCGGCGGCCACGTTGGTGATGACCGCCGCCCGCGGCGCGAACGCGTCCGTGACCGTCGCCAGTTGGAACGACGACACCTCGGCCACCGCGACGTCGGGCCGGTCGCGGCGCGCTTCGTCGAGCAGGGGTGCGCCGATGTTGCCCGCAGCCACCGCCGGCACGCCGCTGGCGACCAGCATCGCCACCGTCAGCTCGGTGACCGTCGTCTTGCCGTTGGTGCCGGTGACGGCGACCAGGGTGCGACCGCGGGCGGCCAGGATCTCCGCCCCGAGGTCGACCTCCGAGCGGACCGTGACCCCGGCGCGACGGGCGGCCGCCAGGAACGCGTGCCCCTCCGGGACCCCCGGGCTCGGGACGACCAGGTCGACACCGACCAGGAGGTCGGCCGCGGCCGCCTCGTCGGGGGTGGCCACGACGGGGACACCGAATTCGGCGGCGACCGCCCGACGATCCGCCGACACCGAGTCGGGACGGTCCTCGACGACCGTGACGTCGTCGCCGGCGGCGTGCGCCCACCGGACCACCGCGTCGCCGGTGAGGCCCAACCCCATCACCACGACGCGTCGACTCACTCGATGACCCCCGGGATCTTGATGAAGTCAGCGTAGAAGAGGCCGAGGCCGAGGGCGACGCATGCTCCGGCGAAGATCCACATCCGCACGATCACGGTGGTCTCGGGCCACCCGCCCACCTCGAAGTGGTGGTGGATCGGCGCCATGCGCAGCACCCGGCGACCGAACCCGCGGAACGAGATGATCTGGGCCACGACGCTCAGCGTCTCGACGACGTAGATGCCGCCCAGCACCGGCAGCAGCAGCATGGTCGATCCGACCAGCGCCAGCCCGGCCATCGCACCGCCGAGCGCCAACGACCCGGTGTCCCCCATGAAGATCTGGGCGGGGGCCGCGTTCCACCAGAGGAACCCACCGCACGCGCCGGCGAGCGCCGCCGCCACCACCGCGTCGTCGATGGCGAGGGCGGGCACGACGCCGTAGACGCCGGGGTGACGGAACTGCCAGAACGACATGATCGTGAACGCGAGGAACACGAACGTGGCCGACCCGGCGGCGAGCCCGTCCATGCCGTCGGTGAGGTTGACGGCGTTGGCGGTGCCGT
>Ga0075471_10002332_pt1 | contig 12472 bp, 10 predicted proteins | sample DEB19_08_DNA_2_FD_74787 | JGI IMG/M metagenome (GOLD analysis project Ga0075471, IMG submission 74787) | Aqueous microbial communities from the Delaware River and Bay under freshwater to marine salinity gradient to study organic matter... | ecosystem: Environmental > Aquatic > Marine > Coastal ... | reverse complement strand
CAGTGGCGGTGCACGCGTGAGCGGCGGAAGTGACCGATGGCGCAGCTGATTCAGCCCGTCGTGCACCCCCAGGCGACGCCCCTCGTGACGTGCGAGTTCTGCGGAGAACGCAGCGATCCTATCTATGAGGTGACCCTGGGACAGGACACGTCGACCATGTTCCGGTGCGTGCAGTGCAGCGCCTGCCGCATAGCACCGGTGTTTCCCACCGAGGCCGTGCGGACGCTCTACGAGAAGGAGTATTTTCAGGCCGCTCCGTGGGAGCTCGAGAAAGGCAGGGTGCTGGCAGCCGACTACCTCGCCAAGGTCGTGCGGGCCGCTGGCAGCCGACGCATCGCCGGGCGGGCGCTCGAGATCGGCGCCGGCTACGGTTTTTTCGCCAGGTCCTTGGCGGGGATGATCGGTTCGACTGTCGACGTCGTCGAGCCCAACGAATCCTGTCGGGCGAGCATGCAGGAGCTGGGCGAGCCGGGCACGATCTACGCGTCCCTCGACGAGGTGCCGGCGCGACAGAAGTACGAAAACATCTTCTGCTTTCACGTGATGGAACATCTGCAGGGCTGTGCCGACTTCTTTCGAGGCGTGGCGGCTCTGCTGGTGGATCATGGCAGACTGTTCATCCTGACGCCGAACGCGGCATCGCGATCGTTTCGCCTGACCGGAGAGTTTTGGGGATGGAGCGGTAGGGATCAGCATTACCAGTTCCTGCCGCAGACCTTCCCGGCAGACTACTGGCCCAGGCACGGGTTTCGCCTCTTGGAGTCACGGGACGTCGTCCCGGCCGACCATCACTACCCAAGCCATTGGCATGCCTGGGCCCGCATGCATGCGGCGCGGTTGGCTGGCGAGGGCCACGGGTGCGAGGGCGGCGAGACCACCGCACTGCGCATGAAACGCGGCTTCTTCGAATGGCTGGCGGGATTTGCCCGACAATGGCCGGGCTACGATGGCTTCACGTTCGAGCGACGGTGGGAAGAGTTGGTTTCCCGAGTCCCTCATGACGAACTGCTGCTCGTGGTGATGAAGGCCGAGGCCGATACGCGTGGCTCGGGGGAACATTCGCAGCAGTGATCGATGCGGCCCGGTCGAGGGTGATCGTCTACCAGGCCCCCTGGGATTGGGAGTTTCTCTGGAATCGCGCGCAGCCGTTGGCGAAGGCGCTGTCGGATCATGCGGAGGTGCTGTATCTCAATGGCGGCGTCGTCGGCACAGGCGGCGTGCCGCGGTGGGTCGCCCGGCTGCCGGGCGCGTGGCGCTGGCACCGTCAACGGATCAATCAGGTCAGTCCCGCGCTTTCGGTCTGGACGTGGCAGGAGCTCCAGCCGGACCCCCTGCGGATCATACGAGAGGACCGGCCGATCCGGCACTACGGGAGACTGTGCCGTTACCTGAGGCAGCGGGCAGCCTCCGGCGCGTCGATATGGCTGCTGAATTCACGTCCCCTCACCGCCGGGCTGCGTCGGCTGTTTCCCTGGGACAGGGTGCTCGTCGACATCGAGGATCCGTGGTTCGACCTCAATTGGTCGCGGAACGTCGATCGCGATGCGGTGCTGTCCTTCCTTCGCGATGCGGACGTCGTGTTCGCCAACGGACCACGTATCGCCACCGAGTACCAGGAGCACGCCGCCAGACGCGTCATCAGCCTGCCGAATGGCGTCGATGCCGCCTTCATCGAGCACCTCGGCCGCGACCTTCCCGTCCCCACCTTCTACCAGGGGCATGAGTCGGAACGCCGCGCCGTCTTCACGGGCAACATCAACGACAGGATCGACTTCGGGATGCTTGCCGATGTCGTCCAGGAGCCCGGCTGGCGGTTTTTCTTCATCGGCCAGGACAGTGTGCTTGCGCAGCATCGTCCGACCTGGGAACGAATTCTGGCCAGGCCGAACGTCTGCTTTGTGGGGCCGCGCCCGCACGGCGACATCCCCGCAATTCTGGCGCACGCGGACGCCTTGCTGATGCCCTACTCCCACACCGGCCACGAGAAGATGTTTCCCGCGAAGCTTTTTGAGTATGCGGCGGCCGGAAAGCCCATCATCACGACCGTGGATCATACTGCCGGCACCTTTGCCATTCCGTCGGTCACGATCTGTGGATCGAGCGGCGCGTTCCGTGCCGCGCTCCGGGCGATTCGGGATCGGCGGGGAACGGTGCCGGCGGACGTGTCAGTCGCGTGCGCGACGCTTGCCAGGCAGAACACGTGGGATGCGCGGGCGGTCGCATTCATCGCGCACGCGGTGGGTCAGGCCGCGGACGGCATCGAGTGGGCAGAGGCTGGACGTTCCAGCCGAGGCAGCGGGACAACGAGGGGATCGCGGTGCACGTCGACTACCTGATCGTCGGCTCGGGATTGACCGGCGCCGTGATCGCCCGCTCGCTGGTCGACGCCGGACGCGAGGTGCTCGTGGTGGACAGGCGCTCGCACTTCGGCGGCAACGTCCATGACCATGTGCATCCAAGCGGCGTCCGGATCCACACATACGGGCCCCACTATTTTCGGACGTCGTCGGATCGAATCTGGGAATGGGCCAACCGTTTCACCACGTTCTACAAGTACGAAGCGGCACTCCTCTCCGACGTGCGGGGCGAACTCGTCCAGTGGCCGGTCGCGGCCAGCTATATCCGCCGTGCGATCGGCGAGCGGTGGGAGCCGGAATTCAGCGGCACGCCGACGAATTTCGAAGAGGCGGCTCTGTCGATCATGCCGCGCATGATCTACGAGACGTTCATCAAGGAATACAACGCGAAGCAGTGGGGCGTCCCCTGCGAGGCGTTGAGCGCGAAGTTGTGCGGACGCTTCGATGTGCGTCATGACGACGAGCCACGGCTCAAGCCCCACGCGAAGCACCAGGGAATCCCGACTGCCGGCTACGCGGAGTGGATGCGCCGCATGCTGGACGGGATTCCGGTGATTCTGAACTACGACTATCTGCAGCGCAGGGGCGAGATCACCGCGCGGAAATGGACCGTCTTCACCGGGCCGATCGACGAGTACTTCGGCTTCGATCTCGGCAAGCTGCTGTATCGCGGGCAGCGCAGGTCCCATGTGTACCTGCCCGACACGGCGTTCGCGCAGCCGTGCGGCCAGGTGAACAACCCACTCCATGCCGGCGGGCCCCACATCCGGACGCTCGAGTGGAAGCACATGATGGAGAACGCCTACGCCGAACGCATTGTCGGGACGGTTCTGACGCAGGAGACTCCGTTCACGCCCGATTCGCCCACGGAGTACGAGTATCCGTTTCCGGACGACGCCAATGCGTTGCTGTACGCGTCGTACCGCAAACGCGCCGATGCGTTGGACAACACGCTGATCGCCGGCAGGCTGGGCGAATACCGCTATTACGACATGGATCAGGCGATCGCCCGGGCGATGGCATTGGCGGATCGTGTGCTCTTCGACCGGGCCGAGACGCGGCCGGTTCACGAGTTCAGTGAGTTGTGAGCATGCGAACGGCACCGAGGGTCGAGCCGCCGGAGGCACACGTGGCATGAACGCCGCCGCTGACGACGCGTGGATGGCGTCGCCTTCCGTGCCCCCGGTGGCACCGGGGTGTGCGCGGCCGCTGTGGTCGGTGATGATCCCGACGTTTCATTGCGCCGGCTTTCTGCGGCAAACGCTCGAGAGCGTGTTGACGCAGGACCCCGGGCCCGATGCGATGCAGATCGAGGTCGTGGACGACTGCTCGACCCGCGACGACCCGGAAGCGGTGGTGCGGGAGGTGGGTGGCGGCCGTGTCCGATTTCACCGCAAACCCGAAAACGGGGGTGCCACCCGCAACTTCAATACCTGCATCGAACGCAGCACCGGGCACCTTGTGCACATCCTGCACGGCGACGATCTGGTGATGCCGGGTTTCTACCGGCGGCTGGCCGCAGCCGCCGCGGCGCATGCGAACAGAGGACTGATCGCCTGCCGCGCGATGTGCATCGACGAGGGGGGAATTCCGACCGGGATCACCGCCCGCGTGCCGTCGTTGGAGGCGGGAGCGGACGACGTGCGGGATTTTCTCTACCACGTACCGCTGCGGACTCCATGCGTCGTCGTACGGCGGAGCTTCTACGAAGAGCACGGCGGTTTTCTTCCCGGACTGGCCCACACCGCAGACTGGGAGATGTGGATTCGGGTGGTGGGCGAGGCGGGCGGTGTCGTCCTTCCCGACGTGCTCGCGCAGTATCGAGAGTTCGCCGCGAGCGACACGTCGCGGCTGCGACGAACCGCGGATAATCTGCGGGACGTCGAGCGGATATTCGGGCTGTTCGTCCGGAGGTATCCGGAATTCGACTGGAAGCCCGCCAAGGAGAGGCTGGCCCTGGAGTCGGCCGGCCAAACGGCGTTCTTCCGGCATTACGGCGATGCGGAGGCGCATGCCGCGAATCGCGACTACTTTCGGTCGATCACGCCGATGCCACGGCGTGTCACGATGTTTCTGCGGTCGCTCGCGACGAGGATCGTGGACCGGGTTCTGTGAGTCCTTGCCGAGAATCCGGATCGTGAAGATCGCCTTCGCAGACTACAGCGACGACAACGACATCAGCGGGGTGACGACCTGGCTGGTGCAGTTCATTACACACCTCGCCGAAGAGGACCCGTCGTCGGAACGACAGACGTGTCTGCGGCTGCATCATGTCGGCTCCAACGACTGGCGAACGAGCTCGATCGCCCGCGATCTGGCGAACGCGCCCGTGCGAGTGAGTGGCACGAACGTCTGGAACGTGCGGTACACTGAGGATGCTGTGGCGGATACGGTCGCCTTCCTGAATGCCGAGCGGCCAGACGTGTTCGTGCCGCAATGTCTGCCCGGCTTCCACTTCGCCGCCGCGGCCACGTCGCGACTTGGGCTTCCTTGGGTGCTGACCATGCACGCCGACGATCCTCATTATTGGGATCTGCTGGAAGAATTCTGTCCGGATGCAACGCACGGGGCCTGCGTGGCGGTGTCGGCATATCTGGCCGACCGCGTGCGGGCCAGGCGGCCGGACGCTACCGTCGTCACCATCCCCTGCGGCGTGCCCATTCCCGCGGGAGTGGCCCGGTTCTGTGCCGCACCGTTTCGCGTCGTCTACAGCGGCCGCTTGGTGGAGCAGCAGAAGCGGGCGTCGCTCGTGGCGACGACGCTGATCGAGGCCTGCCGTCGATGCGAAGCCATCGAGGCGAGCGTGCTCGGAGACGGCGTCGCACGGTCTTCGATGGAGGCGGCGGTCGCCGCTGCCGGCCTCTCCAGGAGGATCCGGTTCACAGGCCGGTTGACGCCGGACGAGGTGGCCCGGCATCTCCAGTCGGCACAGGCGATCCTGCTCATGTCGGATTACGAAGGGCTTCCTGTGGCGCTCCTGGAGGCCATGGCCGCAGGTGTCGTGCCGGTGGCGCGGGCGATCCCCAGTGGCGTCCTGGAGCTCGTGCGCGACGGTGAAACCGGCATCCTCGTGGATGACTCGCCGACGAATGCCGCGGCCGCACTCGCCGCGCTCGCGGCCGCGCCGGTCGTCTGGCAGCGGCTTTCCGGGGCGGCCAGGAGTCTCGTCGCCGATGGGTATTCCGACACCATCTGCTTCGGCCGTTGGCGGCGGCTGCTCGGCGATCTCGCCGAGCGATCCGCGGTGCGCTATCCGCTCGTCCTGCCGCGGGATGTGCGGTTCGCGCCGGCCAATCCGCTCAACCGCAGGCTGGACCGCCGTCGGCCCCAAGGCTGGCGGCGGCTCGAGCAGGTCGCACGTGGGATGGCCTGCCGGGTCCGCGATGCCGTCCTGCAGCGTGCGCCGCGTGACTGAACTGCGTCGCATGCATCACCCGCGGACATCGAAGACGTGACGCGCATCGCCTTTGTCAGCGGCATGGACGGTGCTCCCTGGGGGGGCAGCGAGACGCTCTGGTGCGAGACGGCGCAGCGGCTCCTCGGCCTCGGCCATGATGTCTTCGCCTCCGTGGCGGGGTGGCCGCAGGTGCCGCCCGCGCTCGCCGCGCTCATGGGCCGGGGCGGAGTCGTGGACCGACGGCCGCGGCCCACGCTTCGGCGACGGCTGGCTGCCCGGGCGTGGCGGACCGTGCTGCGGAATCCGGGATGGTCATCGTCCTGGCAATCGATCGTCGACTTTCGTCCCGATCTCGTCTGCATCTCCCACGGTGCGACGACGTGCGGGCTGGAGTGGATGCAGATGTGCCTTCGGGAGGGCATGCCCTACGCGAGCATCTGTCAGGCCAACTACGAGTTCTGGTGGCCGACGGACGAGGCCAGTGACGCGTGGCGGCGGGCGTTTCAGGGGACGGCGAAAGCCTTTTTCGTGTCGCGACGGAATCTCGCGCTGTTCGAGACGCAACTCGGTGACTCGTTGCCACAAGCGGAAGTCGTCTGGAATCCGTTCAACGTGTCGTGGAATGCGTCGCCGGCGTGGACCGAGCCCGATCCGTGCCACAAGCTGGCCTGCGTGGCCAGGCTGGAGCCCCGAGCCAAGGGGCACGATCTGCTGTTCGAGGTGTTGTCCCAGGAGAAGTGGCGGCGGCGGCCGATCCAGGTCGATTTGTTCGGCGATGGTCCCTGGGAACAATGCCTCCGGAGGTTGGCTGCCACGTGGGGCCTGGAAGGCCGCGTTCATTTTGCCGGCTACGCGCAGGACATCGAGGGCGTGTGGGAAAGCCATCACTGCTTGATCCTCCCGTCTCGCTACGAGGGATTGCCCTTGAGCGTCGTCGAGGCGATGCTCTGCGGCCGGCCGGCCATCGTCACGGACGTCGCCGGAAACACCGAGGTAATCACCGACAACGTGACGGGGTTCGTCGCCGCTGCGCCCACGGTTGCGCTGCTCGACGAGGCCATGGAGCGCGCCTGGCAGCGCCGTGGCGAGTGGCGCCAGATCGGGCAAGCCGCCGCCGCGGCGATCCGGCAACGTCTGCCGCGAGACCCGGCGGCCGAATTGGCCGGCACTTTGCTGGCTCTCGTCCCATGCAGCTCGTCGGGAATGTGAAGCTGTGTCCATGACTCCGCGATCGTCCGCGTCCGTCGTGATGTGCACCCACAACCCGCGGGCGGCACTGCTGGGGCGCACCCTGGAATCCCTGCGTGCGCAGACGGAGCCAGCCGAACGGTGGGAACTTGTCATCGTCGACAACAACTCGACCCCACCCGTGGCCGGGCAGATCGATCTCACCTGGCATCCGGCCGCTCGGATCGTGCGCGAGGAGCGTACGGGCCTGACCCATGCGCGACTGCGCGGCATCGCCGAGGCGACGGCTCCGCTGATCATCTTCGTCGACGATGACAACGTGCTCGCACGGAATTACGTGGAGACCGCCATCCGCATCGGCGCGGAGCATCCCTTCCTCGGCGCCTGGGGCGGCACGATCAGAGGCGAATTCGAGATTCCGCCGCCGCCATGGGCCCGGAAACACCTGGGTCTGCTCGCCATCCGAGAATGTGTCCGGGCCACGTGGACCAACGAGCCCTACGGGTCGCAGTCGACGCCGGTAGGGGCGGGCATGTGCATCCGCAAGCAGGTCGCGGAAGCGTATGCCGCCGCCACGGCCAACGATCCCTTGAGGATCGCGCTGGGGCGTGCGGGCAGCAGCATGATGGCATGCGAAGACACCGAGATGGCTCATGCCTCGTTCGAGTTCGGCCTCGGAGTCGGCGTGTTTCCGCAGTTGTCGCTCACACACTTGATACCAGCGGAACGTCTGCAGCCGGGCTACCTCCGGCGGGTGGCCGAGGGGAGGCAGGCCTCGATCGTTGTGATGCGGGCACTGCGCGGCGACGCGACGCCACATCCGCTGTCGGACCATCCGGCGAAGCGAGTCTACTCCTGGCTGCGCCTCGCATTCGTACCGGCCATGGAGCGGCGACTGGTGTGGGCGGAGGTCTGTGGGCATCGCAAAGGCGAGGCGATGGTGCGCACCATGAACGCTTCGCGGCGTTCGGGCGACGGGGACGCTCACGGGCGATGAGACGTGTTCCATCGGCGATCGGTCGACGCCCGGGCAGCCGGCTCGGCGCACGCGGAGCCGTAGCAACCGCATGAACATCCTGCTCACGGGATTTAGCTTCACGACGCTCGGCGGTCTGGAGATCGTCTCCGCCGCGATCGCCCAGTCACTCGCCGAGTCGGGCCATCATGTGCGGTGTGCCGCCATCCACGGCCATGGCGTGACCGACGCCGGCACGTATCTGGTCGAGGGGTTGCTGCCTGCCCAGAGGATCTTCAGATCGATCCTGCATCGGAGCGGTTTGTCGAATTCCGCGCCGGGGAGGCTGCGTGAGATGGTGGCATGGGCGGACGCGATCATCGCCTGCCACTGCCACACGCTACCGCTCGTCTTCAAGGCGGCCCAGGGGGCGGCTGGCACGGCGCCGGTGGTGGCATGGCTGCACGGTCGTGAGGTGTGGGGGGGGATGGGCCGCGATTTCGCCGCGTCGTTGCGGCAGGCGGATCGGCTCGTGGCGGTCAGTCACTACACCAGTGAGACCGTGACGCAGCTGTTGGGCGACGCCTTTCGTCCTCTCGTCATCCACAACCCGATCGACACGGAGAGCTTCCAGCCCGTCGCCACTCCCGCGGCGATCGACCGGAATACGGTGCTGACGGTGGGGCGGCACGACGCCGATACGCAGCACAAGGGCTACGACACTTTGGTGGAGGCCACGGGGCTCTTGCGGAAGAGGTCGCCGGGCCTTCCGCTGCGGCTTCGGGTGGCGGGAGATGGCACGCGACTGCAGGCGCTCAAGGAGAGCGCCGCACGCCACGGTGTGGCGGATCGCGTCGATTTTCTCGGTGCCGTCTCCAAATCCAGATTGCGCGAGCTGTACGCGGGCAGCGATCTCTTCGCTTTCCCGAGCCGCGTGGTGCATGACGGCGACGATGTGTATGGCGAAGGCTTCGGCGTGGTGAACATCGAGGCAGCAGCCTGCGGCAGACCGATCGTGACGAGCACGCACGGAGGCTGTCCCGAGACGATCCGGCACGGCGTGACGGGTCTGGTGGTGAACCCCGATTCCGTCGCGGCGGTCGCCGACGGGATCGAGAGGCTCCTGCTGCTCGATCCGAAGGAGCGCGACGCCATGGGCGCTCGGGGCCGGCAGTTCGTGCTGGACCATTTCTCGAACGCCATTCTCTCCCGGAAGCTGGCGGATCTTTTGGACAGCCTGCCCTCGCGGGGACGGCGATCATCGTGAGCCGCGTCGGTTCGTCCGCGGCCAGCGGCCGTCACTCAAGGCCTGGCGTCGTTCCCGGCAGGGTGCTCTACGTGCAGCATGCCGGCTGCCTGGGTGGCTCCGCGCTCAGCCTGCGGTATCTGGTGCAATCGATGCAGGACGTCGGCGTGGAGTGCATCGTGGCGCTGGCGCGGCCGTGTGCGGAACTGGTCGAGTTTTACGAGGCGGCCGCTATCAAGACCCTGTCCGCTCCCGACATTTGCTGCTGGGATCACAGCACGGTCGCCCCGCGATCGCTCTCGAATCCTCGGCACCTTGCCGATCTCGCCAGTGTCGCAACGCGGTGGCGCGCGAGCCAGGAGGCGACGCTGCGGCTGGTAGACGACGTCGCCCCGGATCTCGTGCACCTCAACAGCATGCCGCTGAGCAGTTCGGCGAGCATCCTGACGAAGGCGGGTGTTCCCTTCGTGTGGCACGTGCGCGAACCCCCTCCCGACCAGGGCGTGCGCACCGCCATGATCCGGCGCATCATGCTGGCTGCCCCCCAGTGCGTCTTCATCACGGAGTACGACAAACGTGAATGGATCGGGGATGCGCCAGCCCGTATCATCTATAACAGCGTGCCGGACACATGGTTCGAGCGGCCTCCACCGGCGCGCGGACGGAACGATGACGGCGTCGTGCGGTTCGCGTATCTCGGAGGGTTCGCGGCGGCGAAAGGAGCCACGGTGCTGCTTGAGGCGCTGCGGATCCTGCAGCGCACCCAGAGCGGCTGGGAGTGTGTCATGCCGGGATGCCTCAGCGACGCACGCTATCCCCGAAAGGATCGTTGGGTGAAACGGGTGGCCCGAGCGCTCGGAGTCCCGGATCCGGCCCGCCGCTTCGTGGCGGCGTACGCCACGTTGGCTCCGGCCGTGGTGCTGCGGCCCTTCTGCACCGATATCGCGGGCTTCCTGGAGACGGTCGATTTCATCGTGTTTCCCGCGACGCTGCCGCATTTTCCCCGTCCCGTCATCGAGGCGGCCGCTCTGGGCAAGCCGGCCGTCGGCACCGACGTGGGAGGCGTCAATGAATGCATCGTCGACGGCGAGACCGGCCTGCTCTGCCGGCCAGGCGACGCCGGGTCGCTTGCCGCGGCCCTGGCGGAGATGATCCGGCGCCCGGACCTCCGCGCGGCGACCGGCAATCGCGCCAGGCAGCGGGCGCAGGCGATGCACAGCCTTTCGGCACAGCGGCTTGCCGTTGCGGATGTCTACCGCGACGTGCTGCGGCGACCGATCGAGGCCGCGCGCAGTCCGGCTGATTCGCGCGTGGGCTCCTCGGCATCATGACACCGTACGCTTCGGGAACGCTGACGCTGCATCATCCGGGCCAACAGGCCGCCGAGTGGCCCGAGGTGCGCGTTCGGTCTCGCAGGCTGGCCGTGCAACGGGCCCTCAATCCTTGGTTGCTCTTTTTCGCGTTGGTCTACCTCGCGTGGTCGTACGTCCACCTGTCGTCATCCATCTGGGCGCGATTCGTACTGGCGAGCTACCTGATCTGGCGGATGCGGCCTGACATCATCGTGCCCTACTGTCTGACGTGCGTGCAGTTGAGACTTGGCTTGTCGGCCGAGGTCATGGGGGGCGTCCAGGGTCTCGACGACGTGTACGCCGGCCTCACGGGCTTCGAGTCGTACGCGTTCACCCTGCCGCCGGTGCTGATGGGCCTGCGGACGGTCATCGCGATGTTCGATGCGCGTGTGAGCAAGCGGGCCTTCGCGAACGTCGCCGGGGGGGCATGGCTGGTGGCCGGATTGCTCGTGATCGCCGGTGCGCTCTACGCCAGGGCGAATGGATTCGGATGGACCGCGTCCTTGCGGATGTACACGGTCGTCGGGAGCGCACTCTACGGAATGTTGATGCCGCGGCTGGATGGCCCGGAGCTGAAACGGCTGGGCGGCAGCCTGGCCTTGCTGGGGGCCTTGGTGTCGTGGAGTGCGCTCTATTCGATCTACAACTCGCAGCTGGTGTTCGTGTTCGGGCCGCTGGCTGCCGTATGGGGCGTCTTGGGGGTGGTCCGCCGTGAAAAACCGATCCTGTCGTTGATCGTCGTGGCGGTTTCCGGTGCTTTCTGCGTGTTTTGCTCCACATTCATGCTGATGCTTACGTGGTTGTGGTGTGCGGTAGCCGGAGTCATCGAGAGCTCGGTACGGAGCACGCCCACCGGGTCTTACAAGCGGCTGCACGCGTTCATACTTGCTTCCGCGATGTTGTGTGCGACGGTCTTCCTGGCGGGATTCATCCTCTACGTCGGGGAGAAGTCGGAGGCCGACACGTCGCTCCGGGGCCGCATCGAATCGAAGCTCTATCAGGACAGGGGGCCGCTGTGGGTGGGCTTCGTCCAAAGCGTCTACGACGAGCCGTATTTTCTGCCCATTCCGGGGCGGGCCTTCACCATCCGGTCGTTCGGCAAGGACACGCTGTGGCGCTACGGTCCGCACAACCTCGTCCTCGAGTTGTTGCGGCAGTTGGGGCTCATCTGCGGCCCCATCGCCGTGGCCGTCCTGGCGGCGCTGGTGATCCGGCTCACCCGGGTGATGGCATACGACGGCAACCGTGGTGGACTGGCGATCGGAACGGCGGCTATCTCCGCCATCCTCGTCGGGGGCGTGACCCTCGCGTTCGTGCTCGCGGATCGGCAGGGTGAAGTCCTCCTGATGGCTGCCGGCCTCGTGATCACGAGCTGTTGGCGGGGTGGCGGAGGACAGCGGCAGGCATGACGTCGATGCTGCCGACGGTTCCGCGGCGGATCCTCTGGTTGGGGCCGATGCAGCCCGAGCAGCGGATGATCCGCAGTTCGGCGGCCACGCCTGCGGCGACCCGCTGGAGCACCGGCTTCCTCGGCGGGCTGGAGGCCAATGGCGTCGCGTGCCTGCACGTCGGTCACGAGCCGGCCCGTACCTGGCCGTGGGGGCCACTGCGGTCGGCCGCGCGTGATCGCTCCCAGGCCCGGGCCGCCGTCGGCGTCGCCTTCACGAACGTGCCGGGCATCCGCTCTCGGAGTCTGGAGAGGGCCTACGCCACCGCGGTGCGGAGGGCTCTCTCGAGCTTCGACCCGGAGTTGGTCGTTACCTACAACGCGGAACCACACCATGCCGCGTCGATCTCGTTGGCGGCAATGGCCGGCGTGCCCTGGGTGCCGATCGTCCTGGATGCGCCCGACCCCGACGACGGCTGGACCAACATCTCCCGGATGGTGGACGGCGCAGCGGGCGTGGCATTCCTGTCGTATTGGGCCAGTGTCAACTGCCCATTCAGCGACTGTCTGCACCTCGATGGCGGCATCAC